>WNFJ01183127.1_pt3 | contig 13884 bp, 9 predicted proteins | sample 5400461 | NCBI WGS metagenome assembly WNFJ01 (sample SAMN13153349, study PRJNA577476) | soil metagenome | isolation source: 115 cm saprolite on Douglas fir-dominated hillslope | place: USA:California | collected 2013-09-17 | reverse complement strand
GGCACCAGAAATAGAGTGGCGCAGGTGGCAAAGAGCAGCCCGCCGATCACCGCGCGTCCCAGTGGTGCGTTCTGTCCGGGCTCGATCGCCATCGGCAGCATGCCGATGACCATTGCGAGCGCCGTCATTAGGACCGGGCGAAACCGCGAGCGGCCCGCCTCGAATGCAGCCGCCATGGCATTCGCGCCTTCCGCCATCCGTTCGCGGGCAAAGCTGATCACCAGGATGCTGTTGGCGGTCGCCACACCCATGCACATGATCGCGCCGGTCAGCGCGGGAACAGAAAGCGTCGTCCCGGTCCCGAACAGGATCCAGACGATGCCGGCCAATGCGGTCGGCAGCGCCATGACAATCACGAATGGATCGACCCAGGATTGGAAGTTGATGACAATCAGCAGGTAGATCAGCACGATCGCAGCCGCGAGGCCGACGAAGAGCTGCCGATAGGCGCTTGTCATGGTGTTTACTTGACCACGTAACGCAACGCTCGCGCCTTTTGGAAGGTCTGGCGCCGTGTCGTGAATCACCTTCTGAATATCAGAGGCGAGAGCGCCGAGATCGCGTCCCTGCGGCGTGGCAAAGATGTCGATGACCGGCTGAACATTGTAGTGGGACACGACAGCGTTGCTCTTGCCGCGCTCGACATTTGCTAGGCCGCCGAGAAGTTGTCCACTGGTGGCGCCAGCGGACGTCACCGGGATGTTTTTCAGCCCGGTCATGGTATTGATGTCGCGCTGAGGCGTTTGAACCGATACCGCGTAGGAAAAACGCCGTTGGCCGGGTTTAGCCAATATGTCGGGGCGGACTGCGAACTCCCCGACAGCGTCGTCAGCATGGCGGTGGCGACGTCCTTTTCAGTGAGGCCAGCGAGCGACGTCAGCGAACGGTCGACATTGACGTTCAGGGTCGGCTGTTGAAAGGCCTGCTGGATACGGGCATCGGCGATGCCCGGGATCGCCCTGACCTTCGCCAACAACGAATTTGCATATTTTCGATTTGAAGCAAGATCCTGGCCGGCAACCTGCAGGTCGATTGGAGCGGGCACGCCAAAGTTCAGGACCTGGCTGACGATGTCTGCCGGAAGGAAGGCGAACGCCGTGCCGGGAAACTGCTGCGGCAGCTTTTCACGCATCGTCTTGATGTAGTTGTCGGTCGGTGCATGATTGGGCTTGAGGCTGATCAGGATATCGGCGTCTCCAACCCCGATGGTGCCGGAGTTGTTGTAGGCCATGTTGATGCCGCTGACGGTCAGCCCGATATTGCTGACGATGCCGTCGAGCTCATTCGAGGGAATGATGCCGTGAATGGCCGTTCCGATCCGGTCGGCAAGAGTTGTGGTTTCCTCGATCCGCGTCCCCGTCGGTGCGCGAATATGGAGCTTGATCTGGCCGCCATCCACGGTCGGGAAGAAGTCCTGGCCAAGGTAGGGCGCGAGGCCGAATGACAGCAGGCTGAAGCACAGGAATCCGGCAATCACCTTGATCCGGTTCTGCAGACAGAGCTGCATCAAGCCCAGATAGCCTTTACGCACGTTTTCGAAATAATGCTCAAAACCGCGCTGGAAGCGCGCGAGCGGATTGCGGCTGGGTTTCGCCGGTGCGTCAGCGGAGCCATCGGACGAGCCGTGTGCATGTTGATTGTGCAGAAGATAGTTCGCCAGCGTCGGCACAAGCGTACGCGACAGGACGTAGGAGGCGGCAAGCGCGAGCATCACCGCCTCGGCGAGCGGCCGGAAAAGGTAGCCAGCCACGCCGCCAAGGCCGAACATCGGGACGAAAGCGATGCAAATGCACAGCAGCGACACGGTCGCCGGCACAACAATCTGCCGCGCGCCGTCGAGAATCGCCGGCTCGATCTCTTTGCCCTGCTCGAGATGCCAGTTGATATTCTCGATAGTGACGGTCGCGTCGTCGACCAGTATTCCGACCGCGAGCGCCAGACCACCGAGCGTCATCACATTGATCGTCTCGCCCAGCAGCGAAAGCCCTGTCAACGCGGCCAGGATCGCAAGCGGGATTGAGAGGGTAATGATGAGCGTCGAGCGCCAGCTTCCGAGGAACAGAAGTATCATCATCCCCGTCAACGTTGCCGCGATCACGCCTTCCTTGATGACGCTGGACACCGCATCGGTAACGAAAACAGACTGATCACCTACCGCGGTCAGCTTCAGGCTGCTGGGAAGCGTCTGCGATACCGAGGGCAGCAGGCTCTTGACGCCGTTAATGATGTCGAGCGTCGAGTTCGCGCCCGCCTTCACGATGGTCAGCAGCACGGCGCTGGCGCCATTGACGTGAACGGCGTTTATCTGCGGCGGGCTGCCATCATGCACGTAGGCGACGTCGCGCATGTAGACGACCGTGCCGTTGACGGTTTTCACTGGAAGATTGTTGAAGGCATCGATTGCCGCGGGCGAGTCGTTCAGGTTTACGGTATATTCGTAGGTGCCGATCTTTTGCGTCCCGACCGGCGTGATCAGGTTCTGCAACGAGAGCGCGTTGATGACGTCGTTGGCCGAAACGCCGTATTGATGCAGAGCCTGCTGATTGAGATCGGCCTGCACCTGGCGCACCTTGCCGCCGAACGGGAGCGGCAGCGCCGCACCCGGAACGGGGGCCAAAGCCGGCCGGATGAAATTGAGCGCCGAGTCGAAAATCTGGGTTTCGGACATCTTGTCGCTGGAGAGGGCGAGCTGCAGAATCGGAACGCTTGAGGCGTTGAAGCTCAGGATCAATGGCGGCGTGATGCTCGGCGGCATCTGCTTCAGCACGGTCTGCGACATGCCGTTGACCTGCGCCAACGCGGCGTTGATGTTCACGGTTGGCTGAAAAAAGATCTTGATGATCCCGTAGTTGGCAATCGATTGGGATTCGATATGCTCGATGTCGTTGACGCTGTTGGGCAACGAGCGTTCATAGAACGTGACGACACGGCCGGCCATGTCGTCCGCAGGCAGGCCCGTGAAGCTGAACACCACGCTGATGACGGGGATGTTGATGTTCGGGAAGATGTCCGTTGGCGTCCGTAACGCGGAAGCTGTTCCAAAAATCAGGATCAGCACCGCCATGACGATGAACGTATATGGCCGCCGCAAGGCCAGCCGAACGATTCCAATCATAACGTTCTCCCACGTAAACGGGTTTCCGTCGCTTTAGCCGCGCATCGTTAGAGTCCCCCAGCGCATCACTTCCCTTTGCACCCTCAAGCGCTAAATGCCGTAGATGCAGAGGTGAATGCCCCGCTGTTGTAAGCGATAATCTGGAATCTAGGCTTGAGTTGCCCATTCGAACAATGCATTCTCTTCATTCGTACATGCTCAATTTGAATTAGCTGGAGTTCCAATCGCTTGAACAAGACAGCTCCCAAGTTAGGTGCAATCGATCTGAACCTGCTGGTGGTGTTCGACGCCATCATGAGGGACAGATCCGTGACCCGCGCCGGACAACGACTGGGCCTCAGTCAGCCCGCGATGAGCCATGCTCTGACTCGATTGCGTCATATGTTGAAAGACGAACTGTTCGTCCGCAGCCCAAACGGAATGGTGCCGACGCCGCGGGCTGAAGAGCTAGCTACGCCCATCAGGATAGCCCTCGACGGGCTGCAACAATCGCTGGAACCGGTTTCGTTCGAACCGTCAAAGGCGACGGCAACCTTCCGGGTTGCGGTCGACAATTATGCGGCGATCGTTCTCGTGGCCCCCATAGCTGCGCATATAGCCGGGATTGCTCCGGGGGTGACCTTGGATTTCCGGCCGAGCGGCACGTTAAACGTTCTCGAACAGCTTGATCGAAGCGAACTGCATTTGGCGATGGGTCCGGCCGGCATCCAGGGCGAGCGATTTTCCCGCAGGCGATTGCTGCAAGATCAATTCGTCGTCGTGCACCGCAAGGGTCACCCGGCAGCGAAAGCACAGGAATTTTCGACTGAGAAGCTGACAACTCTCCCCCAGCTGGAAATCTCGTCCGCTCAATTTGGACCCGATTTCGTTGAGGCCGGTCCCGGAAGATCCAAGCCTGCTTCAAGACCAGCGATGCGCGCGCCGTTCTTGTCAGCTGCGCAGATTCTAGCGACATCGGACCTGGTATCGGTGCTTCCGCTGAACGTCGCCAAAACCATGACAAGGTCTCACTCCCTTGTTTTCCATCGACTGTCGCGTTCGCCTAAACCCATCGAAGCTGCCATGATTTGGCTGCGACGGCTTGACAACCAGCCAGCGCACGCGTGGCTGCGCGATGTCATAAGTCGGGTCACCAGGGATTTGCGCGACACGTGACGGGTCTAAAATGGCTCTCTAATATCTCTGCGAGCAGCTTTTTGGGGAACCGAGTGCCAGCCGTCTTGAGCGGCTCGCGACAATCGATTAGCTAAACCTGAATGCAACGGGCATTGCGCTTCTTGGCCGGATGTCTCGTTTGCGGCGTTCAGCGGACATTCCATAGTCGTCATTATGCGATCAGTCGCTGTAGACGCCAGATAGAGAAGTCACCGCTGGCCCAGATAGAGATGTCACTCTCCGCAGTTTCAGCGGGGGGCATTGGGCCGATGACGGTGATTACGATGAGCCGGACGGAGATCGACCGGATGAGCGTATTGCAGGATCTGGCGGATGGCAGGATCAAGATAGCCGACGCATCGACGTTGATGGGACTTGCGAAGGCGTACGGCGAGCATGGCCCGCAGGCGCTGGTGTCACGACGGCGCGGCAAGCCGAGCAACCGCTGCTATCCGACGGCTTTGCGAGCCGAAGTGATTGGCATCATCAGGGAGCGCTATTCCGACTTTGGCCCAACGCTGGCGGCGGAGAAGCTTGCCGAGCTGCATGGGATTCATGTTGCGCGCGAGACACTCCGGCAATGGATGATGATGGCTGGTCTGTGGAAGGATCGCCGAGCACGGTTGAGGCCTGTGCATCAGCCGCGATATCGCCGGGATTGCGTGGGCGAGCTGATCCAGATCGACGGATCGGAGCATTGGTGGTTCGAGGGCCGCGGGCCACAATGCACCCTGCTCGTCTACATTGATGATGCCAGCAGCCGGCTAATGCATCTGCAGTTTGTCGAGAGCGAGAGTACCTTCGATTATTTTGTAGCGACGCGAGCTTATCTGGAGCGTCATGGCAAGCCGGTGGCATTCTACCCCGACAAGCACGTGGTGTTCCGGGTCAACAAGAAGGATGCGGTCAGCGGCGATGGCATGACCCAGTTCGGCCGGGCTCTGCATGCGCTGAACATCGACATCATTTGCGCTAACTCCTCGCAGGCCAAGGGTCGTGTGGAGCGAGCCAATGGAACGCTGCAAGACCGGCTGGTGAAGGAGATGCGGCTGTGCGGCATCGACAGCATTGCGGCCGGCAACGCGTTCCTGCCGGCGTTCATCGATGACTACAACGCGCGTTTTGCCAAGGCGCCCCTTGAGGATCGCGATGTTCACCGTCCTCTGGCCGAACATGACGATCTTGACGATGCCTTTGCCTGGAGGGAAGAGCGCTCGGTCTCGATGAATCTGACACTACAGTATGACCAAGTGCTGTTTATCCTGGAGCCAACCGGCATTGCACGGTCGCTGGCGCGCAAGCGGGTTACGGTGATTGATTACCCCGACGGGCGGCTGGCGATCCGGTACAACGGCGTCGATTTGCCCTACCGCACCTTCGACAAGCGACCGCAGGTCAACCAGGCCGCCATTGTCGAGAACAAGCGCCTTGGTCCGGTCCTCGCCTACATTGCCGAGAAGCAGAAGGAGCTCGACATGTCACGCTCGGCCAAGGCGCCACGCCGGCGCGGCCAGAAGAATCACATGTTCAAGATTGGATAGATCCGCAGAACCGCCCAGCGCGGCGCGTTGCGCAATGTGGAGGCTTCACGCGCCGCTCTCTTTACACGGAAAACTCAACCCCTAACCCACAGAAAGGCGGCTATCCTGCTCCCAACCGAGTGACATCTCTAACTGGCGCATATCGTGACTTCCCTAAATGGCGGCGACAGTCGCCCTGCGGACGCCGCTGTTCGTTCCAAGGCTACTGAGAACGGCCCTGGCCGCCTCGCCTAGTCTTGCCGGCTCCGCAGCTCCGTCTTCAAAACCTTGCCGTAGTTGTTCTTTGGAAGCGCCTCAATGAAAATATATTCTTTTGGCCGCTTAAAGCGGGCGATATGGTCGAGACAAACCTGATCGAGTTCAGATTTGTCGATTTCTTCGCCATCGCGAGAAACCACGTAGGCGACAACTTCCTCTCCCCAATCCTCGTGCTTGCGCCCGACAATGGACACTTCCAGTACTCGGGGATGCAGGAGCAGGACCTCCTCGACCTCTCGTGGATAGATGTTACTACCGCCGGAAATGATCAGATCCTTGGATCGATCCTTCAATGTAAGAAAACCGTCATCTGACATCGTTCCGAGATCGCCCGTGAAGAGCCAACCATCACGGAGAGCCTGAGCGGTCGCGGTTGGATTGCGCCAATAGCCCGTCATGCAGACATCACTGCGCGCCGCCACCTCACCAATCTCCCCTGGCGGAATATCGTGACCATCAGGATCGACGATGCGGACTTCCACTCCTGTTCGAGGTATTCCCACCGATGCGAGACGTTGCTCGTACTTGGGATTCCCACTATCAATATGCATGCGCTTGGGGAGATAGGTGATCGTGTTCGGCATTTCGCCTTGGCCGTAAGCCTGCAGCAAGCGCGGCCCAATCGTGGCTAAGGCACGTTTCAAGTCCTCTACATACATCGGCGCGCCGCCGTAGAAAATCGTCCTGACAGCGTCAAGTCGCGCGGATCCGATCCTGGGGTGAGCGACAAGCCGGGTCAGCATGGTGGGCGCCGTGAAGAAGGTCAGATTGTCGTAGATCGAAGTTAGTTCGATGACCTCGCCAGGATCGAAGCCTTGACTGGCGGGGATGATCTGGTGGGATGCCTTGGCGATATGGGGAAGCGCATAGAGACCTCCGCCATGAGAAAGCGGCGCGCCATGCAACATGCAATCCGCTTCAGTGAGGTAATCGATATCGGCATAGTATCGAAACACCATCGCGGAGAGTGCACGATGGGTGAGCGTGGCACCCTTCGGCTTGCCGGTGGTGCCACTCGTATAGAATAGCCAAGCTGCATCCTCCCATTCGACGGCCTGCAGATCCAGCGGACTGCCCGAGAATAGAGCTTCATACTCCCGATCTTCGACACAGATCACTCTGTCAAGAGTTGGGATTTCATTGACAAAGGGCATGAGTGCACCGGCAAGGTCAGCGGTTGCCACACAGATCCGAGCGCCCGAATTTTCAAGGATGTAAGCGAACTCTCGCGGATGGAGCTTGGCATTGATCGGAACGGCGCAGAGTCCGGCATGCCACGCGGCGTACATTGCCTCGAAGTACTGGGGGCAATTCTTCATCGCCAAGGCGATCCTGTCGCCGGGCTTCATCCCAGACAACGCACGAAAGCCGGCGGCGAGACGCGTAACGCGATTAAAGAAGCGAGCATAACTGGCGTATAGTTCAGCGCCGAGAGAGATAGCCGACCGTTCTGGAAAGGACCGGGCCGTCGCAGCAAGAAAACTACCTATGTTCATGGCGTGTCCTATTGGCGACCGAGAATGGTAATACACGCCGCAGCCTCTTCGTAGCCGTAAAAGCCGCCGCCGTTTTCAGCGATCGCGAACCGCGCACCCGCTACCTGCCGCTGTTCGGCTTCGCCGCGTAATTGAAGAACGAGCTCATAGATTTGACCTAAGCCGGTCGCGCCTATTGGGTGCCCCTTGGACTCAAGACCCCCCGAAGGATTGACAGGAATACGGCCTCCCAAAGCCGTGTCGCCACGCTCGGCTAGCTTTCCGCCATCTCCAAAATCGCAAAACCCCAGGTTTTCTACCTGCACGATTTCTGCGAAGGCCGAGGCATCGTGAACTTCAGCGACGGACATATCCTGCGGTCCGACGCCCGCCTGATTGTACGCCTTCAGCGCCGCGCGGTGACAGATGTGCTTCTCGACCTCTTCGGGCTTTCGGTCGCTGCCGGAGCCGAGCACGCTCGCACAGATCTTGACCGCCCTGCTCCGATCAAACCGGTCGAGCGCGTCTTCGCGAACGAGAATGGCTGCAGCTGCACCGTCGCTGATGGGTGCACACATCGGGAGTGTCAGCGGCCACGAAATCATTCGCGCGCCAAGGACCTCGTCGATAGAAATGTCATTGCGATACTGGGACAGCGGATTGAACGTCGAATGGTGGTGATTTTTTGAAGCGACCGCTGCCAATTGCCGTTCCGTCGTGCCGAAACTCTTCATATGAAATTTGGCCAGTGCCGCGTAGACGTCCATGAAGACGCTGCGCATATTGGCATCGGCTTCCCGGCCTGGGGGCGGGTTCAGACCTTCTCCGAGAAGAAGTAGTCGACGGGTCATTTCATCGACACCATGGACATCCCATGCCCCATCGAAAATCGCCATGCTCTTGGTCTTGTCGCGGCTCGTCATCTTTTCAGCACCGACGGCAAGTGCGACATCTCCAAGGCCGGCCTTCAAATGTGCATAGGCAAGGTGAAACGCCGTGCTCGCGCTGGCACAGGCGTTTTCAACATTCGAGATTGGGATTTCAGAGAAGCCCATATCACGCAGCGCGATCTCGCCCCCGACCATGTACTGTCCCTCCATTGGGGACTGCGACGTGTTGGCAAAAAACGCGGCGCTGATATCCCCCTTGGCCGCTCCTGCATCTGTCAGCGCGTTGTTTACAGCTTCGCGCGAAAGGTCCTTGACCGTTCGATCGAGAAATTTTCCGAAGGGCGTCATGCCGACGCCAACCACATAAATGTCGCTCACCATACTCTCCTTTATATTTATCCTAAATAACGTTCGATGAGCTGCGGATCGGCAAGCAATGACGCACTCGTTCCCGACAACACCACGGCACCGTTTTGCAGCACGTACCCGACATCCGCCAGCCTGAGGGCGGCAATCGCAGCCTGCTCAATCAGCAAGACCGTTGTTCCCGACCCAGCAAGTTCGCGCAGCGCCCTGAAGATCGCCGATACGATTTGCGGCGCGAGACCCAGAGAAGGCTCATCAAGCATGATGAGCTTCGGCTTCATCATCAGTGCCCGGGACACCGCGAGCATTTGCTGCTCCCCGCCGGATAGCGAAGTACCGAGAACCATACGCCGCGACTTCAAAACCGGAAACCGCTTATACTCGCATTCGAGCATTTGTTCGATCTCGGGCAGCTTCAGGTCCGGGATACGGTTCGCGCCGATCCGCAAATTTTCTTCGACGGTGAGGCCCGGAATGATCATCCGCCCTTGCGGGACGTGGACCAGGCCTTGCTGCGCAATTTTATGGGGCTCAACATGATCGATCGATTGCTTGTCGAACATGATTGAGCCACGCCGCAGCGGAAGCAGACGGGACAGCGTGCGCAACAAGGTCGTCTTGCCTGCACCGTTCGCACCGACGACGGCCGTAATCTGGCCCTTCGAGACGTTGACATTCACGCCGTGCAGGATTTCGTTCGAGCCAATACCGACAACGAGGCCGCGCGCTTCGATCATCACGCAACCTCCGTCCCAAGATAGGCGGTTATGACCGCCTGATTTCCTTGAACGCTGGCGGGGGGGCCCTCGGCGATTTTCTGTCCGTAATCCAGCACTGTGACCGTCTCAGGTCCATGACGAATGTCATGTTGTGCTCCACCAGGAGGACTGTGACGCCGAGATCGCGTAGTGTCCGAATGGCCGCCGTTACCTCACGCACCTCTTCTTCATTCAGACCGGCGATCGGTTCATCGAGCAACATCAGCGTGGGTCGCTGGGCCAGCGCGCGAGCCAGCTCACAAAGTTTGCGATGACCATAGGCAAGATCGCCAGGCAGCGCATTGGCAAGCCGGGCAATGCTGAAAAACTCCAGAAACTGCATCGCTTCGGCGCGAACTTTCGCCACTTCGCGATCCGTGATCAGCCACGTTACGAATCCGGATGAGAACCTGGAAGACCGCGGAATCCCAAGCATGACATTTTCGATGATAGTCAGTGTCCCGATCAGCTGAAGGTTCTGAAAGGTGCGCGCGACCCCCACGTTGGCTCGCTGATCAGCCGACTGACCCGTGATGTCCCTCCCAAGATAGGTGATCGATCCGGAATCCCCGCGATAAAGGCCACTGATGACGTTGATCAACGTACTCTTGCCGGCACCGTTTGGACCGATCAGGGCGTGAATAGTCCCGCCGCGGACACAGAACGAGACGTCCTTGACGGCCACGACGCCCGCATAGGATTTTGTCACCCGATCAAGCTCAAGAACAGGGATACCCCTTGCTGCAACGCGCATTGCGACGTGTTTCGGCAACGTGTGGCAGCCGGGGGCCAAGGCATCCACCCCCGTCGGTCCGGCTCTCCGCACCATCTTCCAGACACGATCGACGGCACCGACCGCGCCGGCAGGGAAGAACAGCATGACAGCCAGAAGAATGCCGCCGAAAATGAAATAGGACACTTCATATAGGCTTGCCGTCAGCTGGTTCAGCAAGATGACGATAGCCGCGCCGAGGACAGCACCGTAGCTGCGGCCGAGTCCGCCGATTACAACCGCAATCAGTAGATTGATGCTGCGCTCGAGATTGAAGGCATCGCTGCTCACATAACCGGATTGGTGGACGAATAAAACGCCGGCCAGACCCGCAAGAAATGCGCTTACCACGACCGTGCCCGCCCGCCACAGACGGACATTCATTCCCGTCGTCAAGGCGAAGCTTTCGCTCTCCTTCATGGCCTGAAGATTACGGCCAACTTCCGACGACGCGACATAGTCCATCAGCATCTGGACGACGAGCAACGTGCCCGCGGCAACCCAGAAAAAGTAGATGGCGCCGTTAGCGAAATTTCCGAAGTTCAATTGCGGTACGCCGATGAGCCCCATTGAACCCCCGGTCAATCCGACCCACCGCTGGCACAGGATTTCAATTATAAAGCCGAAGGCCAACGTCGCCATGGCAAGATAATGCGTGCGCGCCCTTAGCGCGACGAGGCCCATGATGATACCGGCTGCACTGGCAACGAGAACACCGAGCGGAATCGAAAGCCAAAGCGGCCAATTGTAAGTAGTCGCTACGATACCCGAACCATACGCTCCTAGCGCAAAGAACGCGGACTGACCCAGTGAAAGTTGTCCGGAATAGCCGAGCAACAGATTCAAACCGATCGCGGCTATGGCCCAGATTGCAATGTCTTCCGCGAGGCGGAGATAGAACTCGTTCGGCGAGATGAACGGAAATACCGCAATGAAAGCAGCGGCGCCGAAATAAAGCACAAATCTTGGCAAATGACTCATCGGACGTCGGTCCGTGCTTCGCCGAAGAGACCCGATGGCCGCGCGATCAGAAAGGCGAGGACAATAATGTAGGGATAGAGATCGCCGAACTGCGAGTCGATATAGTTGCTTACGCCTTCCATGATTCCGAAGCCGAGGCCGCCGATGAGAATCCCGACGGGATTGACGAAGCCGCCGATGCTGACGACAGCGAACCCCTTCAGGATGAAAAGAATCCCCATGTGGGCCTGAACCGTGGTGATCGGCCCTGCGAGAACGCCGCTCGTCGCCGCTAGCAGAGACATCATAACGTAGGAGATGATGACGGTTCGGCGCACATTGATGCCAAGCAGCGCAGCCGTTGGCTTGTCGAACGCAACCGCGGCGATCTCCTTGCCCGCGCGCGTGCGAAACAGAAACCAGTACAGCGCGGCGAGCACGAGAAGCGCCACGCCCGCGACCACCAGTTCTTCCAGATAGAACCCTGCGCCAAACAGATTGACGACCTTTTTGTCTCCTGAGGAAAACAGCGGCGGCGAGTAGAAGCTCGACTTCCCCCACACGATAGTCGCCGTGTTCTGCAGCAGCATGCCAAATCCGAGGGTGGTGAGGATCCAGGCAAGACTGCCGGCACTTCCGGCGAGTGCCGTCGACAGCGGTCTGATTGCAACACGCTCCAACAAGATGCCGAGGCCCGCGAGAACCAGGAAAACGGCGAGTATCGCAGCGATGACCGGAATACCGGCCATCGCTAATGACATCGACAGAAAAGCGGCGATCATCAAGAAATCACCTTGGCCAAAATTGAGGGCCTTGGTGGTGAGATAGGTGATGAACAGTCCCATCCCCATCAGCGTGTAGATGCTGCCCGCGGCAATGCCGGTGACCAATACCTGGGCAAGATCGGACGCGTTCATCGCAGCCTCTGCGACAATGATTGACGGCTATTATTGCTTCAGACGGACAACTCGGCCGTCGCGCCACACGCCCAGAAACACGTTCTCGGGATCGAGACACTCGTGATCCTTCGGTCCGAAAGGCTTCGCAGGCGTTCCAGACACTGCGGTAAAATCGCTAATGCCTTCCAGCGCATCCCGGATCTTGGAAGGATCAGATCCAGCGCTATCGACCGCCTTCAAAAGCAGTTTCATTCCGTCATAACCAAGCGCTGCAACAACCGGCCAGCGGTACTTGTCGCCAAATTCCTTTTGCATTTTCTGGTCGAAAGCCGCTGCCTTGGGATCGTTCAGGTCCAGAGCTTGTCCCATGACCGTCCCCTCAAGACCTTCCTTCCCGACAATCTCAAGGATCTTCAGCGAGGACAGGCCCCAATTTCCGGCAACGGCCGGTTTGTAATCTGCCTTCGGCATCGAACGATAAAGCAGTTCAAGGCTGTCATGGAACAAGAGTACGAGTTCTGCACCTGCATTCTTGAGTTTGAGAACCTGCGAAGTCAGTTCGGTGGCTGTTGGCGCGCCGCTCTCAATCGCCACCAGCGAAACGTTCCGCTCCTTCATGCCCTTCTGGATTTCCGAGCTGGCGAACATGCCGTAGCCCGTGGTGCTGTGAAGCAGCCCAATCTTCTTGAAGTTCTTGGCGCCCCAGTCGAGCATGGCATCGATCTGGTATTTCTCAACCATCGAGCAGCGGAAGATGTAGCTCGGCGACTGATCGATGAACTTTGCGGTGATGTCCGTGGCAATCGCCGGGCCTGCCATCAAGGGAATCTTGGCTTGCTGCAACATGGGCGCGAACGCCGCCACGTTGCCGCTATTCACGGTTCCGATTACCGCGGATACCTTGTCGTTGCTGATCAGCCGCTGAACGAGCGATACCGCTCGTTGCGGATTGGCTTCATCATTGTAGACGATGAACTCGATTTTCGTCTTCGGCGACGAAGCCTGATACTCCTTCAGCGCGAGCTGGTTCCCCTGTAGGTATGACTCGCCAAAATCGACAATCGCGGGCGCCCCACTCAGTCCCTGAACCGCACCGATCTTGACGGTCTCCTGGCTGAGGACCGCCGTGGCTGAGTAGAAAAATGTAATCGCGGCTAAGCCGCTTTGGATCAGTCTCGACATGTTCTCTCCCTCAATGTTATTTTTCTCGTTGCCCGTGCAGCTAGTGCCCAGAAAATCGCGGCGGCCGTTTCTCCCGGAATGAAGCAATTCCTTCCGCAAGATCTTTGGTATGCCCGAGGTCGTGAAATGATCGCGATTCCAGGCGCAACGCTTCGTCCATCGGCAATCCGACCGCGCGTTTCATCACATCCTTGGCAAAACGTTGCGCCAGCGGTGCGCGAGACGCCAGCATGTCTGCGTAGCGCAGGCTCTTCTCTACGAGATCGCCGTCCGGATAGATGGCGTTGACGAGGCCGATGCGCAGGGCGTGCTGTGACATGATCCACTCTCCGCTCAGTATGATTTCCATGGCGTTGCCGAGACCCACGATCTGCGGCAAACGAACGAGTCCGCCATCGCAGGCGTGAAAACCCCAGCGAACGTCCTGAAGCGCGAATTCGGCATTGCTCGAGCAGAAGCGAAGGTCACAGGCAAGGGCAAGCTCCAATCCGCCTGATATCGCGAAGCCGTTGA
>WNFJ01683035.1_pt1 | contig 13886 bp, 12 predicted proteins | sample 5400461 | NCBI WGS metagenome assembly WNFJ01 (sample SAMN13153349, study PRJNA577476) | soil metagenome | isolation source: 115 cm saprolite on Douglas fir-dominated hillslope | place: USA:California | collected 2013-09-17 | reverse complement strand
GCCGCCAACACCATGACCGGCACGATCGACGAACAGCATCTCACCAGTCCCGGCTCCACGCTCGGCACCGTCGCGTACATGTCGCCGGAGCAGGTGCGCGCCAAAGAACTGGATGCGCGGAGCGATCTGTTCTCCTTCGGAGCGGTCTTGTACGAAATGGCAACCGGGACGTTGCCCTTCCGCGGAGAAAGCTCGGGCGTTATTTCCGAGTCCATCCTGAACCGTACTCCTGTTTCTCCTGTGCGATTGAATCCGGATCTGCCCCCTAAGCTCGAAGACATCATCAATCGTGCGCTGGAAAAAGATCGAGAGCTGCGCTATCAGCACGCATCTGACATGCGTTCCGAGCTGATGCGCCTGAAACGGGATACAGACACCACCGGGCGCGTTGCGGCTGCCAGTTCGGAGACAGTGGCGGCAGCGCCGAATACTAGCTGGCAGGCTGTTTCCCCAACCCAGGCGCCAGTCCCCGGTTCCTCTCCCGCCGTGGCTATGTCTCCGTCATCGAGCGCGGTGGCTGGCGACAAGGCCATCACCGGTTCGATACAGAATCGTCCCTACGGGAAAATCGCCGGAGCACTTGCCGCGGCGGTCCTGGTGCTGGCTGCTCTTTTTTGGCTCGTCAAGCACCGCGCCGCACCCGTTTTAGTTACCGCCGGCCAAAGAACAGTCGCCGTTCTCCCTTTACAGAACCTGAGCTCCGATAAGAATGTGGATTTTCTGCGCCTTGCTCTCGCCGACGAAATCGCAACCGCGCTCAGTTACGTTCGCTCCCTATCCATCCGCCCGTTCGCTACCACCAGCAAGTACGACTCGCCCACCCTCGACTTGCAGGAAGCCGGCAAGGCCATGCATGTGACCGACGTCGTCACCGGACACTTCATGAAGGAAGGCGATCAGCTTCAGATCACTCTCGAAGCTGTGGACGTTGCGGACAACCGTACGCTTTGGCGCGACACCATGACCGTCTCCTCTCCGGACATGATTGCCATGCGAAGCCAGATCACTTCGAAGGTTCGCCAAGGGCTAGTCCCCGCTCTTGGCGCGGGAACGGATTCAGGGGAAGCCGGCACCCATCCCAAGAACGAAGAGGCCTACGACCTCTACCTGCGCAGCATCTCGCTACCGCATGATCCTCTTCCCAACAAAGATGCCATCGCCATGTTGGAGCGCGCGGTAGGACTGGACCCTACCTACGCCCCCGCCTGGGAAGCCCTGGGGCGTCGCTACTATTTCGATTCACAATACTCGAACGGCGGCGAGGCAGTATTTCAGCGATCGAACGCTGCCCTGGAACGAGCCGTCGCGCTGGATCCGAACCTCGTCAGCGCGGCGAGTGCCCTGATCACCAATCGGGTCGAAACAGGGGAGCCAGCAAAGGCCTACCGGGATGCGAAGGCGCTGGTGGAGCGCCATCCAGAGAACGCCGCTGCCCACTTCGCCTTGGCTTATGTCCTGCGCTACGGAGGAGCGCTTGAGGAATCCGCGCGCCAGTGCGACGCCGCCTTGTCCCTGGACCCGGGGAACTATCAGCTGCGTTCGTGTGCGTCCACCTTCGACCAACTTGGTAACTACGAGAGGGCAATGGTTTTCCTCCAGCTCGACATTGGATCCCTTTGGGTCTCCCGCAACCTCGTGCGCCATTACATTCGTGTTGGCAACTTGGCGAGAGATCAGATCCTCAACAGTTGTCTCAACCACGCGCCGTCCGGAGATGTGGACAACATCGCCAGGGAGCTTGCGCCGAAGATTTTGGCCAGTCCCGACCCCGAGAACAGGTACACGGCTGCACCTACCTTCGCCTTCTGTGGGCAGAAGGACATCGCGCTGCGTATGCTCAAAAGTGCCATCGCCGGGCACTACTGCGCCTACAATGCCCTGCAGACTGATCCCATGCTCGCGACCCTGCGAAGCTTGCCTGAGTTCCCTCAGTTGCTCTCCGCCGCGAAACAATGCCGGGACGATTTCCTTGCCGAGAGATCCCAGGCTGCGCACTGAACTGCCCTGATCACGGGTTGCACGGCCTCAATCTTCGAGCGTCGGCAAAGTCTTCAGCACTTCGCTCGCCCGAGGCCGACTGAGAATCGGATCGTCCTTACGGATTTTTCCGTCCCGGAAGACCAGCACTCGCTTGGCGAATTGCGCGATGTCCTGTTCGTGGGTCACCAGGACAATGGTCAGGCCTTTGTCGTTTAGGTTCTGGAATATCTCCATGATCTCGACCGAGGTGCGGCTGTCGAGATTACCCGTGGGCTCATCGGCCAGAAGAATGGAAGGTTGATTCACCAGCGCTCGGGCTATGGCGACTCGCTGTTGCTGTCCACCGGACATCTGCGACGGAAAATGCTCCGCCCGTTCGGCCAGTCCCACCATGGTCAACGCATCGGCGGCGCGTTTTCGGCGCTCGGTTTTATCGATTTTCGCGTAGAGCGCGGGTAATTCAGTGTTTTCAAGCGCCGTCGTCCGCGCCAGCAGATTGAAGCCCTGGAAAACAAATCCAATCTTTTCGTTCCGAATCAACGCCAGCGCCTTCTTGTCGTGCTCGGAAACATCGATCCCTTCAAGTAAGTATCGTCCGGAGCTGAGGCGGTCCAAACACCCAAGGACGTTCATGAAGGTTGATTTGCCACTGCCGCTCGCCCCCATGATCGCCACGAATTCGCCTCTCTGAATTTCGACGCCTACACCGCGCAACGCGTGCACCCGCGTCTCGCCTAACTCGTAATATTTGTGCGCGTCTTCCACCCGGATGACCGCGCTTGCCGCTGAAGTGGCTGGCGCGGCTTCGAGTTGGTTAACAACGACAGCGGGTATTGTCTCCATGGGGGTGGTTCCGAACTGCCGATCCTTAGCGCCGTATGCCGCTTGGAGCTTGGGTTTTGGAGGTCACCGATCGAATAATCAAGTTGTCGCCTTCTTTCAGTTCCCCTTTGAGAATTGCGCCGACTTCCGTGTACGCATGGTCCGTGATTCCTAGAGAAACTCTCACCGGTTCCATCGTGTCATCCGGATGGAGCTTCCAAACCACCGCCGTCTCAGCTTTCGGTGCGCGAGGCAGATTCTGGACGTTGCCCGTCGCCTTTTCGCTCCCCGCAGCGGAGTCATCGCCAGCCTGTTGCCCCTCGCCGCCTTCGATCCCATAGCGCTTATAAAGAGCCAGAACTTCCTCGGCTGCCATCGGAGGCTTGTACCGAATGGCTGTGTTTGGCAGTTTCAACGCGTTCTGCACGGTGGCCACGGGAATGGTCACGTATGCCGTCATACCAGGAAACAACTTCAGCTCGGGGTTGGCAAATTCGATGATGGTGTCGTAGGTGACCACGCTTTGCACCGTCGTTGGGTTCATCCGGATCTGGCTGACCACTCCCTGAAACGTCTGCTTGGGGAGGGCATCCACCTTAAAGGTGACTGCCTTACCCACCTTAATGTTGTCCACGTCGGACTCGTCGGTCTTGGCATACACCCACATCTTGGTGAGATCCTGCGCGATCGTAAAAATAGTTGGAGCTTGCAGGGATGCCGTCACGGTTTGCCCCACATCCACATTTCGCGCCACCACCGTACCGTCGATGGGAGAACGAATCACGGTGTAATCGAGATTGGTCTGGGCTACGGCGACCGCAGCTTCCTTTTGACTGACTTGTGCCTCGCCTTGCGTGATGTTGGCGGCGGCGGCATCGACGGATGCGCTGGCTGCGTCATAGTTCGATTTCGCAAGGTCCAGCTGCTGCTGGCTCATGACGCCATCTTTGGTCAAGCCAACGGCACGATCATAGTCGGCCTTAGTCTGGACCAACGCCGCTTTCGCCTTTTCGAGATTGGCTCGGGCCGCTTCCAGGTTGGCCTCCGCGTTTTTCAAGTCAGCGGCCGCTTGCAGCAGGGCCCCCTTGAACAATGCAGGATCGATGAGGGCGACAACGTCTCCCTTATGCACGCGGGAATTGAAGTCGGCATTGAGTTTCGCGATGGTGCCGGAAACTTGCGATCCCACCTGGACGGTGATTACCGAGTTGATGGTTCCAGTCGCCTCTACAACGTCGTCAATGGCGCCTCGTTCCACCTTCGCGGTAAAGTGCAACGAACAATCCCGCCGCGACTGCAACACCCGCCAGGATGACCCACTTGCGTTTCGTCATTATTTCCAGCTCCGGGAATCAACCATCAAAAGTATTTCATTCATATCGCAGCGCTTCGATGGGATCCAACAGAGACGCCTTGCGCGCCGGGTAGTATCCGAAGAAGACTCCGACCGCGACCGAGAACATCGCGGCCACCACGACCGCTTCGATGGACATCTCGATGGGCCAACCCAGAGTTTGTCCAACCAAATACGAGCCGAAGATCCCAACCAGTACACCCGCAGCGCCCCCAACCAGGCTGAGCATGATCGATTCTCCCAGGAACTGAAGCTGAATGGCCGCTTCGGTCGCTCCCACCGCCACTCGGACTCCGATCTCACGCGTACGCTCGGTCACCGAAACCAGCATCACGTTCATGATCCCAATTCCTCCCACGATCAGGGAAACGGATGCGATTGCGATCAGCAGAATGGTCAGAGTCTTGCTGGCATCGAGCTGGGCCTGAATAATGTCCTCAGGATTGCGAATATTAAAGTCGTCCTCTTCTTCGGGACGCAGGTGATGCCGATCCCGGAGTACAGCGGTCGCTTCCTGTCCGGCCATCTTGACCACGTCTTGTGACACGGCCGAGCAGAGAATGTCGTCCAACCAGGTAATGCCCTTCAGCTTCTTCTGAGCGGTCGTGTAAGGCAGGATTATTGTGTCGTCCTGATCTTGCCCGGAAAGCGAGAGCCCTTTGGGATGAAGCGTAGCCACCACTTTGCAGGGGAGGTTGTTGACGCGGATTACTTTCCCAACCGGTGGTTCGACGCCAAAAAGCTGCTCCCGAACCGTTCGCCCAATGACGCAAACGTCGGCCGCTCGATCCACATCGTCCGCTGAAAATATCGCCCCCTGATCCACGTACCAGCGCTTTATTTCGAAGTATTCGGGCGAAACGCCGCGGTAGGAGGTGTGCCAATTCTGATTGCCGTAGATGACCTGGACCGGATCATCCACATTCGGCGAGACGCTCTTGATGAGCGAAATCTGGTTCTTGACGGCCACGGCATCGGCCATAACCAGCGTCTTCGTATCATGCGTGCCGGTGCGAACGCCGTTGACCGCGCGTCCGCCAGCTTCAATCCAGACGAAGTTGTCTCCAAGGTTGTTCAGTTGTTGCTGGACTCGTGCTTGTCCGGCTTTGCCGATCGCCACCACACAGATCACGGCCGCAATCCCGATGGTGATCCCCAGAACCGTCAGGACGCTTCGCATCTTGTTTCTGAGCAGTGCCACCAATGCAGATCGAAAGAGAGCCCCGTAGTTCACAGTTTCGAATCCTCTTCATTCCACCATGCCATCATGGCTGGAAGAAATAAGTGTACTTGATGACGAATCGATTTTCCCATTCACCCTCATCGAAGTCTCACGGAGAATGCGATGCTCACCGCTATTTTGCAGCGCAGATCATCGTTAGCAGATCATCGCTAGCAGATCATCGCTAGCCGGTCATCGCTGCTGGAATGGGGAGTCGGAACGGGAAATGTCGACCGCGTAGAATGATCGCCGCCCCCAGATGCGGGCCTCGTGAGCATCCGCAAATAGGATATCCACGACCGGCCGCGTCTCAGTTTGCGCCGTGCGGTCCACAAAGCGTGCCAGATGCTTGCGGGTGCGATTCTTAGACATGAGGATAATCGTGTCGTTCAGGTTGGCATGCAGCTTCCGCTCTGCCATCGGCGAGAGGGCTACATTCAAGACTCTCCCGGCTGGGAGGGTGTGTTTGGGCACCGCATAAGCACTCCGTGCTGGAGCATTGTTCGAGAAGACCGGATCGGGACCGAAATCGCCGGTCAGCGCATACGCGGTCACCTGAACGCGAGCTTTAGAGGAATCGAGGAACCCAAGTTTTTGGTTTGCCTCTGACAGTCGCACGTTAACATCGACCAGTTCGGATTTTGTCTGCTCCAGTTGATCGCTGAGTTGGCGCACCATCGCCGCGTTTCGGGCGTTTTCGTAACGGTGAAGCCCCACAGCTGCTCCGAGTACGAAAGTAACCAGAAGTGCCATCGTCAAATTTCGAATTGTCATAGCACCCTCCGTCCGCTGCTATGTTTCGGTGCTTGCAACAGGCCATCCCAAGCAATCGGACCGCTACGACCGAGTCACGGGTCAAGGGCTGCCGTAAGGTGCAGTGCGGGCGGGAGTTCCAATCCCGCTGTCGGCAAGGTTCGCGTGCATCCGAGGTGCGGCGACTCCAACGTCATTCATGGTCACCTGAAAGTAACGTTGCATAATCTTGCGCAGAAATCCAAATCGCTGCGACACGGTGGTCGCCCGGGGTAACTCTCACAATGGTTACTAGAACCGTGACCACGCGATTTGTACTGTTTCTCCACTGAGAGTAGCGCCGCCGCGCCGAGGGGCCGCCCTCGGGACAGCGGGCAAGGCTTGTCCTGAGCGAAGTCGAAGGATGCCAGCGCTACTCGTTTTCCACGTTGTAATCATCACGCGGTCACGGTACGAGCCATCCGCCGCACAAGGCGCATCGCGTAGGTTTGTGCTTCCTCACCCTGGCAAAATCCATCGAATTGGCGATGGCCAGTCCGGTGTCCGCCACAGAACGACAACGCTGTTTGTAAACTCCGGTATGCTTGGTGCGCATATGCCAATAACGACCTCAGAAGGTCCAGTCATTGAATTCCGTGACGTGGCCTACCGCGTGGCAGGCACGCAAGTCGTCTGTGGGCTGAATCTGGGCGTCCAGCACGGAGAAACCCTGGTTTTGCTGGGCCGCAGCGGTTCGGGAAAGACCACGACCCTCAAACTGGTGAATCGTCTGTTGCTGCCTACTGCCGGGGAAGTGCGGGTGAACGGTGTGCTTAACAGCGCTTGTGACCTCATTCGTTTACGTCGCAGTATCGGTTACGTGATCCAGGACGTCGGCCTGTTTCCCCATTTCACCGTGGAGCGAAACATCGGTCTTGTCCCCAAGATCGAAGGTTGGCCCGAGGAGCGTACACGCGCGCGAGTGCAGGAGTTGCTGCAAATGGTTGGGCTGGCGGCGGAGTTGGCCACACGGTATCCGCACCAATTATCGGGTGGGCAGCGGCAGAGGGTGGGTGTGGCACGAGCCCTGGCCGCGGACCCGGCGGTCCTGCTCATGGACGAGCCCTTTGGCGCGCTCGACCCGCTCACGCGCGACGAATTGCAGCGCGAATTTCTGTCCTTGCAGCAACGCCTCCATAAGACGGTGATCTTTGTTACCCACGACCTTCGGGAAGCGCTGCTGCTAGGCTCGCGGATTGCACTTATGGAAGCAGGGCGTCTGGTCACGGTGCTGGCGCCCCAGGATTTCTTGCGGTCCACGGACCCCCGGGTGTCGGCGTACGTGAGGGCCTTCGCGGATGGACTGCAGTTGGTCGCTGATCGGCCGGTCAATGATCGGCCGCTCGCTGATCGGCCGCTCAATGATCGGCCACTCAATGATCGAGGCACGTCATGAACGTTCTTCAATTCATGCTGCGGAACCGCAGCCAAGTGCTGGAACTGACGCTGGAGCACCTCTGGCTGGTTGGGTTCTCCACCTTGCTGGCAATGCTGGTCGGCATACCGTTGGGTATCGTCATCGCACATCGCCCGCGACTGAACAAGCCGGTGCTGGCGAGCGCTAACATCATCCAGACGATTCCCAGTCTCGCCCTATTCGGATTTCTGCTGCCGGTGCCGTGGCTGGGAGACCGCGCGGACCGGCTGGCAATCCTGGCGTTAACTCTGTATGCCCTGCTGCCAATGATTCGGAACACCTATGCGGGAATCCGCGGAGTCGATAGCGCAGTGATGGAAGCAGGACGGGGTATGGGACTTACGGACAGACAACTCCTGTTTCAGGTAGAGCTGCCGCTGGCGCTCAGTGTGATTCTTTCTGGTGTACGAGTCGCGGTGGTCATCTCGGTGGGGCTTGCTACCATCGCTGCAGCGATTGGCGCCGGAGGTCTCGGGGAATTTATCTTCCGCGGCCTGGCGATGGTAGATAACCGGGTCATTCTTGCTGGAGCAATCCCGGCCGCGGTCCTGGCATTGTTGGCGGACCTCAGCGTGGGATGGCTGGAGAGGCGTCTGCGGCGACAATGACGATGAGGACCCATCGCTCGAGTCTTTTCGCGCTCGTGCTGTCCGTGGCGGCTTTGCTGCTTCCCGCTTGTTCGCCCTCGCATTCTGGCCGCATCGTAATCGGCTCCAAGAACTTTACCGAGTCGTTCATTTTGGGCGAACTCATGGCGCAGCAAATCGAGGCGCACACCAGCCTGAAAGTGGACCGGCGCTTCTATCTTGCGGGAACCTACATCTGTCATCAGGCAGTGCTGGCTGGGCGCATCGACGTATATCCGGAATACACGGGCACGGCATTGACTGCGATTCTCAAGCAGGAAGCCGGGGGCAATAAGGCGGAGGTTTATCCGAGGGTCAAGAGTGAATACGAGCGGCGCTTCGGACTGACTCTGGGCCCTGCATTCGGGTTCAACGATACTTTTGCAATGGAAATCCGAGGAGAGGACGCTCGCCGCCTGAACATCAAAACGCTCTCGCAAGCGGCCCCATTCGCACCAGGTTGGCGGGCCGGGTTTGGCTACGAATTCATGGAACGGCCGGACGGTTATCGAGGCTTGGCCGCCGCTTATGGGCTGCACTTTGCTGAGAATCCGCGCGTGATGGATCTGGGGCTGCTCGCCAGGGCGCTGCGGGACCGTCAGATCGACTTGGCTGCCGGCAACGCCACCGATGGCCTGATTCCGACGTTAGACTTGTTCGTGCTCGAAGATGACCGGCACTATTTTCCTCCTTACGAAGCCGTACCGGTGGTACGTGAGCAGGTTCTGCAGGAACATCCGGAGGTCAGTCAGGCCCTTGCCGCGCTGGCCGGAAAGATCTCCGACCAGGAGATGCAGCAACTGAATTACTCGGTCGACGGCCGACATCGCGATGTGAAGGAAGTGGTGCGCGAGTTCCTGCAGGGAAAGGGACTGGTCCCGTGAAAGGCGACCTCCGGCGTTTTGGCTATGGTGGAAAAGGTCAAATACAAGGAAGCAGCCGCTAATCTGAAAGGGAAAGGAATCAGAACCATGTCAAACAACAAAGCTCTTCGCCAACATTTGCTCAATATGCTCAAGGGGGGTGACGCTCATGTAGGCTTCGAGGCGGCCATCAAGAATTTCCCGGTCAATCTGCGAGGGAAAAGGCCGAAGGGCGCCGAGCATTCGGCTTGGGAAGTGCTCGAACACCTGCGCCTCGCCCAGTGGGACATCTTGGAGTTTTCCCGCAACTCCGGTCACAAATCGCCTGAATTCCCAGGCGGGTACTGGCCCAGCACTCAATCGCCTCCGAGCGAAAAAGCCTGGGACCAGTGTGCGCGAGCCTTTTGCAAAGACCTTGAAGCACTATGCGAACTGGTGGCCGATGAATCGACCGATCTGCTTGCTGCCATTCCACACGGCGACGGTCAGACGGTTCTGAGAGAGGCACTGGTCGCTGCCGATCACAACGCCTACCACTTGGGCGAACTGGTGCTTTTACGCCGTATCCTCGGTACTTGGCAGTAGAGTAGTGGTTCTGTTTAGCGTTTCGTCGGCGCGGTCTTCGTCCGTGCGGTCAATGATCTCGCGGTCAATGATCTCGCGGGTCAACGATCTCGCGATCAACGATCTCGAAGTGCACTACAAACTCGTCGAAGCTGGTGAGCACCGCTCGCGCCTCCGGTTCGACAACCGCCTTCTCCGGCGCCTCTCCCGCGAACCTGCGGACCGCTTCCATTGATTCCCAAAGGGTCAGCACCACAAGTTCGATTGCGCCGTCAACTACGCGGCGGAGCAGGTATGCTCCGCGATGTCCTTCGATAGCTCGAAGCGCCGGAAAACTTTTCTTGGTTGCGTGCTCAACATATTTGCCTGAGTTATCGACGGTCGAGCGCGCCCTCCACATCCGCAAGATCAGGCCCTTCTCTCGGGATGAACCACCTCCGCCCACTACCTTCGACGGGGCACTCAAGGTTTTCTTGTCGGCTGCCACGGCATCCGGCCCGAGAGGAGTCGCGGCGTCTTCCCCCGCGACTGTCTTCCATTCCCGCACATGCCAGCGCTTGACTGCGCCGCTCGTCACATAAGGATCAGCCTTGGCAAACTTCTCCGCGACCTCAGGCGAATCGCCCCTGAACAGCAACACGGCACCGTCCACTGGATTCGCCAGCGCACCGCCCAACACAAGCTCGCCGCGCGCACTCGCCGCCCAGGCCTTTTCGAGGTGCGCATCCCGAAATTCCGCGCGCCTGGAAACGTAGTCCTCACCAACTTCGTAGAACAAAAGGTAATGCATTCCGAGTGTCCCGTCCTTTCGCGTTTGCTGTCATGGCAATCCGGCATGGTTTCTCGTCGGATGTTCTCGACCCAACCGTGCGCATCTGGTTCGCGGTCCGTCATCATGGCGTGCAGTTTTTCCCGCACGGCAGCGCTTACTCTCCGCTGCTCGATTGGCGGCAGCTCAAGAGTTCGATCAGAGTTCGATCTTGGATAATAGCCGAACCAGACCGGTCCGCCACTACGGAATCGGATCATCATCTGAAGAGAAAACGATAAGGTTTCAAATTTGTTTGGAACGGGTTTTTCGCACGCCCTGCGCGCACTCACCGCATTAGAGCGATTAACCTTCACATAAGGGTCTTGCGCGGATGCGGAAATCGAAGCGTCGAACTATGTGAATACAGGTGACTTACGTGATCTGGCTGTGCTGCGGGGCTCATGTATAATGACGTGCCGCGCCCATCGTCTTGCCACCGAGTCGACGGTTCCGTTCGGTTGAACCAGTACCGGTGCGTCTCTTAGATCCGCAGTCGTCGTTGCCAGAGTCATTCTCCTTGCCGAGGGCGCAACGACTGAAATACGCCGGCCGCCGATGGAGCGAGTTGCACAACAGTGTATCGCTCCGCAGGCACCGGGCCAATCGCATAGGGCAGGGGTCCCCAAAAATAGTCGTAAAAGCCCGCGCCAAGTTCCCAGGAAAGCGTGCTGGCCCAGCTATGCATGGGCACTTCGACCGTGTCCACGGCTGCGACGTATTTCCAATCGACCATCTTGACCCACGCATTGTTATGAGGAACAACCAGGTAATCGCCCGGAGCCAAATCCGGATGCTCCCAATCCACGGCGCGGCCGCCTAACGACTCCATGTAATGTGCCGCCGTGGTCTTGAAATTTCTCCGAGATGCGCGTCGCCGCGGTACGGGCGGAGTTCGCCAGTTCCGCATCCGCGCCGGTCATCCAGATTGATACGACACCCGAAACGACCAGGGCGAGGGCGGCATTAGGAACCAGAGATCGGCCAGCCGATGGGCGGACTCGGTCAAATTGACGCGCCACCAGAATGCCCACCGCGGGAACCAGGGGCAGAACGGAGCGCGCGTTCATGGTCCAATTCAGAAACGCGGCAAAGAACAAGGTGCCTGCAATCCACAGTGCCAAGAATAACGACTCGGCACTTCTTTCCCGCCAACAGTCGAACCCAGCCAATGAAAGCACAAAGAATCCGCCGCCGATACAAAGCGCGAGTTGGGTAGCGATCAGCAGCCAATGTTGGTTCCGTGCGACCCTGGTGAACGTGTCACTGGCATGCTCCACCATGTCGATGGAACCGATCAGCAGAGATACGCTCGCAAGGCCACCCAATACCAGCCCACCTAACATGGCCTTGCGAGGCCCCAAGGAGGGGGCCATCAGCCACCCCGTCAAAGCGCACCCCCCTGTATAACTGATTCCCAAAAGTAGTTTCACCGCAAAGAATTCACCTTCCCGGTTCCGCTGATTGACCGCATATTCAGCGGCTCCTAACAGCAGCCCGTTATCATACAGTTTCACGGTCCACAGTTGGTACAGGAAGAGAACTGCGATGGGGATCAACAGATACCACGCCCACGGTCCAAGCCTTCGGTTCCGCGCGATGGAGTATGCGAGCACGAGAAGAATGAGCGAAACGCCGAAGTACTTGGCCAGCGCGGAGAGCGCCATGAGAGCGCTTGAGGCGATCAGAAGATATCGATTGGAAGTCTCGAGTCCGTCGATCCATAGAACCGAGGCCCATACCCAGATCGCCACCATCATGGTGTCGCACATTACGCTGCTTGCCGAAACAAGCAGACCAGGTGTCAGAAGCGTGGCGAAGGCGGCAAACAGCGGAACTTTCGTAAACTTTTGCGCCAACCGGTAGGTGCCGAGCACCAAGGCGATGGTCGGAATGAGAAAACCCAGATGCATCGTTCGCTCCGACCATCCGAAGACCCTACCCAGCATGGCGGCGTAATAGGATGCCAGAGGAGGATTCTGAGTCACCTCCGCCATCCGCGCGCGCGTGGTTTCCCAAATCAGCTGGAACCCGTACGGACTGAGCGGATGTTGTGCGATGTTCTTCGCTGTCCAGACGAAGAGTGTGTCATCGATATTAAAGGCGCGTCCGGAAAACGGAACCAGGCAGAGAATTGTCGCAGCCGTCAACAGTAAATAGGAATGAACGCTCCGCCACCGGCCATGCGAAAGGCCGTGGTCGCCGAAGAAAGCCGGACGATCAGAGGAGCATTGCATGAGTCGAACGCTTTCTCCTTGGCCCGAAATTTACATGCACTGCCGGTGGTGCACCCTGAAATCCCGCGGAGACCTGGGATGGCTGAATGCTCTCCGAAGACACTAAAAACTAGGAAAAATCCGCGTAAACTAGGCATCCATTTTTGTGCGACAAAAACAGAAGAACCGCTTCTACGGCCTTGGGAAACCGGGCCCGCAGGGCCTCAAACTCGGGTCGGCTCCCCTGTCCAGATCACGGAAATCTTGCGTCTATTGTAACCGCTACGATGCGATGGTGCGAGAACGGGTTGCCGACTTCCCTCCCGGCTCCTCAATGTTTGTATCGTGGGGAACCTTAGTTTGATGCTACTACAGCGGGTATCCTTAATAATCGCAATTGTGAGTCCTGGTTTCGTCCTCCTGACAATTGCAAACGTTCTGATGTACGTTACTGATCCGTTTGATGCCATGCTCAGCCGTCAAGTCGAGCGTCATAGCGCAGTACGTGGTCGGGAACATCTACACCTTCGACCAAGTTGTCATCCGGTATGGGAGTCCCAGACCGAACCTCAAGCGGTAAGACGCCAGCCCACGCTGGCGATCCGTAATCCTTCTCGTTGTCCAGCGGCGGCCCACTTCTCACCTTAGCGGAAGCTTCTTCGATCAAGAATTCCAGCACGCTGGTTGCTTTCAACTCGCTCTCGCACCAAGCAATCACAATCCAAAGGTTCACCGATACACCGAGAACTCTGGGGCGACCCCCGCTGATTGTTAAGTCCCAGATTGGATGCCGGCCAGATCCACTCACGCTGCTCGGATCTCCCCGTGGCTATGCTCCGCGCACCCTGCGGAAGCACTTGCGCAGCTCCTGTGTGAAAAGAGCCGGCTCCTCCAAGGCGGCGAAGTGGTCGCCCTTCTTTAGCTCGCTTTCGCCTCTTCGGCGCGCCTTCGGGCGGCGGCTTCTTGAGGATCGGTTATTATATCGACCCACTTCGGGTCAGGCGAGGCCTCGGCATCGTAGTTGTCGTGCCAGTTCCACCCCTTGTACGGCGGGGTCTGGGGGTAACCCTCTGGCGAGTCCTCCCAAGTCTCCTGACGGCCGAGCGGCGTGATGTCGAGGTAACTCCAGGTGCTCCCCATCGCCTCGTCGCCGCGGTTGTTGATGAAGTATGTGCGGAACACCCGCTCGCCGTCGCGGAAGAACACGTTGTGGCCGTGCCAT
>WNFJ01622083.1_pt7 | contig 13886 bp, 13 predicted proteins | sample 5400461 | NCBI WGS metagenome assembly WNFJ01 (sample SAMN13153349, study PRJNA577476) | soil metagenome | isolation source: 115 cm saprolite on Douglas fir-dominated hillslope | place: USA:California | collected 2013-09-17 | reverse complement strand
AGTCAATTCAACGGCACATTTCACGGGCAGGCAGGCGGTCAGGATGAGATTGCCTCTCAGACTCGCCATTCTGAAATTCGTTTACTCGACACACTTACTAAACCGAAAAACTAGACGGAACAAGGAAATGCAAGCACCGCGTCGTCGCCCGCCGCCGATTTTCTTTTTCAACCTACGTTAATCGCGCGTCAGTCGGTCGCCAAACCGGCCCGCGCTAGAAAGGCGGCATCACCGAAATGACGAAGATCTATTTGACCCACTCGCCCGATGCGCTCAAGAACTACTACGGTGAACGGGCGTTGGCGCAACTGCGCGCGCTGGGCGAGGTGAAGCTCAATTCGCTTGGCCGGCCGCGCAGGGCCACGATATCGTCGTGGCGAGCCGCGATGCAGCGGCGCTCGCCACGCTCTTCGAGCAGTTGCCGGAGCTGATCGCGTTCTGCCGCGTGGCGGTCGATATCCGTAATATCGACGTCGATGCCGCTAGCCGCCACGGCGTGCTCGTGACACGCGCGACGCCGGGTTTCGACACGTCGGTGGCGGAGTGGATCGTGGGCGTGATGATCGACCTGAGCCGCGGCATCAGTGCGGCTGCTGCGGCGTACTGGCAGCAACGCGCGCCTGTCATTGCGATGGGACGCGAATTGCGCGGCTCGGTGCTTGGCGTTGTCGGTTATGGGTTTATCGGCCAGCGGCTGGGTGAACTCGGCGTGGCCCTCGGCATGCGCGTGGTGGTGAACGATCCACTGGTCACGATGACGCAGCCGGGCATCGAGCAGGCTTCATTCGACGATGTCCTAACTCGCGGCGATTACATCGTCTGCCTCGCGCCGGCCACGCCTGAGACCACGGATCTGTTCAATAGCGCGGCGTTCTCGCGCATGCGTCCGGAGGCGTTTTTCATCAATGCATCGCGAGGCGAACTCGTCGACGATAACGCGCTGCTTCATGCGCTCGATGCCGGCGTGATCGCCGGCGCAGCGGTGGATGTGGGGCGCGCTGCCGACCAGATGCCGAGTCCGGCGGTGGCCGCTCACCCGAAGGTCATCGCGAGCCCTCATGTCGGCGGCCTCACGCCGCCCGCTAGTGAACATCAGGCCATGGACACGGTAAGTCAGGTGCGTTCGCTGCTTGACGGTGTCGTGCCTGAGCATGCAGTCAACGCCGATCATGCCGCGCGACTCACGCGTTTGCCGGGCTTTTCTGGTGCTTTGCAAGGAGAGCGGCCGTGACTGACACGTCCCCGAACATGCCTGACGATGCATGCGATTGCCACGTCCATATCTATGAACTCGAGCGTTATCCGCTCGGTTTCGCGCGAACCTGATTTGCCGAACCGATGTTTTTCCAGGCCGCATAAAACCAGTTGAGATAAATTGTTTCATTATTGTGTCGTGCTTATTAAATAAATGAGAGTCTATCTTCAGGTTCGACGACGGTATTGAGATGACGCGAGAAACAGTCCCTACGAAGGCGTTATGCCGTGGCAGGGTACGGGAAGCGTGGACGTATCAACAAGATCGCGAATACGCGTGATCGTATCGCTCCAGCGAATAAATATCACGGAATAACCTGACGAATCCACGACCGTTGTGACCGGACCTTCTAGCGCGAACCAGATTGCATGCTGAGGCGTGGTTTCAGACACGGTCGAGAAATTACGCGCAAACAGATGGCGTACGGTCATGCCAAAGACACGGTCTCGCGCTTCGCCGTGCCACAATCCCCTTTAGACTACAGCCCTGGCCAGAGCTCGCTTAGTCAGGTCCAGGCGAGAACCTGAAGGCGGTCGAGAGTAGGGGGCACCGGATAATTGTCCGGCGCCGCCGCTTCCATCCACTCAATCCACTCTTCAAATACCGGGCAGCATCAGATGAACGTCGGTCCTTTTTCGCTACCGCTGCCTCCGTTGATTTTCTTTATCAGCGTGGTGGTTTCCTTGTTTGCCGGATGGCTCTTTCGCAAGAACCGCGCGAACGTGGATGGAGCGATCTTCAGCAGTGTGTTCACCGGGCTGGTGGTGGCTCGGCTGTCGTTCGTCCTGCGCTACCTGCCAGCCTATAAAGGCAGTCTTGTGAAGATGCTTGATTTCCGGGATCAGGGATTCGACCTGATCGCCGGTCTGATAGCCGGAGGATGTGTGGTCGGATGGTTTCTCTTGCGCCGCCGTACCATGCGCGTGCCGTTGTTAGCTGCCGTCGTGGCCGGAGCGGTGGTCTGGACCTCGGTTACCTCGTTTATAAATTTAACGAGGCAGCCGGCGAACGTACCGGTTGTCTCGCTTATCAATATCGATGGCGCTCGCCAGTCCTTGACCAAAGGCGACGGCAGGCCAACCGTGGTGAACTTGTGGGCGACGTGGTGCCCTCCGTGTCAGGCAGAAATGCCCATTCTCGCAGAGGCTCAGGCGGAGACTCCGGGTCTTCACATCGTGTTCGTAAACCAGGGCGAGACACGCGACGTAGTAAGCAGCTATCTGACTTCACATGATCTTCACATCAAGAACGCGTTGCTGGACCCAAATCTTGCCGTCGCGAGAGCCGTTTCGGCTACGGCCTATCCCACGACGCTTTTCTATGACGCACAAGGCCGCCTGCTATCGGCCCACTTGGGACAGTTTTCACGAGCCACGTTTGCACAGGCGATTGAACAGTTCTATCCGGACATTGAATTGAAGGATTTTCAGTGATTGCCGTGGTGTCGCGCTTCCACTACCGGCTAAGCCTGATGCACCATGAAGCGATTTTCCGGCGTTGAACGATGACCCCACTGTTTACTGGATGGCGCACACCATGACCGCACGCACCGACACCTCTGCAGAGTTCCCTTCCACGGTCGTCACGTTGCCGAGCAACTATGACTTCGACACGACCGTTTCGCGGCTCAAGGCGGCGTTGGCCGCGCACGGCGTGACGCTCTTCGCCGAGATCGACCAGAGCGCCGCCGCCGCGGATGCCGGCATGCCCTTGAGGCCCACCCGGCTCTTTCTGTTTGGAAACCCGAAGGCAGGTACGCCGGTGATGGAAGCCAACCCGCACGCGGCGCTTGAGCTGCCGCTGAGAGCCGTTGTCTGGCAAGACAGCGAGAAGACGGTATGGGTGGACTATCAGGACGTGACAACAACGCTTGAGCGCGACTATAAGGTCGACGAGAAGCTGATTGCACCCTTGCGGAAAATGCCGGCTCTGCTAAGAGATGCTCTGGCTTAAAGGCATCAGTCAGGCATCAGTCGTGACACGAACAATCATTCGAAAACTGATTCCGCCTTATCTGCTGAGAGACGGGGTTTCGCGTGGCACGGTAACATTCATCGCTTGAATCGTAATGTTACTTCCGCCTTGCAAGACTTAACCCTATGACGATGTCACTAGCTCTCGACCCTGACTTCTGCGCTCTGCTGACGGACAGCCACCTTCGGGTGGTCGGTACGCCCCTGCTGGATAATGACGCCTTACAGGCCGACGCCGCCCGATGGTTATACGAAGATGCGCCATTCTGCGTGGTCGCGCACAACACCGACGCGGACCCGCGGTTTGTCTACGCAAACCGGGCCGCACAGCAATGTTTTGAATATACGTGGGCCGAAATGACGGCGCTGCGTTCCCGATTGTCGGCAGAACATCCTAACCGCGAAGAGCGTGACGGCTTGCTTGAATCGGTACGAACCAAAGGTCACGCAAGCGGTTACCGCGGCCTTCGCATAGCGAAGTCGGGAAGACGCTTCTGGATCGAGAACGTAACCGTCTGGAACCTGATCAATCGCGAAGGCGTGTATTGCGGACAGGCCGCGACCTATCGCCAATGGAAGGATGTTTAAGCGAGGCGTGCGCGGTCCGGATACACGTTGCTGGATGGAAGTTTCCCCAATCTCCCTAGAGGTCACCATGCACCGTTCCGTCATCAATCTGGACGAGGTTGAATTGCATTCATTTCCGCCCGAGCACGCTCCGTCCGGCGCCGCGGCGGAACGTTTCGCGCCGCGCATCGGCATGCTTGGACGACAACTCGGTGCATCGAAGCTCGGCTATAACCTGATCGCGCTAGCACCGGGTAAGCGTGCCTTTCCTTTTCATAGTCATCGCGTCAATGAAGAGATGTTCTTCGTGGTGGCCGGGCAAGGGGAGATACGCCTTGGCGATGACCATCACGCACTCCGCGCCGGCGACGTGGTCGCGTGTCCGGCGGGCGGCCCGGAAACGGCGCATCAGATCATCAATACCGGCGACGTGGAACTGCGGTATCTCGCGGTTAGCACGCAGGAGTCGCCGGAGGTTTGCATGTATCCCGATTCCGGCAAGTACGCGGTGATGGTGGAGGGCGAGGGCGGTTTCAGGACGGTGGGGCGGCTTGAGGAATCGTTGAGCTATTGGGAAGACGAGTGAGGTGTTAGAGTACTGTGCGTGAGGGCGTCCGGTACGCGGCTTAGCATGCCGGTTGGAGGAGTAGTGCTTTGGGTCGAGCTGCCGACAGGGTCGGATTCCGGGCGGCTTTTCGAAGCTGCGCTGACGCAGGGAATTCGCATAGCGCCCGGGACCATATTCTCGAATTCGCAGCGCTTCGCTTCGTTCATTCGTTTGAGTTGTCCGCAGCCGATTGATCAAGCGTTAGATGATTCATTGCAGCGTCTTGGAAGGCTTGCTCGGGACATGGCCTGACGGCAACAGCGCTTGATAAGGATAGCGGCCATTCCTCTACGCTCGGCATGATAGTAATCTTTCTTTAAGCTTTCATGTTCCCAGCCGTCCGGCGCATGGACCTGACCTGAGCCGCCTTGATAACGAGCCATGCGAACGAGCCATACAACAACTACCCACTTATTTCTGCTTCGCTTAACGAATACTGTTGACTTGTCATTTCGCGGTTGCCTAAAATTCAATCATCGTCACAGATGGGCTAATGCCTTGGACACTTGTAGTCGTCGACCTCTGGATTGTTTAGCTGCCTGACCGGCAGGACTCCGCGCTCGAATTCTCCAGCCGCCGTCTTGCCAGCAGGCAGACGGTGCGCGCCTTAGTACTTTTCCCGTGCACCTTAATTTGCGCCAATCGGCCGCAGCGTTTGCTTGCGTCTGAACGGCGCCTCGCCGTGAGCCAACACTCGCGGCTGTCTTTGCTCGCACCGCGTTCCGCGTTGAGGAACCGGCGCGGCGTGGATCAACACGTGCATACCAAGCGCGTACGAAGCATGAAAAGGAGCCGTTATGACGGACAGTGACAGTTACCCCTTAAGCCCCATGACCCTCACCTTGCTTAAGGACAGCGAGTAGACCTGCTTCGACGCGCGCAAGGCGCGATCGGACTCCGTGCTGCTGGCTTTCCGTGAAGCGAATAAGCCAATCGCCTGGAGAAATACCATGTACTTCGGTCTGCTCGTCTCGTCATCTCCGCATGTTCAGGAATCGCGCCACTACGTCGCCGCACTCCCGCCCGGCTCTGCCCGCCCGCATCGGTTAGCGGTGCTCTGGCGCGCTATTGCAAATCTAATTACTTAGCAGCGTGTTTCGCTGCATACGCATGCGTTTGCAGCCGGCGCGCCCTTAGCACTCAATTATTCCATCGCTTCCGGGGAGCATCATGTCCACTCCAACAAACGTTCTACCGCCCCGCAGCGCAGTCTTGGATGACGCCCATCTTGGCGACATCAAAGGTGCTCTCGGTACCATCGCGCAACACGACACCCGGCTTGATCGTGATGGTCGGCGACAACGACGCGGGCGCCTTCGGGACCTACACGCAGGCAGGGCAGAACTACGGCACGACGTTGTTATGGACCCTGCTGCTGCTGGTCCCCGTGCTCTTCGTGAATCAGGAGATGGTGCTGCGCCTGGGCGCGGTGACCGGAGTGGGTCATGCCCGTCTGATCTTCGAGCGTTTCGGCAAGTTCTGGGGTGCGTTCAGCGTCATCGATCTGTTTATTCTCAATTCGCTGACTATTGTCACGGAGTTCATCGGGATCACGTTTGTCCTCGACTTCTTCGGCATTTCGAAGATTGTCGGGGTCGGCATTGCCGCCGCGTTGACCATGGCAGCGGTCAGTACCGGCAGCTTCCGGCGCTTTGAACGTTTTGCGGTCGTGCTGTGTTTGCTGAGTCTTTTGCTGGTGCCGGTACTGGTGTCGATTCATCCGCCGGTCGCACAAATATCGCGCGATTTCCTGATTCCGGACTGGCCTGCGCACTCGAAGCTTAGCGACGTGATGCTGCTGGTCATCGGTATTGTCGGTACAACGGTGGCGCCCTGGCAATTGTTCTTCCAGCAAAGCTACATCATCGATAAGCGCATCACGGCGCGTTTCATGAAGTACGAAAAAGCGGACCTGTGGATCGGGATTGTCTTCGTGATGATCGGCGGCGTGGCGATGATGTCGTTCTGTGCAGCGCTTTACGCAGGCAAGCCCGAGTTCGGCAACTTCACTGACGCAGGCGGTGTGATCAATGGATTGAGCAAATACGCCGGGCATACCGCCGCCACGCTGTTCGCCATTGCACTGCTCGACGCCTGCATCATCGGCGCTGCTGCGGTGTCGCTGTCGACTGCGTATGCGATTGGCGACGTCTTCAAGATTCGTCACTCGCTGCATCGGGGCGTGTCCGATGCCAAAGGTTTTTATCTCGTCTACTTTGGCATCGTGGTGGCTGCTGCTGCGCTGGTGTTGATTCCGGGAAGCCCGCTGGGGTTGCTGACCGAAGCAGTGCAGACGCTTGCCGGCGTCTTGCTGCCGAGCGCGACCGTTTTCCTTTTGCTGCTCTGCAACGACAAAGCGGTGCTGGGCCCATGGGTCAACTCGAAGCGCCTGAACGTTTTTACCGGCGCCGTTGTCTGGGTGCTGGTAATGCTCTCGATCATCCTGACAGCCTCGGTGATGTACCCGGACATAAGCGGTGCAGCGATCCTCGAAACGCTCGGCGGTGGAACCGCGCTGGCATTGGTCGGCTACGCAATCACGCTGATGCTCCGCGAGCGTCGGCGCGACGGGGCGAGCGCCGAGTCCGGTCTTGCAGCTTCGGCTCATTCAAAGCACAGCCGGGAGTCATGGCGCATGCCACCGCTCGATACCTTGCCTCCGCCGAACCTCAGCTTGACCAAGCGAATCTGGATGGGCGTGCTTCGAGGTTATCTTGTCGTCGCCGTCGGTCTGGTCGTGGTCAAGGTTATTCAGATGGTCTTCTTTGCCTGAACCGCGCTTGGGGCTTCCGGGCGTGCGGTTTCTTCGGCATGGCTCACGCTTGAGCCATGCTGCCAGCACCTGTCTGATAGAGTAGTTTGCCTGCTGTCACTTGACTGTCACGCGCAAACAATACGGTGACGCGCACCGGCAGTGCGCCGGTGCAGTCGTTAAGGGCGCGCGTCGAGCGCGCTTACGCGGTCTCCGTCAGACAATGCATGCGAACAATACAATTCAAAGAATCGCTTTATGGTGTTCAACTACGTTCTTCCCCTGTTAGCCGCTTTGTCGTGCGGTGTCGCCATCGGTCTTGAGAGACAGATGCGGCAGCGAACGGCTGGCCTGCGCACCATCACACTGGTGACCAGCGGGGCTTGCTTGTTTGTGATCCTCGGCGCCTTGACGGGAAACGGAACGACGACCGTGACGCAGATCGCGGCGTACGTGGTGTCCGGCGTGGGTTTCCTGGGCGGTGGCGTCATTATGCGCGAGCAAGGCGCTATCCAGGGTATCAATACGGCGGCCACCTTGTGGTGCTCCGCTGCTGTCGGCGTGCTTTGCGGATCATCCCACTATGGGCCCGCCATTGCGGGAACCGCGGTGATCCTGTTCACCAATACTGTGTTGCGTGAAGTAGGCCGTGCAATCAATACGGCGCCGGTGGCTTCCGCGGATCTCGTGCGCAGTTATGTGCTGAAGGTCGTCTGTCGCGCGGAAGACGAAGTGAATATCCGCGCTGTCATCACCAACTCGATGGTGTCGGCGCCGCTATCGTTTCAAGGGCTTAGCAGCAAGGACCTGGACGACGATTCGCATCGGGTTGAAGTGATCGCAACGCTCGAAACACATCCGAAATATCAATCGAAGGTCGAGGCTGTCGCGAGCCGGCTAAGCATGGACAAGGGTGTATCGAGCGTTAGCTGGGCCGCGCTCGACACCGTGCCCGTGCCTGACTGACGCTGCATCATGGTCCGCCGCCGCGCGTGGCGAGGGGCATGGGTTTTGAAAGAATGCATCGGTAGTATCCGGGGCAGTGACGTCTTGCGTACCCATGAGCCTGGCGGGGGTGTTCGCATTATCAGGCGTCGCTCCACTCCATTCAAAGGTCGCAGATGAGTACTTATGTGTTGTTGGTTTGCGGGTTCGGAACTGGACTAGCGATTGCCATCTGGGGAATATTCGACGCGCTAAAGCATTCCCGGCACCAATCGCAAGAGCAGGATGCGGACACCCGTTCGGCGGGCGATTAATCCCCACGCTGACGCAGGCGTATCTCTTCATCGGCGAGCCCGATCGCTTGACCGCATCCCCCATCGCGCATGCGTCTCCCGGCTCCACGGCCAGGCTGGGCGCTTCCCGGCGCCGCCCCAAGATAACGTATTTGTAATCGCGCACCGCCGTCTTCGGCGTAAACTGCCAGTAGCACATATCAGCCCCAGATCGAGGCGGAGCCATGAAAATACTGGTCATCGAAGACGAGCAGAAAGCAGGGTTGTACCTCAAGAAAGGGCTTGAAGAGTCAGGCTACGTGGTGGACGTCGCAAGCGACGGCGCAACAGGCCTGATCCAGGCGCAGGAAGAGGACTACGACGTGATCGTGCTCGACGTCATGTTACCCACCATGGACGGCTGGACGGTGCTCAAGACCTTGCGCACCAGCAAGGCGACGCCGGTCCTGTTCCTGACCGCCCGGGACGACGTCAGCGACCGGGTGCGCGGGCTTGAACTGGGCGGTGACGACTACCTCGTCAAGCCTTTCGCTTTCGTCGAACTGCTGGCGCGCGTGCGTACCCTCGCGCGGCGCGGCCCGCCGCGGGAGAGCGACCTGATCGTGGTCGGCGACCTGGAGATCGACGTCATCCGCCGCAAGGTCCGGCGCGGCGGCAAGCGCGTCGACCTGACGCCGCGCGAGTTTGCCCTGCTTCAGCTACTGGCAAGAAGGCAGGGCGAGGTGCTGAGCCGCACGCAGATCGCGTCATATGTGTGGGACATGAATTTCGACAGCGATACCAACGTGGTCGAGGTCGCGATTCGCCGGCTGCGCGCGAAGATCGACGACGACTATGACGTGAAGCTGATCCAGACGGTGCGCGGCGTGGGTTATGTCATCGACCTGAAAGAGACCGGTTGATGCGTGCCCGATCCTTGACGGCCACGCTGGCTTTTGCATTTGCCGGGACGACGCTCGCGGTCTTTGCACTAGTCGGCGCCTTCGTCTACCTTGCGCTCGAACACCAGGTCAAAGCACAGGATGACCTGGACATTGTGCTCGCGGCGCGTCACACGCGACGCCTTGCAGAGGAGCTGGACACGCTCGCAGACGTTCGCGTCTACAGCGAACGCCTGACGAGCCAGGTGCTGGGAAACGGGGCGTTGTCGGTGGAGGTGGTCGACCCTGACGGGCACCTCCTGCTCGAACATAACGCCCCCAGTACGGCCGGCTCTGTTGCACCGCCGGCGGAGCGCGCCGCAGCATCGCAACAGATCACGGAGGCGCTCATCGCGGATTCGGTTTCCGCCGACGGTTTGCCGATACGCAGCATTGCAGCGGACGCCGTGCTTCAGGATGGCGCGGTCGTAACGATCATCGTGGCGCGCAATATGCACGACCGGTGGTTGTTACTCGACCATTATCGCGATCGCCTGCGCCTGGCGGGAATTGCCGGCATGCTGATCGCATTCCTCATGAGTTATCTGCTGGTTCGCCAGTCGCTCAAACCGTTGCGCGATATCGCGAGAAGCGCCGGCAATGTAACTGTCGACAAGCTCAACACGCGCATCAAAGCCGACAAGGTTCCCCAGGAATTGGGCTCGCTGGTCAGGGCGCTGAATACGATGCTCGGCGGCCTTGATCGCGGCTTCCAGCGGCTCTCGCAGTACACTGCCGACCTTGCGCACGACATGCGTACGCCACTCGGCAACATGCGTGGTGCGACCGAAGTGGCGCTCGCGCGACCGCGTTCGAGCGACGAATATCAGGCGCTGCTGGCGTCGAATCTGGAAGAGTGCGACCGCCTGTCGCGCATGATCGAAAACGTGCTGTTCCTTGCGCGTGCCGAACATCCGCAATTCGCCAGGAATACGCGTGAGTTCGACGTGGAAGCGGAATTGCAAAGGATCGCAGAGTACTTCGAAGGCATTGCCGAGGACGCGGGCGTGCACATCCGTGTGATCGGCAACGGGCGGCTAAAGGCCGATGTCGAACTGTTCCGTCGTGCGGTCAGCAATCTGCTCGCAAACGCCGTCCGTTACACGCCGCGCGACGGCGAGATCATTTTGCAGGTGGCCGAGAGCGCCGATGGTCTGCGGGTTACCGTTGCGAACCAGGGAACCCCCGTCGACGAAGCGCTGCTCGAACGTATTTTCGACCGGTTCTATCGTGTCGATCCGTCGCGCACCAGCGGCGCGCCTTCGAGCGGATCGACCGGCCTGGGTCTCGCCATTGTGCGAACGATCATGGATCTGCATGGCGGCACCGTCCACGCCGAAAGCGGCGCGGGCGGCACGCGGTTCATCCTGACGTTTGCGCGGACGTGAGCCCTTGCCAACCGCCGCCCAGCGCCTTCAATAACAACACGCTTGCATCAAGCCGGCGTGCATCGATCTGGTCCGCGGTGCGCTCGTTTGTCAACGCGATGGTCTGGGCAGTCACTACGTCGAGATAACTCACCGCACCCGCCTGAAACCGGTTGGTCGTGAGTTTCAACGCAAGCCCGGCCGCCGCTGTCGCGCGCTGCTGGCTCGCCGCTTCGCTCTCTAGTGAGTGCAGTGCCGACAGATTATCCTCGACCTGCTGGAAGGCCACGAGCACGGTCTGCCGGTAGTCGGCGACCGAGCCGTCATATTGCGCATTGGCGCCCTTCAGCGTGGCATCGCGCCGTCCGCCGTCAAAGAGCGTACCCACCAGTTGCGGACCGATCGACCAGAAGAGACTCGATGCGGTCAGCCAGGGCGCAAAAAACGTGCTTTCGAGGCCGGCACTTGCGGACAGCATGAGATCAGGAAAGAACGCTGCACGGGCCTCGCCAATCTGCGCGTTGGCGGCGAACACGCGCCGTTCGGCGGCGGCAATGTCAGGGCGTCGTTCGAGAAGCTGCGAGGGCAGGCTGGCCGGAATGGCCGGCACTGCGAACGATTCCACCTTTGGTGTAATCGAGAAGGTCGATGCCGGTTCCCCGATCAACGTGGCGATCGCGTGCTGCAGCTGTGCGCGCTGGACATCGATATCCGTATCCTGTGTCTGCGTGCTTTCCAGCTGGGTCTCGGCTTGTGCCACGGCGGAGGCATCGATTGCGCCGTTCTTGAGCTGATCGTTCAGGATCCGCAATGCGTCGGCATAGGCTTTTACGGTGTCGTCGAGAAGTTTCTTCTGGGTATCGAGTGAACGCAGATCGAAGTAATCGACGGCCAGGTCGCTCGTCATCGAAAGACGCACCGCTTCAAGGTCGGCCTCGCTTGCCTGGGCGTTCGCTTGTGCGTTGACTGTGGCGTCCTTCACGCGGCCGAAGAGATCGGGTTCCCACGAAGCGTTCAAACCGGCCGAATAGTCGGGTATGGTCTGTCCCGCAAGCGCACGGCTCTTCAGATTCTGCGATGTACGGAACCGGGTTTGCGACGCGCCGGCCGTCACGGTAGGGAAGAAACCAGCGCGCTGATAGTCGACGAGCGAGCGCGCCTGTTGCAACTGCGAGACCGCTTTCTTCACGGTCTGGTTCGAGACATCGATACGGCTTTCAAGCTGGTTCAGTTCCGGGTCGCCAAAGACGGTCCACCATGGGCCGCGCGGCTGCGTGTCGGCGGGCGCGGCGGGCGCCCACCCGGCGGCGCCGGCGTAATGCGCCGGAATGGCGACGTCCGGTTTCTGGTAGGCAGGCATGGTCGAGCAAGCAGCGAGCGCTGCGCTCACGCAGGCGACCAGTGTCTTGCGGGCGAAGGAAGCGGGTGACATGAACATGGTCGCGATCCTCACGAAGCGGACGAAGCGATCTGCACCGGCTCGCCGGGGCTGATAGCGTCGCCGGGATTGTCGATCACGCGATCGTTGGCGGTGATCCCGGTCGTGACTTCCACGTGGGTGCCGAAATCCCGTCCAATGGTCACGTTCTTCAGCGCGGTCTTGCCGGTATTGTCGACAACCGCGACTGTTACGCCATTGGGCCGGAAGAGCAGTGCGCTAACCGGCAAGTCGAGCGCCGGGTGGTTGTTCTGCAAGGCCAGATGCACCTGCGCGTAGGCGCCGGGCAACAGCGCGCCGTCGCGGTTGTCGACATCGACTTCCACGTGCAACGTGCGGCTCACCGGATCGATCGCGCCCGCACTGCGCGCGACCTTGCCGGCGAATTGCCTGCCTGGATATTGCTGCACGCTCAGATAAACCGCGGTGCCCGGCGTGACGTAGGGCGCATCGTTTTGCGGCACGTCGACGAATACGCGTAACGTATCCGTCTGCTCGATGTGAAAGAGTTCGCCGGGCTGCGCGGCCAGGCCCGGTGAACTGCCTGCCGTGACCAATGAACCCACATTCACGTTGCGTACCGTGATCACGCCGTCGAAGGGTGCGCTCACGTTCTCGTACGAAACAAGCTCGGACAGGCGTTGCACATTGGCCTGAGCGGACTGCAGCATGGCGCGTTTTGCCTGCATGTCGCTGACCTTGGTGTCAGTGTCCTGTTGCGCGACCGACTGCGTCTTCAGCATGTCCTGCCAGCGTTGCGCGGTGACTTTGGCGTATTCGAAATTGGCCTGCGCCGTTGCTTCGTCGGCACGAGCCTGGTGAAGCTGCGCATCGAGTTCCGGTGTCTGAATGATGGCCAGTGTTTGCCCGGACTTTACCCGGGTGCCGATATCGGCATTCCAGTGCTGGATATAGCCGCTCGTGCGGGCGTAGATCGAAGCATCGGCGTAGGCCGTCACGGCGCCGGGCAGCAGAAGCTCCTGGGTCGCAGGGGCGTTGCGCGGCTTGACGACGGAGACGCTTAGCGCGTTTTGCGCAGCGGCTTGCGAGGTCAGCGCGGTGCTTGCATGCAGTCTCGGAACAATGCCGATGACAAGCAGCGCGGCAGCGATGGCGCCGAATGCCAGCGGCGCCACGAAGCGTCGCCGCGCGACAGGCTTGGTGATCTCGTCAGCCGAGGTCCGTCGTTCATGCAGGTCGTTGTGATGGTCCATTTTCTAAGCTCTTTTAAAGGCAGTCACTGGATGGCCGGAGTGGCTTGCGCCGCCGCTTTTTTCAAGCGGCGCTTTTCGATCCACGCGTGGACCATGCCGAAAACGACCGGGACGAAAAGAAGGGTGGAGACCGTGCCAATCGCCAGGCCGCCGATCACTGCACGGCCGAGCGGCGCATTCTGTTCGCCGCCGTCACCGAGGCCAAGCGCCATGGGCAACATGCCGATAAGCATCGCGAGCGCGGTCATCAGGACGGGACGGAAGCGGCTGAAGCCGGCATCGAGCGCAGCGCTCAGCGGCGCTGAGCCGCCCTGCAACATCTCGCGCGCCGTGTTGATGACGAGAATGCTGTTGGCCGTCGCAATGCCGATACACAGGATCGTTCCAGTCAACGCAGGAACGCTGAGCGTGGTGTGCGTGGCAAAGAGCATCCATGCGATACCCGCCAGCGACGCAGGCAAGCCGCTGATGATGATCAGCGGGTCGATCCACGACTGGAAGTTCACGACCATCAGGAGGTACACCAGCACGATGGCGAATACGAGCCCCATGCCC
>WNFJ01230843.1_pt1 | contig 13886 bp, 11 predicted proteins | sample 5400461 | NCBI WGS metagenome assembly WNFJ01 (sample SAMN13153349, study PRJNA577476) | soil metagenome | isolation source: 115 cm saprolite on Douglas fir-dominated hillslope | place: USA:California | collected 2013-09-17 | reverse complement strand
CGTCATACCCCGCGAAAGCGGGGTATCCAGTAATCACTGAAGTCAACGTTTACTGGATCATCCGCCTTCGCGGATGATGACATCTGAAAAAGCCGACGTGCTTGCCGTTATGCAATGGCAATGATAGCAGACGGACTTGTGAGGAATTCAAAAACAACGAGAACAGCAAATGTCCGAAGCAGCATCCCATTCCCCCGGCTGGCGGCCGGCGACGTATTATCCCGACCCGGCCATTCATGCGCTCGACCCGCGGTTCGAGAAATACTGGCTGAAACTGTCGGCGGTGGAGCGCCTGACCACCGGCTTGCGCTGGGCCGAGGGTCCGGTGTGGTTCGGCGATGGGCGCTATCTGTTGTGCAGCGATATTCCCAACAACCGCATCATCAAGTGGGAAGAGGAAACCGGCGCGGTAAGCATCTATCGCAAGCCCTCGAATTTCGCCAACGGCCATACCCGCGACCGCCAGGGCCGGCTCATCACCTGCGAGCATGGCGGCACCGAACATGACGGTTCGATCACCGTGCTGATGGACTCGTTCAATGGCAAGCGGCTGAATTCGCCGAACGATGTGGTGGTGAAATCCGACGGCTCGCTCTGGTTCACCGATCCGGTGTTCGGCCTGCTCGGCAACTACGAAGGCTACAAGGCCGAACCCGAGCTCGACATGAACGTCTACCGGATCGACGGCGCGACCGGAAAGGCCAGCATTGTCGCCGAAGGCGTTCTCGGTCCGAACGGGCTGTGCTTTTCGCCGGATGAAAAGCTTCAAGGGCAGGAATTCTGTTCGATGGAAATGGAACTCGGCGGCAAGAAGGTCGCTGGCTTCGCGGACGGCATTCGCGCCGACGTGGACGGCAATATCTGGGTAGGCAGCGGCTGGGTCGGCGACGGCTACGACGGCGTCCAGGTGTTCAACAAAGAAGGCAAACGCATCGGAATGATCCTGCTTCCGGAAATCTGCGCGAACATCTGCTTCGGCGGCGTGAAGCGCAACCGGCTGTTCATGGCCGCGAGCCAATCGATCTACGCGCTGTATGTGAACACGCAAGGCGCGCCGGGCGGATAGTAGCGAAAGTACCTCAACGAGTCGTCCCGGCCAAGCGAAGCGCGAGCCGGGACCCATACGCCGTGTCCTATCGTTCGGGCACTGGAGTGGATACCTACCACAACAATCGACTCCGGCGGTTATGGGTCCCCGCTTTTCGCGGGGACGACGCTGAGTTTTTGTCCGGCACTGCCCAAAACACAAAAACGCCGGAGCGGGATAAATCCCCGCTCCGGCGCTGCATTCACATCTCAAAGCTCACGCGGCGTTGAAGCCGGCGATTGCCTTGACCTCGAGATATTCTTCCAGGCCGTATTTGCCCCATTCCCGGCCGTTGCCGGACTGCTTGTAGCCGCCGAACGGCGCGGCGCGGTCGTTCGGCACCCCCTGCAGGTTGACGTTGCCGGCGCGGATCTGGCGGCCGACCTTGCGGGCGGTCTCCACGCTGTCGGCCGAGACGTAACCGGCCAGGCCGTACGGCGTGTCGTTGGCGATCTTGACCGCGTCGGCTTCATCCTTGGCGCCGAGGATGGTGAGCACGGGGCCGAAGATTTCCTCGCGCGCGATCGTCATGTTGTTGGTGACGTCGGCAAAGACGGTCGGGCGCACATAGAAGCCCTTGTTGACGCCTTCCGGCAGGCCCGGACCGCCGGCCACCAGCGTGGCACCTTCCTCGATACCCTTGTTGATCAGGGTCTGGATCTTGTCCCACTGGATGCGGGACACCACGGGGCCGATGGTGGTGCCTTCGGCGCGGGGATCGCCGGCCTTGGTCTTCTCCGCCACGCCCTTGGCGATGGCGACGACTTCCTTCATCTTCGATAGCGGCACGATCATCCGCGACGGCGCGTTGCACGACTGCCCCGAATTGTTGAACATGTGCATCACGCCGCCAGCGACGGCCTTGGCGAGGTCGGCGCCTTCGAGGATGATGTTCGGCGACTTGCCGCCCAGTTCCTGGCTGACGCGCTTCACCGTCGGCGCCGCGCGCTTGGCGACATCGATCCCGGCGCGGGTCGAGCCGGTAAACGAGATCATGTCGATATCCGGGTGCTCGCTCATGGCGGCGCCGACTTCAGGGCCAAGGCCGTTGATGAGGTTGAAGACGCCCTTCGGCACGCCGGCTTCGTGCAGGATTTCCGCGAAAATCAGCGCCGACGACGGGGTAGATTCCGACGGCTTCAGGATCATGGTGCAGCCGGCGGCAAGCGCGGGCGCGACCTTGCAGGTGATCTGGTTCAGCGGCCAGTTCCACGGTGTGATCATGCCGACGACGCCGAGAGGTTCGCGCACCACCACCGCGGAAGGCAGCGGCTCTTCGAAGGGATAGTTTTTCAAGATCTCCATCGTGGATGCGAGATGGCCGAGGCCGGCGCCGGCCTGCAGCCTCTCCGCCATCGGCAGCGGCGCGCCCATCTCGTCGGAGACGGCGGCGCCGATATCCTTCATGCGGGTCTTGTAGACCTCGATAATCTTGCCGAGCAGCGCCACGCGCTCCTCGCGGCTGGTCTGCGGTCGGCCTTGGAGCCGAGCGCAACCTCATACATCGCCTCTTCGGTCGCCGGGTTGACGACAGGCGTGGATTTCTTGACGACGGGATCGACCCAGGCGCCATCGATATAGAATTGCATGCGATTGACCATCGTGAACCTCTTGATGTCAGGGGCAAAGAATGAGGGAATGGAGCGTTCGGCAAGCATCCTTGCACGAATGCATCGGAAATTGAACCCGCCATATGCGGGACGCCGCACTGCAGCGGACGCGGTGTGAAGGTGGCAACGCACATCTGCGGGCGTGGAGAGTCCCCCACCCCAGCCCTCCCCCGCAAGCGGGAGAGGGGGCAAGTGTCATTCTTGGCGAACACCGACCAAGAACGGCGGCATTCACTGTGAGGGGTCGCGATACCGCCTACCGAAAAAATCGGTGAGCTCCCTCTCCCGCTTGCGGGGGAGGGCTGGGGTGGGGGCCGGCTTGCTCAGATGAGAAATCACACGGCCATTTTGCGGTGCCGCACCGGGGCACCGGCGGTCAAGCTTTCGGCCGCGTCGATGATGGCGTTGGCGTCGATGCCGTGGTGGCGATAGAGCTCGTCGATCGTGCCGGTCTGGCCAAAATGCTCGACACCGAGCGCTTCGACCTTGTGGCCGCGCACGCTGCCGAGCCAGCCGAGGGTGGCGGGATGACCGTCGATCACGGTGACGATGCCGCAGTCGCGCGGCAGCGGCGCCAGCAGTTTTTCGATATGGCTCAGATGTTGTACGCCGCGCCGGTCGCGGCGCAGTTTTCGCGCCGCGGTCCAGCCGGCATGCAGGCGGTCGGCTGATGTAACTGCCAGCAAACCTGCATCCCGGCGGCTTTCGCCGATCAGGCCGATCGCTTCGATCGCCTCCGGCGCCACCGCGCCGGTATAGGCGATCACGGCTTCGCAATTCTCGCCGGGCCGGCGCAGCCAGTAGGCGCCGTCGGTGATGCCCTTCTGCAAGTCCGGCGTCATCATCCGCTGCGGCTGGTCGATCGTGCGCGTCGAAAGCCGCAAGTAAACCGAGCCGCCCTCGCCCGCGCCGTCGCGCTGCATGTGGCCGAATCCCCAGCCCATGATCACCGCGAGTTCATCGACAAAGGCCGGCTCGTAGGAGGCGAGGCCGTCCTGCGCCATCCCGATCAAGGGCGTCGCGATCGACTGATGCGCGCCGCCTTCCGGCGCCAGCGTAATGCCCGAGGGCGTCGCCGCCACCATGAAACGCGCATCCTGGTAGCAGGCGTAGTTCAGCGCATCGAGGCCGCGCTCGATGAAGGGATCGTACAGGGTCGCGATCGGCAGCAGCCGTTCGCCATTGATGGCATGCGACAGCCCCAGCGCCGACATCAGGATGAACAGGTTCATCTCGGCGATGCCGAGCTCGATGTGTTGTCCCCTGGGCGAAAAATCCCAGTTGAAGGTCGAAGGAATCTTCTCGCTGCGGAACAGGTCAGCCTTCTCGGCGCGCGCGAACAGCCCACGGCGGTTGACCCAGGCGCCGAGATTGGTCGAGACCGTGACGTCCGGCGAAGCGGTGACGATGCGCGACGCCAGCTCGGTATCGCCGCGCGCGATTTCGTTGAGCACGAGCCCAAAACCCTGTTGGGTCGACATTTGCGGCGACGGCTTGAACGAAAGCCGCTCGGGCACCTCGATCACCGGAGCGCTGAGGCGGCGCTGATTGTCGCGATTGAATGGCGCGTCCGCAAGAAATGCCTCCAGCGCCGCAGGCTCCTGAGCAAGCCCCTCGAATTTCTCCCACTCGTGACCCGGCCGGATATTTTGCGCCGCGCGCCATTTCTCCATCTGCGTGACCGTCATCAATCCCGCATGGTTGTCCTTGTGACCCTGGAACGGCAGGCCGATGCCCTTGATGGTGTAGGCGATGAAGCAGACCGGGCGGTCATGGCCGATCGATTCAAACGCCTCGATCATGCTGGCCATGTCGTGACCGCCGAGATTGGACATCAGCGCCAGCAGTTCCTCGTCGCTGCGCTTGTCGATCAGTTGCGACACCGCGCCCTGATCGCCGATCTCGTCCTGGAGATGCTTGCGGAACGCGGCGCCGCCCTGAAAGCACAGCGCCGCATACATCGCGTTCGGGCAGGCGTCGATCCAGCGCTTCAGCGCCTCGCCGCCGGGCTCGGCGAAGGCGGCTCGCATCAGCCTGCCGTATTTCACGATCACCACATCCCAGCCGAAATTACGGAACATGGTCTCGAATTTCTCCCACAGCCCCTCGCGCACCACCGCATCCAGGCTCTGGCGATTGTAATCGACTACCCACCAGGTGTTGCGCAGGCCGTGCTTCCATCCCTCCAGCAGCGCCTCGAAGATATTACCCTCGTCCATCTCGGCGTCACCGACCAGCGCGATCATCCGCCCTTCGGGGCGATCCTTCATCCAGCCGTGTGCCTTGACGTAGTCCTGCACCAGCGAGGCAAACAATGTCTGCGCGACGCCGAGGCCCACCGATCCGGTGGAGAAATCGACGTCATCGGTGTCCTTGGTGCGCGACGGGTAGGACTGCGCGCCCTTGAAGCCGCGGAAATTTTCCAGCTTGTCGCGGGTCTGGCGCCCGAACAGATACTGGATGGCGTGAAATACCGGACTGGCGTGCGGCTTCACCGCGACGCGGTCCTGCGGGCGCAGCACCCAGAAATACAGCGCCGACATGATGGTGGCGAGCGAAGCCGAGGAGGCCTGATGCCCTCCGACCTTCAAACCGTCGGTATTGGGCCGGATGTGGTTGGCGTGATGGATGGTCCACGACGACAGCCACAGGACCTTGCGCGCCAGCGCGGACAGTAACTCAAGGCGTTCGGATTCGGTCGCCATGGCGGTACTCCGGACACTGGTGATTATACCGCGATGTTAACGCGCCGGCTTTCGCTAAAAATCTCAAATTCTCGCGGCGCCCGCCGATAAATTGGGATAACTTACCAATTTGTGGCGCAACAACCAGAGTTTATCCCAATGCCTGCGCTCGATGCCATCGACCGCAAAATCCTCAGCTTGCTGCAATCAGACAGCCGCACCACCATGCAGCAGCTCGCCGACAAGGTTGGCCTGTCGGTCTCGCCGTGCCATCGCCGCGTCAAGTTGTTGGAACAGCGCGGGGTGATCACGCGCTATATCGCGACCGTCGACCAGAAATCGCTCGGTCTGCATGTCAGCGTGTTCATCTCGATCAAGCTGGCGCGGCAAAAGGAGGAAGACCTCAACCGGTTTGCGAAAGCGATCTCGAAATGGGACGAGGTTCTCGAGTGCTATCTGATGACGGGAAACCGCGATTATCTCCTGCGCGTCGTCGCCGCCGACCTGTCGTCCTATGAAGCGTTCTTGAAAAACAAGCTGACCCGGCTCGACGGCATCGCCTCGATCGAATCGAGTTTTGCGCTCAGTCAGGTAAAATATTCGATCGCGCTGCCGGTGTGAGAGGACGACCCCTCTCTCGTCGTCCCGGCCAAGCGAAGCGCGCGCCGGGACCCATAACCAGTGATCTGGATTGCCTTGAAGAAAGCCGTCCACCGTCCTTGCTAAACGACTACCGCCACGGCGTATGGGACCCGGATCGCGCTCGCTCTGCTCGCTTGTCCGGGACGACGCTGGGAAAAGCACACGCTCTTGCCCACCCCACGCACCGCCGGCTCGCTATTGGACGATGTCAAGTTTGACCTTCGCAATACCCCCACCCACCATTCCCAGCGTTTCGGCCGCAGAATATGAGACGTCGACAACTCGTCCGGGAACGTACGGACCGCGGTCATTGACCCGAACCGTCACGGACCGCCCGGTGGCGACGTTTGTCACGCGCAAGCGGGTGCCGAATGGCAACGTAGGATGAGCGGCGGTCAATTCTTGCGCATCGAACTTTTCGCCGCTCGCGGTCTGTGTTCCCTCAGTATAGAAGCTGGCAATTCCTTGCGAGGCAACCTGTGTCTCTGCTGCATTTTTGTCCGACGCGAACGGGGTATGCTTTTTGGTGACCGCCACACGCCTGTTGGTCACGAATGATGTCGTTCGACCGTGTTGCAGCGATGCCTGTCGACTGGCAAGTAATTCAGATTTTTGGGTGACAACGGAGGACTGAGCGCACGCCGCAAGCAAAGCCCCTCCCAGCGCGACGGCAAGAAGCTGAATGACGTTCCGAACAGCCGCTGCCGAGACCAAAGGCGCCTTGGGATGAATACGTTTTGCCTCAGTCTCGACGGACGAAATTCTGGCGCAGGTGATGGAAGCCATGATGCACCCCCTCGATGCATCGAAGTCGGATGGGCAATCAGGGCGGAACCATGGCCAGATGAAACAAGGCAGGGCCTCAGTCGTCTAATTCCAATTGAGTGTGGTTATTGTGCCACAACTTCCTCGCGCAATGTCCGACCTTCCGTCGGTCTCGGGTGGAAAGCTGACGTAGCGCGGACATCGCGTTTCTGTAGCGAATGACGCTTAGCGGACATTGGTTAGAGGGCTGTAGTTCCATGAGCAAACGAGAGCCGCCAGACGCCGAGGCTCTTGTCGCACCAGCCGCCACCGGCTTCGAATCGCGAGAGAACACTACCGCCACGGCTGGACGATGATCTTGGTGTGACGCTCCGGATTGGCGAGATCAACGAACGCCGCGGCGACGCCGTCGATGCCGACGGTCGCGGTCACCAGCGACGCCGCGTCGACCTGGCCTTCCGCGATCAGGCGCAAGGCACGCGCAAATTCATCGGGCGTGTAGCCCCAGCACATATTGAACGCTGAGTTCCTTCATGATGCCGAGCATCGGTTCGGAGCGGTCGGTTTCCATGCAGACGCCGACCACCACAATGCGCGCGTCGCGCGGCGCGCCCTCGAAGACCTGCTGCAGCACGCCCGGGATGCCGACGCATTCGAAAATCAGCGCCGGCTTGAGCGCCGGAAGCCACGCCTGCAACGGCGGCCGCGCCGCTTTCTGTTCCGGCGACATCGCGGCGTGCTCGGCCCAGGTCGCGTAGGGTTGCGTGCGCGCGGGATCGACGACGACATCGGCGCCCAGCCTCTCCGCCAATGCGCGGCGCGGCGGCGAATAATCGGCAGCGACGATCGGGTGCAGCCCCTTCAGTCTCAGCGCCGCGATCACCGCTAACCCCACCGGGCCGCAGCCGATCACCAGCGGCACTTCGTCGCCGCGCGCGTTGGCCTTGGCGACCGCGTGGACGCCGACCGCCAATGGCTCGGTCAGCGCGGCATGCTCCGCCGCCAACCCGTTGGGCACCTCCAGCAGCAGCGCCTCGCTGAGCAGCATGCGCTCGGCATAGCCGCCGACATTGTCGTTGGAATAGCCGATGCCCTGCGGGCCATCCGGCGTCAGCAGCGCGGGCAGCGAACACACCCGGGTGCCGGTCTTCAGCTTGCGCTGCGTCGCCGGTCCATATTCGAGAATCTCGCAGCAGAATTCGTGCCCGAACACGACGTCGCGGCCAGGATCCATCGGTTTGCGGCCGGGCAAACGTCGCGCAAGCTCGACCATGCGACGCGCGTGCGTGCGCGCATGCAGGTCGGAGCCGCAAATGCCGCAGGCAAAGCGTCTTGACCAGCACCTGCCCCGCGGCCGGTTTGGGCTCGGGCATGGTATCCACGACGATCTCGCCGTTCCTGAAAATGGCCGCGCGCATCGGCGTTTCCCCCGAATTCTTGTTATTATGTCATCTCATGTCGGTCGCGTCGTCTAACCTCGGGACTCCGGCACCGGGACGTCGAACGTGTTCAGCGTGACCGACACCAGACAATACAATCCCACGAGGTAGGACAACTCCGCGGCACCATGCTGGCCGAACTGCTCGACGGCCGCGCGATAGGTGAGTTCGGGCAAAACGCCGCCGCTGACAAGCGCGGAAGCGACGTCGTAGGCGACCGCTTCCTGCCGCGTCAGGTCCACCGGCCGCTGGCCGGCGACGATCGTCGCCAGCTTCTCATCCGACAGGCCGCGATGCTCGGCGACGATGACGTGGGCATATAGCTCATAGGCCGAGCGGAAGTGCGCGCCGGTCACGAGAATGGCAACCTCGCGCACGGCCGCCGGCAGTGACGGCTTCGACACCATCGCCTTTGTCAGCTCCCAGACCGGTTTGCCGAATTGCGGTTCGTGTATCCATGGATTCCACGGGCCGAGCAGCGCGCCGTCGTCGCGGATGTTGATGAAGCCCTGAAAATTCTTCGCGATTCCCTCTCGCATGTCGTCGTAAAGCGGCTTCTGTTCGGAATTCAGGTTCGCAGGCGGAACGATCGGCAAACGCATGTCGCAGCCTCCATCTGGTGCCGGCCCGGAGATGATCGCGGTTCGACAAGGCGATGGCAAACGAATTGAGCTTTTTGCGACATCGTCTCACGCCGACGTGAGAGGAGGTCGCTGCCGTCAGGCGTTGGGGGACGGCTCGGCCTCCGCAGAAATTTGCGATTGCCTGATACGTTCGCGATGCGCGGTGTAGAGGCCGCTAGCGACGATGAAGACGGCGCCGGTCACGGTCCAGATATCCGGCACCTCGCCAAAGAAGATGAAGCCGAGGATACTGACCCATAGCAGTTGAGTATAAGAAAACGGCGCCAGCACGGAGGCGTCGGCATAACGAAAGGCGAGCACGACGATCCACTGTCCCGCCGTCGACGCGATACCGATGAAAATTCCTAACAGAATATCGTGCCAGCTCGGGGTGACCCAGACGAACGGGACCAGCGCAGAGATGACGCAAACGCCTGTGATCGACGAATAGGTCATGGTGGTGAGGGCGTGTTCGCGGCCGCTCATCATCCGCGTCATGATCAATGTGCAGGCCCAGGCCAGCGCGGAGACGATCGGGATAAACGCGGCGGGATGAAACGCGCTGGAGCCCGGCCGCAGGATAATCAGCACGCCAATCAAACCGAGCACGGTGGCAAGCCAGCGGCGCACGCCGACGCTCTCGCCGAGGAAAACGATCGACAGCGCGGTGACGAACAGCGGCGCGACGAAGCCGGTGGCGGATGCTTCCGCGATGGGGAGAAACCGCAAGCCGGAGATGAAAAACAGCGAGGATGACAACAGCGCCACGCCGCGCATCGCCTGCAGGCCGGGACGCGCGGTTCGCAACGCGTATAGCGGCGAACCCGGCACCATGGCGGGGACCATGATCAGCGCGAACACCAGAAACCTGATCCAGGCGATCTCGATCGACGGCAAGCTGGCCGACAGATATTTCGCGGTGACGTCCGATGCCCCGAGGAACACGGTCGATGCGAGGATCAGCGCGATGCCGCGAAATGGCCGGTCGGCCCGCGCCGGCGCGGCACGAGCGGTCGACTTCTTCTCGGGCAAAGGCGATGAAGCGCGGTCCAGCCTGGCGGCTGCAGCGGAGGGCGGGGTCACGATTGGAACTCAGGCGCAGAATTATCGAATCGGGTGAGTGCGCAAAAAAGGATATTTGCGCGTTTTCGACAAGGTCCGAAAACAGGAAGCCGATATGCGTGATTGCGCGCGGCCGCTCGCCGCAACCGCCCATAATCTTGCCTCATCCTGAGGAGCGCGCTCTTGCGCGCCTCTCGAAGGATGGTTCGAGACGGTGCGGAGCCTGTCATCGGGCGCGCGTTCGCGCGACCCGTTGGCGCTTCCTCACCTTGAGGAGCGGCTCTACAGCATCGGCAGGCTTCGCGGCTTCGGGCCGCGCGGAAAGGCTTTGTCGAGGGCCGCGATTTCCTCGTCGCTGAGCACGAGATCGCCCGCCGCCGCGTTTTCGGCGGCGTGCTCGGGCGCTGAGGTTTTTGGAATCGCAAACACGCAAGGCTCGCGCGTCAGAAAGCTCAGGGCGACCTGGCGCGGCGATGCGCCGTGCGCTTCAGCGATCGTCTGCAGCACCTCACCGCCCTTGCTGCGCGGAGATGGAAAATCATTGTGGCCGAACGGCGAATAGGCGACCACCGCAACGCCGTGCGCCTCGCACCATGGAATCACCGCATGCTCGATCGCGCGTTCCCTTAAATGACAGAGCACCTGGTTGCAGGCGATCTTGCCCTCGCCGGCAACGGCCAGCATCTCCTCGAGATCATCGGCATCGAAATTGCTGACGCCCCATGAACGTATCTTCCCGGCGCTTACCAGCTGCTCGAACGCGGCGACGGTGTCCGCCAGCGGATACGACCCACGCCAATGCAAGAGATAACAATCGAGCCGGTCGGTCTTCAGCCGCTTCAGCGAACGCTCGCATGCCGCGATGGTGCCGCTCCGAGATGCGTTGCTCGGCAACACTTTCGAGACCAGGAAGATCTTGTCGCGCTGCCCGGCGATCGCGTCCGCGACCACCAGCTCGGCATCGCCGTACATCTCGGCGGTGTCGATGTGGGTCATGCCGAGATCGACGCCACGGCGCAACGCGGCCACCGCGCGCTTGCGATCGCCGTGGTCGATATACCAGGTGCCCTGCCCGATCACGGAGACATGCGGACCGTTTTGCCCAAATTTTTGCGTTCTCAAGATGACCTCACACTTGCTGGATCTGCCGTCATTGCGAGGAGCGCAGCGACGAAGCAATCCATTGTCACTGTGTTCTGGCTATGGATTGCTTCGTGGAGCCTGTCATCGGGCGGCGCTTTGCGCCGACCCGTTGGCTCGCAATGACGGTCTTACAACCGTCTTGGCTGTTTGAAAATTGAATCTGTGGCCATTCATGGCGTACGAACCCGCCACACTCCGAGCCGTCATCGCCCGCGAAAGCGGGCGATCCAGTAATCCGAAGCGCCTGTGATGCAATCGAGAAGCCGCGGCGTACTGGATAACCCGCTTGCGCCTGTCATCGGGCTCGCCGAAGGCGAGACCCGGTGGCGGGGTATGACGGTTCTTGGGGGGGCAGCGCAAGCGCCTTTGCCTACCTACGGAACGCTCACGCGTCATTGCGAGCGAAGCGAAGCAATCCATAGTGTGGCGCTCCGGACTGGATCGCTTCGTCACTCACGCTCCTCGCAATGACGAATCCAAAACACTGATATCCGCAACCAGCACGGTGCCGGTTGCCGATTCCGTCACGTAGAGACGGTCGCGGTTTGCGCTGCCGATGGCGACATTGGTGCAGGTCGCGCCAGCGCAGGATTTGATGCGCGCAATCAATTCGCCGCTGGTTGCAAACACAAACACATGTCCGAGCGAGGCATGCGCCACAAACAACCGGCCGGCTTTGTCCATCGTCAGGCCATCGGGACCGCTGGCGCCAAAAGTCGAACAGAAGCGGCCGACCTTGGAGACGCTGCCGTCCTTCATCAAGGGCAAGCGCCAGACCGCATTGTCGCGCGTCATCGCCACGAACAACACGGTTTCGGTGGGGTCGAGCACCAGGCCGTTGGGGCTGATGCCGGTATCGATCAGGCAGTCGAGCCGTCCATTCGGCGAAAGCCGGTAGACCCGCCCGGTCGGATCGTGCAGCCCGGTCTGGCCCTGATCGGTGAAATAGACGTCGCCGTTCGAGGCGATGTGCAGGTCGTTGCAGCCCTTGAAGGACTCCGAGTTGCGCGCCGTCAGCACCGGCCGCATCCGGCCCGCCTTCACATCGAGCTCCATGACGCCGTGCATGTAGTCCGCGACAAGAACGCGTCCGTCCGGGTGAACCTTCAGACCGTTGGGCCAGCCGTCATACTCAACGACAAGCGACCATTTGCCGTCAGGCGCGATCCGAAAGATGCGGCCGAACGGAATGTCAACGACGTAGAGATTGCCCTCGGTGTCGAACGACGGTGCCTCGATGAAACAATCGGTCGGCTGGCCCCGCCGGTTGGCGTCGGCCCAGTCGGTGCGCGCGTCCTTGCGCCGAAACCCATCGGGCATCGCCGAAAATACTTTTGTTTCAATGAGCCGCGGCGGAGTGTCCAGATACATCATCGCGAAGTTCACCTGAGAAAGAAAAGGGTCACCATAGATGAGCACGTCCGCGCCGTCGATGTCACTCCGCACTGGGCAGCGTCCGCAAAAAGCCAGATGCTTTGACGCGGCAGCGTGCTATGAATCGGGAAAGGCACACCCGCTCGGCTCCCGCCGAACGCGTCGGCCGAATAATCATCGCCGTCAAAAAGGCGGATTGCAGGGAGGATAACGACATGGCTCATTCCGGCCCGACCCGGCGTTCCCTATTGCAGGGAACACTCGCAGCGAGCGCGCTCAGTCTCACCGGATTTCCCGCGCGCGCGGAGCCGCAGTGGAAGAAGTATGCCGGCACCACCATCGAAGCCAACCTGATCAAGGGCCCGCGCGGCGAGCTGCTGCAGAAATACGCCTCCGAGTTCACCGACCTCACGGGTATCAAGGTTGAATCCGAAGTCATTCCGGAGCAGCAGCAGCGGCAGAAGGCCGTCATCGAACTCACTTCCGGCAAGCCGAGCTTCGACGTCATTCACGTCAGCTATCATGTGCAGAAGCGGCAATTCGAGAAGGCCGGCTGGCTCGCGGACCTGACGCCATTCATGAAAGATCCGAACCTGACCGCGCCCGATCTCACGGTCGACGATTTTTCGGCCGGCGGCCGGCAATTTGCCCAGAACGACAAGGGCGAGATGCATTCGCTGCCCTGGTCGGTCGACTACTTCATCCTGTACTGGAACAAGGAGCTGTTTGCGAAGAAGGACGTTGCGCTGCCGAAAACCTTCGACGAGATGGCCGCCGCCGCCGAGAAGCTGAACGATCCGGCCAACGGCATCTACGGCTTTACCGGCCGCGGCCTGCGCAACGCCAACATGACGCTGTGGACCAATTTCTTCCTCAACTATGGCGGCGAGTTTCTCGACGCCAAGGGCAACATCCTCACCGACGGCCCGGAGGCGATCGAGGCCACCAAGATGTATCAGCGCCTCCTGACCAAGACGGCGCCTCCAGGCGTCGCCGGTTTCAACTGGATGGAATCGATGGCCTCGCTAACGCAAGGACGGGCGGCGATGTGGATCGACGGCGTCGGCTGGGCGCCGCCGATCGAGGATCCCAATGCGTCGCGTGTGGTCGGCAAGATCGGCTATGCCCTGGTGCCGGCCGGACCGAAAGGCCAGTATTCCGCCGCCTATGGCGACGGCGTCGGCATTCCCCAGGCCAGCACGAAAAAGGAAGCGGCCTATCTTTATTGCCAGTGGGCGGTATCGAAGACGATGGGGGCGCGGCTGTTGCAAAGCGGAGGCGGCGTGCCGTTCCGCAACTCGGTGCTCAATGACGAGGCCGTGCGCAAGGGCGTGAAGATGCCGCCGGAATGGCTGGATTCGGTGATCGGCTCAGCCAAGATCAGCAAGCTCGGCCTTCCCGTGATCGTTCCGGTCGCCGAGTTCCGCGACATCGTCGGCGCCGCGCTGACTGCGACG
>WNFJ01728708.1_pt1 | contig 13888 bp, 9 predicted proteins | sample 5400461 | NCBI WGS metagenome assembly WNFJ01 (sample SAMN13153349, study PRJNA577476) | soil metagenome | isolation source: 115 cm saprolite on Douglas fir-dominated hillslope | place: USA:California | collected 2013-09-17 | reverse complement strand
CCTATTCGCAAGTGCCCGCAATGTGGCCTTGGATCGGATTCGCAAGGCCCGCGTCGTGTCACTCGATGCACTGGCGGAAATGGGCAGCGCGGACGTCTTAGACCAGACGCCATCCGCAGACGACGCGTTGAATGCACGCCAGGAGTTGGCCTTGCTTTTAGATACGATTGCCTCACTACCCGACCGCTGCCGCGAAGCATTGACGTTGCGGAAGCTGTATGGCTTGTCGCAACGCGAAATCGCCGAGCGCCTTGCCATCTCCGAAAGCACGGTGGAAAAGCACGTCGCTTACGGAGTGCGTCTTTGTGCCGAGCGGATGTTCGCCAAGCGAGGCGAAACGAGGAAACCCGACGAAAACAGTGCGTCGGGTCGAAAAGGAAAGGCCGATGAACAGTAACCAGACGGAAATTGAAGCGGGGGAGTGGCTCGCGCGCATGGATCGCAACGACCCAAGCGCTGCGGACATCGCTGCGTTCGATCGATGGAAAGTAACGGACCCGCGTCACGCTGCCGCCTACGCGAGACTCGCCGCGACATGGCAAGCGTTGGATCGTATCCGAGCTATTCGGCCCAGCGCCGACGAGCCCATCGATAATGACTATCTAAATAGCGCATCGCAACACAGCCGCTCCGAGCCTTTGCACTGTTCTTTGCCGGACGCCCCTCAGCATGCTGCGCCCGATTCGCAGGACCCGCAGCAGCATCGTTCCTCTGAGTCCATGCGCGATTTTTCTTCGTATCCGATGAAAGAATCCCCGCGTTACGATTCGCAACTATCGCGGTCGCATCGGCCATTGCAACTCTCCTCGCGCCTTCGTCCCTGGTTTTTCACCTCCATGGCCGCGTCCTTAATTGTTGCCATCTCTTATCTTTGGGTCATGCACACAGTTGGCGGTCCAACGACTTTTAGCACGAGCATTGGCGGCTTCCAAAGGATCGTCTTAGAAGACCGATCGACCATCGAGCTCAACACGGACTCCGAGGTTCGCGTTGCACTGACGCCCCAACTCCGCAGGGTGGAACTAGTTCGCGGCGAAGCAATCTTTGAGGTCGCCCACGACGCGGTTCGACCTTTCATAGTCTCGGCGGGAAGAACCGCGGTGCGCGCCGTAGGAACGAAGTTCGACGTACGCCGGCTCGGTAACTCCGTTGAAGTCACCGTTGACGAGGGTAAAGTTGCGGTGGGTGAACCCTCCCTGCTCGAAAGTAGGGCAGACCTGCTCGCCATCAGCATCCCCGTCTCCGCGGGCCAGTCGGCACTAGCCAGCGGCAGCGGTGTCCAATTGAAACAGCTTCCCAAAAGAGAAATGGCCCGCAAGCTCGCTTGGCAGAACCAGATGCTCGTGTTCGACAGCGATACGCTTGCCGATGTCGCGGCGCAATTCAATCGTTACAATATGCGCCAGCTCGTCATCACCGATCCCAACCTCGCCACTCTTAGAATCGGCGGGTATTTCCGTCCCACCAACTTGGACGCCTTCATCAGCGTGCTGCAGTCGGAGTTTGGTATCAGCGTCAATTCGGACGGCAATCGACTCCTACTCGCCACCTCAAAGATCAATTAAGCCGCTCGTCATATAGCGGAAATGAATATGTAGCACGTCTCACTCGCATAATCGGTCGAAGATGCCGAAACGAGGGGATTCTAGATGCATTCGTTCGTTCGCAAGGTGAGGCATTTCGGCTCAACGGCAACTATTTTCTTGTCGCTCGCGATTGGGAGCACGACAGCCATGGCAAGTCCAAGAGCATTCAGCATTGACTCGGAAGACGCACCTCAATCGCTGCTGGAATTTGGACGGCAATCGGCGCTACAGATTCTATTCGCCTCCGAGAAAGTCAAAGGCATTGTCACGAATGCGGTGCACGGGAGCTACGAACCGATCGACGCACTCCGCTTGTTGTTGAAAGGCACGTCCTTGGTAGTTAGGGAGAAATCCGATGGCGTGCTGGTGGTTGAGCCGCAGGTGAAGGAGCACGCCTCGTCGGAAAGGGAGCCAATCCCCGCAAATGATAGAGGCACTTCGGCACGTGTTGCACAATCCGATACGTCAAACGCTCGATTACAGGCCAGGTCCGACAGCGGTCCAACGGCCAATGACGCGTCTACAGTATCTTCGGACTCCGCAAGGTCAAGCCTTGGCGAAGTCATCGTCACCGCCGAAAAGCGCGCCGAACGTCTTCAAGATGTACCGATACCGGTGACAGTGCTCAACGGCGTGGACCTCGTCGAGAACAACCAGGGGCGTCTACAGGACTACTACACGAGCGTTCCCGGGTTGAGTGTCGTACCCGGCTCATCATCGTCGACTTTCCAAACCGTATCCATTCGCGGTATCACCACGGGTAGCGGCACTAATCCCACGGTGGGAATTACGATTGACGATGTACCTTATGGATCTGCCACCGCTCTAGGATACGGGAACGTCGTTCCCGACCTGGATCCGAACGACTTGGCCAGGATCGAGGTGTTGCGCGGACCCCAGGGCACGCTCTACGGCGCCAGCAGTATGGGCGGCCTCATCAAGTTTGTGACGCTCGATCCTTCGACGAGTGATTTTAGCGGCCGCGTCCAAGCGGGTCTGGAGGGCGTTCATCATGGTGCCGAGGCGGGCTACAATTTTCGCGCGTCGGTCAACGTGCCGCTCAACGATACATTGGCCATTCGCGCGAGTGCATTCACGCGCAAAGACCCTGGCTATATCGACAACCCTGTACTCCACACCGACGGGGTCAATGATCAACAGGTCAGCGGCGGCCGGCTGGCAGGATTGTGGCGCCCATCAGACGTGATTTCGCTGAAAGTCAGCGCGCTCTATCAGAGTTTCAGCGCAGATGGAGTGAACGATGTCATCCCGGGATTGGGAGATCTGCAGCAAAATCACATACGAGGAACCGGAGCAAGCAGCGGGAACATCCAAGCCTACAGCGCGACGTTCACCGCCAAACTAGGAAGCGTCGATCTAACGGCCCTCAGCGGATACAACATCCGACACGGACACATTGTGCTCGATGAATCCTCTGCTTTCGGTACGTTCACACAATCATTGTACGGCGTCGGCGGCGGCGGACTCATCGACGATAACAATACCGATAGGTTCACCCAGGAAATTCGCCTGTCCGGCCCGATCGGCGATCACGTCGACTGGCTCCTTGGGGGGATTTACACGCACGAGGACTCTTCTGTAACGCAAGAAATACCCGCAATAAATCCCGCCTCGGGGGCAGTGGTTGCCATTGCGTACCATTCGACCTTTCCCAGCACCTACCGGGAATATGCGGCATTTGGCGACCTGACATTCCATATCACGGATCAATTTGACGTTCAGGCCGGCCTGCGGGGAGGCCACATTAACCAAACCTTCCAGCAGACCACTGTAGACCCCCTGTTCACGGGTGGTTCGACCGTACCGAGCATAGGCCCGACGGAGAAAGCTGTCTCGAGCCCCGTCACCTATCTGCTGACACCGCGTTTCAAGGTGACGAACGATCTCATGGTGTATGCGAGATTGGCTTCGGGCTACCGCGTGGGCGGACCCAATGGAGCACTGTGCACCACATACAATTACCCGTGTCAATTCGCGCCCGACAAAACGAAGGATTATGAGGTGGGTGCAAAGGGTGACTTCCTTGATCACCGACTCTCGTTCGATGCATCGCTCTATTACATTGATTGGAAGAACATACAGCTCAGTGCAATCAACCCGACTTCCGAGCAGACGTTCAACACGAATGCCAGCCACGCCAAGAGCCAGGGCGTGGAGATGTCGATTCAAGCTAAACCGCTGGCCGGCATGACAATCGGTGTACAGGGTGCATATGACGACGCCGTGCTGACACAGGGTTTCCCCGCCGCAGTGACATTGTTCGGCCCCTCAGGTGCCAGATTGCCCTATACCAGCCGCTTTTCCGGCGCCGTTTCGATCGATCAGAGATTCCTGCTCGGCGCTGTGACCGGGTCTGTAGGGGCCGTGACAAGCTATGTCGGCGACCGCTTGGGCAACTTTTCGGGATCCGCCTCGGCTCCTCGACAGAATCTTCCCGAATACCTACGGACCGATCTGCACGCTGCAGTTGAGTACCACACGTGGACATATAATTTCTTCGCCAACAATGTCTTTGACAGGCGCGGCCTCCTCGATGGTCCCGTGGATACTTCTCCTCCCGCTCTGATCTACATTCAGCCCCGCACCATCGGGTTGAACGTTGCCAAGACATTTTAGCATTCTGACTTCGCACCGGCCCCGGTGTACTCACGTGAACACCGGAGCCGACGAGAAGTGAAAGAGGCGATGCGCAAGAATTATCTTCTCACCATTCTCATGGTCGTCCTGACCTTCAATAGCGTGGACCGCTCCTTCCTGGGACTGGTCTTGCAGAATATCAAGGCTGATCTCTCATTGAGCGACACTCAACTGGGTTTCCTGAGTGGCATCGCCTTCGCGCTCATTTACGCGATCATGAATATCCCCGTCGCCCGCTGGGCTGATCGCGGTAATCGCGTAACCATCATCACGCTCATGACCGTCCTCTCGAGCGCCGCGGTGGCGCTGTGCGGCGCAACCAGCACGTTCCTGCAGCTTTTGCTGGTTCGCATTGGTGTGGCGGTAGGGGAAGGGGGAAGCGTTCCGCCGGCTCATTCTCTCATTGCCGATTATTTCCCCCGCACCGAACGGCCACGAGCCGTCACCCGCTACATGCTCGGTTACCCGTTGAGCGTCGTGTTCGGTTACTTCGTGGGCGGCTGGCTGAATCAATTCTACGGCTGGCGAGCCACCTTCATGATGCTGGGTCTTCCCGGACTGGCTTTGGCGGCATGGGCGCGGCTCAGCTTGAGAGAGCCGCGTCGTAGTAGGCCCGCGACGGATGCAGCCACCAAGGTCCCTCCTTCCACACGCTCCCAGCCTGGGGGAACGTCGTCATCGATACCCCCACCCAGCATCAGGGAAGTGGCCGTGACCCTGTGGGTCAATACCACGTTCCGCCAGTTGCTGTTCAGCGTTTCGGTGAACTCATTCTTTGCCTATGGGTTCGTGCAGTGGGTGCCGGCGTTTTTCACCCGCAAGTACGGTCTGACGAGCGGGGAACTAGGCACTTGGCTGGCCGGCATACAAGGGCTGGGCGGGCTGATGGCTTATTACCTCGGGGGGGAGTGGGCCTCCCGCTATGCGGCCAACAATGAGCGCCGGCAGCTCAAAGCCATGGCATCCGTGACCGCGAGCTTCGGAATCGTATCAGTATTCATTTATCTTTCGCCCAATCTTCATCTGGCCTTTGGATTGCTGGTGTTCGCCACCGTAGGCGGCCTCATGATCAATGGCCCACTGTTTGCGCTGATTCAGACGCTTGTTCCACAACGCATGCGCGCCACGGCGGTCGCCCTCATTTTTTTGTTTGCCAACCTCATTGGGGGCCTGGGACCGTGGGCGGTGGGGGCGTTGAGCGATGCGCTTCGGCCGCTGGTGGGGGAGGACTCTTTGCGGTACTCGCTGCTGGCTCTATGCCCGGGATTTTTTTGGAGTGCGTGGCATTTCTGGCGCGGAAGCAAGACTGTCGCAGACGACGTGGAGACTGCACAAGCAAACCTGGACGGTGACCGCGGGCAGGACACGGTCACGCCCAAGATGTCGGTCGAATCATTCTCAGCTGATCTCGCGCCTCGGCCATGACGAAGATGTGTTGGGATTTCAGCGATGTTCGGTCCAATTTCATGAGCGTGGCCGGATCGGCTATGTCACGCCTCTCGTGAAATCCAAGGGGCTGTACGTCGAAGGGGGACGGCGATGAATTCCGTGGCGGAGTACATCCATGCGGTCGAAGGCCGACAGCGTGGTGATCATGACCGCTTTGCGCCCCTGACCCTTGAAGATCTCATGACGGAGCTTCATGTGCCGGGCGTGAGTGTTGCGGTCATCAAGGACTTCAGAATTCACTGGACAAAAGGTTACGGAATCGCTGACTTGGAGAATGGGGCCAGAGTCCACACCGATACCCTCTTTCAGGCCGGTTCCGTCAGCAAACCCGTGGCCGCCATGGCGATATTGAAGGCCGTACAGGATGGAGCGTTCTCCTTGGACGATGACATCAATCATAATCTCCGTTCCTGGAAAATGCCCGACGGACCATTGACCAAGGACCGTCGCGTCACACCGCGCATGTTGGCGAGCCATACGTCCGGTCTTGGAGATGGCTTTGGCTTTCCCGGATATGACCCAGCGGACCCTCTGCCCACCGTGGTGCAGATTCTCAACGGACAGCCACCTTCCAATGTTGGGCCGGTGTTGATGGAGTGTCCACCGCTGAGCGCCATGAAGTATTCCGGAGGCGGCTCCACGATTCTTCAATTGGCCCTTTCGGATTCAATCCAACAGCCGTTTGCCCAAATTCTGCGGGAGCAGGTCATCGAACCAATCGGCATGACCAATAGCGCATACGAACAACCCCTTTCATCGAAGCGGGACTGCAATGCCGCGCGCGGTCATGACGGTAACGGCCGCTCCATGGGCGCGAAATGGCACGTCTATCCCGAGTTATTCGCCGCCGGCTTGTGGACGACGCCCACGGATCTGGCGAAGTTTGCAATTGAAGTACAGAAGTCCGTGCATGGGCAGTCCAATCGCGTCCTCTCCAAATCAATCGTCCAGGAAATGCTGAATCCCGTGGGAATCGGCGATTTTGCGGTGGGATTCGTGGTGGAGAGACGAGGTCAGGGTTGGTACATGCAGCATGGAGGCACCAACCGGGGTTTCATGTGCCTCCTCGTCGCTCATAAGCTGCGCGGCTATGGACTGGCGGTGATGACGACCTCCATGAGTGGAGGGGCCATAATCGATGAATGAATGGGACTCTCTCGACGAACCCCTCCCGCGCTGAATTCGATGGAGCGCCAGAGTAAGCACCACTCTCTATCGTCCTTGGCATTGCCAGTGACGATCTATCCCTGAATTTACGGCCTGATATTTATGGGTTGTTTGACACTGCGCACCCAGATCGAGCGATGGCCACTCGTCGCGCCTTTCCGCATTACGGGCTACACGTGGGAGGCTGTCGACGTTCTCGTGGTTAGTCTGGAAGTCGACGGCCGCGTTGGACGGGGCGAAGCTCATGGAGTCTACTATCGAAATGACAATCCCGCGTCCATGATCAAGCAAATTGAATCATTACGGACGACGATAGAAGCAGGGATCGACCGTGAGTCGCTGCAATCGATGCTGCCGCCGGGCGGCGCACGCAACGCGCTGGATTGCGCGCTGTGGGACCTGGAGGCCAAGCTCAGCGGCCGCCCCGCATGGCAGGTAGCCGAGGTGGCGAGCCCTCGTCCGTTGTTGACCACGTTTACATGCGGGGCCGATGAGCCCGAAACAATGGCCGCTGCTGCCCGTGCCTACACGCACGCTCGTGCCATCAAGCTAAAATTGACCGGGGAGCCGATCGACGCGGAGCGCATTCTTGCTGTGCGTGAGGCGAAGGCAGACGTATGGCTTGGTGTCGATGCCAATCAAGGCTTTACTCGGCCTTTCCTGGAGCGACTCATGCCGACGCTGACGGCATCCCGAGTGGCGCTCATCGAGCAGCCGTTCCTTATCGGGCAGGAATCGCTGCTCGACGGATTTCAGTGCCCGATTCCAGTTGCCGCAGACGAAAGTGTGCAGTGCCTCTCCGACATTCCGGGACTCGTCGGCAGATTCAATGTCGCCAACATCAAGCTCGACAAGTGCGGCGGTCTCACCGAAGGTTTGGCCATGGCGCGAGCCGCGCGTGACCTTGGACTCGAAACGATGGTGGGATGTATGACGTCCACTTCTTTGGCGATGGCGCCCGCGTTCCTGGTAGGGCAACTCTGCAGGGTCGTAGATCTCGATGGGCCCGTCTATCTGAAATCCGATCGGGCTATCTCGGTCCAATATGCGGATGGATTCATTACCTGCCCCCAGACACTATGGGGTTATGCAACTGAGTAAATACCAAACCCTAGATAGGCAGCTCCAGGAAACCGCACGCCATCGGGCGGCTTCCCTATCATCGCACCGTCGAGGAAATACTCCGCACGGATATCCATGAAGGCAACGTCATGCTCTTATTTGTAAAGCAACCGGTCACGTTGAAATGAAACTCTTCGCCGCCGGAATCGCGACCGAGACGAACACGTTTTGCCCCGTTCCCACTGGCCGCGAGGATTTCCTCGTGCAACGTGGAAAAGACGTGTTGGAGGGGCGGATAACCCAGCCAAGCCTTGATCTATCGGCAATCTGGGGACACCAAGCAAAGGCGCGAGGCGATGAATTTCTGTTTAGCCTGATGGCCTGGGCGCAACCAGGCGGTATCACCGTCAGATCCGCTTACGAAAGTCTGCGCGATGAGATGCTGAATGACCTGCGAACCGCCATGCCGGTCGACGTCGTTCTCTTGATGCTGCACGGTGCCATGGTGGCTCAAGGATATGACGATTGCGAAGAAGACATGATTAGCCGTGTCAGAGATATTGTCGGTCCGACGACGGTGATCGGCGTGGAACTGGATCTGCATTGCCATCTCAGCCCGTTGATGATCGCTCCTGCCGATATCGTCATCACGTACAAGGAATATCCGCATATCGATATGAATGATCGCGCCCGGGAGCTATTCGACCTGGCGGTGGCGACAAAGCTTGGAAGCATTCGGCCGACGATGGCCCTGTTCGATTGTCGGATGATTGGGTTGTATCCCACAACGTCTCAGCCTTTACGGGGCTTCGTGGACGCGATGACCGAGGCCGAACGACGCAAGGGAATGCTTTCGATATCCTTCGGGCATGGGTTTCAATTCGCCGACGTACAGCACGTCGGCGCGAAAATGCTGGTCGTGACCGATGACGACCAAGGCCTGGCAGAACGGGTGGCCCGAGAGTTTGGCTTGCGAGTCCATGCGCTGCGGGGGCAAATCGGATTCGATTCACTTGCCCTACCGATGGAAGAGGCCCTGTCCAAGGCTTTGGCGAGCAAGAAAACACCCGTCGTGGTGGCAGACCAGTCCGATAATGCTGGCGGCGGTGCGCCAGGCGATGCCACGTTTGCCTTGCGCTGGCTGCTGGACCACCAAGCCGAAGATGTCGCTATGGCCATTTTCTATGACCCTGAAGTGGTGAGGATCGCCAGAAAGGCCGGAAAGGGCGCGACGCTTCCCGTAAGGCTGGGAGGGAAGATGGGCGCCTTTTCGGGCTCCCCCGTAGATATGAAGGTCACGATTCTATCGATGCTCGATGACTACATGCACGCGCTTCCCCAGCGATCCGGAGAACCCTATTTGTATCCTGCAGGCCACGTCGTCGCTCTGCGCTGCGGCAGCATCGATATCGTGGTCGGCAGCGAACGCTGTCAATGTTTTAGCCCCTCGATCTTCAGCGACCTCGGCATCGATCCGATGCTCAAACGCCTATTGATTCCAAAATCTGTCCAGCATTTCTATGAGGCTTTTGCCCCCATTGCAGGTGAGGTGATCTACATGGCGGCACCCGGAGCAGTCGCCCCGGATCCAAGGCAAATTACCTATCGTCGGCTTGATACCAGTCGACTGTATCCGTGGGCGGAGGACCCGCTCGCGGGCGCGTAAACGGCGCATGGCCGGATGTTGATTCATGAACTAAGTCTCTGGGGTTGAAAATGTCCATTCGGAATATTGACCAGCTCGATGCGATCATCGGGCCGATGTTGAGTGCAGGGAGAATTCCAGGCGCGGCGATCGCCGTTGTGGCGGGCGACGAGATCGTATTCGCACGAGGCTACGGTTACCGCGACCTGGAAGCCAAGCTCCCCGTAACCCCGGACACGGTCTACCCCATCGCCTCCACCACGAAAGCGATCAACGCGACGATGCTGGGCACGCTGGTGGATGAGGGCCTGCTCGCGTGGGATGCGCCGGTGCAGTATTATCTGCCGAGGTTTCGGATAGGGGACTCGTTCATGAGTTCCCAGATTACCGTGCGCGACCTCTTGCTCATGCGCACCGGCTTGCCGCGCCATGACTGGTTGTGGATAGAGAATCCGATCAGCCGCGCGGAACTCGTGGAGCGACTTCGCTACCTGGACTTGACAGCGGGCCTTCGAGAGCACTGCCGGTACAACAACTTGACCCACACTGCAGCGGGGCACATCGCCGAGATTGTTAGCGCGAAGAATTGGAACAACTTGGTGCAGCAGAAGATCCTCACCCCATTAGGCATGAGCAATACGGGTTTCACGCTGCCAAAAACAGACAATGTAAGCCTGTCCTATCATGAGAACAGCCGTCGCGAGCTGATCTTGACCAAACGCCTATCAGGTGAAGTCACCGCCCCCTCCGGCGGCTCGATTCATTCCACAGTTCTTGACATGGCCCGCTGGGTGTCGTTCAACTTACACGGCGGCAAGGCGACCGAGGGTCATCTGATTGTGCCGCAAACCTTGGCGGCAATCCAATCACCGCAAATTTTGACCAGCATGGACCAAGGAGCGCTCACGCCGAATGCGGCCTACGGGCTGGGCTGGTTCATCGATACGTACAATGGCCGGGCACGAGTATCTCACGGGGGGGATATACATGACGTGAACAGCAACGTCATGCTCTTTCCCGAGTGGGGAGTTGGAATCGTCTCTTTCATCAATTTTGGCCGCCCGCAACTGACTAGCCTGATCAACCAGTACGCGTTCGATCTGATCATGGACTTGACGCCTGTGCAGACGCTCGAAGAGATATTGGCGCGCTATGAAAAGCGGATCGAGGACACTCGTGAGCGCGTCGCGTCGGTACGCCGTGTGGAGAACACCTCGCCGTCGCATTCTTTGAGCGAATACGCAGGAGCGTACGGGCATCCGGCGTACGGAAAAATCAAAATACATCGAGAAGACCGAGATCTGGTCTTACAGCGCAATGACCTGATCCTGCCCTTGCAACACTGGCACTACGATGCCTGGGTCGCGAAAGACAACGACATCTTTCCGATCGACTATCGGCATGCCTTCGAACGCACGAACCGCATTTTATTTGAGACGAGCGCGGACGGTGAGATAGCGGCCGTCTCCATCCAGCTTGAGATTGCGGTTGCTCCCATCCGATTTATGAAGCAATCGGCCACTGTGTTACGTTAGTACCTGCGGCCGTCGTGTCGCGCCCGCGCCATTTTTGCCGGACGTGTGATTGGGCAATCGGACAGGCGATCAGGAAAGAATCATTCGCGCCCCAGGTCCAAGGTCCTCTCTAATTCAACCCGAACGGAGTATCCGACGTGCCGCACATCGTCATCGAATCGACGCCGCGCCTCTCCGCCGCGATCGACTTCGTGGCTCTATTCTCCGCGGTCCACCACCGGCTCGCCGCGGATGGTTGCAGGGGGATGTATATGATACCGCGGCAGCGCGACCCATCCTTCGCGGCGGCGGCAGCGGGGATTATTTCGAGATAAGGCCCGACGATTTGTTCCGGATGACCCGACACGGTAGCAGAGAATCATGACATATGGGCCACGTCGTCTCGAACGCGGTACCACATTGCGTAGAGCGCCGGCAGGAAGAACAGCGTCAGAACCGTTGCGACAAGAAGGCCCCCCATCATGGCATAGGCCATAGGTCCCCAGAACACTTCCCCGGCAATCGGAATCAACCCGAGAATCGCCGCCGCCGCCGTCAGCAGGATGGGTCGAAGTCTGTGCGCCGCGGCATCGACGATAGCACGCCATGGGTCAGTCCCTTCGCCTTGATTCGCCTGAATCTGTGCGATAAGCACGACAGAATTTCGGATGATCATGCCCGTGAGCGCAAACACTCCCAGCATCGCAACGAACCCGAAAGGCTTGTGCGAGAGCAGCAGCGCCAACGTGACGCCGATGAGGCCGAGGGGTGCCGTGAGCATCACGATCGCGAGCTTCTGCACGCTTTGCAACTGAACCATCAGAATGAGCAGCATCAGAATGAACATGACCGGAATCACCGCCAGGACTGACCGTTGACCCTTGGCGCTCTGCTCGACGGCTCCGCCATCTTCCAGCCTATAGCCTGGCGGCATCGACGAGCGAATCTTTTCCACGGCATCGGCCAGCTGCTGATTGACGGTCGCGGCTTGAATCCCCGGCACGATATCCGCCTGAACGGTAATCGTCGGCAGACGATCCCGGCGCCAGACCACGGGTTCCTCGAGGCCGTAGGTAAAGCTCGCAATTTGCGCGAGAGGCGCGGAATTGCCATTGAGCAGACGGATCTGCAGATCGCGAAGTGCCCCGAGATCTCTACGATCTTGATCCACGGCACGCCCACGCACGTCGACCAAGTAGATATCATCTCGCAGTTGCGTAACCGTCCGGCCTGATAGGACGTCGTTCAATGATTTCGCCACTTGTTCCGACGTCATGCCGACCAGCCGCGCCTTCTCTTGGTCAACCGTGACGAGCACCGAACGACCCATATCGTACCAGTTGAAGTTGATCGTCCGAGTATTGGGATTCGACCGGAGCGCTGTAGAGACCTCGACCGCGAGTGTCCGAACCATACCGATGTCTGACCCGCCCACCCGGTACTGAATGGGCCAGTCTACGGGCGGTCCAAGCTGCAGCGGCTCAACCCGCGACAGCACCGCCGGAAACTGCTCATCGAGCACTTTCTGTAGCCGATCACGCACGCTGTCGCGCACGTCGTAGCTTTTGGTGACCACCACGGCCTGGGCAAAATTGGCGTTCTCGAGTTGCACATCCAGCGGCAGATAGAACCGTACCGCTCCCGTTCCGACGTAGAAGCTGTGAGACTCGATATCCGGGTCAGCGAGCAGGAGCCTCTCCAGGCGCGCGACCTCGCTCTGAGTGCCGGCGATCGATCCATTGTGCGGCAGCGTGAGGCTAACGAGCAGCTCCGCTCGGTCGGCGGCCGGGAAAAACTGTTGCTCCACCAAGCTGAAGGCGGCGAGCGAGAGGACGAACAGTGCCACCGTTCCGGCGACTACCCAGCGACGCCGTCGCAAAGCCCACACCAGTTGCTTTCTAAACAGGGCTGTCATTCGGCTCTCTTGATGCGGCGCCTCCTGTGCAGGCCGTTCCTTGAGAAGGAGATTGCCGAGGTAGGGTATGAAGATGATGGCGACGAGCCAGGACACCAGCAGCGCAATGGCCACGACGGCGAAGAGTGTGAAGCAGTATTCACCCGCACCACTTTTGGCAAAGCCGACCGGGAGAAATCCGGCGACGGTCACCAGTGTGCCGGTCAGCATGGGAAAGGCCGTGGACGTGTACGCAAAGGTGGCCGCCTTGAAGCGATCGAAACCTTCCTCGAGCTTTCGAATCATCATTTCCACCGCAATCATCGCATCGTCCACGAGAAGACCGAGGGCAATGACCAGCGCACCGAGTGAAATGCGTTGTAGGCTGATGCCTTCTATGCTCATCACAACGAAAGTGATCGCGAGCACCAGCGGGATGCACACCGCGACTACCACACCCGCGCGCACACCTAGGCTGACGAAGCTGACCAACAACACAATCGCAACGGCCTCGGTGAGTGCGCGCGTGAAGTGACCCGGCCTCGGTGAGTGCGCGCGTGAAGTGACCCACCGACTCCTCCACGACTTCCGGCTGGTTGGCCACCCGATGCGGGTCTATCCCCAAGGGCAAATCCTTTTCAACCCGACGCATGGTGGCCTCGATGTCTTTCCCGACCTCCAGAATGTTGCCCCCCTTGACCATTCCCACGGCGAGACCGATGGCAGGCTCGCCGTTGCAGCGGAACAGCGAGGTGGGCGGGTCTTCGTAGCTACGGCTCACTTTGGCAAGATCGCGCATCGGTACCAGCCGGCCATTCACGTTGAGGCTCAACTGCTCGATATTCTCAATCGTTTTGAGTTGGCCGCTTACGCGCACAGCTACCCGATCGCGGGATGTTTCTACGACGCCGGA
>WNFJ01313931.1_pt1 | contig 13890 bp, 9 predicted proteins | sample 5400461 | NCBI WGS metagenome assembly WNFJ01 (sample SAMN13153349, study PRJNA577476) | soil metagenome | isolation source: 115 cm saprolite on Douglas fir-dominated hillslope | place: USA:California | collected 2013-09-17 | reverse complement strand
CAAAAGAGCTGGCAGAACTACGTGCACTGGTGGAGCAGTACTATGCCGCGTACGCGCGAAAAGACTTGGATGCGCTGATGGCACTCTGGAGTCCGCAATCACCCGATTCAGCCTCCCGCCGCGAATCTGCCCAGAAGTTCTTCGCTGCCAACGACATATTGTGATTACGAATATCGTGATCAAAGACACAAAGTTCGAAGTTGACAAAGCTCACCTTCTAGAGCTGTTTCATAATCGGTTTGGACGGCAGGGTCGAGACGTGTATCAGGGCACGAGTTTACTCGTGCCGTAAGTTGTTCAAAATGTGTTGGGCTTTAAAGCCCCTGCGGACTTGGCGCTTGTCCAAACCGAATCTAAAACAGCTATAGTGACATTCGACCTGAGCGTTGTGGAAGTAGGGACAGGCAAGCCAGTGGCTGATCAGGGAAAAATGGTGCACTCGTCGCTCCAAGACAATGGATTTGCTTTGTACGTTGGGAGGGTTGTGGAAGGCAGCGCGATATTACCGTCTAGGATCACGTTTTTGGTTTTTTGGGGAACGCATAGGGACGTCAACAAAGCCAGGATGGCTACTATCTATCGCGGATCCCCCAAAGTGATGAATCCGGCCCAGTAAAAAGGGGCCGAGTATTTCCGGCCATGTAGGAGTTTCAGTTCGGCGCGTTGCAAGGCCCGCGCCGTGCCGAATGGGTCCGAAGCTTTCTCGGTGGTCTTCCGTATGTGATGAAAAGTAATCATCAGTGCCGCGGTGCTTGCCGATGCGACACTCCATTGACTTACGACTGTAGTTGGTACGCCCGCGACAAAGAACGCCCAGGCCAACCCAATCACTCCCTCGCCCGTGGTGACGCGTCCTCGCGCGGTTTCACAAGCCGAAAGTACGGCTAAGTCGGCGTGCAAATCCAGATTCATGATCTCCCATGTCTGCAACAGGCCGTCCTCCTTGTCGTTTCCGGGAGAGAGCAGCAAATGCGAGAACATGGGGCTGGTGTCGTTCAGGAAACCGTGGGTTGCCAGATGCAGGATTCTGAATTCGCCCGCATGGGCCTTAAATTGTTCTTCGCTGGCTGCCGCTCCCACAAATACCCGGCTTTGCTGCCGGCCATACACAGTTTCCAAGGTTTCCACTTCTCTGGCTGCCTCAGGAAGAGGCGCCAATGTTCCGTCACGGTATGTGAGCTTCGCGACTTCTGAAGTAACCGTGCCCAGAATCGGGTCGCCCATCGCGAACAGCGTTTGACTCACGGGATCGGCAGCCGTACCGCTGTTCGGCGAGCCAGATGCGGTGTTGTTCCTGGTCGTATTACCGTTCCTACGTCGAAGACGAACCATCTCACGCAGAATGGTCAGCGAAGGAGCGTAAGCAACAGCATGATCCTCGATCAGGTAATGCCCGGGCCTGGGCTGCAGCGCCTGGAATGGCAGGTTCCACAAAGGACCGTCCGGCACAATCAGCAACGCGTCTGTTTGCAAAAGCCGGGCCTGGGCATGCCGCAAGAGCAATCTATAGAGCCTGCCTGCTGCTGCGCCAAACCGCAGATTGCGCTCCGCAAGCTGGCGGCGGAACTGTTCTGTTTCCTGCTCAAGATCTTTCGATTTGATGTCGATGGAATAGATATTCAACTCAGGTTTGGAGGCATTGCCGCCGGAGCTTCGCGTAAGGACGAAGAGATAGGTCTTATCTTCGGCCACCATAAACTCCAGGAGGGCGCAGCGCTTGCCGGGCAGAAGGCCGGCGGCCTCATCGAGAGAGACGGGTTGGATCTGGCCGCGTTGTGCCTGGAGTTCAGGATGGGCAACATACAGGCTGGCCTGGAGGTCTGAATATTGCAATTGCGCCTTGTGAAGACCAGAACTCAACGCGGCCAGGCGCGTTGCATCCGGTTTGGGTGATGACCTTTCCGCCTGCAACTGCCGGTTCAGGGATACTAACTGGGTTTGTAATTTTGCTTCATTCTCACGTTCTTCGCTGGTCATAGCTTTCGTGATATTTGCAAGATGACTGCCGAGAACCTCCAATAGCGTTCTCGCCCGGGAGCGCTCCAAAACTTGAAAAGCCCGCTCCGCTTGCTTCTGCCGGATCAAGAGGTCGACATAGCTTTCGTAGTTGAAGGCATGTGAGGAGCGAAAGCTGGAGCGCGCCTCTTGCTCACCTCCGAATTGGTTCATCTGATTTTCTTGAACAGTCAAAGCCTGCTCGAAGAGCGGACCCGCCCGATCAAATTGCTGCTGGCGCACCATCACCGTTGCCGAGGCGGCCAGCGTGTCACCATACTCCTCTCTTTCAGGTGCAAGCCTTTGCCAGAGTGGTAAAGCTTCGCGGTAGTACTCCCCCGCTTTCGCCAATTGCCCTCGGTTGAAGGCCAGGTTCCCGAGAGCAAGCAGGCAATCCGCAACAATAAGGCTCTCTGGCGCGAGCTTCTGTTTTGTCTCTAGCGCTTTGCCATAGTACTCTTCTGCTTTCGTTAGATTGCCGCGAAGCTCATCCATAACTCCCATGTCAAATATGGTTTCAGCCGTGTCTAGGCTTTCAGAAGCAAGCTTTTGCCGGATTGCCAACGCTTGCTGGTAGTACTCTTCGGCCTTCTGCCACTGCGCCTGATCTCGAGCTATGTTAGCCAAGTTGTTGAGAGTCAGAGCGGCGGCAGATCCCTTGGGAGCTAACTTCTTTTTGATTTCCAAGGATCTGCGGTAGTACTCTTCGCTCCTAGCCAGATCGTGTTGTTCGTAAGCTACTACGCCGAGGTTGTTTAATGTAAGGGCGAGCGTGAGGCTATTGGGCGCCCGCTTTTCCTTGATGGCTAAGGCACGCCGATGGTATGCCTCAGCCTTAGAGAAATCGCCCCGGATCCTGGCGAGAGTCCCAAGGTTGTTCAAGCTCATGGCCGTGTCCAGACTATTCGGGGCGAGCTTTTCCCGAATCGCCAACGCGCGGAGGTCATACTGCTCGGCCCGAAACAAGTCACGATCGGAGACCACGGCTCCCAGATCGTTGAGAGTCAACGCGGTATCGAGGCTATCTGGAGCAAGCTTTTCCTCAATGGCCAATGCCAGGAGATGGTATTCCTCCTCTTTCTTGTCATCACCGCGTTCACCCGCCAGAAGACCCAAATTATCCAAACTGTATGCAACAAGGAGGCTACCTGGGCTCAGCTTTTCCCGGATCTCTAGACTTTGAACGAGATACTTTTCCGCTTTCGCCAGATCGCTACGCTGCCAAGCGATCAATCCGAGGGCATTGAGGCTCTTTGTCGAGCTGAGACTGCCGGACGCCAACTTTTGCTGGATTTCCAGGGCCTGGGGAAAAATCTTTTCCGCTCCATCGAGATCGCCTTTTTGGTAGAGCATGGAAGCGACATCGTCAAGAACGTCCGCCGAGATCAAGCTTTCCGGCCAGAGCTTCGCGCTTTCTGTGGCCGCCTCTTGGCAGTGCTTCACAGCATCAGCCCAATCGCGCCGTTCTCGAAAGGCAGCACACCAGCCTCGGAGCGCTTGGGCCTCTGCTAGAGATCCGGCCCCCGCGATCTTTTCCACCGCCTCTTGGTACACCGCATCAGTCTCTTGCCATTGCTTGGCAGCGGCCAAGGATTCAGCTGCAAGCACTAAGCCACTTACATTGAGAGCCTTGTGCCTGGACGGCAGCCGATCGCCAAAGCTTCATCGCGCCAGAAGAATCGCCCGCCGTTGCCCGCTTCTGTCCTTCAAGATAGATCGCCAGAAGATCTCCTGAAAAATTGGGCCGCGCATCGAGTCCCCAGCTTGCCGGCCCCAAGACCCAAACTTGTTTTTCCGCCCCCCGAAGGCCCTCGATGGTGACAGCACCGCGCGGCGCCTGCTCCACTTCAACCCAGGACAGATCGAATGGCGATGCGATCTCGCCTTCGGCGGTGTCGCGGGTCCAATGCAGCAGTATGTCTCCTGGTTGAAGTCCTGCTTTCTCCCCTTCAAAGCTCTTCTTTACGGCATCTACTACGATGCCCTGTCCAAGATTTCCGGGAGCAATGCCTGCTTTCGGATTGGCCATGCCTTGGGTGGCTGCATCTTCCACGCTAGTCTGATGGGGAGGCGAGGATACCTGTCCGGCCAGCAAGACCGAAATACACAGTACACACAAGCTTGCGCAGATTCTCATAGGCTTGCCCGTATTCTAATGATTACCGCCAGCTGTGACGAATAGCCGCTAACAGCTTTCACTCTGCCTTTTGCTCTTTCTCAATGCTTTTTAAGAGCCCCTGAGCGCTTCCGTAGTTCGCATCGTTCTGCGCGACCTGCCGCAGCTCATTTGCTGCTGCTGTCAGCATGCCCACGCGGGCGTAGAGAATGCCGAGTACCAGATGTGAACGTGGATGTGAGAGCTGGAACTGTTCGATTTGCTCTGCCTGGCTTGCTTCCAGCACGCAGAATTTTGCTTCCGGCGCCGGTGGCTTGGGGGATAGGACTTGAGCGCCATTCTTCATAAGGGCGGTTACCTGCCACTGGTAGACATAACTGCGTCGCAACGGTTGCTGTGGCTTCCATTGCGTCTCGCGCAGCGATGGACTGGATTGGACCGAGTTTGAATCTGGACCGAGAATATCTACGGTATAACTCTGCGCTCCGGCCAAGGGTTGCCACTGAAACACCGGCTGCGGGTCATTGATTACCTCACCAATGGGAGACAGAAGCGAGAAGTGGCGGCTCTGCGTAGGCAGTTTCCGAAGCGTTTCCTGAGTCGGACGAAGCTCTGCGAGTTCGCGAGGAAAAGTTACCTTCGCTTGCGCAATCGCTTCGCGAACCGCACGTTGCTCCTCCGGCTGCAGCGCAGCGATTTCCCGGGAAACTTGATCGCCCGGCTCAGGAGAAAGTGGATGGTTGCCATTCTTCCACAGGAAAAAGGCCGCAATTCCCGCCGCAACCAGAACTGTTGCGGCAATACGCGCCAGGGCAGGCCATGCGGGGCGCGCCCACGCCAACCATGGCTCGATGAGCTTTCCCGGCTTCTCCTTGGAGTTCAATTCGCCTTCAAAAGACTTCAGGTCGCGAAGGCCTCCGGCACATGCCGGACATACTCTGATGTGGGCATCTGCGGCAACGCGCTCGGCCGGCGTAATCGTGCCATCCACGTACGTCTCGAGTTGGCGATAGGCGAGGTGCGACGATTCATCGTCAGCCGATGAGGACACCACTTGGCGGCGAAAGCCCAGATCGGCGTTCCAGGCCTGGGAGATCTGCTGCCGGCATTGCGCGCACTCTGCAAGGTGCTCGTCGGCCTCCAGCCGGTTCTGATTCGTCACGTAGGCTGCGATTTGCTCGCTCGTGAGGTGCTCTTTTACTTTCATCTTGTTTCTACCTTACTCGAGAAGGCTGCCATTCGCCTCCCCAATCGCTCCCGGGCCGACTTCCGCAGATTGATGACCTGCTGCCGTGACAGGCCGAGAAGCTCGGCAATGGCGCAATCCTCTAAGGGAAGCTTCTTCCATAGTTCGGTAAATTCCTCGGCCGTTTGGTCGAGCGCCGTTGCGATTTGCCGCACTCGGGCGATTCCCGTCAGGACAAACAGGACGAGCGCGTCGCGTTTCTGGCCGTCGCGCAGATTCAAAAGCAGGGCCGAGCGCTGCCGCGTCGGCAACTCGCAAATCTCCCGCCACAGCCGTTCTAGGAAAAATTTCTGCTCGGTCTGCGAAGCCACGTCTGGGGAAAGATCGGGCAGCAAATCGCAGAGATTGACCTCATTATCCTCGAACTGCGGAGCGGCTGGCCGCAAATCGTGCATGTTCCATAGCTCGGCCAGAAGCTTGAGCAGGTCTTCCAGCGCCATGGGCCGCCCCCACCAACGGAGCAATGCGTGAACCACCTCATCCGGCTTCATTCGCCGCACATTCCGCCCTGGGTCCATGGATCGAATGAAATCGTCCAAATCAGGCCCTTCGTCTTTCGGCCCAAGCAACGGCTTCCGGGCGAGCACATCGTCCTTCCACGTGGCCAGTCCGCAAACCCACCCTTCCTGCGGATTCTCACGGAAGACAAAATCGCGGCGATGGGTGAGGAGATATCGAACCAGGTTCTTGAGGCTCCAGCGGACGGGGTATCTCATCCGCAACAGCCGGTTGCAGGAGTTGGAGGCGATGGCTGCGACATACGAGCAGAAGTTCTCCACTGAGTTTGTCGGCGATATACGCAAGGCGCGAAGCCACTCGATCACCTGCAGTACGGTGTGGCCGCGAACGTCTTCCTCGTCTTGGGGAGCGTATCCTTGGTTGCGGATGACCCTTCGGATGACCGGCTCAGCATGTTCGGAGAGCAGTTTCTCCAGGCATTCCCGGGCCACGGAGTCTTCCGCTCTTAGGAAACGGAGCAGGAGGCTCTCCGCTGATTCCCGAGGTTGTTGAACCGCACTCTCCATAGACTAAGGGTAGTGGCTTGCTCGATTGGGCTACGGAACTCATGCTAACACAGCGTTTGCATGGGCACGACGAAGACCACAGCCCAAATTCAAGACCAATTTTCAGCCTGTGGATAGGTATTTGCAACAGCTCTAAACAATTGATTGCACGGGCCTTGTTTCTAGTGCCAAGAATTTCTTTCTGCGGCAGTAATATAACCAAACCTTCCACAACCCTCATGGGGAAAGCAAAGCATTTTTTCACCACAGGATGAACAACGTTTCGATGTACAGCATCAATGGTTCAACCGGGGCGCTAACCGCGATTGGGGCCGGCACGATCGCAGCGGGAACGCGGGCCCTTCTCAATAGCCGTGGAACCTATGGGCCGGTTCGTCTACGTGGCCAACCGAAGCTCGAACGTCTCGATGTATGTCATCAACTCAACCACCGGCGCCTTGACGCCAATCGGGGCTGGGACCATAGCCGCAGGGTCGACCCCTGACTCCGTGGCCGTGGAACCCTCGGGCCGGTTTGTCTACGTGACCAACGAGCACTCAAACAATGTTTCGATGTTTGCCATCAACAACAGCAGGAGCAGCGCCTGTTTCGATGGCGGTGGAGCGCAAAACACGCTTCAAGTTCGCGAACCGGAGAAGGGCAAAGCGTGGCCGCGGCCACGCTTAATTCGATTTCATTGGAAAGGAGTCAGAGGCAAGTGTGGGCGAGCAGTGTGTTCATCAGGAGTCTTAGAGGATTCTTACTCAATCTTTGCTTGAAGCTGGCAGGTCTTTTTCTGTCTTTGGCGCGCAAACTATGCGGGCAATCAGTCCTGCCGGCCACTCGGGAAGTCTTCGCCGCGCCGGCCGTGGCCTTGCTGCTTTTTGCCGTCATATCGCTGCTCTCGTCGCAATCGCACGCCGGCGATATTCGGCCGGCCGGTGACCTGGTGGTTGGGAGCCGTTCCAGTGACCGAGCTGTCCTTGGTTTCAACGGCGACGCCACCGATAGTTAGGCCGCAGTCGGCGATTGAAATCTAAGGCTCTAAAAATCTGAATCTTATGAGATTTGAAATACAGGAGACGATGCACAAATGAAAATCAGGATAGTAAGTATGATCATGGTCTTGTTGTTGGCGCCCTTCATGGCCAATGCTATACCTTGCAATTCCGCAGGGAGCATTATCCCTGACGGCAGAATGAGTCCGCTTACAACCATCGACACTACTGCCGATAAATGGATGGCCAGCCGCGTCGTAGCAGGGCATAGCTACTCGCTTGAGGTTGCCGCCCCATCCGCTGGCGTTTCCAATGCCACCCCCATAAGTGCCACATTCGGCACAGGCTTTTGCAATTTCTCCAATGGCACTGGGTTTGTGGATACAACCGATGCATCACCCACTGTATTGGGTGTTAACGGCAATTTTGCCAGGGCCAGCTATATTGCCACAATCGACAGGTATGTTTACACAACGGTGCATGTCACCGGAGGTTCAAACACGACCTACACTTTTTCAGTGACGGATACCACCCTGTACAATCCCCGCTGGAGCACCAGCCAGGGCTACATCACGGTCTACGGCTTCCAGAATACGACCACGCAGACTATTCATGGCACCTTGACGGTAAACGTTACCTTTGGCGGGTCCGGCACCGTAACCTATGATTTGAATGGAGGCGCGGGAATAGCCCCGGGAGCCCAGCTCCTGGTGGCGCTGGGTCCAGGCCTTACGATCAATATGCCCTCAGGCGAAGGAGGCTCGGCTACTTTGGTCCATGACGGCCCTCCCGGCGGACTCACAGTTGATGCCTATTTTGTCAATGCGGTGAGCCTGGTGCCGGCCGTATTTGCCCCACGCAACTCCCAGCACTGATTGTCTTGCATGGAAAAAGGGAAAGCTGTTGGTAACAGCTTTCCCTTTTTGCCTTTGCTTGTCCCTGGCCAAACATTGTTGGCCGCTTAATTTCAAATTTAGTTTACCAAGGAGAATATCACCGTGAGATTTCATTGTTCTGATTCAGGCCCGTTGGTTGTACGTCGCACCGGGTTGTTGCTGTTGGTAGTGTGTGTGAGCTGTCTGCCCGGCATGGCGCAGACCAAGGTGACGGTGGTGAACCCGCCTTCGAATCCGGTTCCAGTCAACGTGAAGGGAACGGTTCCGGTGAGTGGCAGCGTGAACGCCGCGGTCACCGGCAACGTGGGCATCGTGGGGACACCCGTGGTGGGTGTGCAGAGCTCCAGCGCGCCCGCTACGACCATCAACGGCCAGACGATTACCCCAGTGGTGGTGCGCAACATGGACGAGAGCGCCCGGCACCCGTTCCAGCACAGTTTTAGTTGCACGGTTTCCCCCGTTGTTGGCGTGAACTGTTCCGATCACTTCGCTGTGCCGACCGGAAAGGAGTTGGTGATTGAATACGTCCAGTTCTATGGCTTGGAATTGGGGGGCAATACCGTCATCACCTATTTATTGAACACGTCGGTCGGGGGACTCGGATCTACCTATTACTATCCGCGAGGAACCGCCACGTGGTCGAACGTCCCCGTCACTCATGAGCTCACGCGCATCTACGCGGACCCGGGATCCACGGTAACATTCACCGGCGTAGCAAATTCCAGCACGAGCATGTCTTTTAGCGCGACTGTCTCCGGCTACCTGATTGATGTGCCCTGAGGACAAGAATGCGAAGGACGAAGGCTGAAGTTATGAGCTTCAGCTTCCTTCGTCCTTCCTCCGGGGCGAATCAGGTTGGCAGCTCTACTTTCTGTGATGGCAACTTGCGGCGACAATTCCTTGGCAGTCCCTTATTTACAAGCACCACCAGCCCCGCATATAGTTAGTACCCAAATTCTCATAGCCAGGGACTTGCGAACAGATTTGACGGCAAGTTATCTGCAAAAAGGTTTAGCTTGAATCCATCGGTGGTACCAAAGGGCGCGGGCACGGCCAAGGCCCTTCAAGATACGAGAAAAGAGACGAAAAAAGAGACGCCGACAGACGCTGCCCAATCTCCGCGCAAAGACTACGTCGCCGCTTTTGCCAATGCTGTGGCCCAGTTCACATCCAAGGATTCAACGGAAAAAGTCCTGTCGCACGTCCCCGAATTCCTGGTTGCCGATTTCAACGCGCTACGCTCCGAGCTTTGGCTGTGGGACGCGGCTTCGAGTGCAGCCCGCCTTTCACATGCCGCCGGGGTGGAAGCCGAAAAGCCATGCGAGACCGCCAGCCGTGGCGAGGGCCCCATCGCAAAAGCCGTCCAGGGGCGGCAGCGGCTGCAAAACGCCGCGTTGAGCTCGTTTCCCAACGCAGACCAGGAATTCGCCGCGCGTACCGGGTTACGCTATCTTTCCGCCTATCCGCTCGTTACCCAGGGACAACTGCTTGGGGTGCTCGCCAATTACAGCAAAGACGCTGCCGATGATGAGCTGCTGAACTGGTGGGCGCTCTGCTCCGAAGTTTGTACCGTGACCCTGCAACAGACGCTCAATCGTACAGAGAGTCTCAAGATCATTACCCAACTCTCGCTCTTGTTCGAGGCGACGCGCCTGCTGAATTCCACGCTTGACCTTGCCGAGCTGCTGGAGCTGATTCTGAAGATTGCCCGCACGGAGCTGAAGGCCGACCGAGGGTCCGTGTTCCTGCTCGACCACAAGAGCGGGGAGCTGTGGTCGATTGTGGCTTCCGGACTTGAGCATGAGGAGATCCGCATACCGGTTGGCCGCGGCGTGGCTGGCATGGCGGCGCAGACGGGGGATACCATCAACGTGGAGGACGCCTACAGCCTTCCCTACTTCGATTCCAGCTACGACAAAAAATTCAACTACATCACCCACTCATTGCTCTGCCTGCCTATTTGCCATTTTGACGGAAAGATCGTGGGCGTCATTCAATTGCTCAACAAGAGCGGCAGCAGCAAATTCACCGGCGAAGACGTTGATTTTCTGCAAAAACTTTCCGGCCACATGGCCATGGCGCTGGAAAAGGCGCGGCTGCATCGCGAAATTGTCGAGAAGCAGCGGCTGGAAAAAGAGATGGCATTGGCGCGCAACATCCAAAGGAGCCTGCTGCCCGAGGCGCCTCCGGTTGTACCCGGATACGAGCTCGCGGTTCTCAACGAGCCCTGTTTCGAAGTGGGAGGCGACTACTACGATTTCCTCAGTCTGGGGCCACAGACCCTGCTGCTGGTCATTGCAGATGTCGAGGGCAAGGGCGTGTCTTCGGCGTTGATCATGAGCAATCTGCAAGCCACGCTGCGCGCCCTGGTCATGCATTTGCATTCGCTTGAGGTTCTGGCGCTTTCGCTGAATGAAATGATCTACAACGACACCAAGTCCGAAAAATATCTCAGCATCTTTCTTGGCCTGGTGGATACGCGGCGCAGCGGCCTGCATTACATCAATGCGGGACACGTGCCTCCCATTCTCGTCTCCGGTGAAACCGGCGAATACAAGCTCCTGGAAGAGGGCGGCACCGTGGTCGGATTATTCCCCACCGCCGAATACAATCGCGGCTCGGCAAATCTTTCTGCCGGCGATGTGCTGGTCTGCTGCACCGACGGGATTCTCGAGGCCATGAACGCGCAGGATGAGGAATACGGCACCGAACGCCTGGCCGAGTGCGTGGCTCGCCATCGCACAAAATCGGCGCAGGCCATCGTGGACGCCGTGTTGTCGGAGGTAAACGAATTCTCCCGCAGCGGAACTCATATCGATGACAAAGTGCTGATGATCATGAAGGTCACGCAAGCCGGCGCGGTGGAAACGGCTTCCGCTAAGAAGGCCGGCCAGTAAGGCTTTCCGCAGTAGTTGTGCCAAACTCCTTAATCTCCTCTCTGACAGGAAAGCACTTTGGGAAACCCTGGAAAATCTAAAGATTTAAGTCCTTCGGGGACATATAGATAGCCTGGGGAGTTGTTTTTCTGGGTTATTCCATCATAATGGATTAAGAATAGAACTCTTAAAACTGGTTCGTTTTGAAGGATGTAATCGCCAACGGCCGCTCTGCTGTTTGCAGATTCCATCTTATTCGGAGATGACTTTTGAATTTGCGATGGCACAGAGGGCTTCTTCTGGTTGCGGCTACGCTGCTGACGCCGATTTCCCCATCTGCGGTTGCTGGCGGCTTCCAGGTGCCGACTTTTTATCCGATCCCACCGCTAAACCCTGTTGCTATGGTGGCCGGAGACTTCAACCGGGACGGAATCCCTGACGTGGCAATCGCTGAACATGGACTTAGTACGGGCACAGTCGGTATTTTTATCGGAAATGGAGATGGGACTTTTCAACCTGCTGTGAACTATTCGACCGGTGGCCAATTTGGCATCTCTATCGCCGTAGCGGATTTCGATGGTGACGGGAAGCTCGATCTCGTCGTCGCAAACGAAAACAGCAACAATGTCGGGGTTCTCTTGGGGATTGGTGATGGAACCTTTCAGGCTGCTGTCCCCTATGCGGCGGGAACAGCTCCTCTATCAGTCGTTGCAGGTGATTTTAATGGCGACAGCAGACCTGACCTGGTGGTGGTTGACGCTAATAGTCAAGCGGTTCTATTGCTCAACAACGGCAGCGGAGGCTTCGTCTCCCCCGTGATCATTAACTCTTCGGTCGTTATTCATCCTGTAGTCGGCGACTTCAACGGCGATGGAAAGCTGGATATTGCGTTCGGTGGGGTTACTGTTTTACTCGGCAACGGAGATGGGACATTTCGACCGCCTATTAATTGTACCTGTGGATTTGGTGCCTATAATCTTGTGGCGAGCGATGTCAACGGTGACGGGAAACTAGACCTGGTGGGTATTACTTCTCCTAATAACAGTGGGGGGGTTACAGTCCTTATTGGTAACGGGGACGGCACTTTCCAAACTGGCCCAACTTATCTATCAAATATCCCACCTTTCTTAGAGTCTATTATTGCCGGTGATCTGAACGGAGATGGTAAGTCTGATTTGGTTATTACTAGTTCTGTAGGCGATGTGAGTATCCTCATGGGGAATGGCGATGGGACGTTTAAGCCAGCCACAAATTATGTGGCAGGCGAGGGCACGCCGCAGGCTGTAATCGCCGACCTAAATCGTGATGGGAGGCCCGATTTGGTTATTTTGGGAGGCGAACTTAGCATTCTGCTTGGCAACGGCAACGGTACGTTTCCAGCGCCCATAGACTACCAAGGCGGAATCGGTTCTCCGCTAAGTATTGCAAGCGGTGATTTGAACGGCGATGGAAAACTTGATTTTGCCATCGCCCATGCTGGGCAATTTCAGGGTAGCGTTAGCGTGTTTCTGAGCAATGGCAACGGCACTTTTCACAACGTAATCAATTACAGCATGAGTGCCGGCTTACATTTTATTGCTGATGGGGACTTCAACCAGGATGGCAAGCTCGACCTGGTTGTAGCCAACCAGAGCGATAATACCGTCAGCGTGTTGCTCGGCAACGGAGATGGCACATTCCAGCCGCCGGCCAATTCAAATGTTGACGCAGCCCCGAGTTGGGTTGCGGTGGCAGACTTCAATGGTGATGGCAAGCTGGATATTGTAACCGCCAATCGGGACAGCAATAATGTAAGTGTTCTTCTGGGAAAAGGTGATGGTACATTCCAGAAGGCAGTGACATACGATGTGGGAACACAGCCTTTAGCGCTGGTTGTAGGCGACTTTAATGGCGACGGTCACCCAGACCTGGCAGTAGCTAACAATGCATCCAACAATATAAGCGTTCTGCTCAACAAAGGAGATGGGGCCTTCCTTCCGGCGGTTCCATACAACACTGCTGCCGCACCAAGAGAGATTGTAACTGCTGACTTCAATGGTGATGGGAAATTGGATCTGGCAATTGGTGTAACGGACGGACTTTCTTCCAACAGCATCTTGCTCTTACTTGGTTCTAGCAATGGAACCTTTACAGTGGGCTCCGTTGTAGCGATCCAGCAAGGTTCTTATGCCTTAGGTGTGGGGGACATGAACGCGGATGGAAAGCAGGATTTGGTGGTGACTATTGGAGGGGGTGTCAGCATCTTGCTAAGTAAAGGGGATGGCACATTCCAGCCTGCAGTCAGCTATATGCTTGAGAGTCAACTCTCAGGAGTCGTCGTGTCAGACTTGAATCAAGACGGCACGCCGGACCTTGCGATAGCGAACTTTAGTACATTTGGTCTGACGATTATGCTAAACACCGGAGTTACCACCAGCTCCACTGTAACTCTTCAATCTGCCCTGAATCCCTCTGTGTCAGGCCAGTCGGTCACGTTTACAGCCAGCGTTTCCGGCACAAATCCAGTAGCCACGGGAACCGTTGACTTTCTGGACGGCAACACTGTCATCGCTGCCGCAGTTGCTGTGAACAACTCGGGGCAAGCGACCTTCTCGACCAGCACCTTGACTACAGGCGTGCATCCGATCTCTGTAATCTATCATGGTGATTTCGCTCACTTAGTCAGTGTCTCTAACACCGTGCAACAATTCGTCAATGGAAGTGGAAACGCAACTGATTCAACTTCCATTGCAGTCACAGTCAATGGGCAGCCGGTTACG
>WNFJ01151808.1_pt1 | contig 13890 bp, 12 predicted proteins | sample 5400461 | NCBI WGS metagenome assembly WNFJ01 (sample SAMN13153349, study PRJNA577476) | soil metagenome | isolation source: 115 cm saprolite on Douglas fir-dominated hillslope | place: USA:California | collected 2013-09-17 | reverse complement strand
CGTTCGGGCTCAGGCCGCTTCAGACATGTCCACGAGCATAGCCGCGACTTCAACCGGCGACAGTTTCAATCCCGCGTTCGGGCTCAGGCCGCTTCAGACGTTCCGGTGCTGGTCAGCGTGGCGGAAAGCGTCGTGTTTCAATCCCGCGTTCGGGCTCAGGCCGCTTCAGACAGTATACCAATGCTCTATCCGTTCTCATTTCGCGCTGTTTCAATCCCGCGTTCGGGCTCAGGCCGCTTCAGACTAACTGATACCGTACTCGACTACTTCAAGCGGCATGGTTTCAATCCCGCGTTCGGGCTCAGGCCGCTTCAGACTAAAATGCCTCAGCAATCTCCTCACTGCTAGGCGTGTTTCAATCCCGCGTTCGGGCTCAGGCCGCTTCAGACTGCCTGGCTCTAGTATAGCATGAGAAGCCGGTTGAAGGCAATAGTTGCGAGAGGTTCTTACTTTAGGCCTATATTGATCTCTTTTTTGCTTCACTTGCATGGAGCCCATTTCCTCTCATATCAGGTGGCAAGCCGAACTAGAAGGCTGCGAGAGGCTAAGCATGACATCGCCACCGCACCTACCTCTCGCGACTGGGGTACTCTTAAACGATATACAGAATATCTTCGTTCGGAGGCAAACTCCCGACGGTTTCAACCTTTTCTACGCAGTTCACACAGAGCGGGTAAAAGCGTACACTATCCTGCGTCTCTTCCAGGTGCTTTGCCAGTTTTGCTTTGAGTTGCACCAGCTCCTTTTTGGAGAGAAAACACTCGAAGAGCGAGTATTGTGTCCATGTCCCAAAACCTGAAAGGATTTTGTGAATCTTCGTGCGCCGCCGATCATCAGGTATATCATACGCAATCACGTAAAACGTGTTCTGACTGGATGACGAAGACCTCATGCTCACAGACCATCCTATCTGGTGATAAATGGCGGATATGCCTCGATCTCGCCCGTCAGATACTTGGCCACCAGTCGCGCCTGCATCTCGATACAGCGCCGGTATTTGATCCTGGAACCGAAGGTAGGATGAGTAATTTCCTCATTCAGTCGCTCCTCAAAGCGCGTGAGGAAAAGCTTGCGCGGCTCCTTTTTCAAACGATAGGCTCCCAGTTCGATCTGGAAGTCGTCCCTGGTAAGCATCCTGTTATTGAGCAGTGTCAAGACGACCGAATCGACAATGAGCGGCCTGAATTCTTCTATCAGATCGAGCGCGAGGGCGGGTCGCCCGTAGGTGGAACTGTGAAGAAAACCGACGAACTGGTCGAAGCCGACGATTTGCACGGCACTGGCAACCTGAGTGGTCAACAAAGCATAGCCATAACTGAGCAGGGCGTTGACCGCGTCGGTTGGCGGGCGTTTGATCCGGCCGGCGAAAGGCCATTGTTCCTGGTCCGTCAACATCCTGCCAAAACAGCGAAAATAGGCTGCGCTGCCCGATCCTTCCAGCCCAAGAATGGTCTCGATCGGCGTGCCATCGACGCCCACATCGCCGCTGACAAGTTGCGCTGGCTCCACAGTCACACTCGTCGAGAGCGCTGCTAGTTGGCGAATGTTGCTGCCGATCAACGCGATCTCTTGATCGAACACGGGATCGACCTGGCGGCGATTAGAACGTTGCAACATCGTACGCTGGTTGGAGAGCTTGCCGATGACGAATCTCCTGGCAAGTTCGCCGCGTTTCGGCACATCATTATGGGCCCGATGCTGGGCCAGGCGTAGCAGCGAGTTCTTCGAGAGGCCAGGAGTGAGACGCCCTTTGAAACGCCCAATCCCGTCTAGAAAATGGATCTCGATGTTCTTTTCGAGTAACATTTGTAAAGCGGAGGCTGTCAGCGTCACATCGCCCATAACGATCACATCATCCACCTTGTGCAGAGGTATTCTCCGCTTACTCGTCGGAATCAGTACCGCGCCTCCTTCACCGCGCTGTTCGGGAATCTGTACCAGCAGGCAATCTTCAGTATCGCGCCGCACCAGGGCATGATCTTCAGTCAGGTAGAGGGTTGGCAAGGGAACCTCCTTTGCTGGCGGCCAGCAACTTCACTTCATCCGGTAAGCAGAGCGAGATCAGGCTGCAATCGCGACAGCGCGCGGCCTGTTTGCCATCGAGTGGGGGTGGAGGCGTATTATGCAGCGCGACCTGAAAGGCGAAATCGATCGTTGCTCGCGTTTTTGCCCGCAGGGTAGGCGTAAAGTACACCTGGACGCGCTTGCGCGAACCATAGTAAAAAATGTAGCCATAGGGGATAGGAGCGCGCTCCGGCAAACGTTCCTCCAGGCACAACGCCTGAGCGCACAACTGGATATGATCGTTGAGCCATTTCCTCTCTTTCCCATGCTTGTATTCAACCGGCACAAAGAGACCGTGCTCCTCTTCCACCACATCGGCAAAGCCAGAAAGTCGCAGCGACGCGCTATACAAGTACAGGTGAGTGATCTCTTGTTCGCCCTCGACGGTATGCTGCCCGGGCTGATCAGTTCGCTCGTGTAGCAGTGAACCGGAAAGGACAAATTCATTTTCCAGCATATCCCCCTCAACAAACTCGTAATAGAAGCGTCGCGGGCAATACTCGATGGCGTTGAGGTATGAGAGCGGGATCGTTTCCGGCTCAGCGTACTGGCTCATGGCTACACCTCTCTCAGTGCGGCTGCAGGAGTTTCATCTTCAGTTGCCAGCATCGCGATATTTGTGCAGCGTGCCTGCCCCATGCCCATTGTCGTTTTGTAGCCTACGCCGCCAAAGAGCGCGAAGCGCGCCAGGGGCGTAAGCCAGGATGCTTCTGAAGCTGCCGGATTCCCTTTCACCTCATATGTCACATCGCCCTCGAAGCCGATCTGCCCAAACGTGCTAAACGGCAGCTGCGAGGTATGCAAGGTATAGCGCGAGACGATCACATGCTCCTCGCACCACGCGGCGAGGTTGCGGGTGGTGAGCCCGTGTGCGGCAAGGCGCAGATCGGCGGGCGCGAAGGCTTCCCACTGGCGCGCCAGGCTCTCGAAGACCAGCGCCGATTCCGGGAAGAGCTTGAACAACTTGCCCCACGCCTGTTGCCCCTGGCTGAAGGTCGTCGGCGTAGCGAACTCAAACTGGTAGTGTTTTTGTGGCTTGCGGGCGGCATACAATTCCGCGAACGAGGTATACGCGACCCATGTCTGAGTGGCGTCTTGTTCCGGCGTGCAAAGCAGGCGACTGATTTCAAAGCGAGCATTGCCTATGCGGACAACCAGGTCGCGCGGGTGAGCAATCAAATAGCGGGCGAACGTGCCGAAAACGCCCGTATCGAGCATCGTAATGCGCAGCCAGTATACCTGGCCGGGCGTCACCGCCACCTCCTCACGTTTCATGACCGCTTCCTCTAGTCGTGTAGGAGTGAGATGATTGAAACCCTGTAACAGGCCAAGCGTGTAGGGTCGGCGCTGGTTGGGCGCGTGCAGCCACTCTGCCAGCGCCGGATCACCCTGCCGCACCATGCCCAGAAACGCCGCCTGCACCTGGTTGCCCGCCCCTGGCTGCACCGTTCCCTCTTCTTTCGGGTGTAGTCGCAGCAGCATGGAGAAAAGTTCGCCACGATTGTTCTGTTTGATCTCTGCTGATGAAAATAGTATTTGGGTCAAAGGCAAGCTCCCTTCTTCAACAAATCATTGGATCGTCATTCCCTGACTGTGCTTTCTGCTCGTCCATCTTGCGATAAAAGAACAGCACTTCCGCCCAGGCCAGTAAGGCCATCGTCCCTAGCACCGCATCATAGCTACCGATATGCCCATCGGCGAACGTTACCGAAAGCTGGTAGCACAGAATCTGCCCCTGGCGGCGCAGATTCCACAATTGGCTCGCCGTGCGACTTCCTTCACGGGCCAGAAAAGCCGGGATATATCGCTCTTTAAACATCGTTCTGACTTGTTCATCAAGAACGCGGCTGCTATTCAGCACGATCACTTCCAGGCCATACAGCGAGGTCGGCGTATATTCGCGTGAGCGATAGACGGACTGCTCTTCCCAAGCCAGCTTTTGATAGCCACTTGCATCGAGTTTCAGACCGATCTGTAGGCGTTCCTCTGGCTTGCGGAGTGCGGTGAGGTCGCAGAAGACCAGGGCTTCTCTGGCTCTCTCTGGCAACGGCAGACCAGTTTGGTCCTGCCAGTCCTGGCACGTCTTGAAAAAGTGCGCCCGGTAGTTCTTCGCGATGTGCAGTGCATCATACACCGTTGCAGGGGCGCTGGAAAGTAGCCCCTTAGCATCGCTGACCAGTGCCAATGGCGGCTGAAAGGACTCGCGGAAACTGAAGCGAGCTTTCTCCGTGAAGTACTCGCGCAGATCGTCTTGCAGCCAGTCGAAAGCATCGAACCTGTCTTTCCAACGCCTGCCTTTTTCCTGCTGAGCCTCGAGCCGTTTCTGGCACTGTTTCAGGCAATCGGTGAGATCGGCTGGAAAGGTATCCATGCGACTATAGTAGAGGTCTCGTTCTGTATAGTCGTGGATCATCCAGCGCATTTGCTTGTACGTAAAGGTTGCTGCTGGGGCGAACAGGTCTTTTACCTCGTTGTACAGCTGCTCGATATCAGGTTTATCGGCCTCGGATGCCATTCCCTCCAGGCGGTAGATCGGTAGGAACGCTTCCGCTATCGCGCCGCTCTGAATGTATGAATAGAGGACGTGGCGCGGCGGCATGGCCTTATCGACGAGCTCGCGAAACTGCGCGCGGCTCATGCGCTGCCCGGCAAATGGCTTCAGCGCCTCGTAGCATTGCTGGTTCACGACGGCAAGCACGCAGCTTGGAATGTGCTTGATCTGTTTGCTCAGGACTCTTCCCGCTCTACCCAGGCGCTGGATCAACTCGTCGCTGGAGCGGGCATCAAGCAGCAAGAAATCAATATTCTGGCGCTGCTTATCCGGGCGGTCAAAGTTATAGCCGATATCAACAGTAGGCGTCGCCAGGATGAGCGGTTTGTGCCGCGCTTCCTCGCGTCCCGCATGAGTTTCAGCACCCGTCAGGCGCCCCATCTTGCTTGGAGAGAGGCCGCTTCTCAGAATATCGCGGATCTGGTTGATGCGCCATAGCGCCCCGGAGATAATCGCTCCATCATTTTCGCTCTTTAACCACGCTTCGATATTTGCTCGCTTATCACCGGCCAGCGTGAGCAGGCCATCCCGGAGTGTTTGCTCGTCATATACCTCCAGCGTGACTTCTGAGAGCGCCTGAGCTTTCTCTGTTTGCGCAAAACCCTCTCCTGACTCCGGCGTGATCCATGCGATGTTCTCTTTCCCGAAGAGACGTTCCAGGTACGTTGTGACCCGCTCGTTTGGGGTTGCGGTCAGCAAGCAGAACTGCCGCTCGGTGAAGCCATAATGCTGCGAAAGCCTCATGAAAAAGAGAAAGTTGGCGAATTGTTTCGCGTCGTAGTAGTGGAACTCATCGATAACGATGTAGTTGCACAGCGTCAGGATATCCTGGAAGAGTGGGATGCGATCATTTCTGCCGTAGCAAGAGTAGAGTGTGTAGTAAAAGATGTCCGGGTTCACGACGAACAGAGTGGCTTTTTTGCTGCTATCGGCATCCAGGCGGCGAGGGTTCTGCATGATGTAGTGCAGCGCCGCGCCGCGCCGCATATCTGTTTCGCTGAAGTCTTCCTGCAGTTTGTAGCTGTCTAAGGAGGCGCGGCTCACCCGAACAACCCGGTAGGGCAGGTTGTTCTCGTTGCAGAACTGCTGGGCATCGCTCGCGTGTTGGGCCAAAAGCTCGTTTGTCGGCGCGATCAACAGCGCGTTGTCTTCTGTGCTATCAAGCTGGTGAAACCCCTTGTCCCTGGCGCGCTTGAGCAGGCGTAGCAGTGCTGCTTTCGTTTTGCCTGTGCCGGTATTATACGTGTTGACGATGAGTGGCTGTTCCGCGCAATAGGTGCGCCACTGGTGCAGCAGCGGCGGTCGCCCGGGCGGAAAGGTGGCGGACGAAGGATTCTCGCCCAGCCACGCCTGCTCATAGTGTGGTTCCAATGTGACAGTGATCATCTTCGCTGCCTCCTCATGCTAGCCCATCCACGCCGAAGCGCATCCCGACCGGCATGTAGACATCTCCCCCTGTGCGCGCGCCGCACTGCCAGAAGTTGCCGCTGAGATGGCAGTGGTTCAGCAGTGGCGCGGGATAGAGGTTGTACATCGAGAAGCTCCGCAGGCGAGATACGGCTTCGGCTGGCAGATCCGCCGCGTTGAGGAGGAACTCCAGTCGCTGGTTATCGCGCTCGACCGGCTCCGCCGACTGCAGCGTGAGTTTTTCCCATACCAGTCGTGCTTTGCTGTTGAACTTGCCCAGGCGGATGTACGTGAGAAGGCGCGGCGTATCTCCTTGCTCACGGATCAGGAAGAAAAAGGCGCGACTGCCCTGTCCCAACATACGAATCTTCCCGCTCTGGGGAAAATTTGCCGCCCTGGCCTTCTTCGCCGGATCGGTGCCAATCGCGTTCTGATCGAAACGAAAGAAGTAGCTATCGGTCTGGGTATTGAACTGGCTCAGGGCGTAGCGCAGGCTCTCCGGCAGGAATGTACCGGGCGTAACGTACAATCCCCGGCTGTTGAGCGGCCCCAGGTCTTCTTTGTAGCGCGGTGGCCCATCCCAATAGTAGGGAGCAGCACATAGCCCCAGTGCGTAGGCCAGAGCATAGTTGCCGAGCACCGGTTCGGTTTCGTAGTAGATGCCAACCTCCCGGCTGGCAAAGAAGGTATGCTCCATCAGCGTCAGGTCGGCGCGGTAGATCTCTACGGCCATGATATGCGGCCTCCTATCCGGTTAAGCGGAGTAGCCCCGCTCGATTTCCTCCAGGAGCGCCTTGACGCCACTTGTTTCGCGATACAGCGCAACCGTTTCATCGCGCACCTGCTGCAAGATATCCCCTCGCACGACAACGGGTGTGCGGCTGACCAGCCGCTTGAGCAGTTCATCCGTTGCGTCATCAACAGCAGCCAGGATGTCCTCATCGGCCAGCGGGAAATCCAGCTCGTCCATGTCCCTCAGCAGTCGATCATAGACGAACTGCGTCAATTCCAGGTTCGAGAAGATCTCGGCATCGCTGAACACGATGGCAGCCAGGATATTGCGAATCTTGCCCATACGACTGCTGATGGCTCCGTAGCGGCTGCTCCGCAGCACATTGCCGATGACGTATTGCAATTCACTGACGGTGACATCCTTCAACGTCTCGATGTCCAGGAAATGCGTCTCCGGTACGACGAATTCGTCTTCGTTGATAGAAGTGGAAGCAGCACCAGTGATCGGATTTCTCATGGTGCCGTTATCGAAGGTGGCGTTGAACGTGCGCCGATCAGTCACTTGCGCGACCGGCCCGACAGAGTAGGCATCCTCGGTCATCACGCGACTCTTTTGCGCGCCGCCTCCTCCTACCGCGTAACCATAGAGCATACAGTCGATGCATTTCCCGCAGGGAGCATTCGTATTGAGCGAGCAGATCTGTTCAACTTTGTTGACGACAACGGTTTTGAGCAAGTTGTGTTCGCGCAGTAGTTCACGCCCTACCCTGCGCTCCACCGCTGTTTGCTTGCGCTTGCTGATGACGACGCGCCGTATCGGCTTCGTGCTCTGGATGCCGGCGATCACCGTTTCTTTGACCAGTCCCTCACCGCTGCCCTCGGTGCGGAAGATTGTTTCGGACTCCGTCTTCCGCACAATGAGCAGGCTCACATAGCGCCCGCGTGGAAAATTACTGTATCTGTCCAATAGGTAATCACTGTACTGGTTCAAAATGCTCACATTACGAATCATGGTGTTCTCCTCTTTTCATTCTGAGATGGTTTTCCTCATTGCCACCAAGCTATGGCAACGTTGTTAATCCGACTCTTCCTCGTTCCCTTCTTCTTCATATTCGCCTGCCTCAGCACCAATAGCCACGCTCTCTGCTGCTTTGCGGGGCAGGGCTTCACGGAGATAGAAAAGATAAGCGCTCCTGATCAATCGCTCGCGCCCTAACAGCCGATTGACGTTGTTGTGGTGTGCCTTCTTCAGCACCTCATCGAAGAACAGGTCAACATAATGGCTCACCTTTTCCTGCTTGGTGCGTCCTACCTTATACCCCGGCTGGGCAATGCGTTCCAGGTGGTCAAAGATCATTTCCTTCGTGCCAGCTCGGATCAATGCTAACTCGTTGAGGTTGTCCGGCGCGGGACAGCGATCAAGCTCGCTCAGGATGATATCGAGCGGCTTCAGTAACGAGTTGCGCTTGAAAGTACTGCCTCTGATGCGATTCTCGGCTGCGTAGACGGCCATTGTGCGAAGTTCTTGCATACAAATACTCCTTTGCTGAAGTTTAAGATTGGTCCGCCAGGGCATGTAACACCGGGGCAAGCTGACGGCTCAGGGAAATGGCCTGCTGCTCAGGCGTAGCCCCTTGAGCACGAGACGCTTTCTCGTGAGCGATCTTTTGCTCGATCAGCCGGTCTGTCTCATAGTAAAGCGCCAGGGGATCATCTGCCGCAGCTGCCGCGAGGTCGTGGATGATGGTATCGGTATCCGATCCTTGATAATAGAGTGTATCCGCGATGCGATGCAAGTGTCCTAGCGTTTCGCATAAGCGCGCAACGCCCGCAGGATCGAGGCTCGTGGAGGGCAGCAGCCAGCTGAGGTTGCGCGGCATTCCCTCGACCATCAAGACCACCGGTTTCTCATCAATATATTGGTGAGCGAGATTGAGCGGAGGCACAGGCGAGCGTGAGAGAAGAATGCGGCACTCGAACCAGCGTGATAACACCACCGCTTTTTCCAGAGCCAGCAAGAACTGCAGCCCGTAGTTCTCGCCTGGAGCGATGACCGGTAAAACGGGCGTATTGCTGACTGTCTCGGAGAATGCCGGTAATCCTAGCCCGTTGATGCCGGTTCTATACCCCTGGACATTCCCCGCATCCGTACCTTTCTCGAACGCTCGAAAGTATGTCCTTGTATCGATGAAAAAGGCGGTGTGGTCACTATCGCGCAGGTGATCGATGCTGCGCCACCACGCATGTAGCTGCGCCTTCGTGAAGAATGCATAGGGGAACAGGTGCAGGTAAAAGGTAGATTGCTTTGCCCCCTGCTTATCGCCGTGACTGCGCCACGCCACCTTTTCCAGGATGAACTGCATCCGGCAGGTGTTGCACACGTTGCGCTTGGGTTCGTACTTGCTGCCGCCTTCCAGGCGATTCGAGAAACTCTGGACGCCGATATTCCCCGGAACCTGCCCTGCCATCCACTCCTCTGCTGGCAATGGGCTGCCGCAGTGGCAGCACTGCTTATGCTGCTGCTTTGGATTGGCATACAGGCGCAGGCTCGCTTGAAAATCGAGCCTTCCCACCGGCCTCGTCTGCAGCAGGCTATCCCACACCTCCAGATTGCGCCTGAGGTAATCGGCCAGGTAGGCGCTGTCCAGGGCAGCAATCGAGGTTTCGCCTTCCTCAAGATCATTACCGGGCGCTTCTTTTTTCGTCGCCTTGTTCTTCTTCGTCGCCAGCGACGCGCTGGCCTGTTCCTCCAACGCGGCCAGATCGGCCAGGGCAGCGCGCTCCATTTCATCGATTTCGCGTGCGTAGAGGTCGGCAGCGAGGAAGTAGCCACGCCGGTATGGATCGATCACGTTATACAATGCATAGCTGGTTTCCGGTAGCTTGAATAACCGGTAGACGCGCATCCAGGCATCTTCTCTGATCGCTCTCAGTTGCTCGGCCCGGTGATCCTCCAGAAACTTGCGATATGCCGATGCAAACTCACCGCGCTTGAGCGCCATTTCGTTGGATGGGATCAGGGCGGTTTGTTGATTTACTAGCTCCTGGATACGTTCTTTGAGCGTCGAGTCGATCCCAGGTTTTGACAACGCTTCCTCCAGATCACTGCGTGCGTTCTTGTTGCGCTCTTCGAGCCAATCCGGCTTGTACTGTTTGCGGTAGACAATGCTGCTAATTACCTCAAAAATCTGCTCAACCGTTGCGCCACTGTTGATGGCGGCGGCATCAACCACGATACCAGCAGGGCGTGCCCTGATAAACTGCGTGAGCGCATCGAACTGCATCTCGGCCAGGCGATGGTGTATCCTGGTTGCCACTGCCTGTAATGCCTGGTCGTCCCAGGCGAGCGGGATGGTTTTGTCCAGCAGGTAATGCACGCCTTCGGGATAATACAGCAGGTCGATACAGGCCGGCTCACTATAGGTCTCGCGGAAGTACTTCACCAGCTCATTGTGGATGACGTTGGTGAACAGCCCGCGCAGTTCCGCCAGCCGGTGTCCCATGAAACGGTATTGCCGTTCGTACATAGCAGTGTTGATGTGATGTAACATGACGTCGCGCAGGTGCATCTCGTGTTGATCGGCGTAATCACCGGAGTGCGAATTGTCGGCTTTATCCGCCGCTTTCATGAGAGACTTGAGCGGCCCTTTGATCCGCTCGCGCGGTAGCTTGCACTCGTTGATCTTGCGCTGGTCGATCACTAGCGTTGTACCTGTCGCCGCCTCCTGGTGAAAATGGGCCAGTACAATAATATCAAGCAGGTAATCGCGCCACTCCGGGAAAAAGGTGTCCACCTCAAGCCGCTCTAACTCGTCCCGGATATGTTCCGGTGTGGCGGCATCGGCATATTTCGCTTCTTTCCCGTCGGGGCGCTTATTGTACGGTGGGATTTTGTTCATATCGTGGATGGTCAATGCCAGCAGCACGCAGCGCACTTCCATTGCATCGAGGTCAATAACCGGGCATAACCTGGATGCTATCGACGTGAGATCGATCACATGCCCATAGTAGCTCTGGCCTTGCTTGTCTCCGCGTTCGTGGATGATCTGTTTGTAGCGGCGCATCTTGCCGTTGGCGACCAGCGCCAGGTATTTGGCATAAATGTCCTGACCATCCTGAGCTTGCTCATCTTCTACAAACTTGAGAAAACTGATGTCTGAAGGCATCCTCTAAACCTCCCCGGAATTCGTTTCATACGATCTTGCTACTTGAAAGAGAGGAACAAGATGATTGTTTCCAAAGTTATCCTCTGCAGGTAAGCATACGCTACAATGGTGACACCACATGTCACTTCGCCGCGTTTATTGAGAACATTTCCTGTCCTCACTTTTTGTGGTACAGTTTGTATACCCGTTCCACCTCCTGCCGCATCTTCTCTCGTAGTTCGGGGGGATCGACCAGTTCGGCTTTGTCACCGTATCTGTGTATTTGCTGGAGAATGCGCCAGTCGCTATATGCCGTCGCGCGCACCAGGACGCGCTGGCGCGGCTTGCCTTGCTCATCGAGATATGCTTCTTCACGCTCTATCGTCTGCGAGAGCCAGCGCTGGCTGAGGCCGCTTTTTACGAGGCTGCTGTCGAGCCAGAAGCGAAATTCGATGGGATGCCTGCGTCTCTCCCCGTCAATCATGCGCGGCTGGAGTTTCACGCTGCCCGCTTTGATGCGATCAATACGGTATTCTAAAAAGGTGCCTGTTCTGTGACTGTAGGCGGTGAGGTAGAGATGACCATCCTGGTGAATGACATAGTAAGGATCAATGTCTTCGTGGAGCAGAGCTCCCTGCTGCCGCTCCATAGAGACATACTCGAAGCGAATTTGTTGGCGCAATGAGATGGCTTTGACGATCTCCTCGATGGTTTCACGGTGAGGGAGATAGTCGGTAACGGTATCCATATTCAGGTAGACAAAGGGCTTGCGTACCCAGCGCTCAAAGTATTGTCTTTGCTTGCCGGGCAAAGTGACCGCAAGTCGCTCGACCAGAGCGACGATCTGCTCTGCGAATGGGTTATGCGGCGCGGGAGCAGGCAGCAGATTATTGGAGGGCGTGTACCTGGCAGGATCGGCGAAGAGCGTGTGCAAGAGAATGAGCGTATCAACTTCAGTCTGGCTGAAGAAAAATGGGTTGAACGGGCCTGATCCCTTGACGAGGCTGTAGTGCGCTGCCTGCCCCTTGCCGGAAGCCGTGATCTCGTAACCTATGTCTTGCAGCGCCCGCAGATCGCGCGACAGCATCTTCCCTGCTCGACCAGAGGGAGCCAGTACTTTAGGGGGGTCGTTTTCGCTGACGCGGTAATCATCTTTCATACGCGCGAAAATATCTTCGCGCGTACAGTCGCTACCGCTGAGAAGAGAGAGAAGAGACAGGATACGCCTTGCGTTCTCATAAAGTGGCTCGAGATGGGTATCCAGCCCGTTGTTTGCTATCTCCACAACCTCCATGTTCTCCGGTTGATCAGCCGCCATCTCCAACAGGGACTCCCTTCGGTGGTTTATGTTTTGCTGCCATATGATAATCCTCTTGCAATCTTTTTGCAACGATCATACCGAGTACGAACGAACCACTGACGAACAAGCATGAGTCCTGGGTGTTTGTTTCTGGGGGAGCGAGTAATATAACCAGTACCCAAGATCACCGCAGACATGGTAAGGAACGACTATTCTAATGCACAGTGGAGCTTGGCGCGATCCTCTGCTGAACTTTATCTAGAACTCTGAAACAGAAATCGGCTACTAATAATCCAACTCAGCTATATTTTTGCTTTGTGCATGGTGCTGAATCGTTTCATCCAGAACTTCAAGAATCACATCGGGGGGTACCTGGTTTTTGGGAGGATATTTCTCTGGTTCGTACAGCACACGCACGCCGTAATCCACGCCGTAATCCCTGAGCATTTGAAGACTTCTGAAGAAGGCAGGATGACCATCAAGGCCGCCTCCGGTACGAAAGCAAGGGACAGTGACAATTGGCATCCTCAGTCCGGTATATTCACACAAGATGCCGGTGGCAAGCGTATCCGAGATGCCCAACGCCCACTTGTTGATCGTGTTGAATGTCGCCGGGAAGACAACGATAGCATCAGCTCGGGGTAAGACATCTGGTTCTTCCGGGCGTTTATATTCGCTTCGCACGGGATAGCCTGTAATCTGTTCAACCAGAGGAATATCAAGAAACTTTGTTCCTTGTGGAGTTGTGATGACGCACACGTTCCATCCAACTGCTTGTGCTTGCATCACAAAATTTGGGACGAGTGTTGCTGAGGATGCGGCACATGCGATCGTGTACAGAACGCCTTTATCATTTGGGGCAGTTTGGCTCATGCAATTCCTCGATAGTCCCTCAGTATGGTGAGCGATATCATCTGCTGATCCAGGTTGTTAACATAGTGCGTATCATTCCACGGCTCTAATTCGTGCCGGAGAGTAAGAAGACGCTTTGCAACTGCCTGTGATTTGGTCTGAGCCAGTATCGAGAGTGCTTGCGTTGCATGTTCACACGCTCCTTCCACATCCCCCTGTTGAGCATACGTGCTAGCAATGTCGATGAGCAGTGCAGGACGCCGCTGTATTCGCGCAGGGTCAAGTAAAGTTAAGGCATCTGTTAAGACTCTCTGAGCCTCGTTTAAGAAGGCGTGTGTCCGTGCATCTTCAGGATGATACAACCGTCTGAAACAGATACCTTGATAGCCTGCCAAGCGCGAACGGTCAAAGCGCAACCAGTACATCTCTTCTTGAGGATACAACCGATCTTCGACGCGCTCTGCAATATCGAGTACCTTGAGACAGCATTCACGATTCCCTAAAAGAGCCTGTATTTCAGCTTCCACTGCAGCCAAATAGGCACGAACTGTAGTATTGACGTTCTGTGCTGCCAAACGACGAGCCTCTTGGATGCAATGAAGGGCTTCTAGAGCATTTTCGCCATAGGTCCATGTGAAACTCATTCTCCCCCAGGCGACGGCCTCCAGTGATTGATTTTCCCCCTCTTGTGCAGCTGTGATAGCGAGTTGATGAAAATTTCGTGCCTGGGCGAGTTCGCCCATGTCAAAGAGCAGGTGACCAGCAAGCTGAGCTATCCCGCTGGCGATGCAGCAGAGGCGTGTACGTGTTGACGGCAGTAGAGATCCCTCAAGGAGGAT
>WNFJ01125491.1_pt1 | contig 13891 bp, 17 predicted proteins | sample 5400461 | NCBI WGS metagenome assembly WNFJ01 (sample SAMN13153349, study PRJNA577476) | soil metagenome | isolation source: 115 cm saprolite on Douglas fir-dominated hillslope | place: USA:California | collected 2013-09-17 | reverse complement strand
GCAAATGCTCGAACTCGTTGTCTGGGGCTACGAAGATGACGAAGCAGCGCATGCGGCGTTGAAACGCGAGCTCAAACAAATAGTTCGCGCTGGTTAATCCAGCGTACGCGGTTAAAAACCGAATGCAGTCAACTAACGACTGATACGGCTAGCGCTAGTTAACCCCCGACAGCGGAAATTAAGGGCTGACGACAGGCGGGTCGACGATGTTGCCGCCTCTGCTAAGTTTGATCTTCCTTGCGATCACATCGCCGATGACGACGGAGTCACCCCTTATTCTCACGGTCCGGTAAACGGCCTGAAGAGTCCCGGTTAATTCGGATTGCCCGCGAATGACGACGTCGCAGCCGCTTCCAAGAACGTTAAAAACGACATCCTCTGGAGTCAGACCACCGGACAAAACAATCTTAGCCGAATGAGACAAGGAAAACTGATTGCGAATGTTAATGATGAAAGCAGTTCCGGCGGTGCCTTGCAGCGTAAGTGTTCCGTGTCTTATGATAAGACTCGTTAGGTTCAGCGGGGAGTTTCCCCAGATCGTCAATGTCAGATTACGGTGATCTAGTCTAATAGTCTTTGGCGAAAAATCCTGCGCAGACGGCCATCCGGAAAAGGAGAGATCCGACGCGTCGTTCACGTCGTCGAACGGCCACGTGTGTTCCGTGTTATCGGCGATATTCCGTTGTTGGAGATCTTCTCCCCGAGGAAAAAAAGCCCAATCATTCATTCGCGCGACTGCTCTCCTATCCAAACCGTGCATGCTAAAGAGGTCCCCTTTCGTCTCGCTGATTCCGAGGCACAGTGCCGCTGCGCCTGCGGCAAAAAGCCGCCAACTTTTGAAAGACGAATGTGTATGCATTTCGCGATCGGGACCGCTTCGTCCAGAACGAAGTTCCGTTCCGACGATGGTCCGACATTGCTGAATCAGCAGGCGTTGTGCCGATCGCTTGGCTGGATTCCTTCATCAAGTCTTCAATCGAGGGAACCGCAGGTCGCGGCGACATCATGCCGAGCAGCGTGCTCTGACTGAACTGACATGCGACGCCGGCCGTAGCCCGTTCATTTTCATCGGGACTTTTCGACATGAACCTGCGCGCCGATGCATGTCTTCTATTGGAAGTGCAGCCAATGAAGTGTTGCAGCGTCAGCTTTGCTCAGGAATCATCCAGCTCGGTTGATTAAGGTGCCGTCGCGGTCGACAGCTTGGCGGCAAGCAACAATCGCTTCCCTCTGCGCCTGGCCAGCAGGCGCTGTTTGCGCGCGAGAGCCAACCAGGCAAACCATCAAGATAGCATTGCTCCCAGCCAGCGGACCCATCCGCGGGGCCACAGGCTCCAACCCAGCAGGTGCCTCGGCAGGAAACCGCGGGTGTTTGCTGAATCGCGTAGAAAGCAACAAAACAAACGTGGCCGTTCATTCGAACGGCCACTTCGTTTTTAGTTTAGTTGTAGTTTAAGCCTAGCGCTTCAGGTAACGACGCACCACGCCGAGGCCGGTCAGAGCCGTCCCCAGTAGCATCACCGTGGTTCCACCATCCGGAGTTGGGGCTGCTCCTTTGAAGAGAGTCACGCTCGAGATGCCGCCGAATCCATTCAGTCCCGTGCCATTCAAGGGGACATTAAACGAGGTCAGCCCGTCGAGGAAGAAGAATTCCACGCCGCCGCCGCTTGCCTTGACGCCGCCCTTCCCCACTCCGTAGTGAAGAACCGCATACTCAAAGCCGGTTACGTTGAATATGCCCCCAGTGTTGCCCGGCTCATCGAAGGCGCCAGTTGATATGGGCGTCGGAAGAGGGGTTAAGGGGTTTGCGGTATTATAGCCAGTGACGACGGTTTGCAGACGGAAAAAGTTGCTGGCGTCGTTGTTCGCATTGGGTTGAATGCCTCCGGTTCCATTCTTAGATATGTCGTTACCAGGACCCGTCCCGCCCGTGGGCCCGAATTCGAAAGGTGGTACAGGTGTAGCGCTTGCGAGGGAGGTCATTCCGATGCACAGTGCCACCAGCAGTAAACTGTATTTTAATGATTTCATATAATTGTAATATGAGATAGGACATAGCAGGGTCCGCGCCAGCCACCTTCCATGTTCTCATAACCGGTTCTGCGGCATGCTACAAGTGGCTCGGATACAGATTGATACGCAGATGAAGATTTTTATACTTTGGTTCGCTGGCCAATTCTCACTATTTATCAAATTGTAAGAAAGTTCGACGTTTTATTGCCGCCGGCTTTTGGAAGATCGGCTCCATCAGCGCTTTACGACGCGAACGAAGGATGTCGGAATATCTGTCAGTCCCGCTGGCAAAGCGGCACGATCAATTGGATTTTGAGGATGCTGGGCCCTCAGCCGTCGAGATGGCACCGTTGCACGTCTTTTACTGTTACGGATTCGCGTTCATCCTATGAAAATGTCGCCGCGGCGGAGGGAGAGGATTGGAAAGCACGCGGTCGTCTGCGCGCGGCTTTGCGCGGCTTTCGAGAAGTCGACGCGCAGATGCTCGAACTCGTTCTCTGGGGGCTACGATGATGACAATGCAGCCAATGAAGCGCTGCAGCGTCAATTCGACCAAATCGTTCGACAGGGTTGACCGAGACAGCCCCCTGATTTCGAATGGATCGACATCGTCGCCGAGGCGAAATATCATAGGCGTCGGTCAGGCAATGGAAAAATCTTCGTTCGATCAAGCCGGTTTTCGTCACGAATATATCGGAGAAGGACTGCGCCGCGCGGATCTCGATCCCGATCCGATCAAACAATTCCACGCCTGGTTCATGGCTGCCATCGCGGCCGGAATTCATGACGCCAATGCCATGGCGCTTGCGACCAGCACCCTGGATGGAAGAACATCCGCGCGCGTCGTGCTTCTGAAGGATTTCGATGAGCGCGGGTTTGTTTTTTTTACAAACTACGCCAGCGATAAAGGCCGGCAGTTGGACAAAAATCCGCGCGCCGCACTGGTGCTCTACTGGATGGAAGTGGAACGGCAAATCCGCATCGAGGGAATCGTCGAAAAAACTTCGCGCGACGAATCCGAAAAATATTTTCATACCCGCCCGATTGGTGCCCAACTTGGCGCCTGGGCTTCGCGCCAAAGCGAGGTGATTGGTGCGCGGCGAGTAATCGATGCTCGTCTGGAGGAGATAAAGGAGCGTTTTGCTGGAGGAAAAATTCCGCTGCCGCCGCATTGGGGCGGTTATCGGCTCAAGCCGGAGCGGATGGAGTTTTGGCAGGGCCGGCCAAACCGTTTGCACGATCGTTTTCGCTACTCGCACCAGGCGGATGAATCGTGGTCGATTGATCGTCTCGCCCCGTGAAAGCGGATTCCGACGAATTTGTCGACACGCGGATTCACCCCGCGCGAAGCCGCCGCCATCTTGCTGGTAGATCGGATCGTGATCGATCCGCATAGCGTTGACGACCTTTTTGCTGAGTTGCGCGAACATTTCGGCGATGAAGAAATCATCGAGCCTCCGCGCGAGGAGTTTCTTCACCTGGGCAGGAACTCTGAACACGGTTGTTCGCCTTGATACGGATCGCGATGGCGAATTATCGCAAGAAACTCGCCTGCGCGACTGCGTCCGTTTCGGCGGCGGCGTGAATAGACGGACCCGACGGAGCGCGTCCTCCCTTGGTTAAAAAGGCAGGGAGAGCGCGATTCCTTGCGCATGCTGAAGGCGTCAGCGATCAGAGATTCGCCACGAAGAATCCGCCCATCGTCGGATCAGAGGTCAGTAGTCCGTCAGGGGACTATTTTTTCCGCGTGTAGTTAATCTCCATCGTTTTCTTTTCCTGGCCACCCTGATTTTCAAACCACTCGAGCGTCATGTGGTCTTTGTCGCCCAGCTTGACCACTTCGCGCACCTGTTGCTTCGCTCCTGGCATCGGCTCGATCTCGGCGGTGTAGCTAAACGTTTTAGTGCCCGGATCGTACGTCCCTTCGGCCAACTCGATCCCGGTCCCCATGTTGTCGACCCATGACTCGATGAATTTCTTCTTTACGTTGTCGTAGCCTTCGAGCCCCATGCCCTTGAAAGTTACGTCCTTCATTTTGCCGTCCGGGCCGGGCATCTGCATCTTGCCGGTTACGTCCATGACAACATAGCGGCCGTCCATAATCGACTTTCGCACGGCGGTGCCTTTCGATTCCTCGGGCTTCGCATTCGGATCGGGGTTCATCCACAATTTGATAGTGTAATTCCAGGTGCCGTCCAAGCTGGCTAACAGCTTGTGGTTCTCATTCAGTTTCGACAGATCCATCATCTGCCTCATCATGTCAGCTTCGTTAGGCTCGCCGCCGGGCAACGGGGCTTGTCCCAACGGTCGGGCTCGATGCGGGAGAGGCGGCCTGGTCTTGAGCGAGTGAGGACGAAGCGAAGGCTGCCATTGCAAAAAGAATCGTGAAAAATGCGGAAGTTCTCATAGCAACGATCCTTTTCAGCGCGCCTCATATAGTCAAGCACTTAGCAAGGGATGAGTGCCAAATGATGAGTGATGAGTGGCAGCCAAGTTTGAGTTCGAAGGGCCCGTCTACGCCGAGTCCACTGCGCCTAATAGCGTGCTATCGCAACGCGTCGACGATCCGTGTGACCAATGTTCCGGGCAATACGCCAAGGAAGAGGACGGCGGCCGCGGGCAACGATACGGTGATTCGCTGCAACAGATCAAATGTTGAGCCGTTGAGGGGTTGCGTTGTTAAGCGCGAGGGCTCGTCAACGAAAATCACTTTCAACACGACCAGGTAATAGTAGAGCGAGATCAGACTGCCAAAGAGCGCGAGCGCGACGAGCCAGAGCAAGCCCTGGTTTGCACCGGCATGCAGTGCGACGCTAAACAGGTAGAACTTTCCGAAAAATCCGGCCAGCGGCGGTATGCCGGCCAGCGACAACATAAAGATCGACATGCAGCCGGCCAGCAGCGGCGAGCGCGAAGACAATCCGGAAAAGTTTTGTAAATCATCTCCACCGGTTTCGCGCCGCACTAATGCGACGACGCCGAACGCGCCGACGAGCGTGACGGCGTAGATGGTGGTGTAAAACAACGTCGCAGAAAATCCATCCCGGCCGCCAGCGACGAGCCCGACTAGTGTGTAACCGGCGTGGGCAACAGCGGAGTAGGCAAGCAGCCTGCGCACGTTGGAACGCCGCAAGCGCGGCGAGCACGGGCGACCAGCCAACAACCGCGGCGTGCCACGCGGCGCTGCCGTGAAAGGGACCGAACCCGACGATCACGATTTTTCCAAGGACGACGAACGACGCGACCTTTGAACCCGAAGCGATGAACGCCGCGCTCGGAACGGGTGCGCCCTGGTAAGCATCGGGCGCCCAAAGATGAAACGGGGCGGCGGCAATTTTGAACGCGAAACCGACAAGTGTCATGATGATGCCGACGGCAAGCAGTGGTTGGACCGAACCGGTGTTCAGTTTGTCGGCAATCGCCGCGAGGCCGGTTGTCCTCGACATGCCGTAGATGAAGCTGATTCCAAAAAGCGTAAACGCGCTCGAGGTGCTGCCGAAGAGGAAATATTTCAAGCCCGCTTCAGCGGAGCGCAAATCGGTTTTGTCGAATGCAGCCATCACGTAAAGCGACAGCCCTAGCAACTCGAGTCCGATGAAGATCATGAGCAACTCTTCGCTGCCGACGAGGAGCATGAGGCCGACCGTTGCGAGTAAAATCATCGCGAGATACTCCGCGCGATTGCGCGACGCGGGTTCGCCGCATGCGAGGAGCACCGTGAAAAAGGCGAGCGCAATGCAAACGATTTTGAAAAGCGACGTGAGCGGGGTAACCACGAGCATCCCGCTGAAAAGCGTCGCGTTGCGGGGCAACATCAGCACCGCGCCTACTGCGGTTGCGAGCCCAAGCCCAGCGATGAATGGGCAGAGTCCGGATGCTGTTGCTGTAGTGGCGGGCGTGTCGCCTGCATTCTGATTTGGCCTCGCAGCCGACCCGCCTTCGCCCGGCCTCGGCGTGGCGAGCACGGCTGCCTCTACAGGTGCACGATCACTCGTTAGGCCGATTGCCAGCACCACCAGCGCCGTTATGACGACGACGGCTTCGGGGGATGCGAGCTTGAGCAGTTCGAGATACGACATCGTTACAACGTTAAAAGAGTTACATCGTTAAAAAGGGAGTTAGCGCCTGCGCCGTTTTAACGTTGTAACGATTTACCTTTTTAACCTCGTCATTTTAAAAACCTCATCGCTTCGACAGCGGGCTGAATGCGATCGAGCAGGAGTTTGGGATAAAGTCCGACTGCGAGCGTTGCGAACATGAGAAGACAAGCGCCCACTTTTTCTGCGGTGGTGATGCCTTGTTGCTCATTCCAATCAGCTTCCAGCGGCACGCGGCCTTCCTGCATCTGGACGCCGGAGGCTGCATCGCCAAAGAACGATTGCTTTAACGCGCGCAATGTGAACGCGGCGACAAGAACCATTCCTGCTCCGGTAATCCAGACCGCCAGCGGATAAGTTCTCCATGCGCCGATCAGGATTGTGATCTCGGCGGCGAATCCGCTGAACCCCGGAATCCCCATTGATGCGGCCGAGGCGATTACAAAGGTGAACGCGGCGAATGGCAGCGCCCGGCTGAGATTCATTCGGGAAAGAGCGTCGAGATCGCGCGTGTGGGTGCGGCGATAAATCATGCGTCCCGCCACGGCGAACAGCAGGGCTGCGATGACGCCGTGCGAAAACATTTGCAGCACTGCGCCGGAAACACCCAGCGCGTTCGCAGTTGCGAGTCCGAGCAACACGAATCCCATGTGACTCACACTCGAATAGCCGATGACAAATTTCAGATCGCGCTGACGCAATGCGACCGCTGCCGCGTAAACGATCCCGATGACGGCGAAGACCGCGATCCAGTTGCGCCACATTTGGAATCCTTGCGGAAAAAGATTCATGGCGACGCGCAGTCCGGCGTAAGAGCCAAGTTTCATCACGATCCCGGCCAGCAGCATCGATCCAGCGGTGGGCGCGGCGACGTGGCCAGTCGGCGCCCATGTGTGCAACGGCCAGATGCCGGCAAGCACTGCGAACCCGAGAAACAACACCGGAAACGCCCATGATTGCAGTTGCGGCGCGAACCCGAATTGCGCCAGTTCATTCAGATCCAGCGAGCCGGCAGTTACATAAGCGGCAAGAATCCCGACGAAGACAAGCATCCCGCCAAAAAAGGAGTACAGGGTCAGTTTCATCGCGCCGTACTCCTTGTTGGTCGATCCGAAGATGGCGATGAGAAAATACTTGGGGACGATCACCAGCTCGTAGAACACGAAAAGCAAGAACAAGTCCGCGCTGAGGAAGACGCCGTAGCAGCCGCCGATTACCAACAGCAGCCAAAAGAAAAATTCGTTCTGACGATGATCGACATCCCACGAAAAGAGCACTGTGCTCACCGCGGCGATGCCAGTGACAAGAACCATTGTCAGGCTGATGCCATCGACCGCGAGATGATAATTCATCCCGAGCGGCGGTACCCACGGCACCCGCACGATGGTTGTGAAGTGCGCGAGATCGACAATTGGCGTCTGAGAAAAAGCGGCGAGACTTATGACGAAGCTTGCGAGGGTCGTGCCCAGCGCGATCCAGCGCGCAAAAACGCACGGCAGGACCAGCAACAGAACGGCCCCGGCAAACGTAATGTAAATGGTCCAGGCGATCATTCGCTAAGCGAAAGAGGAGTTAAAAAGGTTACAAGGTTAAAAGGGTTACAATGGGTGATAGCGCGCACGCCTCGATGTAACTTTTGTAACGGTTTTAACATTTTAACGTGCGGCTGTTTGTCGTTAGGCAAACAGGCGCGCCATCTGAACGACGGTTGTGTTGAAGATGTTGAAGACAAATTGCGGCGCGACGCCGATCGCGAACATCAGCAGCATAACGGGGACAATGACTAGCTTTTCACTTCGCAACAGATCGGGAATCGCGCTGCAACTTTCTGCGAGTGGGCCACTGAAGAGTGCTTGCATGGCGCGCATGAAGACGATCGCGGTCACCAAAAGGCCGATCACAGCAACCGCTGTGAACGACGCGGTGATGGCGAATGAGCCTTTAAAGATCAAAAATTCGCCGATGAACCCATTCAATCCCGGCAGGCCCAATGACGAAAACATGGCGACGCTCATCCAGCCACAAAGCAGCGGCGTGCGCTGCATCAGGCCACCGAAGTCGCCAATGCCACGCAGACCGCGACGTTCTTCGAGCAAGCCGACGAAGTAGAACAGCGCAGCCGCAGTGATCCCATGGTTGAAAATTTGCATGAATACACCGCTCAAGGCTGCGTGCATGTCGACCTTGGCGACGGCGACAGATGAAGCCGTGACGGCGAACAGACCAAGCATGCAATAACCCAGATGGTTGATGGACAAGTAGGCGACCATTCGTTTCAAATCGCGCTGCGCCCACGCCGCCAGCGCGGCCAATACGATGGAGCAGGCAACGAGCACGAGCAGCCATGGGCCGAGGATTTTGATCTCTTTAGGGAAGAGCGGAAGCAGCAAACGCACAAAGCCGTAAACGCCCATTTTCGAGAGCACGCCGGTAAGCACCATCGAGACGCCAGTAGGCGCAGTTTCGTATGCGTCTGGCAGCCAGGTATGGAACGGAAACAGCGGCACTTTCACGGCGAGTCCAAGAAAAACTCCGGCAAAGGCGAGCCACTCGAGCTTGCCTGTGAGGAGGCCGCTTCTTCCAAGCGTAGCGAGAGTTGCGAAATCGAATGTGCCCTTGGCGAAATAAATACCGAGGAACGCCAGCAGCATCGCGACACTGCCGAGGAACGTGTAGAGGAAAAACTTGGTCGCGGCGCGGTCCCGGTTTTCGCCTCCCCAGATTTTGATAAGCAGGAACGCCGGGATCAGGCTCATCTCGTAGAATAAGAACCAGAGGACGAAATTTTGGGCGGTGAACGTGCCGTAGAGCGCTGCCTGCATGATCAACATCAGTGCACAGAAACCGCGATCCATACGTTGCGCTAAAAATGCGAACGGAATTACCAGCGACGTGAGCAACACAAGCAGCAAACTCAAGCCGTCGACGCCCACGAGGTACTCAGCGTCGATTGCGGGAATCCAAACATGGCGTTCGATGAACTGCAGGCCGGTCCCAGTGGCGTCGAAGTTTCGCCACAACATGAAAGCGCTCCCAGCGGAGATGACGTTAAACATCAGGGCAATTGGACGCCCATTCGGGTGCGGCCAAACGCTGACCGCAAATGCTCCAAGGAGCGGAATGAAAATCAGCGCGGTAATTATGCCAACCATGCGTAGAGAAGCAACAGCGCCAGCATGCCGATGGCGATGACGCCAAGATAAGTTTGAATTTGTCCCGAGTGCGCGCTGGAGATCAAACGGCCCAGGCCGCGCGTGCCGCTGGTAGTTTCGTCCACTCCGGCGTTGATCCCGCGTTCGTCAACATTAGTCGTGAAAACTGCAAAAAGCTGACCGAGACCCGCGACGGCGCGCACGAGGCCCTCCCAGAAATAGCGATCCATCCAATCCGACAGGCGAGCGCAAAACCCGGCGAATGCGATGACCGTTCGATCGTAAAGTTCGTCGATCCACATTTTATTTTCGAGAAAGCGAAACAACTCTGGTTGCGCGTATTCCAGCGGATCGGTCTCCGCGGGACGATGTCGATCTTGCGCGCCGGCCTTGCGATAAACCCAGATGCCGAGCGCGATGCCAACGCTGACGAGCAGGAGCGAAACGAAGAGCGTGGGCTGAATCAAACGCGCCATATTGAAGATCGGTGTTTCCCCCATCAGATAACCATGGAGCCATGGCCATGCGGGCGTGAGCACAACGCTGAAAACGATCGTGCACATCGCCAGCACGATCAGTGGCGTCGTCATCACGCGCGGGCTTTCGTGCGCGTGTTGAGATGCCGCGCGGCGATTACCAAAAAAGACATAGATGATTTGCCGCGTCATGTAGAGTGCGGTGAGAACGACTCCGGCAAGCAAGAGAAAATACGGCACTTGCGATGGTGGCCAATGTGCCGTGGCATGGAGAATTTCCTCTTTCGTCCAACCACCGGAAAAGAAGAACGGCACGCCACTGAGCGCCATCATGCCAATCGCGTAGGTGAGAAACGTCACGGGCATGAGCCGTCGCAGGCCACCCATTTTGCGGATGTCCTGTTCGTGGTGACAGCCGTGAATCACCGAGCCCGCGCCGAGGAACAAGAGCGCTTTGAAAAAACCATGTGCAACCAAATGCATCATGCCCGCCGCGACACCGCCTACGCCGAGCGAAACCATCATCAATCCGAGTTGGGACACGGTTGAATAGGCGAGAGTGCGTTTGATGTCAGCTTGGGCGAGCGCGATGAGCGCGGCCATCAGCGCCGTAGTTATACCGATCCAGACGACGACGGTGAGCGACGGCGTTACGCCATTGATCGCGCCGAACGAGAAGAGCGGATATACGCGCGCGACAAGAAAAACACCGGCCGCCACCATGGTGGCCGCGTGGATCAACGCGCTGACTGGTGTCGGGCCTTCCATCGCGTCCGGCAACCAGACATGCAGCGGGAATTGTCCCGACTTGCCGACCGCGCCACAAAAAATCAGGAGCGCAACGCAGGTAGCGCTCGCTCCGAGCAGGGCGAGTCCGGCGCTTTCGAGGCAACCGACCGTTTCCATGATCGTAAAAAAGCAGTGTGCCGCTGCGGCCGTAGAGCCAGAGCATACCGGCAAAAAATCCCATGTCGCCGATGCGCGTGGTGATGAAAGCTTTTTTTGCTGCGGCCGCAGCGCTCGGTCTCTCGATCCAGAATCCGATCAGCAAATACGACGCGAGCCCGACAAGTTCCCAAAAGACGAAAAGCAGAAGCAGACTGTTCGCGATGACCAGGCCAAGCATCGCTCCGGAGAAAAACGACAAGTACGCGAAGAATCGTGTGAAATTTTTATCCTCCGCCATATAGCCGATGCTGAAGACAAAAATGCAAAGCCCTACCAGTGCGATCATCGCCAGCATCACAGCGGCGAGTGGATCCAGCACCCAGCCGATCCGCAGCGCGTTCTCGCCGAAAGTGAACCAGGTGAAATTGTGAACGGAGCGGAACCCTAACGTTTGCAGCGTCGACCGGAACGCGAAGATCGACAACGCGAGGGCGACCACTTGACCAATAACCGCGAGCGCCGCCGCGCTTTTTCGGCGCGCGTTCGACAAACTTAAAATCACTAACGAAGCAGCAAGCGGGATCGCCGGTATCAACCAAAGGTTGGTCGTAATCCAGGAATTCATCAGTCGATTACGAACAAGGGCAGGAGTGCTGATTCATCCTTTGAGCTGATCGAGCTGATCCACATTGGTCGTGCGGAAGTGGCGATAAACAGCGATGACCATGGCGAGGCCGACGGCGGCTTCAGCGGCGGCGATCGCGATGGAAAAGATTGCGATCATCACCCCAATTGGTTGCTGCGATTGCGGGCTGAAGCGCCAGAATGCGATGAAATTCAGGTTCGCCGCGGCGAGCATCATTTCAATTCCGATCAAAATGAAAATTGCGTGACGCCGGCTGAGCGCAGCCAGCAGTCCGATGCAGAACAATGTCGCGGACACGACGAGGAAAATTTGGAGCGTTGGAGTCATGGCTGAGCAGTTACAGAGCTAAAAGAGTTACATGGTTAAAAAGGAATAGCGGCCGCGCCGATTTAACTTTGTAACTCATTTAACTTTTTAACTTTTCGAATTCTTTTCCTCCATCACGAGAATGAGCGCGCCGATGAGCGCCGCGGTCAGCAGGAGTCCGACGCATTGCAGCGGCCAGACGTAATCGGTCATCAGCACGGCACCGATGCGTTTCACGGTGAGCGGTTGGATTTGTGGGGCGGCAACCGATAGCATTTGCGTTTTGAAGATCGCCCACACCAAACCGCCGAACACAGCAATGGCGACGACAACGCCGCTCCAGTTGAAGCTGCGATCTTTTCCCAGATCACGGCGCGTCAGCAGAATTGTGAAGACGATGAGGACCGCGACTGCGCCGATATATACGAAGACGAGCACCAGACCGACGAACTCTGCGTCGAGTAAAAAGAAGAAAGCAGCAACACCGACAAAGGCGACCGCGAAGCTTAGCGCCGCGTGCATCAATTTTTGCAGCGTGGCCGCTGCGACCGCCGCGGCCAGTGTGAGAATGGCGATAACGACAAAGGCGGCGGTACTCATTCGGCGAAACGATACGTGCGCGGCGCGAATTTCCTTCGCGTGTCGAGTAAGATCGACAATCCGATGTAGACAGCCGCGATCACGCCTAACGACCAAAGCCAAGCAGCCAGGCCGCGGCCTGCGTACTGCCAGACTGCCGCCGCCAGGATACAGGTAAACGCCATCGGCAGCATGAATTTCCAGGCGAAATTCATGATCTGATCGATGCGAGTGCGCGGCAGTGTTCCTCGAATCCAGATGTAAACGAACAGCAAAATCGACAACTTCGTGAAAAACCAAACGTACGAGGGAATAAACTCAAGCGCACGGAGCGGCGCTTGCCAGCCGCCGAGGAACAGCGTTATGCCGAGTCCGCTGATGGCGAACATTCCAATGTATTCCGCCATGAAAAACGTGGCGTACTTGAATCCGGAATATTCAGTCATATGACCGGCCACAATCTCCGATTCGCCTTCCGGCACATCGAACGGGGTGCGGTTGGATTCCACCAGACCGGATATAAAAAACAAAATGAATCCAACTGCGCCCCACGGTGTCGTGACAAACCAATGCGGCATCATGCCTAACCAGTAGCCACTTTGCGCCGCAACGATCGCGTCGGGCGTAAGCGAGCCGACGATCATCACCACGGGAAGCACGGTGATGATGAGCGGGATTTCGTAACTGAACATTTGCGCGATGGCGCGCATGGCGCCGAGCATCGAGAATTTGTTGTTGCTCCCCCAGCCAGCCATGAATACGGCCAGTTCTGTTGTCGATCCAACGGCAAAGAAAAACAGAATCCCGCCGTCAATCGTGAACGGAGTCATGTTCCGGCCGTAAGGGATCACTCCGAGCGCGAGGATGGCCGTGGCCGCGATCAGGATTGGCGCGAGAAAATGCACAATTTTGTCCGCCCGCGCCGGCACGACGTCTTCCTTGATCAACATCTTGATACCGTCGGCAACCGGTTGGAACAAACCGAACGGCCCAACACGATTCGGCCCGTAGCGATTTTGCATTCGGCCGAGAATTTTGCGTTCCAGGACGGAAATGAGCGCGAAAAGCGTCAGAAACGCGGCGAGCAGCGCGAGGATATTGACCAGACTCGACGCAATCTGGACCACCCAGTTTGGCGAATGTGCCAACGGCGAGAGTAGTCTCTGCTTTGCCTCTACAAAAATCTGGTCAACAAAATCGCTCATGCCTGTCGCCACGGATTAACACAGATAAAACGCGGATGAAAGGGCTGTGATATTATTTCTGGTTTCCGGTGTAAATCTGTGTCGATCTGTGGCTGATTACCTCCAGGAATGACTCCGGATCCCTATTTGTTTATCGCCGTCTTTATTGGAGTGGCGTTGCTGTTTCCATTGTTGCCGCTGGGATTGGCGTGGTTGTGGAGAGAATTTTTTCAACCGCCGAAGCCAGGCGCGGAAAAGAACGCAATCTACGAGTGCGGAATGGAATCGACCGGCGACGCGCAGATTCAATTTCGTTCGCAATATTATCTCTACGCTATCATTTTTCTAATCTTCGACGTGGAGGCCATTTTCTTGGTGCCATTCGCGGTTGCGTTCACCGGTTTACCCATCGGTGCGTTTATCGCCATCCTGGTTTTTTTGCTACTGCTGATTGAAGGTCTCGTTTGGGCTTGGGGCAAAGGTTGTTTAAATTGGGCCCGATAGCGGGATGGTTAAAAAGGTTAAAAGGGTTACATTGCTAAAGAGGAAG
>WNFJ01537269.1_pt1 | contig 13893 bp, 17 predicted proteins | sample 5400461 | NCBI WGS metagenome assembly WNFJ01 (sample SAMN13153349, study PRJNA577476) | soil metagenome | isolation source: 115 cm saprolite on Douglas fir-dominated hillslope | place: USA:California | collected 2013-09-17 | reverse complement strand
ACTTTTCCCCGATGAAAAAGGCCCGCTCTTCCTCGGCGGCCATCCCATGGCGGGCAGGGAACTCCCCGGAATCGCGCACGCCGACGCCGATCTTTTCCGGGATAACACGTATGCGCTGATCTCTAAGTCTTCCGAACCCGTAGTGGCGGGTCTTCAGACCCGTGCTTCTTCCGCGGCGAGTGATCCCAGCCTCGCCGATGATCCTCGCGTCTCCGCGTTCGTCAAGATTCTGGAAAAAATCGGCGCCCGTCCTCTTTGGCTCGGCGCCCAACAGCATGATTATGCCGTCGGCCTAGCATCCCATCTCCCGCAACTTGCCGCTGTCGCGCTCGCTTCGTTCCTCTACGACCGCCTCGATGAAAACGGTCTCCCCATCACACTCGCCGGCCCCGGCCTCCGCGATTCCCTCCGCCTTGCCGGCAGCCCCTATTCCACTTGGCGCGACATCGTTCTCACCAACCAGGAGGTCCTCTCCGCCGCGCTCGATCTCTTCGCCCGCCGTCTCGACGATCTTCGCGAAAAACTCGCCTCGCGCGAGCTCGAAGCCGACTTCGACGCCGCCAACGAACTCTACAAACTCCTGCGTTCTCTATAACGCTCGGTGTTTAATCTACCGTCGGCGCGACGCGTTTTCACTCGTTGATGCAAGGGAATTGGTCGCGTAACATACGCCGCATGACACGTGTCCGCGGCATCGGCGGAGTTTTCTTCAAATCTGAAAATCCGGAAGCACTCCGCGCTTGGTATGCCAGGCATCTTGGCATTGTCAGCGAGGGCGACACTGGCGCACTGTTCCCCTGGAGCCAGCCGGACAGTCCTTCCAAAGATAACTTCACGGCGTGGTCTATTTTTCCTTCAACAACAACATACTTTGGCGAGAGTAAAGCGCCCTCAATGGTGAATTACGTGGTGGACGATCTCCGCGCAGCACTGAAGGCCTTGCATGATGAAGGTGTCTGGGTCGACCCGAAGGTCGAGGAATACGACTACGGAAAATTTGGGTGGATCATGGACCCGGACGGCAACCGCATTGAGCTGTGGGAGCCCCTGCCGAAAAAGTAGCTCTTGCTGCCGCCTGCTTAAGGATGTGCGCGGACGCCGCGGCGTGCTCCTTTAAAGCATTGGTGATTGCGCTCACCCTATTTATGATCGCGCGTCATTTAGAAGGGGAGGAGTGTTATGAACACGCGCAATCGAGCAGTTCTGTTTTTGACGGTCCTTGCGGTGGGGTCTTCAATGGCATCTTTCGCCGGCGCGCAACAAAGCAGAGAATCAGCTCAACCGTCCGAAAGCGCCGCCAGTCCCGAAATGGCCAGGCTCGCGAAGGCGCTCGCGGGCGATTGGAATACCACGGAGAGCATGCAGAAAAGTGAGTTCTTCCCTGACGGAGGCTCGCGCAAAGGCCGATCGCACATCCGTCTAGTCGCCGACGGCACGAGTCTATTCGCGGAATTCCATTCCAATGGTTCCGTTGGGAAGCTGGATGGTCTTTACGTGATCTGGTGGGACAAGCCCGCAAACATCTACCGCTTCTTCGTCTGCTTCAACGACTCGAAGACCCCCTGTAAGTTGCGCGGAACCGCCCACTGGGAAGGCGACAACTTTGTGAACGATTACGAAGAGATGGTCGACGGCAAGATGACCAAATGGCGCGACTCCTTCGTGCACATTACTCCGAGTTCCCACAGTTTGATCGCCGCGATGGATGCCGGAGATGGAACCATGAAAACGTTGATCTCAACCAAGAGTAGCCGTCGCTAGACAGCCCCACATCTTCCCTCTTCCCGCTCCAACACCGGATGAAGTAAACTGCCTCGAACACTTCGGAGCACGGTATGGACAAACGCATCGCCTCCGCCGACGCGGCGATTGAGAAAATCTACGACGGCGCCACCATCCTCATGGGAGGATTCGGCCTTTGCGGAATTCCAGAAAACCTCATCGCTGCGGTGCGCCGCAAAGGGACAAAAGACCTCACCATCGTCAGCAACAACGCCGGCGTCGACGATTTCGGCATTGGCGTTCTGCTCCAGCAGCGTCAGGTCAAAAAGATGATCTCCACCTACGTCGGCGAAAACAAACTTTTCGAGCAGCTTGTTCTGAGCGGAGAATTACAAGTGGAATTGAATCCCCAGGGCACGCTTTCCGAGCGATTGCGCGCGGGCGGGGCGGGCATTCCCGCGTTTTACACGCCCACGGGATACGGCACCATGGTCGCCGAAGGAAAAGAAACCCGCGAATTTGACGGGCGCATGTTTGTCATGGAGCGCGCCGTCCGCGGCGATTTTGCTTTCATCAAGGCTTGGAAGGGCGACCGCTGGGGAAACCTCATCTACCGCAAGACCGCGCGCAACTTTAATCCCATGATGGCCACCGCCGCCGATTACGTCATCGCCGAAGTTGAAGAGCTCGTGGAGCTCGGCCAGCTCTACCCCAATCAAGTTCATACGCCCGGCATTTTCGTCGACGCCATTTTTCAGGGCCCCAAGTACGAAAAGCGCATCGAGCGCCGCACCGTTCGGAAGCTGTAGCAGCCGGTCTTTCGACCGGTGATTTTGCCTTTAGAGTTTACTTACAAATGAAAGCTTACAACTGAGAACTTCTTATGGCCCTCACAGAAGACCAAAAACGCGAACGCATCGCCCGCCGCATCGCCCTCGAACTCCGCGACGGCTACTACGTCAATCTCGGCATTGGCATGCCCACGCTCGTCGCCAACTACGTCCCCAAAGGCATGGACGTCATTCTGCAATCCGAAAACGGCATGCTCGGCGTCGGCCCCTATCCCCTCGAATCCGAAGTCGACCCCGATCTCATCAACGCGGGAAAAGAAACCGTCACCGAACTTCGCGGCAGCTCGTATTTTTCTTCCGCCGAATCTTTCGCCATGATTCGCGGCGGCCACGTCGATCTCACCGTTCTCGGCGCCCTCCAAGTGGACGAAAAGGGCACGCTCGCCAATTGGGCCATCCCCGGCAAGATGTTGAAGGGCATGGGCGGGGCCATGGACCTCGTCGCCGGGGCCAAGCGCGTCTTCATCACCATGGAACACGCCACCCGCGACAACAAGCCAAAAATCCTGAAAAAATGTTCTCTTCCTCTCACGGGCGTTGAAGTTGTCGACCACATCGTTACTGAGCTCGCCCTGATCGACGTCACTCCGGCGGGCCTCCTCCTCCGCGAGCTCGCTCCTGACGCCACTCTCGAAATTGTGCAGTCCCTCACTGAGCCCAGGCTCCTTCTTCCTCCCGGCGGTCCCAAACCCATGCCTGTGTAAGATTCCAATGCTGTGTGCGAAGGCGTTCTCCATGAAGCCCAAGAAAAAAACTGCGAAGATAAAATCCAAGCGCTCGAAGATGCCGAAGTGGTTTCCCATCGACGACGAGATGAAGGAACTTTCGGCCATGCTGGAAGAAGAAATCTCGGACTGGCCCGGCGTGTCAATGAGGCCCATGTTCGGGTACCGGGGTCTTTATAGAGACGGCGCGATTTTTGCGGCGCTTCCCCGCTCCCGCGCCATGAAATCGCCAACGTCCATCATGTTCAAGATTGCTTCTGTGACACCTGCCATCCTCGAGTCTGCCAGGAAAGATCCCAGAGTTGATACAGTTTCGAGAGTGCCCGGTGCAGGATGGTTTTTCTTTGAGCTGAACGCACCCTCTGCCACGCAGAGCGCTCTTGGCTGGATCGGCCGCGCTTACGAAGGCGCCAAAAAGTAGCCGCCTCACCGCCCATCGCTTTTGCTACTCCTCGGATGCCCCGAACGGCTGACTCCCGATTCTTCCACGGGTCAACTGCCGGGAGTTGGCAGTCCATGTTTCCATGCCAGGAGACAACGCGACAGAGGCTTGCGGCGAGCTGGAAAGGGACGCACAATACAAAACTAATGGATCTACATTCCATTGTTGTCGTGAGCTTGCACACACCCAAGGAGAAAGTTTGGGGCGAGCTGCTGGCCATTCACCCCGCGGGGATCACCCTGCGCGGCATTGACCTGAATTCTTTCGACCACTTTGTGCGGCAAATCAATGAGCCGGACGGAGAACGCGTTGGCTTGCCGACGATTTTCTTCCCTATGAATCGCATCGAACGCATTTCTCTGGATGAGAGTTCCGGCTCGATCCCCTCCATGGCCGAACTTTTTGCCCGCAAAGTCGGCCGCTCCCTCGCGGAATATCTCGCCCAATTCGCGTAACAAGATTCAGGAAACGAGCGATCTTTCCGAAGACATTTTGTCTGGGTGGCGGCGATTTGCGCGGCGCGAAATGGCTGGCCCCCGATTTGCCTGAAAAAAAAGATGAACTGCGATATTCTCAATTGAAATGCAAGACCGCATCTGGACGGTGCCCAATCAAATCACGTTTCTCCGGCTCGGCTTTCTGCCGTTTTTTCTGATTCTCATTTCTTACGAACATTTCCGCTTGGCCCTGCTGGTGCTCGTCGTTGCCGGCCTTTCTGACGGCGTCGACGGCTTGATCGCGCGGAAATTCAATCAGCGCTCTTCGCTCGGCGCGTATCTCGATCCCATTGCCGACAAACTACTGCTCTCTTCTTCGTTTGTCATTCTCGCCTTCAAAATGCGCCTTGCCTGGTGGCTCACCATTCTTGTGCTCAGCCGCGACGTTCTTATTCTGATCGTCGCTGTGGTCATCATTCTGAGCGGCGGTTATCGCCCGTTTCCACCAAGCATCTACGGCAAGCTGACGACCGCGGCCCAGATCATCCTGGTGTTCACCGTCGTTCTCGCTGCCGCGTACCCCGATCACCGCCTGGCCGTTGTGAACCACTTGCTCATTTACACTGTGACTACTTTGTGCATCGTCTCCGGCTTTCACTACTCCTTCACAACCGCCCGCCGCCTTAGCTCCTCTCACCCCGCGACCTGAAATAGAAAAAAGAACAGCTCCTCGCTGGCCTTGCAAGCAAAACAAAATCCGTAGGGCTACCCACGGCCCGGCAACGGGTCATGAAAATGCAAAATCATCAGAACAAAGCTCGCGATAATTACAATTCCGACGAGCCAGCCGAGTACCTGCGCGCGGTTCCGCTCCGCAGCATTCATCGGCTGGCGATCGGCAAACAGTTTTCCTAGTCCAAATCCAGCGGCCAATCCAGCAAAGTGCGCGTAGTTATCGATCCCCACGCCTGAAAAACCGAGAACAAAAAGGACAACAACCGAACTGACCAATCTTGACCGCAACTCGCGCATGTAAGCTCCACCGCGCTTCGTGGTGATCGCCAGCATTACTCCAACTAGCCCCAGGAGTCCGCCGCTTGCTCCCAGGGAATAATGCTGGAATGCCGCGCTGACCAGGAAGCCGAACATCCCCGTGGCGATGTACAAGAAAAAGTAACGCGCGGACCCGTACAACTCTTCCAGCGCCGGACCGAGCTGCATCAACGACATCATGTTGAACCCAATGTGTATCAGCCCGCCATGCAAAAACATGGCAGTTACAAGTCTCCACCACTGGTGTTGATAAAATATCGGGTAGGGATGGCTTGCCCCCAGGCGGTACACGGTCTCGCCGCCCATTCCCCAGAGGATTCGAAAACCGCCGCCTCCCGTTTCGTTGGCGAGGGCCACCCAGCTGATGCCGAACATCAAAATGTTGGCGACCAGCAGCGCCGTAGTCACGGGAGTTTCCTGCTCACCGAAGAGTCCCGAAAGTTTTTTGCTCAAAGCTGCGAGGGAAAACCGCAGGCTGGCACCGCACTCGTGGCAGCGCGTCGCGCTGATTCCAACCAGCGATCCGCATGCCGGGCAAAGTTTCGGACGCGGCTGCTGCTCGCCTCCGCCGAAAAATCCACGTATTGCATTTTTCCATTTTTCCACGCGCCACTGCCACCGATACGGAAGCGCCAATTCTCCTCCTTGCGACCTGCTCACCGCGTTCCTATAATACCCAAGTCGCCGCGCTTCTTCTCTGTGCGGAGATTTTTCCGGGGACCTGGCGCCAATGGACAAGTTCGAAGAGTTCGGCAAGCGCATCGACGAGGAGTTCGCAAGGCTGAAGAGCATGAAGAACTTCGAAGACTTTGGCAAACGGGTGGACGAAGAACTTGCGCGGGTGAAAAGTTTTGTCAAAGAAGAGGTCGCGCCGGAAACGGAAAAACGGACCGCGCAGTTTTTGCGCGAAGTTTCCGAAAAACTCACTGAGGCGGCGGCGTGGATCGAAGCCCGCAATGCCGCGCGCGATGCGCAGAACGCCCGGCGCCCCCCGTCTCCGCAGAATCCTCCATCCTCATGAGGCAGGCGGCCCTGTGAGGATTTCAACCCAATCGATGGCTTTCGGTTCAAGTCGTGCGAAGTCTGTCTTTTTTTTCCCCGTACTCTGTGCTCTTTGTGTTGGAGCATTTTCCGGCTGCGGTTCGCGCAGGCCCGTCGTCAACCGGCGCCAGACGCCTCCCACGCAGCCTTCGGAAACGCCCACAGAAACTGCTGATGCCGCCAAGCGCTCGACCGATGTGCCGGAAACTCCGGGGCCGGTACCGGCGACCGCGCCGTCCCCGAAGCGCAGCAAGCCCGCTCCCGCGCCTGCTCCCTTCGGTTACGCAGAGCAAGGCAACGCTTCCTGGTATGGCGTGCCGTTTCACGGACGGCGCGCTTCGAACGGCGAGATTTACGACATGAACAAACTCACGGCGGCGCACCGCACGCTGCCCTTCGAAACGATGGTTCGCGTCACCAACCTGAACAACGGCAAGTCCACGGTGGTTCGAATCACCGACCGCGGCCCGTTTGTTGACAATCGCATCATCGATCTCTCGCTCGCCGCAGCCCGAGAAGTGGATTCGGTTGGCGCAGGCGTCGTACCGGTGCGCGTGGAAGTTCTTGGCGGCGTCGATCCCACGGCCGGTTTTTTCACCGTGCAGGTTGGCGCGTTCCGCGACCGCGGCAACGCCGAACGTCTTCGAGGCCGCCTCAGCGCTTCCTACTCGCCCATCTTCATTCAGCAATATGATTCTCCCGACGGCGTGTTTTATCGCGTGCGCGTCGGCAAGATTTCGGGAGAAGACGCTGCGCACCAGTTTGGCGAGCAACTCCGCGATCGAGAAGGTTTTACTCCGTTTGTTACGCGTCTCGACGAAGGCACACCCGCAGGAGGGAACCGATGAGCGCAGACTGTTTGTTTTGCAAAATCGCTGCGAAGAAGATTCCTTCGAAGATTGTCTACGAGGATCCTGATCTCTTCGCGTTCGAGGACATCAGCCCGCAAGCCCCCACGCACATCCTGATTTGTCCGCGGAGGCATTTTGAATCGCTGACGGAAGCCACGCCGGAAGATCAAGCAATTCTTGGCAAGCTGCAGTTGGTGGCCGCGCGGCTTGCGCGCGAGCGCAATCTTCTCTCAGGTTATCGCACCGTCTTAAACAGCGGGAGCGGCGCGGGACAGTCCGTTTTCCATTTACATTTGCATTTGCTCGGCGGGCGCCATTTCCGCTGGCCGCCAGGCTAGATACTGATCGTCATGCCGCGCTAACGTGATCTCTCCCGCGGCATCCCATTTCACTTGAACCGCGCTCAAATTGAAATTGCGCGCTTTTGGAGGATGACAGCATGCGTTCATCGCGCTTCGGCCGCTGGATGATTTCCGTTGCCTTTTGCTCGCTGTTGTACGCTGCGATTTCGCCGGCGCGTGCGCAGAACGCTGCCGCTGGCAAGGCGCTAACCGTCGAACGTATTTATTCGCAGCCGAGCTTGAGTGGGCGGTTGACGCGGGGCTTGGCGTGGACTCCAGATGGCAAGCAGCTCAGCTATTTCGAGACAAGAGGCTCCGGTAAAGACGCAAAGACGGAACTCTGGGCGATGGACGCGGCGACAGGGGAACGCCGGCTTCTCGTCGCGGCCGACAAACTTGAATCCATTTTGCCGGGGGAGACCTCGAGGCCTACGCAGGCCACCGGCCTTGGCCGCCGCGCTCCCTCTCAATATCAATGGGCACCCGACGGCAAGGGAATCCTGTTTCAAGGTCTCACGGCGCTCGTATGGCTGGATGTGAAGTCGCAAGTGGGGCGCACGCTGGTCTCCGGTAGAGCGTCCATCGCGGATCCCAAGATTTCTCCGGATGGGCGTTTTGTCAGCTTCGTTCGCGATCACAATCTCTGTCTCGTGAGCGTCACCGACGGCAAACAGCGCGCGATCACGCAAGGAGGCACGGAAGAGATTCGCAAAGGCGAACTCGACTGGGTGTATCCGGAAGAATTGGAAATTAAGACGGCGTACTGGTGGGCGCCCGATTCTTCTGCGATCGCTTACCTCGAAATGGATGAGCGCAAAGTCACGCAGTACCCGTTGGTCGATTTCTCGTCGCCGAGCGGGGAAGCCGAGATGGAGCGTTATCCTGTTGCGGGCGGCGCTAATCCCATCGTGCGGGTTCTGGTGGCCTCGCTGAACGGCGGAAAACCTCGCGCGATGGACACTGGAGCGGAAACCGACATCTACATTCCGCGGGTGAACTGGCTAAACGATTCGAAACGTCTCGGCATTCAGCGTCTCAATCGCATGCAAACCACGCTCGACCTCCTGATTGCCGACGCCACCACGGGAAAGGCCCGCGCCGCTCTTAGCGAAAATGACGCCAATTGGATCAACCTCAGCGACGATTTGTATTTCTTGAAAGATGGCAAGCGCTTCTTGTGGTCCAGCGAGCGCAGCGGCTATCGCCATCTGTATTTGTATGACCTCGAGGGCGAACAACTTGCGCAGCTCACAAGGGGCGAGTGGGAAGTCTCCGCGGTCGAAGCGATCGATGAAGCCAAGGGACTTGTCTATTTCACCGCCACGGAAAAATCTCCTTTGGAACGCCAACTCTACCGCGTGGCTCTCGACGGAACTGGCTTCACCCGGCTCACCAAGGACGCGGGCACGCACGCCGCGGTTTTCGCGCCTCATGCTGCCGCGTTCTACGACACGTATTCGAACGCCGCGGCCCCACCGCGCCAGGACCTCTACCGCGCCGATGGATCGCACATCGCCACGATTAACGAAAACAAAATCGAGGAACTTGCGGACTACCGTCTCTCGCCCACGGAATTTGTCACCGTGAAGTCGCACGATGGCGTGCAGCTCAATGCCAGCATCATCAAGCCGCCGGACTTCGATCCGCAGAAAAAATATCCCGTGCTTGTTTACACCTATGGGGGGCCGCACAGTCAAGTTGCACGCAACGTTTGGGGCGGCGCGAATTTCCTGTGGAACGAGCTCATGGCGCAAAAGGGCTACATCATTTTTTCACTGGATAATCGCGGGTCGGCGGGCCGCGGCCACGCGTTCGAATCGCCGCTGCACTTCCGACTGGGCGCGCAGGAGCTTTCCGACCAGCGCGACGGCGTGCAATATCTGAAGTCTCTTCCCTATGTTGATTCGAACCGCATCGGCATCTGGGGATGGAGCTACGGCGGCCACATGACGCTGCACGCCATGTTTGAAGCCGGCGACGATTTCAAAGCGGGTTTCGCTGGCGGCCCGGTTACGGACTGGCGCTACTACGATTCCATCTATACCGAGCGTTACCTCGGGCTGCCGCAGAAAAACGAGAAGGGGTATCAGGATTCTTCGCCGGTGAAATATGCCGCGCAGCTTAAAGGCAAACTTCTGATTGCCCACGGCACCGTCGACGACAACGTGCACTTCGCGAATACCCTCTCCGTGATCAACGATCTCATCGAGCTGGAGAAGTATGTTGAGGTTTTGGCTTTCCCGGGACGCGGCCACGGCGTGAGCGACCCTCCTGCCCTGCGCGTCCTGATGCAGCGCGTCACCCAATTCTTTCTCGACAACCTTTAGACCACTGCAAAAGGAAACGGGGCAAAGTCAGCCGTTTTGCCCCGTTTCTTCAAACTATTTTACAGACGCCTTACCGTCGTTTGCCTTAACTAGTGCACGCCGAAATATTCGACGTGGACGTAGCGTCCGAGCCGGGCATTGAAGAGCAAGTACCAGCCGGGGTGATGATCGTCGTCGTATACATAGACCCGATCGCGATCCCATTCCCAATCGCGACAGCGGTCCAGATCATAATTCGCCACGACCCAATTCGAATTGTCGTAGAGCACGACGCGCCGGGTCCGGAAATCGATCCGCCGGGCGATAAACTCGGCCCTGACGTGATCGTAGCGACCATACGGATAGGCGCGCCCAGGCCGGATGCGGTCATGATCGTCGTCCCAATTCCCGTTTGTGCTTTCCGTTGTCATGCCGGTCGCCGTCGCGATCTTCGTGCTTGTCCCATCCTTTATGCTTACCGTTGTCGTGGCGGTCGTCCTGGTCTTGACGCGGTGCAGCGATCGACAGCGTCCCTGCTAAAGCCATGAAAAATATGCCCGCTAAAATTTTGCGCATAAGTCATCTCTCCAAGAATTGCGATGGCACCGATCTTTGTTTCCCCAAATTGCTGTTTGTCGATCGGTTCAGCCTTTCGCAGGCGGGTAGGTGCCTATCTAATTGTGGGCCTTCGAGTGTCCTCCTTCAATAGCCAAGAACCATGTGTTTCACATAAGGTACGCCCCGCTGTCGCATCGTGCTTGCTTCATTACATCCCGGCTGAATTTCTGCTGCTGAAATTTACAAGCATGGCTCTTTCATTGTTCGCGCCCATTCGGCCTTATAATCCCGCTGAGCCGGAGGTCACCGTGCTGAAACGATTTTTCTTTCTCTCTTTGCTCGCCATCGCAGCCTGCGTCCCCGTGCCGTCCTGCGCGCAACAACTTTCCCAAGAAAAAGCAGTTCAGGAGAACGAGCAAGTTCTGTGGCAAAAGCTGGAAGCGACCATCACTGGGGTGGACCGCAATCTGGATGGCGTCCTCGGCGTCGCCATCCTAGATCTCACGACCGGACAAAAATATTTTCTCCATGCCGATGAAGTGCTTCCCACTGCCAGCTCCATCAAAATCGCCATCCTCGCGGAGCTCTATCATCAAACACAACAGGGCAAAATCAAGCTTGGCGAGATCTACACCCTGCAATCGTCCGATCTCGTTGGCGGAAGCGGCCTCGCAGGCGCGCTGACTCCCGGCGTGACGCGGCTCACTATTCGCGACGTCGCCGCGCTCATGATTTCCGTAAGCGACAATTCCGCAACCAATATCATCATCGACCGCATCGGCATGGAAAACGTAAATGCGCTTCTCGATGCACTCGGCCTGACGCATACCCGTCTTCGGCGGAAGATGATGGATGTGAAAGCCGCCGCAGAAGGCCGCGAGAACATCGCAACCCCGCGCGAGATGATGATTCTGCTGGAGGATTTATACCGCGGAAAAGTATTGAATAAGCAGCTGACCGAGGATTTTTTTGAGCTCCTCAGCGTGCACAAAGAGAGCTACATTCCCCGGGAATTGCCCGAAGATCTGCGCATTGCCAATAAGCCCGGGGAGCTCGAAGGCGTGCGCAATGACTCCGGCATCGTTTTTACGGGCAATCGGCCGTTCGTCATCAGTGTGATGACAACTTATCTGCGCCGGGAAAAAGACGGCGGGGAAGCGATCGTTCGGATCGCAACGGCGGCGTACCAAATGTTTGACCGTCTCAGCCGCGCGTCCCCATACGGCCGCGTCGTTTCGTTGCGCGACACGGGCAATCCGTGAGCCGGTGACTCTCCGCTGAATTCCACGCCGGCGCGAATCAACCCGATGCGGCGGGCCCCAACTCCGGCGACAGGAGCTTGAATGTTTCTTTACCGCTTCGCTGCGTTTTTTTCCCCAACTAGCCGCTGAAAAGCGCTGTTGATTGTCATTCCGCGCGGAGCGAGGACCTCTTTCTCTCCGCGCGGTTTTTTTGGGGAGAATCTGCTGGGGAATAGCAGATTTCCAGGGCGAACCCCGCCCTCGGAATGACAAGTTGGATACTTTTTCAGCAGCCTGTTATGGCGCCACAACGTCTTTCAGCTTCGGCTTCACTCGAACCGCGGAAAGACTCGAGGCATCCCAGCCGCCGCCCAGCGCCTTGACAAGGAGCACGCTCGTCACCAGCCGCTGTCCGTGAATCACGGCGAGTTCCTGTTCATTGTTCAGCAGATTCTGCTGCGCGTTTACGACATCCAGGTAACTCACGAGGCCACCGGTGTAACGGCCGCTGGCGATGCCCAGCGTGCGCCGCGCCGCATCGACGGCCTGCTGCTGCGATTGGTTTGCCTGGTCCAGCACGGTCAAGCCGCTTACATCATCCTGCACTTCGCGGAAGGCGTTCAAGACGCTGTCACGATAGGCGGCCACACTGGCGTCGTAGCCGGCGTTGGCGAATTGCACCTGCGCACGCCGCGACCCGCCTGTGAAGATGCTTTCCGCGATGGTGCCGCCGACCGCCCAGAACGTGCTCTGCACGTTCACCAGCTTGGCGATATCGGCGGCCTGCCACCCGCCATTTCCAAAAAGATTCAGCGACGGATAGTAGGCTGCACGGGCAATTCCTATTTGTGCGTTCGCCACGGCCATCTGCCGCTCGGCTTCCGCGATATCCGGCCGCCGCTCCAGGAGATCGGAGGGAAGTCCCGCGTCCAGCGTTAGCGGAACGTCTTTCAATTCCCCGGGTGAAAGATGAAAGTCCGGCGCAGGTTTTCCGATCAGGACGGCGATCGCATCTTCGAACTGCTTCCTTTGTTGTTGCAGCAGGATAGCTTGGGTTCGCGTGGTATCCAGGAGTGTCTCTTCCTGCGCGACGTCCAGCCCGGAGGCCACGCCGCCTTTATGCCGGGAATCCACCAGTTGCAAACCTTTTTGCAACGTCTCCACGGTGCGATTGAGGATTCCCAGCTCCGTGTCGAGCTGCCGCAAGGTGAAATAATCGCCTGCGAGCTCCGCCGTGATCACCAGCCGCACGTTTTCGAGATCGGCCGCGCTTGCCTGGTAGGACGCCTGCGCTGCCTCAATGCTGCGGCGCCGCCGGCCAAACAGATCCACTTCGTAGCCCACCGTGAAAGGCAAGACATTGTTGGATTGCGATATGGCCGACCTTACGGGAAAGTTGCTGTTGGCGGGCCGGTTTCCGGAAATCCGCTGGCGCAGCGCGTTGGGAGAGGTGGAAAGCGAGGGAAATTCAGTTGCAATTTGAACGGCCGCCGAGGCCCGGGCCTGTTCGAGGTGCGCCGCCGCAACTTTGATGGTCTGGTTGGCATCAAGCGCCTGCTTTTCGAGCGCGATTAATTCGGCATCACCGAAAACGCTCCACCATTCGCCCTTGGGGAGACCATCTTTTGGGGCGCTCTCGCGCCAAGGTTCCGAGACGTCCCATTTTGCGGGCACGGGCGCCGAGGCGCGCTGGTACTTCGGCCCCACGGTGCAACCGCCGAGGACCGCGAAAAGAGCAAACCCGATCAGGGCCAGGGCGGGGAATCGCCTCATACGTTTCATTACGGTTTCTTTGCCCCTGGCGCGAGGTTTGGCTGCGGAGCAGGCTGGCTCGGCGCGTGTTTCGGCGCCATCTCCTTGACGTGGACTTCCTGGCCCTCGTCGAGGGAATCCGCGGGGTTCAGCACGATCCAGTCGTTGACGTCCAGACCTTGCAGGACTTCGAGAGTGGTGCCGTAGTCGCGGCCGATAGTCAGCGATTTCAGGTGCGTTTTATGATTTGCATCCACTACCACGGCCCGAAGCCCTTCTGATCGAAATAGCAGCGCGTTCACGGGCACGGCAAGGCGGGCTCCGGTCACTTTCACTTGCAAATGCGCTTGAGCGTAACCGCCGGGCAGCAGCGCGCCATTGTGGTTCGGCACGTCCACTTCGGTAAGCAGCGTACGCGTGCCGGGGTCGATGGACTCCGCCGTGCGCACCACTTTGCCCTCGAATTTCTGACCCGGATACTGAGTGAGCTCCAGGAAGGCGCCGAGTCCCGCGCGAATCGAAGCCGCGTAGGCTTCCGGCACGCTGACATAAACGCGAATGGGATCCGTCTGC
>WNFJ01397782.1_pt1 | contig 13893 bp, 10 predicted proteins | sample 5400461 | NCBI WGS metagenome assembly WNFJ01 (sample SAMN13153349, study PRJNA577476) | soil metagenome | isolation source: 115 cm saprolite on Douglas fir-dominated hillslope | place: USA:California | collected 2013-09-17 | reverse complement strand
CATGCGCTGGCTGAAAAGCATTTCTCACCGGCTCCGCAACTTGTTCCACAAAGACGCGGTGGAATGGGAAACCGACCAGGAATTGCGCTTTCACCTGGAGCACGAGATCACGCGGCACGTGTCCAACGGCATGTCTCCCGAAGAAGCGCGCCGCGTGGCGATGCTCGAATTTGGTGGCGTCGAGCAGCACAAAGAAGATTGCCGCGAAGCCCGTGGTGTGAACCGCATCGAATCTCTCCTCTCGGATCTGCGCTATGGTTTCCGCACACTTCGAAAAAGTCCGGGTTTCGCTGTCATCAGCGTGTTAACGCTGGCCCTCGGAATCGGCGCGAACTCCGCCATCTTCAGCATGGTCAACGCCCTTCTGTTGCATCCCTACAATTTTCGAAACCTTGATTCCCTCGTGCGCGTCTGGGAGGACCGCGGCATCGACGAAGGTTACGACGCGCGATATATCGCCCCGGCAGACGCTGAGGAGCTTCGCTCTTCGAACACCGTCTTCGAAGGATTGACGACATACAGCTTCCAATCCTTTGGTTTGGGAAAAGAGGGGGACGTCCAGCCCATTCTTAGCTGCAGGGTCTCCGCGAATTTCTTTGACGTTCTCACCGTTACTCCCGCGGCAGGTAGGCTCTTCAGCGTTGCGGAAGAACAGCCGGGAGCCGACCAGGTGGCCATTTTGAGCTATGGCTCATGGCAGCGGCGTTTCGGCGGCGATCCGCAGCTCTTGGGTAAGACAATTTCTTTGAACAGCCGCGTTTACACCATTGTAGGAATCATGCCCAAGGATTTTGATTATCCGGTGCCTGTGGAATTGTGGGTTCCGCTCGCACTCACTCCTGCGGAGAAAGCGGATCGCACGCAACTCTGGCTCAGCGCTCTGGCCCGGCTCAAGCCTGGAGTCTCCGTTTCTCAAGCCCGCGCTGTACTTGCCAATTTTTCCCGGCGGCTCGAACAGGAATATCCAAAGACGAACTCGGGACGGTCGACGACTCTGCTCCAATTGCGGAAAGAACTTTACATGTTCACGCTTCCGCTCTTTCTCCTGCTTCAGGCCGCAGCAGGATTCGTTCTGCTTCTCGCCTGCGCGAACCTGGCGAATCTGGTTTTTGCACGCATGATTGGCCGCCAAAGAGAAATTGCCTTGCGCGCAGCACTTGGTGCGGGCCGCGGCCGCCTCGGCCAACTCTTCCTCACGGAAACATTTTTGTATTCGTCCGCTGCGGGAGTGGTTGCCATCGCGGCCTCGCTCGCCAGCGTGCGCGCGCTGCGCACCAGTATTCCCGCGGGATGGACCAAGTGGGTGCCCGGTTGGGACGGCATTCGCGTCGACGCCAACGTTCTATCTTTCACGATCCTAGCGGCTCTGTGTGTGGGAATCTTTCTGGGCTTGGCCACGATGCACCACACCAGCCGGATCGAACCCAACAAAGTTCTCAAAGAAACCGGCACAGGCAGCGTCACGCGCGCGAAGCGCAGAGTACGAAGCGCACTGGTAGTCGTGCAGGTCATGTTCGCGCTGATCCTGCTGGTATGCGCGGGCCTGACGATTCAGGGCTTCATGCGTCTCGCCAATGTCTATCAGGGATTCGAACCCGCCAGCGTTTTGCGGATTGAAATTTCCCTGCCCGAAAAGGTTTATGCGGACAATGTAAAGGTCACGAATTTCTATGAGCAACTTTTGCGCGGAGCGGCCTCGCTCTCGGGAGTGCAGCATGCGTCTCTGGTCACCAACCCACCCGCCAGCAACGTGGACAATGAAACGACGTATTTCTCTATCGAAGGCCAGCCCGCGCTAAAAGTAAGCGAAGCGCCCTCCGCCGACTTGCAGATCGCCAGCCCTGATTTTTTTGACACGTTGAAAATCTCCACGGTAACTGGCCGAACACTCTCGGATGCCGACAGCGTCGGCGCGGCACGAGTGGCGGTGATCAGCCGCGGCATGGCATCGCGCTTCTGGCCGAAGAGCGACGCGCTTGGGCACCGCATCAGAATCGGCGCGCAGGATTCGACTGAGCCATGGCTCACAATCGTTGGCGTCGTTGGCGACGTTCGCCAAAACTGGTGGAATCCTCTCACCCGCCCGGTCATTTACAAGCCATTCGCTCAGTCGCCGCAGCGGTCCATGACTCTACTTCTGCGCACGGCTTCAAATCCAACTAGAAGTTATCTCATAAATGGTTTTGTGGCACGATAACCACAAAACCATCGGGCTGAAACACCCGGAAAGTGATGATTTGGCTGAGTTTCAAGAGTTCCATTCTCTAAGTGCTGTCCTTTCCGCGACGTCCAAGCATTTATGAGATGGCTTCTAGTTACGTCTCTGCCGTGCGTGAAGTCGCACGCCAAGCGGATCCTGCGATTGCTCTTCGAGGGACCAACACACTCGAAGAAGAAATCGCCGATTCCATCGCCATCGTCCGCATCATGGGCATCTTGATGGGAATTTTCGGCCTTGTCGCGCTGGCTCTTTCTTCCATCGGCGTTTACGGCGTGCTCTCAGAAAGCGTCGCGCAGCGCACGCATGAAATCGGCATCCGCTTGGCTCTTGGCGCCAACCCGCGCGACTTGATGAGATTGATTCTGGGACAGGCGTTAAAGCTCACTGGGATTGACCTCGCAATCGCCGTGCCCTGCGCGGTAGCCATTAGCCGAGCGATGGCCAGCCTTATTTTCGGGGTGGTCAGCCTGGATTTCACGATTCTGGCTGGATTCACAGCGCTGCTGTTGCTCGTGGCGCTCGGGGCCGGCTATCTTCCCGCTCGCCGCGCCATCGGCGTCGACCCCATGACTTCTCTGCGCTACGAGTAGCGCGCCGCTATTCGTGCAGTTTCGTCACGCATTCGTTCAACCACGAAAGATATCTCGCTGAACCTTCGGTAATCGGCAGAGCAATAAACTCCGGTACCTCGTAACTGTGCAGCCGCCTCACTTCGCGTTCCAGTTCGGCGAGACGGGGCACGGCCGTCTTGAAGATGAGCAAGTGCTCGCGCGCCTTCTCTACTTTTCCCTTCCATGCGTAAATGGATTCAACGGGGCTAAGCGTGATATTCACGCAGGCCGCGAAGCCTTTGGTAACCACGCTGCGGGCCATGCGCCTGGCTTCCGGCAAAGAGCCGCAGGTCACCAGCACTACTCGATATTTTCCGCCGGTTCTCATCCGTTTTTCTCCTTGGAGCTGAGCAACAAGCGCGAATCGCTTTTGTCTTCTCTCAACTCGGACTAGAATAGCGCTCCATGAGGAACTCTCCGATCAAGTTTGGGACCTCGGGATGGCGTGGCATCATCGCCGACGATTTTACCTTCGCCAATGTGCGTTTGGCGCTCACCGCCATTGCGGAACACGTGAAAGCCAAGGCCGCGGAGCCAACGATTTTAGTCGGCTACGACACGCGCTTCTACTCGGAAGAATTCTCGCAGCTCGCCGTGGATATCCTGCAGCAACACGGCGTTCGAACGCTGCTCTGCGAGACATTCACGCCTACACCCGCCGTGGCGTTCGAAATCATGCGCCGCAAGCTCGACGGCGCCGTCAACTTCACAGCCAGCCACAATCCCGCGGCATATCACGGCCTGAAATTTTCCTCTGCCGACGCCGGCCCCGCACTTCCGGAAGTCACCAAAGACATTGAAGCTCGCGCCGCGCACCTCGCCGCAAATGGCGGCGTTCCAATCCTCTCACGCGCAGCTTCGAACTCCTCTCCAACCGAGAAGGTCAATCTCCGCGAGAACTATTTGAAGCGCCTCGAAGAACTCGTCCGTTTCGAAACGCTGCGCAAAACAACTTTGTCCTTGGTCGTGGATGCGCTCCACGGCTGCGGCGCTGGCTATCTTGACCGCACGCTCATCGATCACGGCGTCACCGTGCACGCGATGCGCACCGAACGCGATTGCTTGTTCGACGGCACCGGCCCCGACGTTTCCGAGGAAAATCTTGCGCCGCTGCGCAAAGCCGTGGTTGATTCGAAAGCGGCAGCGGGCCTAGCTACGGATGGCGACGCCGACCGCTTCGGCATCGTTGATCGCGACGGCACCTGGATTCAGCCCAATCTCATTCTCGCCCTCGTCTACGACTATCTCGTCGAAACCCGCAAGTGGCACATGCCTGCGGCGCGCAGCGTCGCCACTACCGAAATGATCGACGCTGTTGCCGAGTCGCACGGCCAAACGGTCCACCAGACGCCCGTGGGCTTCAAATACATCGGCCAGCTCATCCGCGAGGACAAAATTGCGCTGGGCGGCGAAGAAAGCGCCGGGCTCACCATTCGCGGCCACATTCCGGAGAAAGACGGCATTCTCGCCTGCCTGCTGGTAGCGGAAATGATCGCCGCGCGCGGCGCTTCCCTCGGCGAGCAAATTCGCGCGATGTACAGAAAACTTGGCCGCGAGTTCTGGCCCGTCCGCGAAAATCTTCATCTTTCCGACGAACAAAAGGCAAACGCCGTCAAGCTGGTGGCCGTTGACGCTTCGACACTCCTCGGCCGGAAAGTCATATCCATTGACCGCACCGATGGCGCAAAATTTGTTTTCGACGACGGTTCCTGGATGCTGCTGCGTCTTTCCGGCACTGAGCCGCTGCTTCGCCTCTACGTGGAAGCCGAAAGCGCCGCTACTTCCGCCAAGTTGACGCGAGACGCATCACAATGGGTACTAGAAAACTGAAGAAGACCGCTTTGGACGAGAAAATCGAGCCGTTCCTGCGTCAGCACGGACGCGCGCTCATCTTCTTGCTGGTGCTGGTGCTCCTGGTCCACGATATTTTCGGCACTCACGGCTATCTGGCCATGCGCCACACGCAACAGGAAATCAAAAGGGTGAACGCCGGCCTCGAACAGTTGAACAAGGAGAATTTGCAGCTCGAGATGGAAGTGCGCGAACTGAAAACCGATCCGCACAAAATCGAGAAAATCGCGCGTGACGAACTCGGCCTGGCCAAACCCGGCGAGGTCATCATCAAAATTCCGCTCTCGCAGCAGTTGCCTCAAGACTCTACTGTGAAGCCCTAATTCGCCATTTTTTCCACGTCGTCTGCGCCAGCGAAAGTCCCAGCATCGCCAGAAAAATCGCAACAAGTCCCACTGTGGCCTTCAGCGCGCTGCATTGTCCCTTTGGAAGAATTGAAAATCTTCCATAAACAAATTCAATGTGCACCCAGTACACCAGCAGCGAGGTGTTCCCAAGCTGGATCATGGGGCTGAAAGCCTTTTGCGCAAGCCCCCACCGGCACCACGCGTAAACCAGAAAAAGAATCACCAGCAGGATGCCGCAGCGCATCAATACGAAATTCGGATTGCTGTGCCAGTAGTCGTACACCGCGTATAGCCGCACGCGTGAAGAATCAAACAGCACCGATAGCACGCCGGCAACGATTCCCGCTCCGCCCAGCGCCGCAAACGCCATTTCTTCTCTCCGCCTGGCAAAATCCGAAAACAGGAAAAAGCCCACAGCGAGCCCCGCGAACGCGAACGCCGACCAGGGAAACAAGGGAAAGAGCCACGGCTGCGGTTCTTTAAAAATGTGTACGCCATTGATGTAGGACTCCAGGGGCCAGGGCAGGAACTTTGGCCGGTGCGTTGTCCAAAGCGGCGGAGTCGCCATCGCCACAATCACCGCCGCAATAATTCCCGACACAAGTGTGCGCCTTCTCGCTGCCGCGACTCCGCCTTCTTCAGTCGCCCAGCACAGCACACCCATGAGCATCATGGAAAGCCCGATAATGTTTAGCACATCGACGCGCAGCAGATCCGTCCACGGCGACCAGGGATAGCCCAGCGCGTATTCTTGCACCCGAAACAGCAGTCCGAGCCCAAAAATTTCCGCTCCGCGCCGAATGGTTTGTTTCGCGATTGTGTTGCGTGCGATCCCCTTCTCCCGCAATTTTTCCGTCACCAGCGCGAACGAAACTCCCGCCAAAAAAATAAATAGTGGCGCCGGCAGCGTCCCACCCAGCCGCGACCATGCAATGAGCGAAGACGATTTCTTGGCCTCCGGACTCATCCACGAGTCGTAGCAATGCGTCTGAAACATCAGCACGCACGCGAGTCCCCGCATCCAGTCGATGTACGCAAGTCGTTTCATTTTTGCAGTGATGTCTCGTGATTGCGCATCATAGTCGGTACGAAGATTTCCGCAAAGTGGAAACGTGAGATTGGAATCTCACGAATGCTATACGAAAGCACTCTTGGAACGTCTATTCTCTTCAGTTGCGGGAACACACAGCACGTTTCGAACGTACCTTATACTGCGTGGAGGTGTCCCATGGAAACGCTCTGGCAAGACTTCCAGTTTGCGGTTCGCATGATGCGCAAGAATCTGGGTTTTACGACTGCCGCCGTGCTATGCCTGATGCTGGGGATCGGAGCCACCACCGGGATTTTCACTGTGGTGAACGCCGTGCTCCTTCAACCGCTGCCATACTCGCATCCCGAGCAACTCATTCGCGTGTACACCGAGTTTCCGACGTTTCCAAATGGCGGTCTGCACCGGTTCTGGACCTCCGGACCTGAATTCCTCGATTTGCGCCGGGATACGCATTCCTGGGCGCGGCTGGACGCGTGGATTACCGGCGGCGCGAATCTCGCCGGAAAAACGCAACCGGTCCGCGTTACTGCCGCATACTTGAGCGGCGGATTGCTGGAATCACTTGCTGTAGCCCCGGTTGCCGGGCGACTGATTTCGCAAGCCGATGATGTACCGGGCGCACAGGTGGTTGCCGATATTTCCTATGGCACCTGGCAAAGCGTTTTTGCAGCTGATCCGCACATCGTCGGCCGTGAGACCTACCTTGACGGCCGGAAATGTACCATTATCGGCGTCATGCCCAAGGGCTTTCAGTTTCCGCCGGGCCACCAAGATCCTGCCCAGATATGGACCGCCTTACGATTGGATCCGGCGAATCCGGGTGGCCGCAGTAACCACAACTACTACTTGTTGGGCCGGCTGAAGCGGGGAGTCACCGGCGCACAAGCTCAAGGAGAGCTAGCCTCACTCGTCCAGAGCTACGGCGAGAAACGAGCGCCAAAGACGCATAGCTTCGACCTCAAAAACCACACCATCGTCAGCTTTCCTCTCCAGGCAGAAGTCGTTTCGAGCGTTCGTCCGGCGCTCTTCATGCTGCTCGGCGCCGTCGCCTTCGTGCTCTTGATTGCCAGCGTAAATGTGGCAAACCTGCTGTTGGCACGCGCTGAAGCGCGCCGGCGGGAAATTGCGATTCGCGGCGCGCTCGGTGCTGGCTTGGTGCGGCTCGCACGGCAATTCGTAACAGAAGGCATTCTGCTGGCGTTCTCCGGCGCTGTTCTGGGTGTGGCGCTTTCGTTTGGCGGCGTGCGTTTGGTTCAACTCACGAATGCTGGTGGCATTCCCCGCGCAGATGAAATCTCGATGGATTGGCGCGTGCTCCTCTTCACTCTGGGGACCAGCCTGTTTACCGGAGTGCTTTTTGGACTCGCGCCTCTCGCGCCGCTGCTGGTAAGCGGCATCTCCGAATCATTGAAGGACACGGCGGGGAGCACCACGGCCGCAGCCGGAGCGCAGATTTTCCGGCGCATCCTGGTGGCCGGCGAACTGGCGATGGCTCTTGTGCTTCTGATTGGCTGCGGACTGATGCTGCGAGCTTTCTGGAAACTGCAAGAGGTCCATACCGGTCTCCATCCTGAGAACGTCATCACCATGCGCGTCTCTCTCCCCAGTGGAACCTACACCGACAACGCCAAGATTACCGATTTCTGGACACGTCTCGACGAACGCCTAGCCAATCTCCCCGGCGTGCAATCCGCCGCCCTGGTTTCCGGGTTGGCGCCCCTGCGTCCGCCGAACATGAATGACACGGATATCGAGGGGTTTGTGCAAACGCAAGACGGCCCCATCCAAAATGTGGATTTTTACCAGGCGGTCAGCAAAGCCTACTTCTCGACGATGGGCATTCGACTCATGGATGGACGTTTGTTTGACGAACGCGACGTGCAGGGTGCGCCCGAAACCGTCGTTATCAATAAGACGATGGCGATGACCTTCTGGCCACAGCAGAATCCTATCGGCAGACGCATCCGTCCGGGCGGAAGCAAAGACTGGTGCACCATTATCGGCATCGTGGACGACGTGAAGAATGCCGGGCTTGATCGCCCGGTAGGAACCGAACTGTATCTTCCCTACGGTCAGCCTGCCGCCGCAGGCAATTCGGACATGTATGTAGTCTTGCGCCCGCAGTCGGGCGACCCGCGCTTGCTGGCAAGCGTAGTGCGCGAGCAGTTGAACGGCATCGACCCATCGCTGCCATTGGCGGATGTCCGGTTGATGGAGGATGTGCTTACGCGCGCACAGGCGCGCCCACGATTTCTGACGCTGCTGCTCTCGTTGTTCTCCGTCGTTGCGTTGGCGATCGCCACGGTAGGCATCTACGGAGTAGTGTCGTACTCGGTGGCGCGACGCACGAAGGAATTTGGTCTGCGCATGGTGCTTGGCGCGCAGAGCGGAGACGTCCTTGGGCTGGTCATGAAACAAGGGGCCACTATGGTGGCGATTGGAATTGTTGCCGGGCTGGTGACGGCGTTCGCTCTGACGCGATTGATGGCTAGCCTGCTCTTCGGCGTGACGGCGACCGACCCTTCAACATTTGCAGGCGTCACCCTTGTGCTTCTTGCAGTGGCGCTGGCAGCCTGCTACCTTCCCGCGCTGCGCGCGACCCGCGTGGATCCCATACAGACGTTGCGGTACGAATAGCGCCTCATTCGATCCATCGGCCGTTTCACAGCGGAATGGGTCACGGCCACTTGAAGAGCATTTTATGAAAGCGATTGTACGCACACGATACGGACCACCGGATGTTCTTCAGTTCACGGAGGTAGCAAAGCCTACCCTCAATGACAATGAGGTCTTGATAAAGGTGTGCGCGGCATCTGTAAATCCACTGGACTTGTTCTTGTTGAGAGGTGCGCCTTTTGATCCGCTCGATCCCCGGGCTGCGCACCCCAAAATGCAAGGTCATCGGCTGTGATATCGCAGGGCGGGTTGAGGCGGTTGGCAAAGACGTAAAACAGTTTCAGCCAGGCAACGAAGTGTTCGGCGTAACAGGATTCGCAGGGGGAGGGTTTGCCGAGTATGTGTGCGCTCTTGAAGATAAAGTGGCGCTGAAGCCGGCCAACAATTCGTTTGAGGACGCGGCAGCCGTACCCATCGCTGCCCTCACCGCCCTTCAGGGTCTTCGTGATAAGGGACGGATCCAGCCAGGCCACAAGGTTCTGATTGATGGCGCCTCTGGTGGTGTGGGTACATTCGCGGTCCAGATTGCCAAATCGTTCGGGGCTGAAGTCACTGCCGTATGCAGCACCAGGAATGTGGACATCGCACGATCGATTGGTGCAGACCATGTCATTGATTACTCAAGGGAAGATTTCACGCAGAGCGGGCAGCGTTACGATCTCATCCTCGGTGCGAACGCGCATCATCCGATTTCCGCTTACAGGCGCGCGCTGAGTCTGGACGGAGTTTATGTCTTGGTCGGAGGTAGTGTGTTTCGAATTTTCCAAGGCATGTTAATGGCACCCCTAGTGTCACGGATTGGGCGCAAGAAGATGCGTTTCTTTATAGCGAATATAAACCAGAAGGATTTGGTTTTTCTGAAAGATCTTCTTGAAGCTGGAAAAGTTGTACCCGTCGTCGATAGACGTTACCCGTTAAGCGACGCGGCTGAAGCCATCCGTTATCTTGAAGAAGGACATGCGCAAGGGAAAGTCGTAATATCCGTGGAACATAGTAACGACACTTAGAAACGCGCTGTGCCAGAACGTCATTCATAATTTGGCCTGCCATCGGGCTGCGTTAGAATTCTCGCTTGCCTGCCACTCGTCAACTCGGCCCGCTACCGATGATCGGTCTCTGGGCCGTACTAACTCTCAGCGGAGCGCTGTACTCCGCCTGGCTGGGCTACGGCGGCCGTGCCTTCGCCGCCACCCTTACGGCGTTCGCGTTTTTCTTTCTGGTTATGCTGCTTTTTGCCGCGCGTGGTGTTGAGGATACCCTGGCCTCGCGCTTCAGCACTGGCAGCGGCTACTTGCTCGGCGCCGCAGTGTTCCTTGTCTATCTGATTTACGCCTTAGGGACAAATACGTTCGCGTTCACGCGTGGCGCTGCCGTCGCTGGTCTCGTTTTGATTCCGCTCGGACTCGCCGCCTCCGCCGAACGCCAGCCCCCGGGCTCCTGGCAGGATTTCCTCACTCTTGTGGGCATATGGGTAGCGGTGAAGCCGCTTTCCAAACCCGGGGCATGGACGTTGTCGCATTGGCTGTGGCCTTACCCAGGCGGGCGGCTAGCCTACGTTTTCACGGTGCTTCTCTGTGTGAATGTTGCGCTCGCGTGCTTCGTGCTTATTCGCCGCGTCGGCGGCATCGGCTATTCCATCGGCTGGGGACGCCACTGGGGCTTCTTCATCCTGGCGAGCTTCATCGTGTTCGCCTGCATCGCCATTCCGCTGGGACAGGGCATGCATTTCATCGAATTTGCGCCGCAGTTGTCGCAATGGAGGTCATTCCCGTTTGTTTCCATCGGCATTCTGTTCTTCACCGCCTGGCCCGAGGAGCTTCTCTTCCGCGGCCTGCTGCAAAATATGCTTTCGCGGGCAAGCAAGAGCGATCTTACCGGTTGGTGGACAGCCTCCATTCTCTTCGGCTTCTCCCACATCACCAATAACTACTTTCCGAACTGGCGTTACGTCGTCCTGGCCTCCATCGCAGGCTTTTTCTACGGCTGGACCTGGCGCAAGACCGGCTCCATCTTCGCCTCTGCCCTCGTTCATGCCGCCGTCGACGCCACCTGGCACTTCCTCTTTCGAACGGTCTAGCGCTCATCTCATAGATTCCTGACACGAGAAACAAAGATGAAACCTCCACCTGCTAGCCAAGTCAGGTAGAGCCTGGCGTCTGGATGGCGGAGGAGCGGCCACCGGAATGAGCATAAGCAGCGTAGAGTAGCGTGCGCTGCGAGAACGGAAGAAAGGCAAGAGCGGCCGCACAGACCAGGACAAGTCCCCGGAGCTGAACGAGGAAGAGCAAGGGCGTCGCGGCCCAAACCGTGTCGAGCAACAATACGGCCGGAAACAGCCAGCGGAACTTCAGGCCAAGGTCGGCGTAGTCGAAGGCTAGGGCAGTGAACTGATAAAGACGCACTGGAACGCCGAGCATGGCGGCCATTAGCAGTACGCTGCCCAGCGTAGCCGATGCGTATAGCTCGTGGCTGGCGCGGAGCACGTCGTGGAACTTGTAAAGAGCGACTGCGTACATCGCCAGGTACCCGAGTTGAATGAGCATGAGCAGCGCGCGGACCGCGCCGCGCCGTATCGCCAGGGGCGCAGCAGGCTCGGCAGCCACCGCGGCGGAGCGCCGCCCCGTCGGTTCGAGGCTGCGACGCAAAGCTGAGAGATCGACCGCAAGGTCGCGGGCCGAGGCGTATCGCTCATCGATGCGCTTGCGCAGGCATTTCTGCAGGATGCGCTCCAGCTCAGGGGGAGCCATGGGATTGCGCTGCGCAACTGGCGGTACTTCTTCCTTCAGGATGTTCGCGATCGTGGAAGTGGCTGACTGGCCCAGGAAGGGGTTCTCGTAGAGCACGAGACCGAGTGCGAAAATATCGGTGCGCGGGTCCAGAGGCTCCCCTTCGAGCTGTTCCGGAGCCATGTAGTCCACCGTGCCGACGAGCATGCCTGCCGTAGTGGAGATCGTCGCCGTCTCCGCCGCTGCGGGGCCAGCAGTCACCCTAAAGGCCAGCGGCCGGAACAGTTTCGCTAGGCCAAAATCGAGGACCTTAGCCTGGCCGCGCGCTGTCACGAAGATATTCGCGGGTTTGATATCGCGATGGACGATGCCCTTCGCGTGCGCGGCATCTAGCGCGTCGGCAATCTGCATGCCAAGCTCCAGCAGACGCGCAGTGCTGACAGGCTTCCTACTGATGTAATACTTTAGATTTTTTCCCTCGAGTAGTTCCATGACGATGAAGAACTGGCCCTCGTGCTCCTCGATGTCGTGGATCGTGCAGATGTAGGGGTGGTTCAAACTTGAGGCGGCACGGGCTTCCCGTCGAAATCGATCCACGGCATGGTGGTCCCTGGAAAGCTCTTCGGGGAGGAATTTCAGCGCCACCGAGCGACCCAGTCTGGTGTCCTCGGCCTTATAGACGACGCCCATTCCTCCCTCGCCCAGCTTCTCAAGGATTCGAAAATGCGAAATGGTCCGTCCGACCATGATTGGAGAGGGAGCTTGCTCTTTGCGGGCCATGTTAGGCCCTGGCCGCTGGCAAGTCAAACGAAGACAGATCCAAGCCCTTTGGATTCTGTGAGCATACCCCTAAGAAGGGTGTCTGCGTAATTTCCTCCCCGAGCGGCTGGTGCTGCTGCTCCCAGTGTCCGGCCGAGATGACAATGTCGGAAGATTCTTGCGGGGTGGAGGCTCTTGCTTCCAGGTTGAGTTGCACTATTCGCTTGATTTCCCTCCACATTGGTTCACAAAAGGTATGGACTGAAAAGTGCCACGGACAGGTGTCAGGTAGTTTGGCGATTGCGAAGGAACGGGGGAGGCAGCCATGCGAAAAGTAATGTTAGCCGGGTTTTTGGTGTTCGCGTATGCCGTCGCTTCGTTTGGCGCTTTCCCCTCGATCAAGCAGCTCTTCACGCAGTTTTTCCCCGTTGCACCATCTTTTGCTGCGGTGCAGAATGAGGGTCATTCCACGGTAATCCATCCTATTCGAGAGAGGACTTTATGCGCTCCCCAAAAATCATAACCGCAATCACTCTGCTCGCTGGTTTGCTCCCCATGGCAAACGCACAGACCAGCGCACCGGCCTTGTCCGGGGATCAGGTCGTCGAGCGGGTTTCGCCTTCCGCCGTATCCATTCTTGTCGGCAAGGGTGACGGCCAAGTTGCAGGCGTGGCTTCCGGAGTAATCATTCGAAGCGACGGCGTGATTCTTACTGCGAACCATGTCGTGAAAGGGATGCGGGAGGTGCAGGTGCGGCTGAAAAGCGGGGAAATCTACGATCAAGTCGAGCTGATCGCATCCGATGAACGCCGCGACGTTGCAGCACTGCGCATCCCTGCAACGGGGCTTCCAGTTCTGCCCATCGGCAACTCCGCTAATGCAGCATCTGGGGCAGTGGTGTTTGTCGTATCGAATGCCGTCGGCTTACCCTGGACTGCATCTTCAGGCATCCTAAGCGCCACGCGAATGGCCGACGATGTACCCGGAGCAGGTAGTGGTTACCGGATTCTGCAGTTTACCGCTCCGTTGTCGCCGGGATCCAGCGGCGGAGTGTTGGTCGATGCTGAGGCTCGGATACTAGGAATTGTCGTGGGATCACTCAGCGTCGGCCAGAACATCAACTTTGCCGTACCGATCGAAAGCGTTGCTGGCCTCGCCAATGCATCTGGTGGAACGCGTTTTGACTCTGGCGCACGATTACAATCATTCGGCGCGAAAGCGACAGCTTTCCCTGCTGCTCCTGCCAACGCTCCCGGGGTAGCGCCAGCGGTTCCCCCGAATCCGACTCTGCCCCGCCCGGACCAGCGGCAAATGCGCACCATTTCGGTGCATTCCAAAACAATTTATCTGCGCCGCGAGCGGCTGCAGGACGATATTCATAAAACAGCGATGTTCCCGCACTTAGGATTACGCTTCGCCGATTACGGGCAAACTGCCGATATTGCGATCACGGTCGACCGGCCGGTCATGACGTTTGACTGGACCTACGCGCTGGTTTATCAGCCCAAGTCCTTGACACTCGCTTCGGGCACGGTTGAAGCCACCGATGAATTCGACGCCGGTCCGAAGCTGGCGGCAGTAATTGTGGAGCAGCTCGCCAGTGCCGTGCAGTTCCCGCGCGAAGAGCTGGACAGACCGACCGGAACATCGG
>WNFJ01669646.1_pt2 | contig 13894 bp, 25 predicted proteins | sample 5400461 | NCBI WGS metagenome assembly WNFJ01 (sample SAMN13153349, study PRJNA577476) | soil metagenome | isolation source: 115 cm saprolite on Douglas fir-dominated hillslope | place: USA:California | collected 2013-09-17 | reverse complement strand
ACGACCGCGCGGATGACACGACAGAACAACTTCACGACCGGGAAGATCTACGAGAGCGTCATTTCGAAAGAGCGCCGCGGCGAGTACCTCGGCGCAACCGTCCAGGTGATCCCTCATATCACCGACGAGATTAAGGCTCGAGTGCGCGACGCGACCGAAGGGGTCGACGTCGCGATCATCGAAATCGGCGGTACTGCCGGCGATATCGAGTCTCTACCTTTCCTCGAGGCGGTACGCCAAATGAAGATCGAGGCCGGCCCGCAAAATGCGCTGAACATCCATGTCACCCTCGTCCCCTTCATTCCGACAGCCGGAGAGCTCAAAACGAAGCCCACGCAGCACTCCGTTAAGGAAATGCGCGAGATCGGAATTCAGCCGGACGTGCTCCTTTGCCGGACGCAAATGCCGCTGTCGCGAAGCGTCAAGGAAAAGATCGCGCTCTTCTCGAACGTCGCGGTCGAAGCCGTGATTGGAGCCCTCGACGTTGGGTGTATCTACGAAGTGCCGCTCCTCTTCCACGCCGAAGGGCTCGACGAGCTCATTGCCGAGCGATTGAACATCTGGAGCCGCGCTCCGGACTTGACGACGTGGCAACGCATCGTCGCGAGGTTCAAGAACCCTTCGCGCGGCACCGTGAGAATCGGGATCGTTGGAAAGTACGTGCACCTGAAAGACGCCTACAAGTCGCTGCACGAAGCTCTTGTGCACGGGGGGCTTTTCAACGACTGCCGCGTCGAGCTTGAGTACATCGACTCCGAACAGGTCGAGAGAGAAGGGCCCGAAGCACTCCTCTCGGTTCTTGATGCGGTCCTCGTCCCGGGAGGGTTTGGGGATCGTGGGACCGAGGGCAAAATCGCGGCGATTGGCTATGCGCGCACGAATCGCATTCCTTTCTTCGGGATCTGCCTGGGAATGCAGCTCGCCGTCGTCGAATTCGCACGCAACGTTGCTGCGCTCCCGGGCGCGAATTCGACTGAATTCGACAAGGATACGCCGCACGCGGTCATCGACCTCATGCCCGAGCAACGGGGCATGCGCAACAAGGGGGCAACGATGCGCCTTGGTGCCTACCCTTGCGCGCTGACTCTTGGTTCGTTAGCCGCCGACGCGTATGGGGTGAGCGACATTAGCGAACGTCATCGCCACCGCTACGAATTTGCTAACGACTATCGCGATCCGCTGGCGGCGGCAGGGCTTTCGTTAAGCGGCACCTCGCCTGACAAGCGACTGGTCGAAGTGGTTGAGTTGCGCGATCACCCTTTCTTCGTCGGGTGCCAGTTTCACCCAGAGTTCAACAGTCGTCCTGCGTCTCCGCATCCTCTCTTTGCCCGTTTCGTACATGCCGCGCTTGAGCGTCAGGCCTTCCGCGGAAAGGCCGAGGCGCGAAAGCAGCCGGGTACGCAGTCGGTAGTCAATTAAAGCGAGCCGGCCGCGAGCCAATGTCGACAAAACGAGTGCAAGTCATCGTTCGCGGCCGAGTCACGGGGGTTTTTTTTCGCGCAGCGACTCAGCGGGAGGCGCGGCGCCTCGGTATCACCGGCTGGGTGAAGAACCGTCCCGACGGCAGCGTCGAAATCGTCGGCGAGGGCGACGAAGACGCCATCAAGGAGATGATCTCCTGGGCGCAGCATGGCCCCTCAGCAGCGCGCGTGGACGACGTCGACGTCCGCTGGCGTGGATACACCGGCGAATTCTCGGATTTTCGGATCGTTGACTAGATCGCCTTGGCCGCTTCGGCCGGTTCGGCCGCCGTCGGCGACTTGACAGTTGTCTCTACGGCTAGAGCACCGCTCCCCTTCTTCTCTTCGTTCGCCCGCTCGTCGTCGATGAGCTCGATGAGCGATATTGGGGCATTGTCTCCGCGTCGCGGCCCGAACTTCACGATGCGTGTGTAGCCGCCGGGACGAGTTGCGTAGCGCCGAGCCAGATCAATCAGCACCTTTTCGACGAGATCCACGCGCTTCATTTCCCCGCCCGATTCCGTGCGGACTCCGAACCGCGGCACGTAAGCGGCAATGGTGCGCGAGGCGGCCAGACGGCGCGCGCGATCACTCGGTGATAGCTCGGCTTGAGGGGTGTACGCCACGGGTCCGAGCCTCCGCGCTTTGGTGATCAGGCGTTCCGCAACCCGCCTCAGCTCCTTTGCCTTTGCATCGGTCGTTTCGATGCGCTCGTGCAAAATGAGGTTTGCGGCGAGGTTACGCAACATCGCGCGACGACTGCTTGTGTTCCTGTCAAACTTTCGACCCGCGTTCCCGTGGCGCATTGGTCCCTCGTCCTAGTTCTGCTGTTGCTGCTGCTTCCAGCGCTCGAGCATCTGCGGCCAGTTGTCTATCTTCATCCCGAGCGAGAGCCCCATATTCGCCAGAATCTCCTTAATTTCCTTGAGGCTCTTGCGACCGAAGTTCTTCGTCTTGAGCATGTCCTGCTCGGTACGCTGAACCAGCTCGCCGATGAGTTGGATGTTCGCGTTTTGCAAGCAATTGGCACTGCGGACACTGAGCTCCAACTCGTCGACGCTTCGAAAGAGGTTCTCGTTGAGCGGTTCTTCCTCCGAACCCTGGCTCGAGTATTGGGTTTCCTCAGTCTCTTCAAAGTTGATGAAGATAGAGAGCTGCTCTTTCAGAATCTTAGCCGCGTATGCCACGCCATCCTGCGGCCTCACGGCGCCATTCGTCCACACCTCGAGCGTGAGCTTGTCGTAATCGGTCTGCTGTCCAACGCGCGCATTCGTTACCGTATAGTTCACTTTGCGGACGGGCGAGAACAGCGCATCGATGGGAATCGTCCCAATCGACATCGCCGGCGTTTTGTTGCGCTCGGCCGGAACGTAGCCGCGCCCGACATTGACCGTCAGCTCCATTGAGAGCGGCCCTTTCTTGTCGAGCGTTGCAATGACGTGATCGGGGTTGAGTACCTGCAAGCCATCTACGAGCTGGATGTCGCGCGCATGCACCGGGCCCGGCCCTTCCCGATCGATTCGTACGGTGTACGTTCGAGCCTGAGCCGCCTTCAAAACGACTTCCTTGAGGTTGAGCACGATGTCGGTCACGTCCTCGACGACATCGGTCACGGAGGTGAACTCGTGCAACGCTCCATCGACACGCAAGGCAGTGATGGCGGCGCCCTGAAGAGAGGAGAGCAAAATGCGCCGCAGCGAGTTGCCAACGGTGATTCCGTACCCGCGCTCAAGCGGCTCGGCGGTGAACTTGCCATAGAAATCGGTGAGCGTTTCGGCCTCGACGTGGATTCCACGCGGCCGTATGAGATCGCGCCAATTGCGCGCCAGAACTGCAGATGTTGTCATTCTTGATCTCCTTTTCCGAGGTTCACGCGGTGATCTCGACGCGCCTTCGAACCCGCTCTCCGGCGGCGCCCGTCACCTGCCCGTGCAATGCGTTTCGTATCTCTTAACGTGAGTAGTATTCGACGACATACTGTTCGCGAATGGCCGGTTCATTCAATTCGTCGCGCACTGGCGAACCTTTGAAGGTCCCGGTGAAGTTGTTCTTGTCTAGCTCAAGCCACGACAAGATAGGACGCTTGTCGACCTGAGCAAGCGAAGCGACGATCTCCTTGATGGCGCGGCTGCTTTCACGTACTTCGACCTTGTCTCCGGGGCTCAAGACGACGCTCGGGATATCGACGCGCTTTCCGTTGACGAGCACGTGCCCGTGTCGAACGACCTGCCGAGCCTGCGCTCGCGTGAAGGCGAATCCGAGCCGATGCACGACGTTATCGAGGCGCGACTCGAGGAGGCCAAGCATTTGTTCGCCGGTGCGCCCTTTGCGCCGCGCCGCATCGAAATAGTATCTCTGGAATTGGCGCTCCAAGACGCCGTAAATTCGCCGCACTTTCTGCTTTTCCCGAAGGCGGATGGCATACTCGCTTAGTTTCACACGTGCCTGGCCGTGTTGACCGGGAGGGTACGGGCGGCGCGTGTACGAACACTTTTCGCTGTAGCAGCGCTCTCCCTTAAGGAACAGCTTTGTGCCTTCGCGGCGACAGAGCTTGCATACGGGACCATGGTAACGAGCCATTGTGCTTCTCTCTTTTTTTCCGACCCACCCCCCTTGACTGGGGCTGCGGGCAATTCGAAAACCGGCTTACGCGCGTTCGTGCGCTTCGTCCCGGACTGGCGCTTCACGCGCCAGGACAATAACAGTCAAACGCGGCGCCGCTTTGGCGGGCGGCAGCCGTTATGAGGAACGGGTGTGACGTCGCGAATCAAAGTCACCTTAAAGCCGACCGTCTGAAGCGCGCGGAGTGCGCTTTCTCGCCCCGCGCCAGGTCCGTTTACAAACACGGCGACCGAGCGCACGCCGTGCTCCATGGCCTTGCGCGCTGCCTCTTCGGCCGCCAACTGCGCCGCAAAGGGCGTGCTCTTGCGCGATCCCTTGAACCCGCGGGCGCCGGCGCTCGACCATGACACGGTGTTGCCGTTCACGTCGGTGATTGTCACGACCGTATTGTTGAAGGTCGATTGAATGTGCGCGATGCCCGTCGCGACATTCTTCTTCGCCTTCTTCTTGGCTTTGGCCTTGCCCTCGGGTGCCCCGCCTACCGCAGGGGGGATACTTGTCTTCGCCTGGCTCATGACGCTCAGCTCCTTCTATCTCTCTCTCAGGTGGGCCCGGTGGCCGGCTTGCGCGCGCGCGTAAGTAGGCCCTTGCGCGGGCCCTTTCGCGTGCGCGCGTTGGTGTGTGTGCGCTGGCCATTCACAGGCAAGCCCCGGCGATGTCGTAAGCCTCGGTAGCACCCGAGGTCCATCAAGCGCTTGATGTTCATCTGCACCTCGCGTCTCAGATCGCCCTCGACCTTGTAGTCAGCATCGAGCACATCGCGAATCTTCTTGATGTCCGATTCGGTCAGCTCCTCGGTCTTCTTTGAGGGCGAGATGCCAGTGTGCTCGCAAATGCGCCGGGCCGCAGCCCTACCGATGCCGTATAGGTACGGTAACGCGTAAACGATCTGCTTGTGACGGGGAAGGTCTACGCCTGATATACGCGCCATGAGGATTCTCGCTCAGCCTTGCCGCTGCTTGTGGCGGGGGTTCTCACAAATGATTCGCACCACACCCTTGCGGCGGACCACTTTACACTTTTCGCAAATCTTCTTGATGCTGGGTCGTACTTTCATGATCGATCGCTCATTTGTGTCGGTAGGTGATTCGACCGCGGCTCGGATCGTAGGGACTGACCTCGACGGTGACTCGGTCGCCAGGCAAGATGCGGATGTAAAATTGGCGCATTCGTCCACTGATTGTGGCGAGCACTACCAAACCATTGTCGCATTTTACGCGGAACATAGCGTTTGGCAGCGCCTCCTGCACGACGCCGTCGAATTCCAGCTTGTCGCCTTTCGGCTCCTTGCGCTCACGGCGTTCAGACATTCTATTCACCACCATTGGAACCGAGCACTTTGAAAATGCGCGCGGTGACCTCCTCTACGGTGCCCACACCATTAACCCGCCTCAATAAGCTCCGACTCTCGTAGTACGGGAGCAGTTCAGCCGTCATCGCCTCATACGTGTCGAGGCGGCCTTTGACGACGTCCTCCCGATCGTCCGCCCGATGATCAAGGTCGGCCCCGGGGGGAGGAGGGCTATACTTCAAGTGGTAAATCTGTCCAGTTCGTTTGTCCGTGCGCCGCAGCACTGCGCGTTCGATCAGGAGCTCTCTAGGAACCTCGAGCGCGACAACGTGGTCGAGCTTGAGAGCGCGCGCCTCGAGCATGGCGTCGAGCGCCTTCGCCTGCGGAACCGTACGAGGAAAGCCGTCGAGGAGAAATCCATCCCGGCAATCGGCGGCGCGAGTACGTTCGTCGATCAAGCCGACTACGACCTCGTCCGGAACAAGCGCTCCCATGGCCATCTTGGCGGCGAGATCGCCAGGCAGCTTGCCAGCGGCTTTTGCCGCTCGCAGCATGTCACCCGTCGAGATCTGCGGGATGCCCCGGCGAGCGCAGACGATCTTCGCTTGCGTTCCCTTCCCCGCGCCGGGGGGCCCGATGAACACGAGGGGCATTGCCGACTAATCCTTTCGAACGCGGATGCGGGATGCGCGCCCAACACCGCCGGACAGGCCCTCGTAGTTGCGCGTGATTAGGTGTGCTTCGATCTGGTTGACGGTGTCCAGCGCCACACCCACCACGATCATGATTGACGTCCCCCCCCAGCGAAAGGGAACGTGAAATTGTTGGCTGATGATGCTTGGTACGATGCAGACGACTGCGACGTAGAGTGAACCGCCGAAGGTTATGCGAGTGAGTACGTAATCAATATAGTCTGCAGTCTGTTTGCCTTGGCGCACGCTCGGGATGAATGCCTGCTGCTTTTTCAGATTGTCAGCCACGTCGACGGGCTGAAAGGTAACGGCAGTATAAAAGTGGCAGAAAAAAATGATAAGGAGGACGTAGAAGGTGTTGAATGCCCAGTCTCCTCGCTGCAGCATCGACTGCAGCTGCGCCATCCCTGGCACCTTGAAGTTGGCAAGAGTCGCCGGAAACATGAGAAGCGACGAGGCAAAGATTGGCGGGATCGTGCCGCTGGTGTTCACGCGCAAGGGCAAATGTGCGGTCTGCCCACCGTAGACCCTCCGACCCACAGTCCGGCGCGCGTAGTAGATCGGGATCCGTCGTTGAGCCCTCTCGAAGAAAACTATGGTCGCCACCGTCGCGAGTACGATGACCACGACGGCGGCGAGGCTGAGAGGCTGAATGTTTCCCTTATTCGTGGCGAAGTATCCGGCGATCCCATCGGGAATGCCGTCTACGATTCCAGCGAAGATAAGGAGCGAAATTCCGTTGCCGATTCCGCGCTCGGTGATCTGTTCGCCGACCCACATCATGAAGGCTGTGCCCGTAGTGAGGGTCAGCACGCTCATGAGACGAAATCCCCAGCCGGCATGGGTCACGACATCGCCGACGGCAGCTGAATCGGATAGGTCGCCATTGTTCATGGCTTCCAAACTCATCGCAATGCCGAAGCCCTGAAGGAGCGATAGCGCGATCGTGCCATAGCGCGTGTATTGATTGATCTTCCGTTGCCCCTGCTCCCCCTCCTTGCGTAGCTCGTCGAGCGGTTTGAAGACCATCGTCAAGAGCTGCAAGATGATGCTCGCGCTGACATACGGCATGATGCCCAGAGCGAAGATCGATAAGTTGCCGAGCGCCCCCCCGCTGAACATGTTGAAGAGCCCGAGCAACCCGCCCCCCTGCTTGTGGATTACGGCATTCATGACCGTACGATCCACTCCCGGAATCGTCACGAATACACCGATCCGGTAGACCGCGAGAAGGACGACGGTAAAAAGGATACGCTTGCGGAGCTCAGGAACCTTCCCAGGCTTTGCCTACGGCTGCGCCGCCGGGAGCAGCACTACCTTGCCGCCCGCCCCTTGAATTTTCTCCGCAGCGGCCTTCGAGAATGCATGCGCCGACACGATGATTGATTTGGTCAGCACGCCGCCTCCGAGCACCTTGATGCGATCGAATCGTCCTTTGACGAGCCCCCTGGCCACGAGAGCGCGTTCGTCGACGTTGGCCCCCGTTGCAAAGCCTTCGAGATCGCCGACGTTCACCTCCGCAACAATTGCAGAGAAGGCGTTACGGAATCCGCGTTTCGGCAGCCGGCGCTGTATGGGCGTCTGCCCACCCTCGAAGTGTGGTTTGAAGCCTCGCGAACGCGCGTACTGGCCCTTTTGGCCTCGTCCAGCCGTCTTTCCAAGTCCGGATCCGGTGCCGCGCCCCTTTCGCGTCTTGGCGCGCGTCGCCCCAACCGGCTTCGCGAGCTTGTTTAGCGTATCAGCCATGGTCCACCTCTTCGACCCGCACGAGGTGAATGACCTTCTTGATTGCGCCCCGGAATGACGGCGTATTGCTCACCACCACGGAGCTGCCGGGCCCCTTGAGCCCCAGGCCGTGAACCGTCGCACGAAGGGCGTGCTGTTGCCCGATCGTGCTCCGTGTCTGTGTCACGCGCAGCTTCGACTTCATGGCTCCCTCTCAACCTTCCGCGGGCGGCTGCGGAGCTGGGACCGATCTCCGGATCCCGACTTCATCGGTCTGTTTGCCGCGTTTGTGGGCAACCTGCTCCAGGCTGCGCAGGGATTTGAGCGCGACGACTGTCGCACGGACGACGTTGTGGGGGTTCGAGCTTCCCAAACACTTCGTGAGGATGTCGTGTATGCCAGCGCTCTCGACCACCGCTCGGACGGCGCCACCGGCAATAACGCCAGTCCCTGCGGACGCCGGCTTGAGGAACACACGACCACTTCCAAAATGCCCCAAGGCTTGATGCGGAATCGTGACGCCGTCGAGGGGCACGCGAAACACGTTCTTGCGAGCTTGGTCGTTTCCCTTGCGAATTGCCTCTGGCACCTCGTTCGCCTTTCCCAGACCGACCCCGACGTGCCCAGACTCGTCGCCCACGACGACGAGAGCGCTGAAACTGAATCGCCGACCGCCCTTGACGACTTTGGCGACGCGGTTGATGTAGATGACCCGTTCCTTGAGCTTCTCTTCGTCAATCTGGATCTGGTCGGGCGACGCCGCACCTGCATATCGGGGAAAGTCAAAAGCCATGGTGCTCTCCAATCAAAACTTCAAACCAGCGGTACGCGCAGCGTCCGCCAGTGCACGAATACGACCGTGGTACAGATAGCCGCTGCGATCGAAGACCACTCTGTCGATCCCCTTGGCTAGAAGGAGTTTGGCAATCGTCTGGCCAACTTTCTTCGCCGCGTCGAGTTTGTTGACTTCGGCGACTTCCCCGCGGACATCGCGGGACAGCGTTGACGCATGAGCCACGGTCTTGCCCGCAACGTCGTCAACGACTTGGGCATAGATGTGCCGGGCACTCCGGAATACGGCCAGGCGTGGTCGCTCTGGTGTTCCCGCGATCCGCTGACGGATGCGCAGTCTCCTACGCTCTCGGCCGACTATCTGCATCGCCATGGATCACTTGCCTCCGGCCTTCGCTGCCTTGCCCGCCTTTTCGCGGACCTTCTCTCCCTGATAGCGCACGCCCTTGCCCCCATAAGGCTCCGGCGGGCGAAAGTTACGAATTTTCGCGGCGGTTTGGCCCATCACCTCTTTGTCGGGACCACTCAAGATTAAGAGCGTTCCCTTCGAGTCACCCGGGATCTCGCATTTGATCCCTTTCGGGAGCGGGAACGCGATTGAGTGCGAAAAGCCCAGGTTCAGGCTGAGGACTTGCCCCTTGAGTTCGGCCCGGTAGCCAGTGCCGACGAGCTGGAGCGTCTTCGTGTAGCCGTCGACGACTCCCATCACCATGCCGGCGAAGAGCGCGCGGGCGAGGCCCTGAAAACGCGCGCCATCGCGACCTCCGATCGTGGGTACGACAGCGATCTGACCCTTGTCGACCTTTACGCTGACATTCAGCGGGATCTCACGCCCCAGGGTTCCCTTGGGACCCTTGACCTCAATTGCACGGTCCTTGATCGTTGCCGTTACGCTCTTTGGCAACGGAATCGGCCGCTTGCCAAGGCGTGACTGCCGAACTCGCTCTTGAGTCGGAGTGTGCGTCGTCATGGCTCACCACACCTCGCAGAGCAACTCACCACCGACGCGCTGACGACGGGCCTCTCGGTCCGTCATCACACCCCGACTGGTGCTGAGAATCGAAATACCCATTCCCGAGCAAACCCGGTCGATCCGGTCGTGGCGAACATAGACACGTCGGCCTGGAGTGGATACGCGCCGCAATCCATCGATTGCGGACTGACGGTCGCGTCCGTAGCGCAGCACGAGCGTGAGCATCCTGGGATCTTCACCTTCGCTCACGCGAACATCATCCAGGTACCCTTCCGACTTCATGACGCTTGCGACGTGCTCCTTGAGCCTCGAATGAGGCATTTCGACGCGGTCGTGTCGCGCCATCGTAGAGTTGCGAATGCGAGTGAGCATGTCAGCGATCGGATCGGTCATCATGGGTCACCAGCTCGCCTTGATAACGCCCGGAACCTCGCCGCGCAGGGCAAGCATCCTGAGGCAGATCCTGCAGAGTTCGAACTTGCGGTAGTAGCCGCGCGGCCGTCCGCACACTTTGCAACGGTTGTGGTGACGCACCGTGAATTTCGGCTTGCGATTGAGTTTTGCGAACTGAGAAGCACGCGCCATTGTTCCCTCTACAAATCAGTTGGCGCGGAACGGCATGCCAAGCTGCTGTAGCAGCGCACGCCCTTCCTCGTCTGTCTTCGCTGTTGTGACGAAGCTGATATTCAGACCCTTGATCGCGTCGATTTTGTCGTAGTTGATTTCAGGAAAGATGATTTGCTCGCGCAGGCCTAGCGTGTAATTTCCTTTGCCGTCGAACGCCTTGCGCGAGACGCCTTTGAAGTCACGCGTTCGTGGCAGTGCGATTGATACGAGACGGTCGAAAAATTCCCACATCCGAACGCTACGAAGCGTAACCATTGCGCCAATGGGTATCCCGGCGCGAAGCTTAAAATTCGCGATAGCTTTCTTTGCGCGCGTCACCACAGGTTTCTGCCCGCTGATGGCCTTCAGCTCCTCGACGGCCGTATCGATGATCTTCGGGTTCGCGACCGCAGCCCCAAGACCCATATTGATGACGATCTTGTCGAGACGCGGAACCTGCATCTGATTCTTGTACTTGAACTGCCTCGCCATCGAGGGCACGACCTGCGCCTTGTACTTCTCGAGGAAACGAGGGGCTACCGCCTCCGTCGTCGAGACGGCCGCCGCAGGCGACGACGAATCAGCTTCCGCCGCCTTGCCCTTCTTTCCGCCCCCCGCGCCCCGTTCGCCCTTCGGCTGCCGCTCGCCCTTAGGCTTTTTTTCTGCTTTCTCTGCCGCCATGTCCCTCACTCCGATGCCGCGGGAATCTCTTCGCCGCTCTTTGCTGCAATTCGGATCTTGGTGCCGTTTTCGGTCGTCTTGAATCGGATCCGTGTTCCTTGACCGGTCTTCGGATCGACGGGCATCACCTTGCTGGCGTGAAGGGGTTGTTCACGCTCCAGGATTCCGCCAGCCGGACTGCGTGGCGTCGGACGCGTGTGGCGCTTGAGGAGATTCACCCCCTCGACGAGGACGCGGTCGTCGTCTCGCAGCACACGCATGACCTTGCCCTTCTTGCCCTTGTCCTTGGCGCTTATCACGACAACGGTATCTCCCTTGCGAATGCGGGCCGCCATCACAAGACCTCCGGGGCAAGCGAGATAATCTTCATGAATTTCTTGCCGCGTAGCTCGCGCGCCACCGGGCCGAAAATGCGTGTCCCGATCGGCTCGCGCTCCTTGTTGACCAGGACGGCGCTGTTCTCGTCAAAACGGATGTAGCTCCCGTCGGGACGCTGCGTCTGGGTGCGAACCCGAACGACCACAGCCTGTGCGACCTCTCCCTTTTTCACCTTCGTCCCGGGCAGCGCTTCTTTGATTGAGACGACGATGACGTCGCCGAGGCCGGCATAGCGACGGCGCGATCCGCCCAATACCTTGATGCACTGGACGCGCTTGGCTCCCGAGTTGTCCGCGACCTCAAGTATGGTCCGCATCTGGATCATGGCCCGCTCACTCCTCTACGTACTTCTTGATGAGGCGCGTCACCAGAAAGCGCTTGTCGCGACTGATCGGACGGTGCTCCTGAATCTCGACTTGGTCGCCAACCTTGAACTGATTCGTCTCGTCGTGCGCCTTGTATCGAGCCCGGGAGCGCACGTACTTCCCGTAGAGGGGATCGCGCCGATGCGTGACGACCTCCACGACGACCGTCTTTGCCATTTTCGCGCTGATGACTCGCCCGGTCATGCTGCGCCTGAAGCTGTGCGGCTTTTCGCCAGCAGCTCCAGCTAGGGCATCGCTCGGATCTACTGTCTTACCATGGCCGGACTGACCCGGCGGCGGGTTCTGAATCATTGCTTACTTCGCCTCGCGCTTCTTTGAAGACTTCTTTTTGGCGACAGGAGCCTCGGCAGCGGCTTCCGACAGACGCGCAGGACGCTTCTTCGGCTTGGGTGTTTCGGGCGCTTGACTTGGGTTCGCCACTCCCTGCCCGCTGGCCTCCGCGGCATGCACGACGGCCGGGCTCACAGCCGACCCTTCGACTGGCGAAGCCTTTGATGGCGCGGCACCGGCGGGACGTCGCTGGCGCTCGTGCAGCACCGTGATCAGTCGCGCCAAATCGCGTCGTGTCTTACGAATAGAGCTCGTATCGTCGAGCCGATTGGTGAAGTTCTTCAGCCGATTCTGAAAAGCGTCGGCAGTGAGCGCCTTTCGGAGATCAAGCAAGTCTTCGACACTCTTTTCACGCAAATCACTCGCCTTCATGCGATTTCTCCGCGAGTGAGGAATCGGTAAGCGACGGGGAGTTTGTGCCCCGCGAGGCGGAACGCTTCGCGAGCGGTTGGCTCGTCGACCCCAGCGAGCTCGTACATGACGCGTCCCGGCTGCACCTGCGCCGCCCATTCCTCCACGGCTCCCTTGCCCCCGCCCATGCGGACTTCGAGCGGCTTCTTGGTCACGGGACGATCCGGGAAAATGCGGATCCAAAGTTTGCCGATGCGCTTGACGTGCCGTGTTATGGCCATTCGCGCGGCTTCGATTTGGCGAGCCGTCACTCGCCCGGGCTCCATGGCCTGCATGGCAAAGTCGCCAAACGAAACGTCGCTCCCGCGGTAGGCAGTGCCGCGGTTATTGCCCTTTTGGGCCTTACGGTACCTAGTGCGCTTGGGCGAAAGCATGATTCATGCTCCAGCGATTTGGGGCCGACGGTTGCGACGTTGCAGGACCTCGCCCTTGAAGACCCACACCTTCACGCCAATAATCCCGTACTTGGTGCGAGCTTCGGCCGTTCCGAATTCGATATCCGCACGCAGCGTGTGCAGGGGCACGCGCCCCTCACGGTAGGTCTCCACGCGGCTCATTTCGCTGCCACCCAGCCGCCCGGAGCAACGCACGCGAATGCCTTTGGCACCAAACTTCATCGCTGTCGACAACGCCTTCTTCATGGCTCGGCGGAATGCAACTCGGCGCTCGAGCTGCGTCGCTATGTTCTCGGCGACAAGCTGTGCTGCCGTCTCGGCCTTGCGCACCTCTTGCACGTCGATAAACACCTCGTTCTCGGTGAAGGATTGCACACCCGGGAAGAGCGTTTCGCCTTTGGCCGCCGTCTTGAGATTTCCCGTCTTCAGCGTCTCGATCCCTTTGCCACCCTTGCCGATCACCATGCCGGGGCGGGCCGTAAAGACGATGACCTTGCACTTGTTGGCGGCGCGCTCAATCTCGACTCCGGCGATCCCGGCGTTTTGCAGATATTCCTTCACGGCGCGCTTCACGCGGATGTCCTCGTGAAGCCACTTCGAGTAGCTCTTGTCCTCGAACCACTTGGAGTTCCACGTCTTGATCACGCCAAGGCGGAAGCCGTAAGGGTGGACTTTTTGACCCATTGGAATCTCTATCCTCTATCGCTCGCCAAGAACGATGGTGATGTGGCTCAAGCCCTTCTGGACGCGAGTCGCACGGCCCATTGCCCGGGGTCGCCAGCGACGCATGTGCTTGTTCGGTGCCTTGTCGACGAATGCCGTCTGAACGAACAACGCGTCGACATCAACGCTTGGGCTCTGGGTCTTTGCATTGGCTACCGCGCTCTCGATGAGCTTCTTGACGATCGGGGCTGCTGACTTTCTAGTAAATTCGAGCAGCTGGAGCGCCTCGCCGGCTTGCCGACCACGGACGAGATTGACGATGACTCTAGCCTTGCGCGGACTTATCCGCGTGAACCTGGCGATGGCCTTACTCAACATGATCGGACCCTCTTGCGACCGTCGTACCCACGGGCATCGAGCCAAAGTGCTCGCGGCACGGGCCGTTACGGTCGCCGAAAAACGCTGCTAGAGTCGCTGAAGGAATCCGCC
>WNFJ01177917.1_pt1 | contig 13897 bp, 13 predicted proteins | sample 5400461 | NCBI WGS metagenome assembly WNFJ01 (sample SAMN13153349, study PRJNA577476) | soil metagenome | isolation source: 115 cm saprolite on Douglas fir-dominated hillslope | place: USA:California | collected 2013-09-17 | reverse complement strand
CGTTTGGCCGCGGTCAGGACGACCATCGCCTCATCGAAGCGAGTTGCGTTGATCAGCGCCGATGCCAAGGCGTTGGTCAGCATCGCAACCGGAAGCTCGACCGCTTGGTCCGGGCTTCCGCAATGGCGCTGGCAGACCTGCAAACACTCTTCGGACCTGTCCATCATGGCCAACGCCAGGCCGCGCAGCGCGCCCACCTTGTTGCGAAGAGTCGCACCCTCGACATCCGTCGTGGACAGCGCGGCGTTGGATTCCACGCTGTCGAGCAGGCGTATGGCTTGTTGTTGTCTGCGCGTCAGAGCCAGTGCACAGGCGTGCACGAGGGCGAGCAAGGGTTGCGCCTCAACAAGCTCGGCAGGCAGGCCATCGAACCAGCGGCTGAACAAGCTCGGCAGGCAGGCCATCGAACCAGCGGCTGAGCAGTCGGAACCGTCCCTCGAGCAGCATGTGCTCCGCATTCACTTCCAGGAGCCCGATGGTGTGCCGGAAATCGCCTGACGCCAGTGCGTGGTTGATGGCCGGCACAGGGCGTCCCTCGGCGGCGAACCAGGCGCTCGCCGCCAGATGCAGCTCGCGCGCCTTTCCGGGATGGCTGCGCGCCAGCTGATTGCGAAGGAAGTCCGCGAACAGGGCGTGATACCGGTAGCGTCGGCGGTCGTCGTCGATCGGCGTCAGGAACACGTTCGAACGCTCCAGCTCGTCGAGCAGGCGCGGGCTGTCGCTTCGCCCGGTCACCGCGTTGCACAGATCGGCATTGAGTTCGTCCAGGATGCCGGTGGCCAATAAGAAGTCTCGCGACGATGGCGAAAGGCCCGAGATGACGGTCTCGAGCAGATAGTCGGCAACCGCCGCATTGCTGCCGGAAAACGCCCATGCGAAAGCGCTGGGATCGGGATGGCGCGCCAGCGAAAGCGCAGCGAGTTGCAGCGCGGCGACCCACCCTTCAGTGCGGTCGTAGAGCTGGTCCAGGGCTCGTTGGGGTAACGATACCCCGCTCTTGCGGGCCAACAGCTCCCGCGCCTCGGTGGCGGAGAATCGCAGGCTCGCGGGGCCGATCTCGACCATGCGGCCCGTCGCACGCCAGCGCCCGACATTCAATCTCGAATGTTCGCGCGCGCCCAGCACGGCCTGCCCGTGGACAGGCAGGCTTTCCAGGGCCTCCTTGAAAAGGTCCAGCACGACCGGGTTGCGCAGGAGCTCGAAATCGTCGAAGAAAATCGCGAACGGCTGCTGCGCCAACGCCAGGCGGGCCGGCAGGTCGAACCGCGCGCTGGGCGCCGTAACCCCCGACGTTCCAGCGGACATCTCATTACCGAAGAGGCCGCTTGTGTCGAGGGCGGCTTGCACCTTGAAGAGGAATCGCTCGACGTCGTTGTCGGCATCGTCCAGCAGAATCCAGACGGTGACTATCCCGTTCGACCTCTGCTCGTCGAAGTACCGGGCCATGACGGTCGTCTTGCCGAAGCCGGCCGGAGCGCAGAACAGCACGAGACTGACATTCTGTGCGGCATGGAGCTGCGTATCGATCTGCGCGCGTTTAACCAGTTCCACCGGCGGAGCCGGCGGGGTCAATCGAAGCGCAATGGTGGCGGCCGGTTGGGCGGATGCAGAGATATCGGACATCGGTAGAGGCGATTAGGTCAGGAGTCAAGGCTAGCACAGCCTGGTTCTGAATGGTAGAAAATTGGTTACGCCTCCGGTTGGGTGCGTGAGTTTCGATCAACTTGACTCTTTTTTCCTAAAAACCACGTCAATCCAGAGGAGCCAGGATCCTTGGATACTCATCTGAGTTATCCGAGAAACCAGTGCTTGAATGATATAATTGGTACAAATGGTTGACCAATAAACGCTGAATGGTGTAGAAAACAATTTCTGGGGACGTCATCCCACTTAACGGGCGTTCGCGCGGGAACCGGGGTGGCTGCGGCCCGGCCGCGACGGCAGAGTGCTGGAAGGAATTAAAACCTATGTCAGAGACCTATGACACAGACTTGCTGATCGTGGGCGCAGGACCAACGGGTCTCGTCATGGGCATAGAGCTGGCACGCAGAGGCATCGCTTTCCGGCTGATCGAGCAACGGACCGAACCGGCGCCAGGGTCTCGCGGGAAGGGCGCTCAGCCGCGGACGCTGGAAATATTTGAAGATATTGGCGCTTTGCCTGGATATCTTGAGATCAGCGGCGCGTATCCACCACTGTGCATGCTAAAGGGTGACACGGTCGTCGGGGAGCGGCCCTTCAACGTTCAGATCGACCCAACGCCCGACATTCCCTATCCGAACATGCTCATGGCGCCGCAGTGGCGAATAGAGACCGTGCTGCGGGCGACGTTGCGCGCACAGGGTGGCGAAGTGCAGGGGGGTGCTGAATTTCGAAGCTTTGAACAAGATGGAGGCGGCGTAACCGCGACGCTCCTATTGGGGGGCAAATCGTCCAGCGTCAGAGCGAAATATCTGGTTGGCGCCGACGGCGGGCGCAGCCTCGTACGCACGGCGCTTGGAATCAACTTCCCCGGTGAGGCGATGGCCGCTCGCCGCATCATATTCGGCGACATCTGCGTTGATAACCTCGCGCGGGACAAATGGTGGATTTGGCAAACCGACCATGGCCCTGTCGGCCTTTGCCCTTTGCCTCACGTCGATGCATTTCAGCTCATGATTCCGCTCGCCGACAACGAGGAACCGGAGATTTCCGAGGCGTCGGTGATTGCACTTTTTCAGAGCCGGACAGGAAGAACGGATCTGCGAATCCACGACGCGACCTGGTTGTCGCTCTTCACCCCAAATTTGCGGCTCGCTGACGCCTACCGAAAGGAGAGAGTGTTCATCGCAGGCGATGCTGCCCACGTGCACCCGCCGACCGGTGCCCAGGGACTCAATACCAGCATCCAAGACGTCTACAATTTAGGATGGAAGCTCGCGCGCGTGCTTCGTGGCGAGGCGACCGATGAGTTGCTGGCGACCTACGAGACCGAGCGGCGGCCCGTGGCTGCCCAAATGCTCGACCTCGCCGGAGGATTGACCCGTGGAGGCGAGGGGACGGTCCAGACGCGAGGGCGGCAAACACAACAGCTTGATATCAATTATCGCGGGTCGACACTCACTGTTGACCGCGGCCGCCCGGGTCGGACGCTCGTGGCCGGAGATCGGGCACCGGATGCGATCTACAAGGCTGGCGATGGGAGCCAGCGCCGCGTGTTCGAGGATCTACGTGGCCCCCAATTCACGCTCCTGCTCTTCGGCGGGGTCGAGATCGATCTTCCGGCCGATGTCCGCGACCTGAAGGTCGTAAGGCTATTGACCGAGGGGGAACCTGCGGCGACTTACGGAGTCGCCGGTCCGACGGCGGTGTTGATCAGGCCGGACAATTATATCGGCCTGTTCGATGAATCGCCCGACCGGGGGTCGGTTGCGAACTACTTCGCCAGTAAGATCCGCGCATAACAATAATGACCGCGCTACTTGATCCCAATCGCACGGACGTCGTCATTGTCGGCGCCGGGCCTACGGGTCTTACGCTTGCCTGCGACCTTGCCCGCCACGGCGTGCCCTTTCGAATCGTCGACAAGGCCACCGAACCGTTCACGGGATGGAGTGCAACCCAGAACGCTGGAAGTATTCGATGATCTCGGCGTCGTGGAAGAGCTTTTGTCCGCAGGCGCGCCTTACCCACGCATGAATGCTCATTTATGGTTTCTCGACCTGAAATGGCATATGCACAAGCAGGTACAGGCCACACCGGATGTTCCCTATTCCAACGTATGGCTGGTACCTCAATGGCGGACAGAAAAGACATTGCGTGATCGACTCGAGCGTCTGGGGTATCGAGTGGAGCAGGGGGTCGAGATCGTCGGGCTTGAACAAGATGCGGCGCGTGCACGGGTTCAGTTGCGGCGTGAGGGACAGGTCCAGACGGTAGCGGCAAGCTACGTCGTCGCAGCCGACGGAGGGCGCAGCTTTGTTCGCAAATCTCTGGATGTAGGATTTGCAGGTTCATCCACCGAGGAGGGCAGGATGATCGTTGGCGACCTGCGCGTGGATGGCCTCTCCAGGGATTACTGGCACGTTTGGCCGGCCGCAAAAGGTGGGGGGATTGGCCTGTGCCCCCTACCCAACTCCGATCTTTTCCAACTGATGATGCAGTTACGCCCTTCCGAGGACGAGCCCGTGCTTTCGGAGCAGGTCATCCAGACCCGTTGGTTGAGCGCGACCGGCTTGAAGAATATTCGCCTGCATGATCCGACCTGGCTCTCTTTGTTCAGGCCCAGTGTGCGCATGGTGGACAGATACCGTGTGGGGCGTGCGTTCCTGGCGGGCGACGCAGCTCATGTGCATCCTCCTGCGGGTGCCCAGGGGCTCAACACCGGGGTCCAGGATGCCTATAACCTGGGCTGGAAGCTGGCCATGGTACTCAAGGGTGCACCGGCGTCTTTGCTCGATACCTACCAGGAGGAACGATTGCCGGTTGCAGCAGCCGTACTCGGCAGGTCGATGAAGTTGTATCAGTCAAGAGGAGTGCCCAAGCGCGGAGACGCGGAGCGTCAGCTGTTGCTCAACTATCGGGGCAGCTCCCTGACCCTGGAGATTGGAGGGCATCAGGGCAAAGTCCGGGCGGGTGACCGTGCCCCAGACGCCATTTGCGAGAACTCGTCAGGACGGATTCGGCTTTTCGACCTGTTTCGCGGGCCGCACTTCACCTTGCTGGTGTTCGGCTCGCGGGCCGCCGCCGCTATTCGCGATTTGGAATGGACTCCGGTCGATATCCTGCGCAAATGGTCCGTTCGACTATCCGGGACCGCCGAAGAAGACAGGACAATTATCGACACCAATGGCGATGCACACGCCGCCTACGGGACTTCGGACAAAGACAACGTCGTTTATCTGGTTCGTCCGGACGGCTATGTCGGCCTGATCGCGAGCCAGAATTGGATGGACACCGTCAACGATTACCAAAAGGCTGTTGCATGTGTGCAGCACGACCGATAACACATTGAAACGGGTGGGGCCTGCTCAGGGGCTTCCCTTTACTGCCAATCACGACCAGCCTACCCAATCACAAACCGCCCGGCCCATTACGAGTTCCAGATCGTCACCTTTGAGCCAGGGCAACTCTTCGGTAAACAGGGTGATGCATTGCCGCCAGCTGGGTGCCAGGCGCGTGATGTCAGTTCCCCAGAATACTCTCCGCGGCCCGAAGGCCTCGAATACACGCCGCAGGACGGAGTGCGTGCTGGCGAACGGATACGCGTCCGTCGGCATGCTGGGGATGCCGGTCGCTTTGACGGCGATGTTGGCGTGTGCGGCGAGGCGCAACAAGTCATCGAGATGCGCAACGGCTTCGGGGATCTTGAGTACGGGACTCACTCCCAGGTGATCAATCAGCACCCGCATGCGCGGGTGGCGCGCCGCAATTGAGGCGAGCCGTCCGTACAGGCTGACGGGCACCATGAACCCCACAGGAATCCCCAGCCGATCTGCCCCTTCCCATATCCAATCCAGTCTCTCGGCCGCGAACGATTGCTGTTGCTCCTTTGTCCAAATGACGAACCGCAACCCTAGCATTCCGGGCTGCTTGACGAATTCATTCAGGAACTGCGAATCGGGTTCGCGAAAGAGATTGAACCATCCCAAGGTTGCGAACCGATCTGGATGCAGGCGCGCAGCCTCCACAGCATAGGCATTTGCCTCGGGATCCCAGATCGCCGGGCAGTTGATGGCCCGATCCACTCCGGCCGCGTTCATTTCGCGTAACGCATCCTCAATTAGGAAGGGCTTCTGCCGGTGATGCGGCGGCGCCTTATCGTTCGTCCAAAGATGAATTTGGGCATCTACGATCTGCATGAAATATCTCCTCGTGCCGTCTGTGAGGCTCTCAAGGGGCAAGCCGCGAATGCACCCAGTCCGCAATCAATGCGTCACGATCATCGCGATGGTTGTAGATGCAGTGGTCACCATCTGAGAAGACAACCATTTCCTTGTCGTCTGTCGGCGCGGCCGTGAGCAGCATCTCGGAAGCAACCGTCGGTATCATCGGATCCTTTCCACCGTGGACGATGAGCAGCGGATATCCCCGACCTGACGTGGGCGCAATCGGATCGACGGCTCGCCACGCCGCGAGCGCATTTTGGCGAAAAATGTCGTCTTTCCCTGTGCCAGGGTGGGTTTGATCACACCGCCATTGCAAACGCAAGCAGACACCCGCTTATCGACGGACGCCATGGCCATTGCGAAACTGCCGCCGATACTATTCCCGATGAAGCCAATCTTGCGGTGCCCGGCTGTACGGCGTTCCAGAAAGTCGATCGCACTCCGGTAGGCATTAGACCAGTGCACGCTGAGATAATGATTGTGATAGAAGCGGCTCTCTCCCTGACCGGGCCCGTCCAGCATCAGCGCGTCGATGCCTCGAACCGCGAGCGCTTCGCCAAGGCTGTCGAAATCCATTGCCCAGCCCTCGACCCCGCCGATGACGATCGCGGAGCCCACTCCGCCGCCCGGTGCCGGAATAAGCCACCCCACCAAGGGACGTGAGTCCGTTTCGACCAAGACCCGCTGCCGGTCAGATCGGAGCTTGGCGGCTTCGCCATAAATCGTGGCAGCGCGGGCGAAAATCTGGCGGCGTTCCGGCGCGTTGGTCAACATCATCATCTGGCTCATGCGCAGGAGGGCCGAAGCGCGGCGCAGGTATAGGATTCGAGTCGTTTGCGCTGGACCGGTCGAAGCGGCATCCGCTTGTTTCAGCGCGATTTCAGCCAAAGCGGTCGCGGCCGCTTCCCACGCTTCCCCTTCGAGCACGCGCGCGCGCAATTCGATCCCATCCGCATAGGCGAGGCCGTAACCCATCAACCGTTCGAGCGAGAATTGTCGCAGCGCCGCCTGTGACTCTACGGAAAGGCGCGCGATGGCCTCTTCGCTTTCGGTCCTGCGCCCAAGAAATTGCCGCAACGTCACGCGGGCCGATTGTGTCGAGGGGTCAAGGCTAGTAGTTTCCATCAAATTTCCACTTCAATGTTCCATCATGACGCTGAGATAATTTCTCAGAATGTGTTGATCGATCATAACGACTGCGGCTTCACGACCACCTTTATCGCGCCATCGATACGTTCACGTGCATATTGAATCGCCTTCGGCACATCGGCCAATCCGAATGTGTGAGTGTGGATCAACGTTGCGTCGAAGCGCTTTGCCGCCATCAATGCCATTGCCCGCCCGACCGCGCTCTTTCCTTCCCCGCGAATACCATAAAGATAAATATTGTTCATCACCGCGTGACCGAGATTGATCCCGACTCGTCCATGCGGAAAAGCCGCAAGGCAAATCTTACCGCCGCGGCTGCACATGAGGATGGCCTGGTTGACGGTTTCCTCGGTCCCGGCGCAATCCATGACAAAGTCGACGCCCTTGCCGTCGGTCAGCGAACGCACCGCTTCAACGGCATCGCATAACTTCGCATTGACGAGATGATCGGCACCAAGGCGTTTGCCGAGGCCCAGGCGATTCTCGCGCGTGCCCACGAGAATAACGGGCTCGGCCCCAAGCGCCTTGGCCACCCCCACCGCGAGCAATCCGATCGGCCCGGGCCCGATCACCACGACCTTTTCGCCTGCGAGAAGGCCGCCGAGCTCGATGAAGCCATACATCGACGTGCCGGCGGTCACCGCGAGCGCGGCCTCTTCGTCGGACATAGCATCGGGCACGCGCACGAGCGTGTTTACGTGATTGACCGCGTACTGCGCGAAACCACCGTTGGTCGTGAAGCCATTGGCGCGGTGGTGCTTGTCATGTTCCCCATAGTTCTGGCCGTAGTTGGTGCAGGACGTGTACATGCCGGAGCGGCACCGCTTGCACTGGCCGCAACCGGAGTGGATCTCCACCGCAACGCGCTCGCCCACCTTATATTCGTCCACCCCCGGACCGAGCGCGGTGACGGTACCCATATATTCGTGACCAGGAGTGAACCCCTGGTTGAAAGGCAATGTGCCGTTGATAAGCGCGGGCGGCCCATTGGCGATCACATCTAGATCGGTAGCACAAACGGCCACGGCATCAATGCGGACAAGCACTTCGGATCGATCGGGAACCGGGACCTCCTTTTGGTCGAGGCTCAACTCGCCCGGCTTTCCAAGTGTCCATGCAAGCATCCGCTTTGCAGGCGGAGCCGCAACTTTAAGGGGGTTCTTCAATTCTTCCACCAAAGTGTCACCCACTTAACGACTCCCATCAGACCGACAAGACGCCACGCATCGCTACGACCATTAGCGATGCTTATAAAACCATTATCAGTATATTGGCTTATATTTGCAACCATATCACGGTATTGCAACCGCATTACCGCCCTTCCATAGCTCAGTCAGAGCTCAGCGCCGAAGGCTGAGTCTGTGCTTTTTTTAGCACAATCAGCTGGGGATACGAGGAAAAACAATGGCTAGCAGATCAGTTACGCTTGCGCCTAAACCATTATGGCTTTGCGTCTAAACCATTTTGCGAGTATTGTGAAAACCAATGATAAAACCAAAATCGGAATGCATCACTGGGAGACCGACAATGAACTATCAAACAAGAATCGCGCGCGACCCCTCATGGCGTCGTGCCGCACGGCTACGGCTGCGTGGGGCCCAGACCGCTTCTGTCGAAAGCGGTGCGAATGATGAATTGCCTGTAGAAAAAATATTGTCGCTACCGTGCGCGTGGTCGTGCGGGGCTTATAGAGGGGAGTGAAATGATGTTCAGAAGGAATTCGGCCCGACCGCTGCTGCCATTGGCATTGCTATTGTGCAGTACATTTCTCGGTCATTCCGCAGTCGCTCAGGTGCTTTCCGCGCCAAGCTCTTCGACGAGCGAGAATCCAGAAATTACGACGATCATTGTTACCGCGAGAAAACTGGGCGAAAATATTCAGTCAATACCAGAGTCCATCACGGCGATAGATGCGCGTACGCTTGCCGACGCGCACCTGACAACGTTGGATGACCTTAATTCTCATGTCACCAATCTGAATATCACTCAACGAGCGGACAACACGCCGGACGTGGTGCTGCGCGGCGTGGGTACTTACGGAGTCGTGCAGGGCGTTGGTTTCTATGTCAATGACGTTCAGCAATTCGAGGGGCAATCAGTACGCCCGATGGACATCGAGCGAATCGAGGTTTTGAAAGGCCCTCAGGGCACGCTCTTTGGCGGCAGCAACGTTGGCGGCGCGATAAAATATGTAACGAAACTCCCCACCGACACTCTGACCGGCGAGGGCTCGATTGAATACGGCCGTTACAATCAACAGACCGTGGATGGAGTGGTATCCGGTCCCATCGTGCCGGACCGGTTGCTCGCGCGACTGAGCGTGTTCAACGACCGCTCGGACGGCTATCAGCCCGACCCAACCTTGGGAAAAACGCTTCCAGACTCGAACGAGACGGGTGGTCGATTGACCCTCCAATACCTCGGTGATGAAACCAAGATAACATTTTATCTATCGGGAGATCACATCGGCACCGAGAACATGAATCTGTACTACACGCCGCCGAATGACCACACCTACAGTCTCATCTACAAAGGCGGCGTCGATGGCACGACGCCATCCTATAGGCGGAACCTCTATGCGCCGACTCTAGCAATCCGTCATGATTTTGAGAACTTCACGTTCAACTCCATCTCGTCCTACTTTCATTCCTCAATCACGTCGATAGCCAATTTCGACAAAGGAGCGTTTCCTTCTGCTGGCCTGCTTATTTTTGGCCCTCCTGTTCCTGACCCCTCGAGTCCTTTTTATCCTCTTTACTGCTGTCAAGCTTTCGAGAACTATCAACAGGACTTTGGGAAAAGTGTCTGGAGCCAGGAGCTTCGACTATCGTCCAGCGGATCGTCATCATTCAAATGGTTGGCCGGCGCGTTCATACAGCGAATCAACAGTAACGCACTGCAAATCCAATCTCTCGGGATGGCTCCAACCCCTGGTAGCCCGGTTGGCGTGATACCGCTGCTACCGGGAGCGCTGGCACCAATACCCGCCTCCGACGTCGAATATCGGCATGTCAACAAGGACTATCCGATTTTTGGCAATGCGAGCTATGACTGGCGCAATTGGACCTTTGAAGCCGGTGCGCGAATTTCGCGCTTCGACAACACGCTGACGGATACCACGTCGTCGTGTGCCCCGTGCTTCGGGAGGGTTAAGGAGGACGCCGTCTTGTTGCCGACTGGCTCGATCTCCTATCATTTCTCGAAGGACGTAATGGCGTACCTGACGGTGGCGAGAGGAGACGAGGAAGGTGATCTGGCTGACAACCCCATTGGTCCGGGGGTGCCAAACGAGGTTTCTCCGTTCAAAACCGAATATGCGCTGAGTTACGAAGCGGGCGTGAAGTCATCGCTATTTGACCGCCGCCTCACCCTGAACGTGGCGGGGTTCTATATCGATTATACCAATCGTCTATTCGAGGTCGGCAAAGTTTCCACCGGCGGTATTTTTACGCACATAGCAAATGTGGGTTCGTCACGTAATTATGGATTTGAAGTGGAAGCCGCAGCGCATCTGCCGGCGGATTTTACCGTGACGGCGGGAGTGGGTGTAACCGAGGCAATCTTTGGGTCCGCCGTTTTTACCGACGGGCTGGGCAACCCTGTGAACGCACTGGGTAGTACGGCGGCCAACACACCGGCGTATCAAGCAACACTAGCGGTCGATTGGCGCCACACTCTGAGCGATGACTTGTTGCTGAACGCGAGGGTTGATTCGCGGTTTGTTGGTCGCTCCTATTGGGACCAGGGAGGCTGTTCAGCGCTTTCCCCGGGATGTCCATATCAAGGCTTTCGCTTCAAGCAAACGGCCTACCAGGTCGTGAACGCCGGCGTTTCGCTTGATGTCGGGAAGCACTGGAGCGCCGGCGCGCACCTGATGAATGTCTTCGATGTGAGGTACAACACGTTTTATGCCGACGGGTCGGAAACAGGCGCTCCGTACAACATCGCCGGGATCAATCGACCGCGTCAATGGTTGGTGAACCTGAATGCGCGCTTCTAGCGCCGATGTGAATGAAAAACTACTCTATCCATCTCCCAAAGTGGCGTGGTTTGCCTGCGCCATTCTTTTCTTGGGATGTACGCTGGCCTTCTCATTCCGATCCAGAGAGATCTTCACATATCCGATACGCAGGTTAGCCTGCTGGTTGGCTTTTCATTCGGGGCTTTCAATGCACTGTTCGGTCTGCCGGTGGCGAGGTGGATCGACGGCGGGCGACGCAGGACTATCGCCGCAATTGGAATCGCAGTCTGGAGCGTCGCCGCATTGTGCTGCGGCCTGGCCACCAATTTCTGGCAACTGTTCTTCGGTAGGGTCGGCGTCGGAGCTGGAGAGGCCTCAGTCACGCCTGCCGGCGTGTCACTATTGGCGGACTTCTTCCCGCCCAGCCGCCGTGGTGTGGCGATGGGTGTGTTCTACGCTGGGATTTTTGCAGGCGGCGGATGCGCGCTGATCCTCGGAGGATTGCTCTGGCGTAGCCTCGGTGATCGCCAAATACGGCTTCCGCTTGTAGGGCCGCTCCACTCCTGGCAGGTCGTACTGATCTTGGTCGCCGCGTTGGGGCTGTTCGTCGCGCCACTCACCATGATGATCCGCGAGCCGGAGCGGCTCGACGGTGGTCGGCGCGCGAGGGCGGGAAACTTTCCGCTGGCCACCGTGGTTCAATACTACAAAACACATGCCCGAACGCTGATAGGTCACAACGTCGGCTTCTGCCTTCAAAATTTCGCGCTGCACGCCGGCGCCGCGTGGTTACCGACTCTGCTGGTGCGCACCGATGGCTGGAGCATCGCAAGGGCTGGCGCGACGGTCGGCGTGATGACCCTGGTCCTCGGGCCGATCTCAACCGCGACCGCGGGAATTTTAGCCGACGCGCTCGCAAGACGCGGCCGAACCGACGGCAAGCTGCTCGTCAGCATAGGCGCCGCCGGCATGTGTGCTCTCGCCAGCACAATGATTGCGCTCAATCCGGTGCCTGGCCTTATGGTTGTGGCGCTCGGCGTTTTTATGTTTTTCGGCAACTTTACTCTGCCTCTCGCGCCTGGAGCGCTGCAGGAAATCATGCCCAACGCAATGCGTGGCCAAGCGACAGCCATCTATGTGGGCGTAACTAATCTCGTTGGCGGCGGCTTGGCGGCCACCGCGGTCGCCCTTCTGACCGATTTCGTATTTCACGATAAGGCCAAGCTTCATGTATCGTTCGGTCTCGTCGGAGCTATCGTCTGCATCCTCGCGGCCCTGACCTTGACCTCAACTCTGCGCGCATTCCGGGTCACCGCCAGAGAACACCGAACTACTCATCACGACACAGAGGCGTCCCCAGAATATAGTTAGGCCGACTCAACTCGTCGTGGTGAATCGCGGTCACCGGGGCGAGCACGTTGCGAAAGCCGAACCGCCGTAGCGCCGGCGTGGTAACCGTCTTCATCAGCAGGTTTCCGGCGAAATACGCCAGAACATAGAGGCCCGCCGTCCACGCTGTCAGGCCGAACGCGACCTGGAACATCAGCGGCAACAAAAATGGCGTGGCGCTGATCGTCAGGCGAAACAGGTTGCCGGCGTCCACTGTTGAAATTGTGAAAGTCGGAGTCTTCAACGGCGATAAATCAAGCAGCGGGCCTTCGCGCAGGTTCAGGTGGCGAACCGCTACGGCGCCAAGCCCAAGGCCAGCGAACGCCGCCAAGCCGGCCAAGGCCCGGTGCTGTCCGCCGAGGCCCTCCAAGCCCGCGAGGACCGCGACGAGGGCCGCCGAGGTCAGCACGAATCCTGGTATTCTGCATGAAATAGGCGGCGGCGACGATCAACGCCACGCGGCGCGCGCCCGTCGTTGACGTCGGCAGGGAACGGTTCGCGTGCGACGCGCCCTCACGCTTCGATCCTCTCTGCAAGCGTGAGGTCAGCGCCCGCCAGGCGGTACCGCCTTGGGTCCGGCAATCTGCATCGCTTTGACGTAGGCGGGCCGCTTGCTGACGCGCTCGACGTAAGATCCTACATTTGGGAGGTTGTCGCGGCCGCCGAATATCCGGCGCGATGTGAGACAGTACATCACCATGATGTCAGCGCATGTGAGTTCGGGACCGGCAAGATAGGGCGATGCGGCGAGCGTCTGCTCGAGCATGCGGGCGTACCCGCCTTCGCGTCTATGAACGAACCCGGCAATGGGCCCTTCGGTCTGACCCCCAAGCGCCAATCGAGTGAAGAAGAGCCCGAGGATGTTGTTGTTGAAGTGCATCCAGTACACGTAATCGTAGAAATTGGGCTGGTCAGGACGGACCGTGAGCCTGCCACCCGCGTATTTGTGGCACACATATTCGAGGATGGCTGCGGATTCGCAAAGCGTCCGATCGCCGTCCTGAACCACGGGAGCGGTCGCCGCGGGATGCAGGGCAAGGTAGGACGCAGGCGCCAAGCCGTCGGCGCCGCGTTTGTGCCAAATGATTTCGTATGGAAGGTCCAACTCTTCCATCAGCCAAACAACACGCTCCGACTGAGAGACGCCAAGGTGATGGATGATCAGCAAGATTTCCTCCTAGCTTTATCTGCAGGCTGCCGAACTCTCTGAATCTGGCCATGTAAGCCAACGCCGGCCCGATAGACGGGTCCGATGGTAATCAACTAGAGGTCGATAGACAATCCTATGATTGATCCGAAACATATCGGAGCGGACCGTTTGCCTGCGAAATAGTCCGTTCGGGTAATCCATGTCAGCCCGACATCGAACATAGTCCACGCTCGGACACAACTGAAGGTACGTCTCAAATGACTAAATCCGCCAGAGTCGCTCTGTGGTTCGCCGCCACATTGATTTTGGCCCTGTGTGTCTTGACGGCCCTGCTCATCTTTCCCAGCCGACCTGCTGATACCCATAGTCTTCGATTCCATG
>WNFJ01160177.1_pt1 | contig 13900 bp, 11 predicted proteins | sample 5400461 | NCBI WGS metagenome assembly WNFJ01 (sample SAMN13153349, study PRJNA577476) | soil metagenome | isolation source: 115 cm saprolite on Douglas fir-dominated hillslope | place: USA:California | collected 2013-09-17 | reverse complement strand
AGGATCAGGCTCTCGAAGCGATCGACAAAGTCGGTAGCGTAAAACAGGTTAAGGGTTATGGGGCCAAGCGTATGTCCCTCTTTGGCTTGCTTAAGGCCCGCGCCTATCAACACCGAGCGGGTCATCTCGGTGTCAACCACGGCATAGCCGCTGCTCTCCAACCAGGGCCGCAAAAGGTGCAACTGCGTGGAGCGGCCAACGCCATCTGTGCCTTCGATAACGATCAAGCGACCGGGCAATATTTCATCACGTTCTTTCAGGTGGATGGCGTCAATGCCATAAAATTCCAGCCTGGTCATAAGTCGCCTCTTTTCCCCACTCGTGTTCGATGCCTTGAACATCCTTTATGATGCCTCGCAATGACGCCGCTCATCCCCTATGCCTCCCTTGCAGGTCGGCGTGTGATGGACGCATCTCTCTTGCCAGGCCAGCCCAGGCCGAATCCTGTGCGGACGTGCGTATGCGGCGTACGCCTTGCAGATAGGGCCGAATGAGCTGGCGCATCCTGCGCTGCTGTTCTGGTATAGGCAGCGTAGCGTCCATGACCGTCAGGTCAAACTCATCCACCATTGCTTCGTACTCGTTCACGATACGCTGCTGAAAAAGCTTGAAACTCTCGGCCGGATCGTTGCTGAGACCCAGGTCCATACCAGCCTCGTAATATTTCAGTTCAGATCGCCCGGTGAGAATACGGCTCAGCGACACCTCCAACGGCACCCTGTAATAGAAGGCAATCGTCGGTTTCACCGCGAATTGATAGAGCTCTCGTACCCACTGGCGATCAACATTGCGGGCCACATCGCGAGCAAAAGCTGTATAAATGTAGCGATCCGCCAGCACAATGGCTCCTGCCTTGAGTGGAGGGATGATATCGTGCTCTGTGCGGTCAGCAAAATCCGTGGCATGGATCAAGCTAAACGTTGTCGGCGTGAGCAACTGCTTTTTCTTGCCACGGCTCGTCGTCTTTTTGACCAGGGGAGATGAATTCCATTCGCTAAAAAAGACAGTGTACCCTTCGCTGATGAGCCACTGTCGCAGTAAGGCAATTTGCGTACTTTTTCCTGAACCATCCACCCCTTCCACAATGAAGAGGCGTCCAGGATATTCGTGTCGTCCGTAGGTTTCCATAGAAAAGTAGATCCTTCCACTTAACCCGTCGTGGAAAATGATAGGGGAAAGATATATCTTCGATTATCATAGAACAGGTAGCTCCTTGTCAAGGGTTAATCGGCTGAAAGCAGTGCCATTTGCCAGAGAGTGCAGAGATGGCCACCCCCCCCTTACACCTTATGGCAAGATTCGTGATATACTAACGGCACATGGGTAGTTCATTTGCGAGGAGAAATGTAGTGGCGACCCTTGCGGTCGTCAGGAATGTGGTCGCCAGACTCCCACATCTCACCTTTCATTTTCAGAGAAGAGAGGACAAGTACACCATAGGCCAGATACTTCACATCAACATACCAACTCCACAGGGTCACCTGGAGGGGATACTCAAACCCGAAGAGCAGGGAGAAACTCCCAAATTTACCGGGCTTGTCTGCCATCCACACCCGCTGGGTGGCGGCACCATGCATAACAAGGTGGTCTTCAAGGTAGCGCAAACATTGCAGGCGCTACATATCCCCACGCTCCGTTTCAACTTCCGTGGCGTAGGTCATAGCACGGGAACATACGACGAGGGGCGCGGTGAGATGGACGATGTACGCTATGCGCTGGAGTTCTTGAGCCGCCGCTATGCAGGATTACCGGTAATACTGGCAGGTTTCTCATTTGGCGCCTATGTCGGGCTGCGTGTCGCCTGTGCTGATGACCGCGTTCAAGCAATTATCGGTCTTAGCGTACCCGCTCGCATGTTTGAAGGGGAGGCACTTCAAGGATGCCAAAAACCCAAACTCATTATTCACGGTACCGAAGATGAAATTGCCCCCTATGAATTGACTGCGAAATGGTTTGAACAGGTGCCCGCGCCCAAAAGCCTGGTAGCCGTACCGGGAGCCAACCACTTTTTCCAGGATCACCTGAATGAAGTAGAGGCGATCATCGTTGGCTTCGTGCAAACACTGTGAAGTGTCCCACCTGACTCTTTTAGACTGAAGTTGGCGGATTCTTGTCACTACCTTCACTCGAGGAGTACGCGGGTGAACTAGAGACCCACCTTGCCTTTATCCGGCAGATCAGCGACTGTCGTGATGAAGACACGCGACGATCTTACCTTGTCGGGAGTGCGATAGTCGAGCCATTGCTGGTTATTCTCAGCAAAGGCATCCATGACACGACAATACTCCTTCCACTCATGTTCGGCCTTTTGCATGATCTCAAACCACGTTGTACGCTGGACCCCGATGCGCTCAAGGTAGGCCTCGAATTGTTGCTGGTAAGTAGCAGGATGCACCTCGATTTGGGTGCCATCCTCTAAACGAACATGGTAGCGTCCCATAGGACTGTAGAAGTGCTGGCCGCATCCGGCATACCATCTCATTTTTGCCATCGCTGTTTCCCTCATTTCCTGTAGCTGTTGCTTGATTGCAGTCTGTCAATAAATGCCGTACACTGGCTAAAAAGAATGATGAGCCAGGGTCAAATATCATTGTGAAATGTCTCGTCTGTTGAAGTATAGGAAGCAATAGCGGTATTATCAAGAAACAAGGTGTTCCTCCATTAGGAACAGTGTGTTCCTAAGCAACCAGTCATGTGAGAAAGAATTGATATGGCAAACGAGAAGGAACGTGAGCTAAAGCTGACGAATAACGCATTTGGGAAACTGATCAAATCCTTTCGAGAACAGCGAGGGTGGTCGCAAGGAGAACTCGCAGAAAGGTGGGAACACACGCGAGAATATGTGTCTCAAATTGAACGGGGAAAACGGAAGCTGGACAAGCAGGAGCAGATCAACCGCTTGGCTGACATTTTAGAAATTCCCAACGAACGATTAGACGCTATTGGCAAAGGAGTATCACCACGCCGTGCTATCGTTGAAAAGCCTGCTGATGCTGATGATATTCTCCTTCAAACGCTCCTAGAATCCTCTATCGCAACAGTCAAGCTTTCCTGGCTTCTCTGGATGGCGGATGGGGAAAATATTCCCATCGCTGAGAACTTAACAACCTTGACTGCACGGCTGGATGATGCGCTGACAAAGCACCATGGTCAATTTCTCAGACCTGCTCAGAAAGTACTCGCATATGCACATGAGATGCAGGGGAAGATCGCATTCGATCAGCTACGATATACAGATGCAATGGGACATTTTCAGGAGATGCTTGATTTAGGGGAGGAATTGAGAGATCCCAATATCATCTCCCTCGCGCAAATTCACCGTGCTGATGTCTTGCGAAAGAGAGGCCGTTATGAAGCTGCGGTAAAACTCCTAAATGCTATTCGTTCTCTGACGGAGAGTGCAGACGAATACGTGCAAGGAGTTCGTTGGCAAATACTGGCGCGGGCGCACTCTGCATATGGCTACAAAGACCTGTTTTTAAAGTCTATCGATAATGCAGAAGAGATCGCCACGAACATTAAGCAAACGATAGATACTCAATACAACCAATTCAATCTTGTTGAAGTGCTTCAAGAACGAGGACAAGGATATACAATGCTCTGGTTACCAGAGAAGGCACTAGAAATCTATCCTCAAACGGACAAGCTTAAGCCCTTTCGCCCGGTACGTGAAATGGGTTCGTACACGATTATCAAGGCTCAAGCGTACGCCTATAGCGGGGATATTGAGCAAGGAATAGATTTAGCCATCCAGGGAATCAAGCTGGCCAGAGGGTATGGTTCACAGCGGCATATCAGCCGTGTGCAGGTGATGTATGATAGACTCAATGTAACATCAATAGGTAAGCATCCCCGGGTGAAAGATTTGAAAGAGGCTTTGATCAGTGCGCAATGAATGAAACAGAACGGAATGAGGCATCCAGGAGCGTTCTCTATACAATTACGTGTGCTGCTGGATCAGCTCAATTAGTACAAGATTTTGTGAAGGTCGCACAAAAGGCGGATTGGGATGTCTGCGTAATCCTTACCCCTAGTGCAACACGGTTTGTCGATGTAGCTCAGCTTGCCCAACTGACGGGGCATCCGGTACGGAGCGAGTATAAGCGACCAGAAGACCCCGATGTCTTACCACGTGCAGATGCAATTGTAGTATTTCCCGCGACCTTCAATACGATGAATAAGTGGGCATTGGGGATAAGTGATAACCTTGCTCTTGGCCTCCTTTGCGAGTTCACCGGCCTCAAGAAGCCTATTCTGGCTGTCCCTGTTGTCCGTAAGGATGGTGGTCTTGACGCTCATCCCGCGTTTATGAAAAATGTGCGAATGCTTAAAAGATACGGAGTATGTGTATTCTACGAGCCAGAAATGTACCCTCCAAGGAACGAGGTTCCAGGTGAAGTAATTCTTGATGAATTGCAAAAAATCACAGGACGGATGCATCTATGAACGATGTAGCATACAAAGAAACATATGAGGCGCCAAGTGTAAATGCTGAACCATGCTAGTCGCTAGCATGTTGCTTTGCTATATCACATCGTGATGGAACGCTTCAGCAAACTTATATTTGTGCTCAATACCTGCTTGACGACCTTTCCTACGAACATAATCATCAGGATCAAAATTCGCCAGTTGGCTCTCATGGCAGCATATAGCGGCTATTTTCTTCTCAATCACATTGCCGATATCGATCCAATGATTTGGTTGATCTGTCGAGAAGTAATAGATGTGTTTCACACTATGAGCAGTGATGCCATTCGTCAATTGTTCAGGAAAGTTCCAAAGCCCACCTGCATTGACCAATGCGTCCTGAGTACACATACCAACAGCCCGGTGGTCTGGATGCATATCGTACCGTTTCCAGGGGTCGAAGGTAAATACCACATCTGGACGCCATTGACGTATAATAAACACCAACTCACGTCGTAATGCCAATGTTGCCTCTACCTCGCCATCAGCGTATCCCTCTAAAAATGTCACAGCCTGTACCCCTAGCAATTCAGCGGCGCGATGTTGCTCTTGCTCTCGAATAGCAGCGAGACGCGCAGGTGTCATATCGGGGTTATCGGTTCCCTTATCGCCTCTTGTGACAAGAAGGTAGTGAATATCACGTCCCTCTTCCACCAAACGTGCTATTGTACCACCACATATAATATCAGCATCATCAGGATGAGCCTGGACAACGAGGATACGTTGTCCTCCAGGTGGAAGTACTACAGAGGGAGATATTGTCATAAGTGTAATCCTCTTTCTTTCATCGAATAACATATGCAAAATAGAAACATATTTGGCGTGAGTTGCCAATATACCCCATTGTATTAGTATATCACCCGGAGATTTCTGAGTGCAGGAGTAATCCTACGCACCGTACAAGAATGGAAACCGTAATTATGACACACAACCAGGAAAGGCGCATCTTTCTCGCAAAGATGCTCAAAATACCCCCTGCCCTACTAGGACTAGATTGGCGCCTGGTAATTTTCGAGAATAATAAAGGCGCGTACAAAGACCCGCTCTCACGTGTAGTCGAGCTCATCGAAGAAGATGCCTATTATGCCTATGAAGATATTCTTGTCATGGGACACGAGTATATCCACAATGGTGGCCCTATAGAGATTGCTTATAGAGTAGATCGGCGTCTGAAAAAGCTGATCCAGATTGCCAAGAATGCCAGATCAACCGATGAAGAGGCATGGAAAACGCTCTTATGTAGATATTATCAGCTTTCCACCAGGATGAAACAACAATGCCTGATGGAAAATGCTACAGCATCAGAACACGCACAATTGGCAATAGACCTTGCGATAGAGTTGCAAGACGCTGAACTGATTGGCTCTGCTTTCGTCAACAGTGCTTGTACCAATCATCAGCAGGGGAAACTCGATGCAGCACGAAAAGACATTGCCGCAGCGATGAAATGTGTGGACAAAGTAAGAAATGGCCCTCTGAAAGGAAATATCTACCTTGAGTCTGCAAACATCCATACCCCTTTCGCTATCAGTGATAAAAAGCTCCAAGATCAATGTAGATCATGGCAGGACAAAGCCGCAAATATGCTCTACAAAGGAAGTGTCGAACCTGATGAAACCTTTTTCAGGTTCAATCTCTCCGCAGTTCATCATGAGAAAGCAAAATCATTGCTCCACTGGCAGAAAACCCAGGAAGACAGAAAGACAGTACGTACCAGGCTCATCGCCGCAATAGAAACCTTGAACCCTGATCTGAATGTCTGGAAAGCGTATTATTACATGACAGAGGCACGACTTTTCCTTGCAGATCATGACCTTGAAGGTAGTGCTCAAGCTGCAAAAGCAGCTTTGAGGGTGGCAAAAGCCATGCACTCCAAGATAGAAGAGCAAAACGTCAGGAACTTCTACGGCCAACTCAATGAGAAAGCCCCGAATAATCCGTATGTTGGCAATCTAGGGCTAGAGTTAGGGATATATTAACTCCGGACATAAGTGGCTACCCAGGTAAACAAGGTAGCGGCTCCTCCTTACAACGACTCGTCGAGGTGACAAATTGGGAAAAAAACCATACAGCAGTTGCCTGCTGTATGGTTTTTCTCATTGATTGTGGTCAGACCATAACGGTCACCTGACCGCTCAGGACAGATGTCCCTGTGCTGACCCCAACTGAAATGTCGAAGTTGGAGGGGCTGGTAGTCGTGTAACTCCAGCCATTTCCAAGCGCGATCTGTTCATGTGTCTGGTAGAAGACCTCCCCGGCCTTGCTACCAACAACGTCCAAGCTGATGCTGCTGTTCGCCGGAAACGGCGGCACGGAGATAGATATTAAAATCCCCCCCGGACAGTTCGGAGAGGTCATCGTTTCGACCTCCGCGATCTCTTCTTGGTCGCCATTGGTTGCTCTGACCGCCTGGTCAGAGCGGTAAGTCCACGAGCAATTCAACCACTTGGGATCCCTCCCTAGGCACGCCTGGCCTTTGCAGAGTTTTTCAGGGCCAGCCGTGGCCTTCGGACTGGCGGTCTGGGTCTGCTGACTAGATAACTGATTTCTAATGCCCATTAGTCCTCCAATCATCAGCACCACCACCATGGTCCTCCATATGTTTCGAAAAATTTTTTCCATCCGGGTTCCTTTCAAAAAGCAAAAAGGGGCCCAGACCTTGTGGCTGCACCTCCTTTCTGCTTTGCACGCTTGTACGTGCGACAAATTAATAGTATCAGTCCCAATTCGCGCTGATGAGATAGATGGGCGGGACTGCACAAGCACCCACGGACCTGGTGGCTTATCTCATCAGTTTCGATCCTCCAGCAAGAACTTTGGAGGATCTTGAGGGTTCATTTTCGGATTTCCGTGCACACGGAGGCACAGACGAAACCTCTAGTCTCGTCTCGGTTCTCGACCATCGCGCGCAAAGCGAACACAGACATGGCCGATATTCGGACAAGTCTGGGTTACCGAACTCTCATAAAGGATACCCTGGACTAACATCACCTTGCGAACCCAGTGATGGGTGTAAGAGCGAGGCTGAGCTCAAGCTCATGCAAAGGCGACGAAAGATGAACCAATGGCATCACTATACGCAATATTCCTCCCCAACACTATGCTCAAAGAACCCCAGATTATGCTGGTTGGTCTGCCATAATATCTGATCTGATTATTATCAGCTTTCTACCAGGATGAAACAACAATGCCTGATGGAAAATGCTACAGCATCAAATTTCGGGATGGCTCATGCCTCGCACTTATGCTGAGACTGGAGCTGCCACCTCACTATGAATGCGCAGAAGCTCGGGGATGGTCTCCGCAGGTCGGCGGCCGAAACCACACTCGGTAGCGACACCGAAATCCGCTACGACCTGCTGCGCGGCCGCAATGCGTTTACGTGCTCCCTCGACTCCATCGGTAAAATGCACCAGCCCAAGGTAGAGTTCCGTCCCGGGCTGGAGCTTGAGGTTGCGCAACGGCGCAAAATAGGCCTCATCAGTGCGGTTGTGAGGCACCGGCATATGTATCCAATTGATGCGCCGCTTGACACCTGCGGAGACCGCGTTGGCAACCTCAACCAGGTTCGCGGTGTCCTCAGGCTCCTTAAAGTGCCTGTGTCCAAGGTCGCCATAACAGAGGTGATAGCCTGACTCGACACCAGGCGGAACGCGATTACCAAGCCTGACGAGTCGCTCGATGATCCCCGCCCTGGTCTGAGGAGGGGCGTCTGGGGGAGCCACTCCTTCCCATATAGCGAACTCGAGTGCCACATCCCACTGGATGGCCAGTTCATTGTGAGGAATGGCAGCGCTGATCTTGTCAAGCTCGGCGAACATCGCTGCCTCATAGGCCGGTTCAACCACGGCCTGATCCTCGGGCGTGACAAACGCATAGACCGGAGCGAGCGGCGTGGGAAGGCTGACCTGGAAGCGACAGCGCGCCGGGATAAGCCCATCATGCTTTAAACGCGAGAACACCGTATAGGACGTTAAGGCTGCGTTGGCATAGCCGAGATCGTCAAATGTAATGTCGCTGGAAGCGACCGGGACACGCAGTCTGACTTTCGGCGCTGCCTCATAGGCTACGGAATTAGTGGAAGGCGCCTCGAAATGAGGGTTGCGTGCCAGAAACCCAATTTGCCAGACAATCCAGTCGCTGCGGATACCGGTTTCACCATCAGGAATACGGCGGAGTCGACCTCCCAAAACCGAACTGGTCATGCGGAAGACTTGCTCAGCATTTTCCAGGGGAATACTGCCGATCAGGTGTACACCACGAGGCTGCTGAGGAGTTGCGTTGAGATTCTCGCCTGTCATACGATCTCCGTTGTTCGATACCATGGGTTCTGTCCCCTTTTCATCAAACTAGAAGTGATCCATCACACTACCAGAAGAACGACCGTGAGAGATACCGTCCCGCAAACTTCAAGGGAGTGGGTCTGGTTGCTATTGCATTTCTCGTCAAAAGTGTATACGCAGGGGGGAGTGTTGTCACTACCGTTCGCTTCCGCTTTTCGTTTCTGCTACTTCCGCTTTTCTTGCTCCCAGATGTCAGAACTATCCCTCCACCACCTCCGTGCGCCAGACACGCACCGCGCCGTCTTCCGCGCTGTTGGCAAGTAGCCCATTTGCGCCGAATACCACGCCATAGACCTCTATGCGATGATTAATGGTCTGTAGCTCACGTCCCTGGTGGACATCCCACAGGCGCAGCGAACCATCCTCTGACCCCGATACCAGCAACCGGCCGTCAGCGGAGAAATCGACCGTCCAGACCGCGCCATCATGCCCCGTCAACGTATGCACAATCTGCCCATTGCTTGTGTCCCAGAGACAAATTGTGCCATCGGCTGAACAGGAGGCCAGCAGCGTCCCGTCGGGCGACCACGCGACCCCGTAGACGATATCGCTGTAGCGCAATTTGCGTTGCAGGATCCCGTCCCTCACATCCCACAAACAGATGCTTTTATCGAATGAGCACGAGGCCAGCAGGTGGCTATCATAGGAAAAATCGACGCCCACAACCACGTTGTGATGACCCTGCAGCGCCAGTAGCGTCTCCCCTGTCGAAGGGTTCCATATGCGCACTGTCTCGTCGTTGGAGCAGGAGGCTAGCATACGGTTATCGAGAGAATAAGCCACCGCCCAGACCGCGCTGCTATGCCCTTCGAGTATTCTCGTGGCCTGTTGCGTCCTGATGTCCCATATGCGTACCGTCTTGTCTTCGGAGCAGGAAGCTATGTATTTCCCATCGGGAGATATATCCACACCCATCACGGCGCCTTCGTGTCCATAGAGCGTGGCCAGCAATGCCCCCGAATCGGTAGACCATACGCGCACCGTCATATCTTCACCGCACGAGGCGATGTTCGTACCATCGGGCGAAAAGACCACGTCATCGACGTGTCCCTGGTGTCCCACCAGGATATGTAATGGCGTCACTTCAACCCCGATAACGCGTTGGCCTTTTCCCACCGGCAGGGGAGCAGACGCGGTTTTCCATTCCGCCCATTCGATCAAAACCATGGAACCGCGCTCAAAACCGTATTTTCCTGGGTACTGGACTGTATCCCAATCCATTTTTTCATCGAGGTAGTCATACAGGGTGCCGAGCGTAATGCGCCCCGTGCGTGGATTGGCTGCCTCGCCCTCCAGGGCATCGAGCAGGTGGGCCATGAAGACGCCATGTCCCCGCGCCATCTCTTTCTGTGAGACTTCGCCTGTGCGCCGCGAAGTAATGATGACCCGTCCATGCGTTCGCGGCAGATCAAGCAGGGATTGCCCAAAAAGCAATCCTATGTCATCTTGATTTTTCTGTTGTTGCCAGTCGCGTCCCGCGTGCGTAATATCCAGTATCGTCAGGATATTGTTAGCCTTCGAATCGTAGAGGTAGTGATCGACAAATGTCGGAACGTGCAGACCTGTAACCGGCCGGTCTATGCGGGTCGTCCTCAGTGCTAAATAGCCGTCCCGTGTTGCCGGGTCCAGGAAAGCATTGCCGGCAAAATAAAATAGTACCAGGTCACCGGGCCGTGCGTGAACCAGGCAGAGCTCGCGCAGTTGGCTTTCAATCTCATCGCGCGTCGCAACATCACCCGAGAGCAAGATCACGTCCTCCGGATTCCATCCCCCTCGTTCGGGATCGACCAGCAATTCATAGAGTGCGCGGGCGTCCGCCTGGGCAAATGGCAAAGGAATAAAATGGGCGGTATCATTGTAATTGTCTATACCAACTATCAACGCGTAGCGATGTTCCATAATTCACCTCTGTCGAAAGTTCAATGACGTATTTCATTCAGGTATATAGGTTTCATCTATCTTTATCTCTCTGTCCAGGTTGATTATACTACGCGAAACCATACCTGGATAGGGACACCATATACGATTCCCAATAGGCATCAACCTCAGTCGGGAAGTCAGGCAGGAGGCCGGATGATCCGTAGGGGCGAGGGTGGCTGAAGGGTGGATGGGAGGGCCTTCATGGTCGCCCGTTGCCCCTCGAGAGCTGGCACGCTCGCCTCCTCCTCCGGGCGGGCGACCATGAAGGCCCTCCCCACCGCTCCTCCCCACCCTCGCCCCTACGGCATTTGATGGGCTTGTTCTTAGGGTGAATCGAGTAGCAATCTCAACGCATGACTGCTAATTTAGCAACTTTCCGTAATCTGAAACGTATTTCGTACGTATATTAAGTAATAACCCTCTTCCTTTTTCTCTCGCCGCCGCGGGCGGCCAGTAAAAAAGGCCAAAGGTAGACGTAATAGACGTATAAATTGTATGATAGTAAAATATAAAGTCATATTGACAGACAAGGTTACTTCTACAACTGGCATCCCTTGTAGAAACCGTGTCAGTTGAAGAAAGCAGGTCTGGACCTATGGATGCTCAGGCTACATATATGTTCCAAAGAAATCCCAATGAGCAGGGGCCAAATGGCTCACCACGCCCAAACAACAGCAATAATGGCAACGGCAACGGAGGACCCAATAATAACATCACGAGATCGCTGATCATGCGCTCGTTGCTCATCGTTGTTGTCGTTCTGTTAGGTTGGGGCCTTTTCCAATACTTCACTCAGAGTTCGAATAGTGGCCCGCAGGATGTGCTGGAAGTCCCATACAGCACGTTCTACCAGCAGGTCAAACTAGGTAATGTACAGAGCGTTGTCTTCCAGGGGCAAGATGCCACTGGTTCCTTTAACAACGCTATAACAGTACCAGGTAGCAATAACGGTTTGCCATCGAAGCATTTTCATTTTACGCAACTGCCGAATGGTGATCCAACACTCATACCATTGCTGAACCAGCATCACGTTAGCTACCAGGCGAAGCCCGTTAGCGACAACAACATTTTCTTGAATCTACTCTACCTGGTACCGTGGATACTGGTCTTTGGCGTCTTCATCTTCATCGCCCGCCGGGCAACGCAGAGCCAGCAGAACATTTTCAGCTTTGGCAAGAGCCGTGCGAAGTTGGTAATGGAAGATAAGCCGACCACAACCTTCGCCGATGTCGCGGGCGTTGATGAGGCGAAAAACGACCTGGTAGAGGTTGTAGAGTTCCTCAAGACACCTGGCAAGTTCCAGCGGCTGGGCGGTAGAATACCTCGCGGTGTCCTGCTGGTTGGCCCTCCAGGAACAGGTAAGACATTGATTGCTCGTGCCGTAGCAGGTGAGGCTAGCGTGCCGTTCTTCTCGATGAGCGGTTCCGAATTCGTTGAAGTGCTGGTCGGTGTCGGCGCGAGCCGCGTGCGCGACCTCTTTGATCAGGCTAAGAAAGCCGCGCCAAGTATCATCTTCATCGACGAGATCGACGCAGTGGGTCGCCAGCGCGGGTCCAGCATCAACAGCAACGATGAGCGCGAGCAGACTCTAAACCAGCTGCTCGTTGAGATGGATGGCTTTGATACCCGCCAGGCGGTGGTCGTTATCGGCGCCACCAACAGGCCTGATGGCCTGGATAAGGCGCTGCTGCGTCCTGGACGCTTCGACCGCCGTGTCAGCGTAGAACGCCCTGACTGGAATGGCCGCCTGGCAATTCTCAAGATTCACTCTCGTCTGGCGAAGGATGTCGACCTCATTACCATTGCTCGTGCCACTCCAGGTATGGTTGGCGCGGACCTGGCGAACCTGGTCAACGAAGCCGCGCTGCTGGCTGCCCGCCGCAACCTGGATGCAGTTACGCAGAACTGTTTCGATGAGGCTCTTGACAAGATTCTTATTGGCGCGGAGCGTCCGCTCGTTCTCTCCGAAGAAGATTTGAATGTCGTCGCGTACCACGAAGGTGGCCATGCGCTGACAGGACTGCTGCAAGAAAACGTCGACCCGGTCTCCAAGGTCACGATTGTGCCTCGTGGACAGGCCCTTGGCGTCACGCAGTATACACCGTTGGACGATCGCTACAACTACTCGAAGGATTACCTCGAGGCGCAACTGGTGACCGCTCTTGGCGGCCGCGCCGCCGAGGAGGTGGCCATAGGGCACATCACGACAGGAGCGGAGAACGATCTCCAGCGTGTCACAGCCATTGCGCGCCAGATGGTTGCCCGTTGGGGTATGAGCGAAAGGCTCGGTGCCATCTCCTTCAGTGATCGTGAAGACCCATTCGCCGGCACTGCCCTGGCAAACAATTCCCGCGAATACAGCGAGAAGACGGCCACGCTCATTGATGAAGAGGTCGATCGTATCGTGAAATGGGCCTATAATCGAGCCGTCAGTCTCCTGGCGGAGCATCGCACAACGCTCGACCGTATTGCAAAGGCGCTGAGACTGCATGAAACCATCGATGCCAAGCAATTGCGCGTGATCATGGTGGAGACAGGCGCGATCGAGGCCGCACCTTTAGCGTATCAAGGCTAGGCGATAATACAACTGCCAGGGACAGCGAACGCGCTGTCCCTGGCAGTTGTATTGAGTATTTTTGTTTGCTCAGTTCCTGAGTAGCGAACGCAACGTCTCCAGCAACAAATCTTGCGGACACGGTTTGGTGAGGAAAACCTGGGCGCCGAGTTCTCGTGCTTTTTCCTGGTGCTTCTCAGAAGATCGTGAAGTCAACATGATCGTTTTCACCCTGGCGAGCTCCGGGTGGACGCGCATCATGCTGAGCACGTCATATCCACTCAAGTTTGGCATCTCTATATCCAGCAAAAGCGCGTGTGGTGGATTGTCCAGCAAGCTTTCAAGCGTTTTCATGCCGTCATCGGCCTCTCTGACCTGGTACCCCGCGTAGGTAAGCGTCTGGCGCAATGATTTCCGGATATACACAGAATCGTCCGCGATCAAGATGGATTGCCGGGTTTGCGCGGGATACGGGACCTGTTTGTCGCTCTTCCGTATCGCCGCGATTTTAATGGTGCTTTCCTGCATTTCATAGTGGTTTATGAGTCCAGGTAAATCAACGACAAGCAGGATATTGCCCATAGCATCGATCACCACTCCGACAATGCCCGGCCGC
>WNFJ01097094.1_pt4 | contig 13903 bp, 14 predicted proteins | sample 5400461 | NCBI WGS metagenome assembly WNFJ01 (sample SAMN13153349, study PRJNA577476) | soil metagenome | isolation source: 115 cm saprolite on Douglas fir-dominated hillslope | place: USA:California | collected 2013-09-17 | reverse complement strand
GCCAGGCTACCAAGTCCGAGCGCCCTCACAGGTCCGGCCGATGCTCCTTTCTCCCGGCCCTCGTGCAATACGACGATCGTTTCACCTGCGGCCATGCCGTCCGCATAAGTCAGATTCTCTTCGTCAATGTAGTGGCGTCGCATGGGAACGGCCAGCAGGATACCGAGCAGGCTCGCGCTGCAGAGCCACAAGAATATCTGCCAGGTACCCAGATGAATCGCCGGGTTGAGGATGCCTTTGGCGTTCAATAAATCAAAAGCAGCCAACAGCACGCACATGAAAGCTGTCTGTCCGGCACTCGTGCCCATTGTTTGCACGATGTTGTTCTCGCGTGCGTTCGTGCCTGGGGCGCGCAGAATGAGAACGAGGGCGATAAAGCCAAAGAAGGCTGACACCACAGAAAGATTCGGCCCAAAGCCAAGCTTCAAGACACAGTAGGGGTAGGCGCTGCCGATAATTATTGCAACAAAGAGTCCGACAATGATCGAACGAACGGTGAGTTCCGGGCCCGTCTTGGCGGTCGCAGTGGTCTGGCTCATGAGCGCTCCTCAGGCTAGATTCAGTGTTGAACTCGAGTCTACCGCGCACGTCTGCGGGCGGGCTAGTTTATTCTTGTCTGCGTCACAAATGAAGGATACAAATCCAAACGCAAGCAAATAGCAAAAAACAAATGAACCATGTTCATGGGCCTGCAAAGCAAAAAGTGAGGATTTCAGTGCGTCGTAAGGAGCTTGCCTGTTTTCTGGGAGTTGTCATCTTTCTTCTGGTTTCAGCAGCAAAGGGTCAAACCAGAGATGATGATTTCGACACGGGCAAACTAATCGACAAGGTTACGAGCAGAGCCGATCAGGCGCAGAGTTATGCGTTGTATCTCCCGTCCGCTTACTCACGCGCTAGCAAATTTCCAATTCTCTATTGTTTTGATCCGGGGGCCCGTGGTCAGGTGCCGGTCGAGCGATTTGAGAATGCAGCTGAAAAGTACAACTACATCATCGTCGGATCGAATAACTCGCGCAACGGGCCAAATCAACCACTGAACGACATTATCAGAACACTTTGGGAGGATACCCACGCGCGCCTTTCGATTGATAAGAAACGAGTCTATGTTGCCGGCTTTTCGGGCGGCGCGCGAGTCGCCATTTCAGTGGGTTACTCATTGCATGGTCTTGTCGCGGGTGTTATCGCGTGCAGTGGTGGCTTTCCTTCACAGATCGGTCCAACCACGCCACGATCGTTTGCTCTTTTCGCGACTGCCGGCCTCGAAGACTTTAACAATCCGGAAATGCAATCGCTTTCTCGAACGCTCGAAGGCTCGGGCGTACCAAATCGTCTTGCCATTTTTGCCGGAGGGCACGAGTGGCTTCCAACCACACTCGCCACTGAGGCCGTTGAGTGGATGGAGATCCAGGCAATTAGGGCGGGCCTGCGAGACAAAGATGAAGGGTTGATTGAGAGTATCTTCAGGAAGACCTTAGCGCGGGCACGCGCCGCAGAGGAAACGAGGGACAGCTACCTGGCGTATTCATTCTATGCTGCACTTGCTCTGGACTTCCAGGGGCTGCGAGACGTATCCGAATTTCAACAGAAGGCCGCTGCACTGAAGGCCACGAAGGAAGTTCGCGAGGCATTTAAGCGAGAGAAGCAGATGGAAGAAGAACAGGAACGACGCGTACAAAATGTTGATTCATTGATTGGAGTGCTGCTCCAGTCGGGAAACAATCCGCTGGCTCTATCGGACCTTAAGAATGCAATTGCGGTTCAGAGAAGAGCGGCCAAAGCTGAAGAGCCTTCTTCCAATCGGATAGTGGCGAGGCGCGTGATCGATTCGCTTTTCATCGAGTCGATCGAACAAGGAAATCTGGCACTCTTTCAAAAGAACGTTCAGACCGCGGTGCTGCACTTCTCCGTCGGCACAGAGATTCAACCCGACAACGCGCGCGTCTTCTATCAGCTTGCTCGCGCCCTTGCTCTAGCGAAAGAAAACAGAAAAGCTCTTGATGCCTTGCAAACAGCGGCCGAGAAGGGCTTCGCCGACCCAGGTGCCCTTAAGAGTAGCGACTTTGTCGGGCTGCAAAACGAGAAGCGATTCAAAGAAACTTACGACCTGGTCAGGAAGAATCGGGAAGCGATGGAGAACAAGCGCAACAATCATCCCAGATTCCCAATATCCCGCCGATGATGTCACTCGCCGCTGGACTTTAACAAACCATGATTAAACTGCCCGAGTCAGACGACGAGTTGCTGCGTGAGTGCGAAGTCGAGACCTTCCGTTCAAGCGGGCCTGGCGGACAGCATGTCAACAAGACGGAAAGCGCCGTCCGCCTCAAGCATCTGCCGTCAGGCGTAGTCGTTACCTCACAGGAGGAACGCAGCCAGCACAGGAACAAGGCGTTGTGTCTGCAAAAGATGCGTGAGAAGATCGAGCGGATGAACTATCGTCCCGCCAGGCGTGTTCCTACGCGAGTACCACAGAGTATGAAGAATCGGACCCTCAAAGAGAAGGCCAGGCGCTCACAAATAAAGCGATTGAGGTCAAAGCCATCGCAAGATGAGTGAGCGGTCAAGTTGAGTGTGAAAGGGTTAGACAAAAAGCCCATCCACAGATTGCGCAGATTACACAGACAAGAACGACAGGAGGCAGGAGCAGGAGCGCAACAGATGAGATACTCATTCCTGAGTTCTAACTCGGCCAACTGTTTCCTGCTCCTGCCTACTGCCGCTGTTTCCTGATTTTCTTTCTGTGTAATCTGCGGATGTAAGTTCGGACAGGGAGACATTGCAATGATAACCGTCGCCAATCGTATCTACGTCAAGCAGGAATACGCGGATGCTTTCGAGGAGAGATTTCGCGAACGTGCCGGGCTCGTTGACAAAATGCCGGGGTTCATTTCCAACCAGGTGCTGCGTCCCGTCAATGACGGTGACCCGTATGTAGTTTTCACTGTGTGGAATAGCCGTCAGGACTTTCTTAACTGGGTGCGCTCCGACGCGTTCGTTAAGGGCCACGCGCAGTCAGGCACAATGCCGAAGGAAGCATTTTCAAAGTCGAATGTGTTGGAGATGCACGAGGTGGTCCAGGATACTGCCCACCCTGATCTACAACCGGAACCGCGCGGCGGTCCCTTCAAAATGCACTAGGGGTGTAGAAACCTACGAATGTTATTATGCTTCTTTGATCTGTGTAATCCGCGTTAATCTGCGGCACTATTTCTTTCACAGCTTCTTCCGTTGGTGGAATTTGAGAGTTTTCACACAACCTATGAAGCCGGTGGTATCTGCGTTTTGTTAACAAGCTAAATTCCCATAAAAGAGAGCTGATCTATGATCTGTCTCATTAGCAGTGTAATCCTGGGATGAGAAGCTTCGATTTGGGCCACCGTTTCATTGAGACGCTCACCCAAACCTCTGTAATGTTCGGCATGTTCGTCTTCCCTGTTGAGCACTTCACGCACGTCCCTCGCCAAATTTTGAAGCAGCGCCCGATCGTCATCGTTCAGAAACTCCACTTCCTGAAGTTCTGTGTGGAGCTTTTCGAGCTGCTCACGAAGTTGCTGCTGTTTATCCATTCCTGGCCAGACCTCTCTTGAACAAAACTTTGTCAAGCTTCCACTCAAATCATTTCGCGCTGAGCCATTCCCATGCGCCGCAGCCAGCGGAAGTGCGAGACGAGACCAGCTCGGAAGGAGTTGTGCTGCCGGTATTTCACGCCAAATTCCCCACAGGTCTCTTCCACAATTTTCGAAATAGCCGGGTAGTTCACGTGGCACAGACGGGGAAATAAATGGTGCTCAATCTGAAAGTTCAAACCGCCGAGAAGCCAGGTTTCGATCCGGCTGCGGCGCGAGAAGTCGACTGTGGTTTCGACTTGATGTATCGCCCATGTATTCTCGACAGAGCTTGTCTTTTCAAGTGGTAGGGGAAACTCGGCCTCCTCAACGCAGTGCGCCAATTGAAACACGACGCTAACTGCGACACCCGCTACAGTGACTGTCATGCAGTAGAACAGCATAACGATCCAGAAGCGGTGGATCAACATTGGAAGGACAAATGCCATTGCAACCAGCATCGCCTTACCACCAACGAAGCCGATTAATTCCAATCCTTTTGGTCTCGGGATTCGCTGCTTCTCGATCCGCCCGAGCGCTACGTCACGAAAATCATCGTACAGATGCCACTTGATCACATTGAGTCCGTACAATGGCCACAGATAATAATGCTGCCAGCGATGAAATTCGAATCGTTTTTGATGTGGTGTTAACCGGCCAAGAATGCCGAGGTCGATGTCTGCGTCGTGTCCGGTGATGTTGGGATAGGTGTGATGGACGACGGCATGTTTCCAGTGCCAGACATATGAGCTGGCGCCGATCAGATCAAGCGTCATGGCCATCAATCGGTTCACCCATGCGTGGTCTGAATATGCATGATGCCCACCATCATGTTCAATATTGAAGCCAATCTCCGCCATTGCCAGACCAAGGAGAAGGGCCAGGGGGACAGCTTGCCACCATGCGGTTGCTGCGAAAACCAACAGGACGTACAGACCGCCAAAGGCCGTCAGGATGATCCCCGTCTTGAGATACATTTGCGGGCAGTCGCGCTGTCGCCGGCCGGTGCTGCGAAAAAATTCGTCTACTCTTCGTCTCAACTCGATCTGAAAACGGTTATCCCGGTTAAAAGTCAATCGGGAATCCGCCACTGGATTTATCTTGCTGCTCAAACTCATATTCCTTCCGCATCGCATATTATTCGCAGGGCACAATGGTGGCACTGCCGCCGCGACGCAGCCAAAAAAAATCCTCGCCGATTTCGTAGTGGAAATTTTCCGGAAGCGCTTTTGTGGACTCTCAAGGGGTTCAATAACGATTCGTCAGCACAGACGTGCAAGACCACCATAACAGTAGTTAGGATGTCAGGACTAGATGGTTGAAGACGTAGTTGTGTCACAGTTTCGTAATACATTTTGTTGAAATGAGTACCGAGGCAGCAGCTTTACTGTCACGACGGTCAGCGGCGAGGTTCTAAGCTTTCAAATCACAGGACTAACGAAGATCCATTTCAGGATAATTTATTCGGAGGCGCGGGCTGATGAAGCCCTGGCTTAGTGACGTACAGCGTTCAATACTCTATAGTGGACTCGACAAAGGAGAACTGAGTGAATAACAAAGACGCTTTGCAGAGCGCTGCGGACGAAGCAAGAAAAGCTGCACGCGCTGCGCGAGAATTTGCGGGATTGTTGGACGACTACGCGAAATACCTTACACAACCAAACTTTCGTCAGCGAGCTGAGGACGTTCACCTTTCCGCGCTGAATAAATTGAATGTAATAAATGAAGGCTTGGCAGTATGCGGTCAATGGGTGAATGAGAGTCCCGTGATTTCTTTGGAACCACCCGTTAGGCAAACAGTGGAGATTGAAGTTAGTAACAAACCTCTGGTAGAGGAAGGACCCAAGCCACGCTCTTTCCGTGTAGCAAAGAAAAGAAGTGGCAACGTAGCTATGCCCTGATAATCTAATCCGGGTTGAGTCAGGCCAGCATGATACCAGGGGCGGATCCCGCGGTCTCAACTGAACCTGACCCGATAATCGCTTACCGGTTGACTGCCTTCATCGCCGCCTCCGGATAACGAGCTCCGGCAGCTACGCCCTTTGGCGCAATCTCATCAATACGACGCAGATCGTCAGCACTTAGCAGCACGTCCAACGCACCCACGTTCTCTTCCAGATACTTCCGCCGTTTCGTTCCTGGTATTGGCACGATATCTTCGCCTTGGGCCAGTACCCAGGCAAGTGCAAGCTGCGCTGGAGTACACCTCTTTTCTGACGCGATCTCCTTGATGCGCCTCACTAGTTCGAGATTTTTCTGAAAGTTCTCGCCCTGAAAACGCGGACCATTGCGCCGAGAATCATCAGGGTCCAGATCTTCGTAGCTTTTGATTTGGCCAGTCAGAAACCCTCGCCCCAGAGGGCTGTAGGGCACAAAGCCGATACCCAGCTCGCGGCACACGTCGAGAAGACCGTCCTCCGGTTCGCGACTCCACAGCGAATACTCAGTCTGCAACGCCGCGATAGGGTGAACGCTGTGCGCGCGTCGAATCGTTGCTTCCGCCGCTTCTGACAGGCCTACATAGCGAACTTTTCCTTCCGTGACAAGTTGCGCCATCGCTCCTGCCGTTTCTTCAATCGGTGTGTCAGCGTCGACCCGATGTTGGTAATAGAGATCGATGGTTTCAACATTGAGGCGTCGCAAGCTTGCTTCGCAGGCGGACCGGACATACTCGGGTCGACCATTGACGCCGATAAATTTGCCTTCGGCATCACGAACATTGCCGAATTTCGTGGCAAGCACTACGTCATCACGCCGTCCTTTAATAGCACGTCCAACTAACTCCTCATTCGTGAACGGTCCGTATATGTCAGCGGTGTCGAGGAAGTTAATACCCAACTCCAATGCGCGATGAATCGTGGCAAGGGATTCCTGGTCGTCGCGCCCCCCATAGAAATCTGACATGCCCATACACCCGAGTCCCAAAGCTGAAACCTCGAGTCCCTCACGTCCTAGTTTTCGTTTCTGCATAAAAAGCCTCCTGACTCAGTAGTCAATATTTCGAATCGGAAGTCACCTCTATCATTGGCTATATATCATTTGACATTTTTCATTTGTCATTGGCTCTAACATCGAAAGCAACTTCAAGCTGATGGAGGCGAATTGCGAGTTCCAATAGACACCAAAGCCTCCTAAATGGGCCAATGAAAAATGTCAAATGATATATCCAATGATTGCGTTTTCACAGAGTCTCTCCGCCCCTGCCTCCCCGTCTTCTACTAAGGTTCCGGCGTGGAGAGCAGGTACACTGCAAACGATGCGAGCCAGTGTTCGCCGGCATAATCTCCACTGGCAACGTGAACCAGGGCTTCTGCAGCATGTTTACTCGCGGATCTTGAAAGGATGTTTCGAGCCGAATCACTCCGTGGCAGTGCCCTGGCAATGCTGCGCATGCACCATGCGCGGCTCAGATTCAAGCCGTCGAGGTGCACAAGCTTGGGATCACTTCGGTCGGTAACTATGGCAGGATGCAACAACGCAGCGGGTTCACTTTTGGAGATGCCTGGCAGGAATTGATGAAACCAATGGGCAAACTCCGCCGGTTGCATAACGCGTTGCATTAAATCCGCCTCCATTAGCGCGGGTGAAAAGAAATCTTCACCCCCAGGCTCCCAGGCGCCCGGATAACTTGCGTCCTTCGCAAAATAGTTACGGCTGCGCTCATCCAGCAAAGCCTCGAGCTTTTTGTCGCCGACGGCTTGCGCATAGTCGAGAGCGAAAGCTAAACCAAAGGCTGTGTTAGGATGAACTCCGGTACGAATCGGATATGTTTGTTTTGGCAGGAAGTCAGCGTAAGCCTTGACGATGACGTCAACTAACGGCTGGAGGCTTGCACTCCAGCTCTTTCCATCGACATCGTCCCACGAATGCAATTCTTGGGCTAATTTCAGAAGCCAGGCCCAACCGTACGTTCGCTCAAACGATTGCCGGTTGGGTTGTTTGAAATAGGTAGCCTCAGCCAGAATATTTTCAGCGGCCAGGTTCGCATTCAGCGCCTGACGAATCTGCGCCGCTTCAGGTAAACCAGGAAACATTCGCAGCAGCCGAACAAGCATCCAATGACCGTGCGCTGAAGAATGCCAGTCGTAGCATCCATAGAAAGCAGGATGCAACAGTTTTGGATTCCTCACATCAGCAGCATCGTTAATTACGTGTTCGGGCTTATTGGGAAACTCGCGGCTGACACACTTCAACGCAAGGGCGGCGAAATGCGAAGCTTGCTTCTCGCTGATGGCGAGATCGGCTGTCGTGTATTTGTTGTTGGTCATCTGCGGTTTCGCGTAGCCGGGAATTAACAGAATCATCATAGCGAGAAATAAGAGAGCTGGCGCATTCTTGTGCATCGGTTGCCTCGACTACTTCAATAGCGGTGTGATGGTCTGCCGATATGAATGTGTGGGCCCGTCGCCGTGCCCGGGATTGCTTCGCGAAAAGCCGAAAAAGGAATACCGTTAGCACGCAGAAAACCCATCAAGCTCTGTCCTTCGAAACCGTCCGGAGTTAGCGATACGTCCATCGCATTATGATGATCGAGGCGCCAACGATCGTGAATTGCTCCCTGCCCAAACACTGCAATCGGCAAAGGCTTCTTGAACGTATCGGAAAAGAATCGCTGCACTTTCCACGCATCATTCAAACCCCACGCGGCTGTGCCGTTGTAGCGAATGAATGAAGTTGTACTCAGAAAGGCGCCCTTTGCCAGCCGGGGAGCCCTGGCCATCTGCTCCTCAGCTTTGGCTTCGATCAGTGTGTCAGCAATCTGCGTATCCGCATTGGCCATTTGCCGCCGCGTTTCCGTTACTTTGTCTTTCTCGGCAGCAACAGCCCGCTCGTCTTCATCGATCTGGTTTTTTGCGATCAAGCCCTCGGCATAGAGTCTCTGTGCGAGCGCCAACCTATCTTCTGCTTTCTTCACATTGCTTTCATAGATGACCAGAAGCTTTTCAAGGCTGGCCTTAAGTTCTTTCGTGGCATTCACAAGGTCTTCGCGCAACTTCGCCAGTTCACTGACCGGCTTTGGCGCAGCTTTCACGCGCGGTTTTTTCTGCGCCGAAACGGGCGCCCAAGTGACGACGAGAAAAATAGCGGCGACCATAATCGCAGACGGCCTTGTTCTCGACGATGGGAATTTCCGATAGACTTGATAGTACATTCTCTGCTAGTTTTGCCTTGGCTCCTCGGAGCTATTATCGGTTTCGCACCTCTCGTTCGCGTCGCAATTGACTTCACCACCGACCAAAATAGCAACGCCTGTAAAATAAAACCACAACATCAGGACTATCAACGCCCCGAGCGAACCATAGGTCACGCTATACGAGTTGAAGTAATGCAAGTAGACTCTGAAACCAAACGAAACTAGCAGCCACAGGGCTACGCCCACAATGGCGCCAGGTGTGGACCATCTGCGCTCTTCCGGCCGGAGATTCGGAGCAAAATTGTAAATCAGGTTAAACGTCGCCAGCACAAAGGCGAGCGCGATCGGCCACTGGAGAATGCGCCAGGTTATTCTGAATGGATCACTCAAGCCGTAACGGCCAGCGACAGCGTCGCCGATTGTGCCGCCATATAAGATGATCGCCAGGGCACAAATAATCAGAATCGCGAGGGCGACAGTAAGGAATACAGAAACAAGACGGGCCTTCCACCACGGACGCGTTTCCTTAACCTTGTAAGCAATATTTAGCGTCTCGCTAATTGCACCCATGCCATTGGACGCAGCCCAGAGCGCCGCGAGCAGGCCCAGCGAGAGCTTTCCGCCACCCCGCGCAGTGCTGATTTCATCCAGCGTCGTATGAACGAGAGTTACCGCGGCGGAAGGCATAACGGTAGCCAGGTAACTCAGCAGCTTATATCGCAGCTGCGTGCCGGCCTGAGCGAAGTAGCCGAGCAACGTAACGAGAAAAAGCAGCAAAGGAAAGAGCGCTAGCAGGAAATAATACGAAAGCTGCGCGGCGCGCCCAAAGATCCCGTCGTCGTTTATGCGCGCCGATAAGCGCTTAGCTCGTTCTCGCCAGGTGAAGTCCTTCATACCCCGTGCTCGCGCCCAGCCTGATCGCCGGAAATAGCCCGTCCCTACTTGCGCAGGCGTGCTTTCTAACAATAAGTGCTCAAGACTTTATGTCTGAAGAGTAAAAGGTTTGCGGTTAGGAGTGGGTCCTACTTGACCATGGTGCCCGTACGACTCCAGCGTGTGTTTTCCAGGAAATCGAGCAGGAAATTGCCGTTCGAAGGCGCGCTTTCGTCGTACGACCAATAGACAAACATCGCGCGGCCAATAACAAGGTCACGCGGAACAAAACCCCAGTAGCGACTATCCTCACTGTTGTTGCGATTGTCGCCCATCACAAAGTAACTTTGCGGGGGGACAACAATCTCTTTACCGTCGCCCTCCTTAAAGATGTCGTAGTCTTCATCAGCGAAGTTGACGAAGTCGTGCTTGTAGTAAACGTCATAGGTCTCATCGGGTTTTCGCGGCGGGTTGTTCGTAATCTCAAGCGGATCTTTGCGATTATGGTCTATCGCCTCAATCTGATGTTCGGGAATGACATTGCCGTTGACAATAACGTTTCTCCCCTCCAGGCGAATATGGTCGCCGGGCAGCCCAATCACCCGCTTCACATAGTTTGTCAGGATGGGTTTGTTGTCTGGTCTTTCATAGTCCCGCTTTGGATCATAACGGTTGCCAGGATACTTAAAAACGATTATGTCTCCGCGGCGGATCTCTCTCTGTGGCAAGAACGGTAAAGACTTGCCCGGCGCAAAGATAAATTTGTTTACGAGCAGATGATCTCCGATAGTAATTGTGTTCTGCATAGATCCCGTCGGCACCTTCACCGCCTGTACGATGAAGGTCATGCCAAACAAGGCCATGATTACAGTGACGACGGCTGATTCAAAATACTCACGCAGGATTGATTTTGGAGGGCCCTTGGGCTTGACCGGAGCCGCGGGAGTCTTAGGATGACCGTTACGATTAAAGAAGCCAGACAGCGAAAACGGTTGCGGCTTGGTCTTCGTTTCCGAAGTGCCTTCGTTGATCTTTTCGGTAGTTAAGTTGCTAGCCATCAAAAACATCCTAGATACGTTGGCTGCGGGGGTCAAGTTCAGCACCCGAGAAAGTTTTCAGGACCGACGAGAACGACCTGAACGGTAAACGCATAACCATCGATTGAGCATTCGATCCCAAAGCCGAGCCCACCGTTAGGGGTTGGATTTCAGCACTTCCAAAGCCGCTCTTGCGGCTGAAGCCTCGGCGGCCTTGATTGAATACCCTTCCCCTTGAATATTGCCGTTATCCCAGCTTACTTCGACGTGAAAAACGCGCCGATGGGGGGGTCCCAGGGTTTCTATAACGCTGTAACGGGGAGCCAGTCGACGCTCGGCCTGGAGCTTCTCCTGCAACATCGTCTTGTAATCGGCCTTTGCCGCCGTTAACGGATCGGCGTCTTCCAGCTCCTCGCTTAACGCGTGGCGGAGAAACACCGTCGCTGCCTCAAGCCCGCCGTCAACGAAGACTGCTCCTGTGATGGCCTCAAACACATCTGCGAGTAGCGCGTTCTTTTGGCGTCCGCCACTCTTCTCTTCGCCACGGCCGAACCTCAAAAAGTCGCCCAGGTTGAGTCTCTGCGAAGCCTTTGCCAACGTAGGGGCGCTGACGAGTCTATGCTTCATGCGAGAGAGTTCGCCTTCGGTACCACCTGGATAGGAATGGCAAAGGTAATCCGCCACTACCAAGCCGAGCACCGAGTCGCCGAGAAACTCGAGAGATTCATTATGCAGTTTGCGGGCGTGGAGTTCGTCGCCGGGCGCAACCTGTTCATGGGCCCACGAACGGTGGGTGATGGCCCGCTCAAGCAGTGCACGATCACTAAACTTGTAAGCAAGAATTGTTTCGAGGAGGTCCAGATCGGGAGATGCGGTTGAAAGCTTTTTCAAGACAAATCGGATTATAGCAAACGCCGGAAGCTTGTCTAAAAATTCTGACAGGCTTCCGGCGGAAAGATTGAAATCACCAAGTGCCAACTACTTCAGCGTCGCTGGTGGTTGGTGCGAGGCTTGATAGGCGGGCTCGTGCTACTTGTTTTTGTTCCGGTCTTGTTTGAGTTGGCCGGAGTCTTGTTAGCCGGCTGCGTAGAGTTGGGCACGCTATTGGTAGTAGAGCCCGTTGTTGAATTTGCTCCGGTTCCTGAAGCGCCCGGTGTCGAAGAAGGCGGCAGCGTGATAAGCGGCGTTGGTTCTGGCGGCAATGGCTTCGTCAGAATGCTGGCCACCATCTCGTTCATACCCGCGTCCGACTTATCATGACGGTATTTGTACCAGGTCGTCAGACCCTCAACCCATTCGGGTTTACTACTCTGAAACTTAGGGTCGTTTCCAGCAGCGGCGACAGCTCTGGCATACGCGTCGACCATGCGATCGACAACCTGGTTGATGTTTGCCAGTGCCAGTTTGCTTTCAGGAGTTTCATCCTTACCTTCGAATAACCTCTTATAGTCAGCCGACTGCTTAGCATATGGTCCTGCCTCATATGCTCCCGCGATGTACGCATAAAGGAACGGTAATTTCTTCAAGTTACTTTCAAACTGAGCAGCCTTTATTAAGTAACTTAAGGCAGACGCCGGATCCTGAGGCAGGGTCAGTACGCCAATGGAATAGTTCAGATAAGCGAGGGCTTCATCCTTACTGCCAAATGGCTGCCAACTATCTACCGTCTTGCCTGATTCGATCAGTTGAATGGCCTTCTTCGCGTAGTTGATCGCGTCAGCGCTGAAGCTGTTATTCTTCGCTGCGGCCGCCAGATATCCAGCGTATCCCAAATCGATCAAAACCTTCAGGTTGTCAGGCTCGTCGTTGAGGATCTCTTTTCCTAGTGTGAAGGCATCCGCATATTTCTTTTCATTATAAATAAGCTGGGGAAGCCGCACCTTGCGGAACTCTTTGTCATAGGCGGCTACAAACTTCTTCAAATATTTTGTAATGTCGGTGTCTTCAGGAGTACATGCCAAATACTTCTTTGCCGCCTCGTAAGCTTTCGCCTGGTCGGTCTTCAGGTCTGCTCTAAAGGTTGCGTACCACGTATCTTTGTTTTCCTGAGTACATTGATCCTGAACCAATGTACCCGGTTGCGACAGCAGTGTTCTGGCTGCGGCCGGTAAGGCAAAAATTGCCGCTGTCGCGCCGATTGCTATCAGTTGAGTAATCTTTTTCATTAGTCGTCCAACCCTCCAAGAACTTTCTTCAGCTATCCCGGCGAGGCCCCTGGCCTTCACTCGTCGCGACAGGGTACTTTATGATGCAAATGATGTAGAAAGCGGTTGCCGATCTTCCAAAGGGGAGGAGAAGTACAATCGCAGGCTACAAAACTCAGGTCAAAAAAGAACGCTCGCAATATTCCTGCAACTCCAATGAAAGTGTCAAGGTGCGAACGTAAAAACACACGCAGAACCATCAAAAAAATGCGCCGAAGGTAGATTAGCCTTCGGCGCAGATCTGTTAGAGATAACCTGTCTGCTGTTTATGGTTGAGCGGGCTGTGTACGCCGGGGCCTCTGTGCAACTGGCGATACCACGCTCGCGGGAAGCGGGGTTGCTGTTCCGGGCTGCGAAGCATCATTCTGTTGCGGCGCTGGTCGCTTTTCAATTGGCATAAGTACGCGCTTCACTTTGCTCTGGGGAGCGGGACTTTCGCTCGCAGCAGGCTTCGAAGGGGCCGGAGTGCTGGTGGCTACTGCAGCATCGGTCGGGGCGGCGGTGTCGCCCGTGACATTCGTATCTCCGTTTTCCGCGGCTTCTGCGGCAGCGGCATCTTTCTCTTCATCATCGGGGGTTGAGGCCACCTGCATATCGACAGGCGTACCGAAGCGGTGATTTAGATCACGGTAAATTTCTCCGGCAACGGCGGCCGGCAGATGATGATGAGCGTCGGTTCCCTGTGTGATCACGACAACCGCGAGTCGGGGATTTGCCAAAGGCGCATAAGAAGTAAATAACCCCACCCAGCCGGCCTGGCCTATGCACGTTCCCGTTTTTCCCGCCACGGTCTGCGCGGGATCATAGGCTCGCCTGCCGGAGCCGTAGTTCACGGAGCCGACCATGCCGGGCACCATTCGCTGCCACACGTCGTTTCCAATGTCCAACTGACGACGGACCTTAACACTAAACTTGTTCTGTTCCTTTGCAGTGCGTGGAGTTTGCGGTACCAGCAGCCTTCCGCCGTTAGCCATCGCTGATACCAGAGTTCCCAACTGTAGCGGCGTTACCTCAAAGCCATCGGCATATGAAAACATCCGGCGCTGGACA
>WNFJ01091201.1_pt2 | contig 13904 bp, 14 predicted proteins | sample 5400461 | NCBI WGS metagenome assembly WNFJ01 (sample SAMN13153349, study PRJNA577476) | soil metagenome | isolation source: 115 cm saprolite on Douglas fir-dominated hillslope | place: USA:California | collected 2013-09-17 | reverse complement strand
GGGGGCGGCCCTGCCGATGGCGGCCCGCTACCTGAGCACGCCCCTCGCCGGCTGGCCCCGCCTCGTGCTCGCCGCCGTGGCGGCCACGGGGTTCGCCGTGCTGTGGTGGCGCCGCGGCACGCTCACCGGGCTCCGCTTCGGCTTGGCCGTCTTGGCGCTCGCGGCCCTGGTCGGTACGCTATGGCGCTGATCGAGCGCGAGGCCAAGATCGTGAATCCGCTCGGGATGCATGCGCGCCCCGCGGCCGAATTCGTGAAGCTGGCGAACCGCTTCGCCGCCGCGGTCCAAGTGCGCAAGGACGACCTGGCGGTGAACGGCAAGAGCATCATGGGCGTGATGATGCTGGCCGCGGAGTGCGGTTCCTCGCTCTTCATCCGCACGGAAGGCGCCGACGCCGAGGAGGCGATGGAGGCGCTGCTCGCGCTCGTGGCCGACGGGTTCCACGAGATGCACCTGACGAGCGAGCTGCGGGACCAGGAACGCGCAGAGGAAGAGGAAAAAGAACAGCGGGGTCAGCCATGAGCGACCGGCTGCTCAAAGGCATCGGCGTGTCGGCCGGGATCGCCATCGGGCCCGCCGTGGTGGTGCGTTGGACCATGCCCGAGGTGCCCCACCACGTCGTGCCGCGCGCCCGCGTCGAGCGCGAGGTACGGCGCTTGCGGGCGGCGGTGCGCGACGTAAAACGCCACATGCACGAGCTCAAGGCCAAGGCCGCGGTGCGCGCTGGCGCCGACGAGGCCCGTATCTTCGACGCCCAAATCCTCATGCTCGAAGACCGGGAGTTTCTCGCGGGCGTCGCCGCGCTGATCCGGGAGAACCGCCTCACCGCCGAAAAGGCGTTCGAGTTCAAGGCCTTGGAAGTGCGCGACATGTGGGCCGAAACCGGCAGCGCCCGGCTCAAGGAGCGGCTCGCCGACTTGTCGGGCGTCGCCATCCGCGTGATCGAGCACTTGATGCACCGCGGCCCCGACGAGGCCTGGGCGGACATCACCCGGCCCTCCGTCGTCGTGGCCAAGGAGCTCGGCCCGGGCCTCACCGTCCAGCTCGACCGCGAGCACGTCGTCGGGCTCGTGAGCGAAGAGGGGACGCGCACCTCGCATGCCGCCATCCTCGCCCATTCCATCGGCATTCCGGCGGTGTTCGGCGTCGCGGGGGCGCTCGGCCGAATCCAGCCCGGCACCATGCTCGTGCTCGACGGGGCCCGCGGCACCGTGCTCCTGCAGCCGACGCCGGCCGAGCTCGCCGAAGCCGAGGCGCGCGATAAGCGCGATCGCGAGCTCGCCTCCCAGCTCGAGGAAGTCGCCGGCCAACCGGCGGTGACCAGCGACGGCGTGCGCATCGTGCTGCGCGGCAACGTGGACCTCCCCGACGAGATCCGGCCGGCGCAAGAACACGGGGCCGAGGGCGTGGGCTTGCTGCGCACGGAGTTCCTGATCACGAGTCACCGCACCCTCCCGAGCGAGGACGAGCAGGCGACCTACTTCCGACGCGTGGGCGAGGCGTTCCGGGGGTATCCCGTCGTCGTGCGGACCTACGATCTCGGCGGCGACAAGCTGCCGGGCCCGTTCCGCGTGGGGGCCGAGGCCAACCCGCAGCTCGGGTGGCGCGCGATCCGGGTGTGCCTGGACCGGCCGGAGATCTTCCGGACCCAGATCCGCGCCGTCCTGCGCGCCGCGGCGCACGCCAACATCCAGCTCATGATCCCGCTGGTCACTCGGCTCGACGAAGTGGACCGCACCCGCGCCCTGGTGGTGGAGGAAGCGGCCGCGCTCGCACGCGCCGGGATCGAGGCCGCCAGCTCGGTGCCGCTCGGCGTGATGGTGGAAACGCCCGCCGCCGCGTTGATCGCCGACCGCCTGGCGGCCGAGTGCGACTTCTTGAGCGTCGGGACCAACGACCTGACGCAGTACACCCTCGTCGTGGATCGCGGTAACGCGCGCTTGGCGGACCGCTTCAATGCCCACGACCCCAGCGTGCTGCGACTCCTCAAGCTCGTGGTGGACGCCGCGCGTGCCGCCGGAAAGCCGGCGAGCGTGTGCGGCGAGATGGCGTCCGAGCCGCTCTCCGCGTTTCTGTTGATCGGCCTGGGCTACGACACTTTGTCCGTCGCCCCGCCCAAGCTCACGATCGTGAAGTGGACCGTGCGCCAAGTGAGCGCGGCGCGCGCGCGCGCCGCCGCGGAGCAGGCGCTCGCCGCACGCACCGCCGCCGACGCACTCGACCAGTTGCGCTTGGCCCTCGCCGAAGCAGTCGATCTCAAGCTGCTCGATCCCGACGGCCGGTTGCCCACGGGACGGCCGTCGGCTAGTTTGAACGTCTAAACCCCAGTCGGATCGACACATGCCAGCGCAGCGCCACGTGTTTACTTCCGAGTCGGTGACGGAAGGCCATCCCGACAAGATCGCCGACCAGATCTCCGATGCCGTCCTCGACGCCATCATCGCCAAGGACCCCACCGCCCGGGTCGCGTGCGAAACGCTCGTCACCACCGGCATGGCGGTCGTCGCGGGCGAGATCACCACCACCACCTATGTCCACATCCCCGACATCGTGCGGGGCACCATCAGTGCCATCGGCTATACCGACGCGAGCTTCGGCTTCGACGCGCAGACCTGCGCCATCCTCACCACGATCGATCGCCAGTCGGGCGACATCGCCCTGGGCGTAGATCGGGGCGGCGCCGGCGATCAAGGGATGATGTTCGGCTACGCCTCGGACGAGACGCCGGCGCTGATGCCGCTGCCCATCGTGGTCGCCCATCGCCTGGCCGAACGCCTCGCCTTCGTGCGGAAGGCGGGGGACTTGCCCTGGCTCCGGCCCGACGGCAAGACGCAGGTGAGCGTGGTCTACGCAGGCGATCGCCCCGTCGGCATCAGCAAGCTCGTCGTCTCGACCCAGCACTCCGACAAGATCGACAACGTGGAACTGCGCGCCGGGGTGATCGCCCTGGTCGTGCGGCCGGTGCTCGCGGATCTGGGCTTCGACGCGGCGGACTGTGATATCCTGGTCAATCCCACCGGGCGCTTCGTGGTGGGAGGGCCCCAGGGGGATGCCGGCCTCACCGGTCGGAAGATCATCGTGGACACCTATGGCGGGATGGCCCGCCACGGTGGCGGGGCGTTCAGCGGCAAGGATCCCTCGAAGGTGGATCGCTCCGCCTGCTACGCCATGCGCTGGGTGGCCAAGAACATCGTGGCGGCGAAACTGGCCCGGCGCTGCGAGGCGCAGGTGGCCTACGCGATCGGGGTCGCCGAGCCCGTCTCGGTGATGGTCGACACGTTCGGCACCGGCGTCGTGCCGGACGAGGTGCTCGAAGACGCGGTGCGGGAGGTGTTCGATCTCACCCCTCTCGCGATCATCAAGGCGCTCAACCTGCGGCATCCCATCTATCGCGCCACCGCCGCGTACGGCCACTTCGGCCGGCCTCCAGAGCGCCGGCGCTTCGTGGACAAAGACGTGGATCGAGAAGTCGAGTTGTTCCCCTGGGAGCACGCCAATCGCGTCGAGGATCTCCGGCTCGCGGCGCAGCGCTCCAAGCGCTACGCCGCCAAGCGGGTGACCGCGTGACCAGCACCGCCCAGCACGCCGGGTCCGACATCAAGGATCTGAGCCTCGCGCCCGAAGGGCGCCGCCGCACCGAGTGGGCGGAGCGCTCCATGCCGGTGCTGCGCCAGTTGCGGGAGCGCTTTACGCGGGACCGCCCCCTCGCCGGCCGGCGGCTCGCGGCCTGCCTCCACGTCACCACGGAAACGGCGAATCTCGCCGTCACCCTCCAGGCCGGCGGCGCGGATGTCGCCCTGTGTGCCTCGAACCCCCTCTCGACGCAGGACGACGTCGCCGCCCATCTCGTGAAGGACCACGGGATCAAGGTGTTCGCGATCAAAGGCGAGGATCACACGACCTACTACGACCACCTCCGCGCCGCGCTGGCGCACCGGCCCGACCTCACGATGGACGACGGCGCCGACTTAGTCGGTGCGCTGCACATGATCGCGCTGAATCGGCTGGACGATCTGGCGCCGCCCGTGCGCGCCTGGGTCGAGACGCTGTCGCCGGCGGACCGCAAGGCGCTCGTCGCCGGTGTGTTGGGCTCGACCGAAGAAACGACCACTGGGGTAATCCGGCTCAAGGCGATGGCCCGCGACGGCGTGCTGCAGTTCCCCGTCATCGCGGTGAACGACTCCGACACGAAACATCTGTTCGACAATCGCTACGGCACGGGCCAATCGACGCTCGACGGCCTGGTGCGCGCCACGAACCTCCTCCTGGCGGGGAGCACCGTAGTGGTCGCGGGGTATGGCTGGTGCGGGCGCGGCTTCGCCGCGCGGGCACGTGGCGCCGGGGCCAATGTGCTCGTGACGGAGATCGATCCGCTCAAGGCGCTCGAGGCGCAGATGGATGGCTATCGCGTGGCGCCGATGGCCGAGGCCGCGCGGGTCGGCGACATCTTCGTGACGCTCACGGGGAACGTCGCGGTGATCCGCGTCGAGCACATGCGCGCCATGAAGGACGGTGCCGTGCTCGCCAACGCGGGTCACTTCAACGTCGAGCTGGATCTGGCGGGCCTCGCCCAGGCGGCGCAAGGACCGAGGCGCGTCCGCGAATTCGTCGACGAATGGCGGCTCGACGGCAAACGCCTCTTCGTACTCGCCGAAGGTCGGCTCATCAATCTCGCCGCCGCCGAAGGCCACCCGGCGAGCGTGATGGACATGTCGTTTGCGAACCAGGCGCTCGCGGCCGAGCTCGTGGTGCAGCGCGCGCGGCAGCTGACGAAGGACGTGCACCGCCTGCCGCCTGAGCTGGACGCGGAGATCGCCCGTCTGAAGCTCGCCGCGATGGGGACCGCGATCGACACGCTCACCGCCGAGCAGCAGCGCTACCTTGCGTCGTGGGAGATGGGGACCTGAGCGCCAATGTGATCCAGGTGCGGGTGGCGCACCTCGGGCTCGACCGTACGACCAACACTCCGGTCGTCATCCTGCAGGAGCAGGAAGGGGAGCGCGTCCTGCCGATCTGGATCGGGCCGGCGGAGGCGAGCGCCATCGCGATGGAACTCGCCGGCGTCAAGTTCGCCCGGCCGCTCACCCACGACCTCCTCAAACAGGTCATCCTCGGCTTGGGCGCGGACCTGCGGAAAGTCCTCATCACGCAGGTGAAGGAGAACACCTATTTCGCTGAGCTGCACATCTACCGCGGCGACGCCGTGATCCAGATCGACGCCCGCCCCTCCGACTCGATCGCCGTCGCGCTGCGCTTGAAGGCCCCCATCTTCACGAGCGAGACCCTGCTCGCCCACACCTCGGTCGAGACGGGCGAGCCCGGCGCGGAGACGGGGCCAGCGGCGCTCGACCCGGAAACGCTGAAGCAGCACCTCCAGAACCTCGATCCTGAAGATTTCGGGAAGTTCACGCCGTAACGCGCTCGTGCTGCTCGCCCTCGTGGCGGGCGGCCGCGCCGAGCTGTCCAGCCAGAGCCTGAGGGTGTCGGGTCGCGTCCTGCGCGGCGGCCCCGCCGCGCGACCGATCGCCGGCACTTGGGTCGTGCTGCACCGCGTCGCCATGGACGGCGCCGGACGGCCCGTCGACTCTACCCGCACCGACGGCGCGGGACGGTTCACCCTGACCCTCCCCAACCCCGTGCGCGGCGCCGTCTACGTGGCCAGCACTTGGTACTCCGGGGTCGCCTATTTCTCCGAGCCGCTCGACGGCGCCGCCCGCGGCGCCGCCACGCTCTCCCCCCTCCACGTGTACGACACGAGCTCGGTCGGGCCGGTGCGCCTCGCCCGCCGCGTGGTCACCATCGCCCGGCAGCGGCGCGACGGCACGCACGCGGTGCTCGAGCTGCTCGATCTCGAGAACCCCGCCTGGCGCACCCGCATCGCCGCCGACACGCTGCGGCCGACGTGGGCCGGGGCCCTCCCTGCCGCCGCCCTCCAGCTACAGCTCGGGCAGGGCGACCTCTCGCCCGAGGCGGTCACCCGGCGCGGCGACTCGGTAGCCGTGTTCGCGCCCATCCCTCCCGCCGCACGCAAGCAGCTCACCTATACCTACGTGCTGCCGGCCGACCTGCGCCGCCTGAGCCTGCCGATCGACCAGCCGACGGGAGAACTCGACCTCCTGCTCGAGGATACGACCGCGGTGGTCCGTGCCGCGTCGCTCGATTCGCTCGGCATCGAGGAGCTCCAGGGGCGACGCTTCGCGCGCTACCAGATGCGCGACGTCGCCGGCAGCGCGCGCCTCGCCATCGCGCTGCCCGCCGCGCCGGCCCGGCCGCAAGCGCTCGTACCGCTCATCGTCGCGGTCGCGGCCCTCGTCCTCGCCGTCGCGTTCGTGATCGCGCTGCGGCGCAAGCCGGCCCCGCTTGCGCCGTCCGTGCCGGCGCGCTAGACTAGCGCTCGTCGTTCAAGCGAACGGGGATTCACGGAAGCCGGTGCGAATCCGGCGCGGCCCCGCCACTGTGACGGGCATGTCGTAGCGGCTCAACGCCACTGGGGAACCGGGAAGGTCTCTGTTCGCGCCACCTTGAGATCCCTCGCGGGAGGGATGGTGGCGCTGCGCACCGCGCGCAGGCGCTTGCCCATCTCCGCTCCGCCGGGGGTGGGCTGTTTTGCTATGCGCCGCTGGGCACAGAGCACCCACCTCGCGGGCCTCCTCGTCCTCACGGCCGCCGCCGCGGCGTGCGGGCGGAGTGGCCGCGGCCCCGCTGCGGGCGCCACCCAGGTCACCGACGACGCCCGCCGCTCCGTCACAGTCCCGGCGCCGGCGCGCCGCATCGTGTCGCTCTCCCCGGCCGTGACGGAACTCGTCTTCGCGCTCGGCGCCGGCGATCGCTTGGTCGGTCGCACCCGGTGGTGCGACTACCCTCCGAGCGCCCGCGCCGTGCCGAGCGTGGGCGACGGCCTCAACCCCAACGTCGAAGCGGTCGCCGCACGCCAGCCGGATCTCGTCGTCCTCTATCCCTCGGCGCTCAACGCCACAGCAGCGGCACAGCTCGGTCGCCTGGGCATCGCCGCCGTGCTCCTACGACAGGATCGCTTGGAAGACCTGGCCCACACCGCGCGGTTGCTCGGCCCCGTGGTGGGTCGCGTCGCGGCAGGCGACTCGCTCGCCGCGGCGCTCCGCGCGCTGGTGGCGCAACCACCGCCCCCGGCGCCCCCGTCCCCCCGTCCGGGGCGCCAGCGCGTCGTCTTCGTGACCTGGGACAACCCGCCGGTGGTGATCGGAGGCGGCAGCTACCTCGACGAGCTCGCGACGTTGGCCGGCGCGGCCAACGTGTTTCACGACGTCGCCGCGGCGTCGGCAGTGGTGGGACTCGAGACCATCGCCACCCGCGATCCCGATGTGATCGTGTGGCTGCGGGACAGCGTGGGCCCCGAGCCGCCCCCCTTCGCCCGGCGCGCCGAGTGGCAGGTGATCGGGGCCGTGCGGGCGCGACGCTTCGTCTATCTCACGGGGTCGCTGTTCGGCCGGCCGAGCCCGCGCGCCGCCCAGGCGGCGCGCGAGCTGCGCGGGCTCCTCGCGGCGGTAGGGCCATGAAATGGCTGGCGTTGGGCGGCGTCGCCGTCGCGGCGTTCGTCGGCGCCGTGGTGCTCGGCCCGGCCCATGTCCCGCTGGCCGGGCTCGCCACCTCGGAGATCGTGCGCACGTTGCGGCTGCCGCGGGCGCTCCTCGCCTTCCTCGTCGGTGGCTCGCTCGCCCTCTCGGGTGCCGGGCTGCAGGCCCTGGTCCGCAACCCGCTCGCCGACCCCTTCCTGTTGGGACTCTCCGGCGGCGCGGGCCTGGGCGCCGTGGCGGCGCTCGCGCTCCACCTCGCCAGTCCCTGGGCCCTGCCGGTTGCCGCGTTCGCCGGCGCGCTCGGCGCCATGGCGCTCGTGTACCGCCTCGGGCTCGTGGGCGGAGCGGCGCTCGATCCGCGGATCTTGATCCTCGCGGGCGTCGCCGTAGGCGCGTTCGCCGCGGCGCTCACCACGGCCGTCGTGTCGCTCTCGGACGCCGCCGAGCTGCGCAACGCGTTCCTCTGGTTGTGGGGTGGGCTGTCGGGCGCGTCGTGGGACACCGTGCTGCTGCTGGGCCTGTACGCCCCGCTTCCCATCGTCGTCCTCCTGGCGGCCGCACGCCCGCTCGACCTGCTGGCCCTGGGCGAAGAGCCCGCCCGGCACCTGGGGGTGGACGTGGAGCCGCTCAAGCGCCGCGTCTACCTCGCGGCGTCGCTCCTCACCGCCGCCGCGGTCGCCGTGTCCGGCGTCATCGGCTTCGTGGGACTCGTGGTACCGCACGCGATGCGGCTCGTGTGGGGCCACCGGCACCGCGCGCTCCTCCCCGCGGCGTTCCTGGGCGGCGGCGCGCTGCTGGCGCTGTCGGACACCGTCGCGCGCGTCGCCGTTGCGCCGCGCGAGCTCCCGGTCGGCATCGTCACCGCGCTCGTGGGCGTCCCCGTTTTCGCGCTGTTGCTCCGCCGATGGACCGCGAGCTGATCCTCGACGTCCGCGACGTGCTCTATCGCTACCCGGGGGCGGCCGCGGACGCCCTGGCGGGGGTGAGCCTCGCCGTGCCGGCGGGCACGGTGTACGCCGTGCTGGGCCCGAACGGCAGCGGCAAGACGACGCTCGTGCGCGTCGCTTTGGGCGTGCTCGCGCCGCGCGCCGGCAGCGCCGCCGTGCTCGGTCGCGCCAGCGCCCAGTGGCCGCGGCGCGACCTGGCGCGGGCCGTCGGCGTCGTGACCCAGCGCGAGGACAATCCATTCCCGCAACGAGTGCGCGATACGGTGCTGCTGGGGCGCTACGCCCACCTCTCGCTGTGGGGAGCAGAGCGGGCCGAGGACCACGCCGCGGTGCGACGGGCGCTCGAGCGCTGCGACGCCCTCGCGCTCGCCGACCGCTGGATCTGGACGCTCTCGGGTGGCGAATACCAGCGGGTGCGACTCGCCCGCGCGCTGGCCCAAGAGCCGCAGCTGCTCGTGCTGGACGAGCCCACCGCCAGCCTCGACGTGCGGCACGAGATGGAGTTGTTCGAGCTGATTCGCGCGCTCGCCGACGCGGACGGGCTCGCCGTCGTGCTGATCACGCACCACGTGAACCTCGCCGCCCGCTTCGCCGACCGCGCGCTGCTCCTGTCACAGGGGCGCTCGGCAGGTGAGGGCCCGCCCGCCGCCGTGCTGACGCGCGAGACTGTCGAGCGCGTCTTCGCCTGGCCTGTCGCGATCACTCCGTTTGACGGACAACCGCAGATCGTCCCCTTGCGCCAAGGAAAGGGCAGCATATGAAACTCGCCGTAGGCGTCCTCCTCGTCCTCTCCGGGCCGCTGGCGCTTCGCGCGCAACAGCCCGTCGATACCGTGACCCTGACGCCCGTCGTCGTCACGGCGACGCGGCTGCCCACGCCGGTCGACGCGGTGCCGGCGGCCGTCACGGTCATCGGCGGGGCCGCGCTCCGCGAGCAGGGGATCCGCACCGTGGCGGAGGCGCTCCGCACCGTTCCGGCAGCGACCGTGGTCGCGACCGATGCGTACGGCAGCTTGACGTCGCTGTTCCTCCGCGGCGGGCAGTCGGATTACGTGAAGGTGCTGATCGACGGCGTCCCCCAGAACGCCCCCGGCGGAGCCTACGACTTCGCCAATCTCACGACTGACAACGTGGAGCGGATTGAGGTTGTGCGGGGACCGGTCAGCGTGCTCTACGGCTCCGACGCCGTGACGGGCGTGGTCCAGATCTTCACGCGCGACGGCCGGGGCACAGCGCAGGGCAGCGTGGGCGTGAGCGGCGGCACCTACGGTAGCCGGGCGGTCGAGGCGACGGTCGCCGGGGGTGGGGAGGCGGCTGGGTACGCCGTCAGCGTGTCGCACTTTGCGAGCGATGGCATCTATGCCGTGGATAATCAGTACCGTAACGAACTGGTGAGCGGCCGCGTGCGGTTCCGCCCGGGTGAGGGCAGCGACGCTGCGCTGTCGCTGCGCTATGGCGACGCCCTCTACCACTTCCCTACCGATTATACCGGGGCGGTCGTCAGTAACAACCAACATCAACTCGACCGCGGCCCGTCGGTCGGGCTCGACCTGGGCCACATCTTCTCCCCCCGCCTCGAGGGCCGCCTCGCCGCCGACTGGCACCGCGACAACTACCAGTACGCCATCGCCCCGAACGGGCCGAGCGATACGACCACGTTCCCCTACGCGAGCTCCGATTGGGTCACGCGCGAAGGCGCGGACGCACGGGCCAACCTGCGGTTGGGGACGAGTGACGTGCTCACCGCGGGAGCCGCGTTCGAGCGGCAGGCGATGCAGGGCACGACGCTCGCCGGGTCGCGTTCGCGGAACAACGGCGCCACCTACCTGCAACTCGTGACGGGGCTCGAGCGACCGCTGAGCCTCACGCTCGGCGCGCGGCTCGAGGACAACGAGCGCTTCGGCACCTATGCCACCTATCGGGCGGGGGTCTCCCTCCGTTTCTCTGGGCGCGCCCGCGCCCTCGCCTCGCTGGGCACCGGATTCAAGGAGCCGAGTTTGTACGACAACTATGCAACGGGGTACGTGCGCGGGAATCCCGACCTCCGCCCCGAGCACTCGTTCAGCTGGGAGGTGGGGCTCGAGTACACGACCCGGCGGCCGGCGATCAGCGCGCGCGCCACGTACTTCGACCAGCGGTTTCGCGACCTGATCGACTACAACGGTGCCGCCACCCCCAATTTCTCCAACGTCCCGGGCGCCGACGCCCGCGGCGTTGAGCTCACCAGCGATGCCGCGCTCGCCATGGGCCTCCACGTCACGGCGGGCTACACCTTCCTCCGCACGCGCGTTACGCAGGGCGGCGCCGACACCGCGGCCACGGCACTCTTGGTACCAGGCCAACCGCTCATCCGGCGACCTCAGCACGCCGGGTTCGTGGCCCTCGCCTACCAGCCGGCCCGCCGCATCAGCACGGCCGTCACGGCCCGATACACCGGCGCCCGGGCTGATGTGGATTACGCCACCTCGCGGCGGGTGACGCTGCCGGCATACGCGCGCGTCGACGCGGTGCTCGACTACGAGCTGCTGCGCGCCGCCGCCGCCCGCCCCGGCCTGACGCTCTCCGGACGGGTCGAGAACCTGTTCGACCGCGCGTACCAGGAGGTCAAGAACTTCCCCGCCCGCCGCCGCACCCTATTATTCGGGGGACAGCTCCGATTCGGGATGTGAACTGCGGGGGAGGGGTGGTGCGACGCTATCTGGAGCTCGTAGCGCTGGCGGGGGCGCTGGCCGGGTGCAGTGACGCACTCGAGCAGAACACGACCGTCGGGCAGTTCGTGGCGATCGCGAGCTCGGGGACCAGCGCGCTCACGCTGATCGCGGCGAGCGATTTCTCCACCACCGTCCTCACGCTGCCAACGATCGGCGCCGCAAGCGTCGCCGGACGCCGCAGCGTGCTCGTCGTAGCGGTGGACTCGGGCAAGTCGGGCACGCTCGTGATCGCCGACCTCACCCAGCGCCGCGATGCGGCGACGCGGGTGATCCGGCTCGACACCACGGCGACCCTCGCGGGCGTGGCGATCGCCAGTGATTCCGTCGCGTGGGCGGCCGATCCCGGCACCGGGCGCCTGTGGCGCGTGAACTATCGCAGCGGCGTGGCGGGCAGCGTCACGCTGGCGCTCGTACCCCAAGCCGGGGTCATCGTGACGGCGGGCAAGATTTTCGTGCCCGTCCTCACCGCGCCTGCCACCCAGGCCCTCGCGGTGCTCGATACCGCCACCGGCGCGCTCGGCCATTGTGGGGGGTGATAGCTTGCTCTACGTCGTGAGCGACAACCCGGGCGTGGGCAGCGCCAACCGCCTCGCCATCGTCGACCCGGTCGCCGCGCAGGAGCTCGTGGTGATCGACAACGTGGGCCCTGCGCCCGGGACCCCGGTGTTCCATCCCTCCGGCCGGCTGCTCATCCCGACCGGCGGGGCGGGGATCGTCGAGATCAATGCGCTCACGCGCGCCGTGATCCGGGGGCCAGGCCAGGCGGTGCCGGGGGTCCGGCCGGCGGGAGACTCCGTGATCGTGGCGCTCGCCGTGGACCAGGGCGGACGCCTGTATGCGCTCGACGCCGTGACGGGGGCGACCGGCACGGTGCGAATCCTGTCGGGGCCGCCTGATTACGGCGTGCTGGGCAGCGTCGCCATCGGCGCGGGGCCGAGGGGCGCCGCCGTGGCGGCGATCCCGTAAGTCCATGAGCCTCGTCACCACGCCCGCCGTCGTCCTCCAGACCTATCGCTACAGCGAGACGTCTAAGGTGGTGCGACTCGCCACACGCGAGCTGGGGGTCCAAAGCGCCATTGCCAAGGGGGCGCTGCGGCCCAAGAGCCGCTTCGGCGCGGGACTGGAGCTCTTGAGTGACGGGATAGCGCACCTCTACTATCGAGAGACGCGCGACCTACACACCCTCGGCGCGTTCGATCTCGTGGCGCTGCGGCGGGAGCTGGCGGCCGACGTGGGGCGCTTCGCGGGGGCCGCGGCGCTCGCCACGGTGATGCTCAAGATGGCCCCGCCCGCGCCGCTGCCGGCGGCGTACGACACCCTTGCCGCCGCCCTCGATGCCCTCGCGGCTGCGGCGCCGGCGCACGCCGACGCGACGGCGGTGCGGGCGCTGTGGCGGCTCCTGGCGGTACTGGGATTCGAGCCGTCGCTTGCGAGCTGCGTGCGCGATGGCACCGCGATCGCGGCGACGGGGGACGCCCCGGTCGCTTTCAGCGTGGCCGAGGGTGGCGTGCTGTGCCCGCGCTGCGCCCCGACCCAGCCGCCCACCCGCCTGCCGGCCGAGGCGTACCGCGACCTCGTCGCCCTCAACGACACGCGCGCCGAGCTGCCGGCCTGGGATCCCCCCCACGCCGCCGCGCACCGCCGCCTCGTGGCCCGCTTCGTCCGCCACCACCTGGGCGAGGCCGGCCCCCTCTCTGCCCTCGACTTCTGGGAGCGTCGCGCGTGGGTACCCACGAACCCCACTCCGGTCCCCTCAGCCGCTTCGTAATCGGCACCGCGGGCCACATCGACCACGGCAAGACCGCCCTGGTGAAGGCCCTCACCGGCGTCGACACCGACCGCTGGGAGGAGGAGAAGCGCCGCGGCATCACGATCGACTTGGGCTTCGCGCCCCTGCCCTTGGGCGAGGGCATCCACGCGAGCGTCGTCGATGTCCCCGGCCACGAAGGGTTCGTGCGCAACATGCTGGCGGGTGCGACCGGCATCGACGTCGCCCTGCTCGTCATCGCGGCGGATGAGGGGATCATGCCCCAGACCACAGAGCACCTCGCCATCGTCGAGCTGCTCGGCGTGCGCCGCGGCATCCCCGTGCTGACCAAGCGCGATCTCGTGGACGCGGACTGGCTCGAGCTGGTGCGCTCGGACGTGGTCGAGCGCCTGGCCCGGAGCCGCGTGCGGTGGGACCCGCCCGTCGTCACGTCGGCCCTGACCGGCGAGGGGCTCGAGGAGCTGCGGGCCGCGCTGCGCGGCGTGGCCGCGCATCTGGTGGCGCGCCCGGTAGCGGACGTGTTCCGCCTGCCGATCGACCGCGTGTTCGCCGTCGCGGGGGCGGGCACCGTCGTCACCGGGTCGACCTGGAGCGGGACCGTGGCGCAGGGCGAGGCGGTGCGCCTGCTCCCGCTCGATCGGGAGGCGCGCGTGCGCTCGATCGAGGTGCACGGCGAGGCGGCCGACCGAGCCGTCCCGGGGCGCCGGACCGCGCTGGCGCTCGTGGGCGTGGATAAGGACGAACTTGCCCGCGGCCACGTCGCCGTTACGGGGCCGGGCTGGCACGCCGCCACCGCACTCGACGCCGCGATCGAGCTGCTCGCGGGAGCGCGGAAGCCGCTCACCCCCCGCACGCGCGTGCGCGTCCACCTCGGGACCGCGGAGGTGCTGGCCCGCGTTGTCCAGGTCCGCGTCATCGCGCCCGGG
>WNFJ01675721.1_pt1 | contig 13906 bp, 16 predicted proteins | sample 5400461 | NCBI WGS metagenome assembly WNFJ01 (sample SAMN13153349, study PRJNA577476) | soil metagenome | isolation source: 115 cm saprolite on Douglas fir-dominated hillslope | place: USA:California | collected 2013-09-17 | reverse complement strand
GGAGGGCGTCGAGGCACGGAGCCTGACCTTCACCACCGCCGACGATGGAGTCGTCCTCGTCAAAGGCCTCCTCGACAAGGTCGGCGGTGCGGCGCTGCGAACGGCGCTTGAGCCATTGGCCAGGCGTGCGGGCAAGGATGACGATCGCGACCGCGACCGCCGGCTGGCCGACGCGCTGGTCGATCTCGCGATGCACGCGCTCGACAAAGGGGTGCCGGCGCAGCGACCGCACCTCCAGGTGACGACCTCGCTCGAGACCCTTCTCGGTCTCACGGGTTCACCGGCGGCGGAGATGGAGTTCTCGCTCCCGATCTCATCAAAGGCGGTCGAGCGGCTGGCTTGCGACTGCACGGTCACCCGCATCCTGCTCGGCTCGGACTCGACCGTGATCGATGTCGGCCGCGCCAAGCGAGTCATCTCCGGCCCTCAGCGCAAAGCGCTTCGAGTTCGCGATCAGGGCTGCGTGTGGCCCGGCTGCGACCGGCAGGCAAGCTTCACTTCGGGCCACCATCTGGCCCACTGGATCCACGGCGGAGCCACCGACCTCTCCAACCTTTGCCTTTTGTGCTTTCGGCATCACTGGATGGTGCATGAGGGGGAGTGGCAGATCGTGCGCGCGGACGACGGCCGCATGCTCACGATTCCGCCCGTCACCGAGTACCAGCGGCTGGCGCGCGGGCCTGACTAGACACCCGTCCAACCTGTCCAGTAATAGGACCATAAGGCGGGCCGAGCGGACCGCTGCCCCGACTAAAGTGTTGCCAATGGCGCCCGCCACCCATGGCCTCCTCGGCCGCATCCTGCGTGCCAACGACGACGCCGCCCGGCGCTATGGCCAGAACACAGCCGAGGTGGAGGCGTTCATCCGTGCTGCGTCGCAGCTGTCGCCCTGGCAGTGGCGGCAGGTGCTCACGGCGCGGCGGCTGGTGTCGACGGTTACCAAGGAGGGTTCCGCGCAGGCGACACAGTCGCTCCAGGCTGTCCAGGCCGCCATCCGCAGCACCGACGGTCGGGTGTCCGAACCGATGTCGAAGGCGGCCGAGGCGATGTTCGAGGCTCTGGACAAACGGAGCGACGACAAGGTGGCCGCAGCGTGGCAGGCGCTTTCGGCGCTGGTCATGCGGGAGCAGCTGTCGGCTCTGAAGTTCGCGGCGCATTACGCGCCATTCATATCCCTTGTTCCAGTCTCCGGGTTCGACGCCCTTGACCCCGACACGATGCGATTCCTGGGGGCCGTGCAAGGCCTGACCAAAGACCAGTGCGAGATCCTCGCGCGCCGCTGGCGCCTGGATCCCGACGCGTCGCGGGCGTTGCTCCAGGTCGTCGTCAGGAGCGGCTACCTCAAGGCGGAGGAGGCGGCCGCGCTGCTGGCCGTGTTGACGATCCCTGTTCACCTCACCGGCGATCAGGGGTGGGCCGCGGTGAGGACGGTCGTTCATGGCGGAAGGGTCCTGGGCGCGCGGGCCGAGCTGACCAGGGAGCAGGTCGTGACCCTGTGGGCTCCGCTGGAACCCGCGATCCCTTTGGCCACGGTCGAGGCACCGGTGGCCAAGCCCGTGCGTTCGCGCGTGCGGGCGGCGGTGGCCAGGGCGGCGACCGCCATCACCAAGCCGCCGCCGTCGACTCCCGTGACGCCGGCCACTAAGCCGCCGAAGCGCGCCACGTCGACCAGGCCGCCGGCGCAGTTCGGTCCCAACAGCTCGGAGGTAGCGCAGTTCGTCAAGGGCGTCGTCGAGCTGACGCCAATCCAGTGGCTCCGCGTCCTGGACCGCCGCCAGCTGGTGGCGACCGTCACCCGCCAGGCCGGCGCCGAGGCGGCCGGCATGGTGCGCGCGCTGCTCGCCACGATCAAGGGCACCAAGGACCTCGACACCTTCAGCCGGTGCCGCGCGTTCGCTGCCGTCGAGCGAGCGGGCGGGGCCGTGGCCGCCAAGGGGCAGCTCACGTATGAGGAATCGATGCACGCCTATGGCGCCTTCGGCGAGATCGTCCAGCTCGATTACGTCGACGCGGACGGCTTCGCGAAGCTGGTCGCGGCGCTCAGCACCGCCGATTGGGTGAAGGTCGCCGAGTCGATACCCGCGGTCAACCAGGACGTCGTCGCGCCGCTCGTCAACACCGGCGCTGCGCTCCACGACTTCCTCCAGGGCCGCTCGGACGAGGAGGCGGTGGCCGCCTGGCAGGCGGCGTCGGCGCTCGTCCGCCGCCAGCAGCTGGCGCCGATCAAGTTCGCGGTCTCATACGCGCCGTTCGCTTCCGCGATCCCCGTCACCAACCCGAAGTCGCTCGGCGCACCCGTGCTCCGGTACGTCAGCGCCATCGGCCGTTTGAGCGCCAACCAGTGCGCCCTCCTGGCCCTGCCCTGGCAGATGGCCGACGACATCACAACCGCCTTGTCGAAAGCCGCCGACCTGACGACGCGGACCGCCGAGGATGCCGCGGCGCTGGCCGCGGTCGTGACGGTGCCCATGCGCGTGAGCGGGAGCGAGGGTTGGGCGGCGGCCAAGACCGTGGCCTTCGGAGGCCGCGTGATAGGGTCCCGCACGCGGCTCAGCCTCGAGCAGCTCGAGGTGCTGTGGCGGCCTATCCAGGCCGCGATCCCGCTGGCATCGCTGGGTCCGATCCCAAAGCCCCGCCGGTGACCGGATCGCTGATTCTCTAATCTGAAGCTCGTGGCAAAAAAGAAGAAGGCACCGGCCAGGCGATCAGCCAACAGTGATGGCAAGGGTCCAAAGTTCACTCGGGTGATGGTGGTGTCGGCGCATCCCGACGACCCCGAGTTCAGCGCCGGCGGCTCGGTCGCCAAGCTGGCTATGGACGGAGCCAAGGTCACATACGTCATCGTCACCGACGGCTCGCAGGGCGGCGAGGATCCCAAGCAGAAGGACTCCGAGCTGGCCGCCATCCGGGAGAGGGAGCAGCTTGCCGCGGCGAAGGTGCTCGGGGTCAAGAAGGGCGAGTTCCTCGGCTACAAGGACGGCCACCTGACCCCCGACCTCAAGCTGCGCCACGACATCGTCCGCATGATCCGCAAGCACAAGCCCGAGCTGGTCATCACGCACCTGCCTGGGCGCGTGATCGACATGCCCATGGGCGGCTCGCATCCAGACCACCTGGCGGTGGGCGAGGCCACCATGGCCGCGGTCTACCCCGACTCCCGCAACCCGCGAGCCTTCCGGAGCCTGCTCAAGGAAGGCCTCCAGCCGCATGTCGTCAAGGAGGTCTGGATCCCGTACTGGACCTCGGGTGATTACCTGGTGGACATCACTCCCACGCTCGAGCTCAAGCTGGAGGCCTTGAAGAAGCACAAGAGCCAGGTCGCCAAACCCGGCCAGGAGTGGGACTTCGAGAAGTGGATGCGCAAGCGGAGCCGAGAGCTTGGGAAGAAGGCCGGGTACCGCTACGCGGAGTCCTTCAAGCGCATCACGGTCTGACCCCGACTTCTGTCCACGACTCGCGCACCCGGTCCCAGATGACCTCGGCCCATGCCGCGTACTGGATGTCGCCAGGGTGGAGCTGGTCGCCGGCGATCCAGCCCGGAGCGCCGAGGCGGTAGGTGCTGACACCCGTGATGTCGATCCACGTGAAGCCGCGGTCGAGGGCTTCGTCCCTGGCGGCGGCGTTGTAGTCGTTGGTCACTGCGCGGATCAGCCTCGGCTCGCCGAACTCAGCGGCAGCCGGCACCACCGACCAGTTGGGGATAGATATGGCGGCCACCCGCTCGGTCGCCTGCGCGAACTCCCGGATGCGGTCGTAGATCGTTTTTAGAGAGCTCCTGTATTCGTCGACCGATCGGTTCTGGACGAGGTCGTTGACGCCGATCAGGACCGTGACCACGTCGGGCTTCAGCTCGTCGAGCCGGCCGAGCTCCTTGCCGATGAGGTCGAGCGTCGTGAACCCGTTGACGGCGGGGTTGGTGAGCTCCACCTGGCGGCGGGTGGCGTTGGTCAGCAGGCGGGCCAGGATCGAGGGAAAGTTATGCGACCCATCGGACGCGCCCGTGCCGATGGTGTAACTGTCCCCAAGCGCCAGGTACCGGATCGGCGTGCTCACGCCCAAAACAACCCTCTCGTCTAACCCCTGATCCCCACGGGGAGCACGGGACCTTACCTCTCTATGTCTGCTAACGCGCTCCAGACGTCGATCTTGGTACGAACCCTGCGAATCACCTCGTCCGCGAACCCGGTCGTGGATGCCTGCCCGCCCAGGTCGGCGGTCCGGACGCCGTCTGAGACGGTCTCCAGCGCCGCCTCGTAGATCGTTCGAGAGGCGCGGTGGGCTTTTTCGCCCCTCATGTAGCCGAGCAGGGAGGCCACCGCCAGGATCATGGCCATCGGGTTGGCCACGTTCTTGCCCTGGAGCGATGGGGCGGTCCCGTGGGGCGCCTCGGTCATGGCGACGGCGACCTCTCCGGCGTCGTCGAACGCGAGCAGCACCGACTCCGCCCCGGCGATCGTGCCGAACAGCTGCATGATCATGTCGGACAAGGTATCGCCGTCGCGGTTGAGCGCCGGGATGACGAGGGACTCGCCAGTCGTGGTCAAGAGGAGCGCGTAGGTGGCGTCGATCAGCTGGGGGTCGTAGCGCACCTCTGGGTGGCGCCGTGCGGCTTCGTCGAGCTCTTCCTTGAACATCCCTTCGTAGACCGGGCTGACGGTGTACTTCGGGCCGCCGAACACCTTGGCCTCGATACGCCTGGCATGGGTGAAGGCGTACTCGGCCACGATGCGGCAGGTGCGACGGCTGATCTTCTCGGTCCGGTAGGCCCATTCGTCCAGGCCATGTCCCTCCCGCCACTCCTTGGCGCCGTACGCGCCGTCGACGGCCATCCGGATGACGGAGATCGGGGCGTGCACGCCCGCCAGCGGGCGCACGCCTGGAATCCGCCGCCCCGTGCGGACGATCACGCGGCCGTCGATCTGCTTGCGCAGGATGGCGTTCGGGCTGCCCACGTCCCCCGCGCCCTCAGGGGTGATGGTCGCCGCCTTCAGGCCGTAGCCGCACTCGCGGAGCGCGGCGGCGGCGTCGAGCACCACCTGGTTGCGGGTCTCGCGCCGCCGCTCGATCGAGAGGTCGAAGTCGCGGAGCTCGACCTCGAAGCCGATGACATCCGGCACCAGCAGCCGCACGGCTTCGCGCAGGAGCTCTTCGCCCGTCTGATCGCCGTGCAGGACGGCGATGGTGGTTCCCGGCATCGAATCGAATGATATGGCCCGGCCCGCGACGGACCGGGCCGGCGCGGTATCGTGAGTGGCTCGCGGCCACTCTGACGCGAACTTTGCTGCCCTGAGAGCCTTCGCCGAATCGTCTGGTACTATTGACACCGCCTGGGAAACCTAGGCTTTTTTATTTAAGCCCCCACCAAAGAGCCAACCATGGAAGACATCATCACCCTCGCCTGCGGCGTGTGTAAGCGGCGCAACTACACCACCGTGAAGAACAAGAAGAACGACCCCGACCGGCTCGAGCTGAGCAAGTACTGCCGCTGGTGCCACAAGCACACGGCGCACAAGGAGACGAAGTAATTTCCGTGGCCGTCACAGCCAAGAAGCGCGCCGAGACCGAAGCCGAAGGTGGCCCCGGTCGATTTCTGCGTGAGGTTTTCGACGAGCTGCGCAAGGTCGTCTGGCCCACGTGGGGCGAGCTCTATCGCTACACGCTGGTGGTGATCTTCACCGTCATCGTCCTCGGCATCTTCATCGGTGGCACCGACTACCTGGTCGGCGAGCTCGCACGGCGAGCCATCTACAACGGGGTCGCACATTAGATGGCAGTCGAGAGAGCCTCGCCCGAGCAAGAGGCCCAGTGGTACGTCGTCCACGCGTACTCGGGCCATGAGGAGAAGGTCAAGAAGAACCTCGAGAAGAGGATCGAGTCGATGGACATGCAGGACAAGATCCTGCAGGTGCTCGTGCCGATGGAAGACGAGATCGAGATCAAGGACGGCAAGCGCCGCCACGTCCAGAAGCGGATCTTCCCCGGCTACATCCTGGTCCGCATGGTGATGTCTAACGACTCCTGGTTCGTAGTCCGCAACACGCCTGGCGTGACCAGCTTCGTCGGCTCGGCCAACAGCCCCGTACCGCTCCAGGAGAAAGAGGTCCGCGCCATCCAGAAGCAGATGAAGCAGGAGGCGCCGAAGATCCGCGTCGAGTTCCAGGTCGGCGAATCGGTGCGCGTGGTCGACGGCCCGTTCACCGACTTCCACGGCAAGGTCGACGAGATCAACCCTGAGAAGGGCAAGCTCAAGGTGCTGGTCAACATGTTCGGCCGCGAGACGCCGGTCGAGCTGGACCTGCTGCAGGTCGAGAAGGTTCATTAGCCGTGAGCAAGAAGAAGGTCCGCACGGTCCTGAAGCTCGAGCTGCAGGCCGGACGCGCCACTCCCGCGCCGCCGGTGGGCACCGCCCTCGGGCCGCATGGCATCAACATCATGGAGTTCACGAAGGCCTACAACGAGCGCACGCAGGCTCAGGTCGGCGAGGTGGTCCCCGCCGAGATCACGATCTTCGAGGACCGGAGCTTCGCGTTCGTGCTCAAGACCCCGCCGACCGTGAACCTGCTCAAGCGCGCCGCCGGTGTCGACAAGGGATCGGCGAAGCCGAACCGCGAGAAGATCGGCCGCGTGACCAGGCAGCAGGTCCGGCAAATCGTCGAGACCAAGCGCAAGGACCTCAACGCCTTCGAGACAGAGGCGGCGATGAAGATGATCGAGGGCACAGCACGCTCGATGGGCCTCGAGGTCATCGAGTAGTAATGAGCAAGCGGCGCGGCAAGAAGTACATCGAAGCGGCCAAGAAGGTCGAGGCGGCGGTCGCCGCCAACGGCAACGGCGGGCTCACGCCCGAGCAGGCCGTCGCGCTTGCGAAGGACACGTCCATCTCCAAGTTCGACGCCACGGTGGAGGCCCACATCCGCCTCGGAGTCGACCCGCGGCACGCGGAGCAGATGGTGCGCGGGTCGGTGGTGCTGCCCAACGGCACGGGCAAGAAGGTGCGCGTGGCGGTGTTCGCGGTCGGCGACCGCGCTCGCGAGGCGCAGGAGGCGGGCGCGGACTTCGTCGGCGGCGAGGACCTGGTCAAGAGGGTGTCCGAGGGATGGACCGATTTCGACGCCGCCGTGGCGACGCCCGACATGGGCAGGATCCTCGGCCCGCGCGGGTTGATGCCGAACCCCAAGTCGGGCACGGTGACGCAAGACGTCGCGCGAGCGGTGCGCGAGGTGAAGGGCGGCAAGGTCGAGTTTCGAACCGACAAGTTCGGCATCGTGCACGCCCCGATTGGCAAGGTGTCGTTCGACCAGAGCCAGCTCCACCAGAACCTCACCGCCCTGGTCGACGCGCTGATCCGCAACAAGCCATCGACCTCCAAGGGCCAGTACCTGCGCACGCTTTATCTCGCCGCGACGCAGGGTCCATCCGTCCCGGTCGACGTCAAGGAAGCAGCCAAGCTCCACACGTCGAGCTAGGGCCCGTGGCCGTCTGGCGGCTCTTTGCCGCTTTCATCGCTATCGCCCTCTTCGCCGTGGCGACGTGGCGGATCGTTCGCATCCGACGGCGCTCGGAGCTGGCCGGCCTCCTGCTGGAGATTCCCGTTCCGGCTCTCGGCTTTCTCGTCTTCGCCACCGCCGGCGGGCGCATGCCGGAGCTCGGTCTGCTCACAGTGCTCGCAACGCTCCTGATCGTCATAGGAATCTTTCCGGTGTTCATCAGCCGGCGCGCGATCCACTTATTGACCGCGGCGACCGTCGATGCCGCCGGGGTGACGACGGCCAATCGCTACCTTCTGGCCGCGCGCGCATGCCTGGTGCTGGGCATCAGCGGCTACGTGGCCATCTTCGAGCCGTGGTTCGGTGTCGCCAACCTTGTGCTTGCGGCCGCCTGGGTGGCGGCAAGGATACCCGAACGGTGGCAGCGGCTTGGCTACGAGGTGTCGTCTGAGGTGCCGGCCGCGCCGGCGTCGGTGTTCGCATTTCTGGTCGATCCCTCGAACTGGCCGGCGTTCCAGGTCGACCTCGAGTCTGTCGTCGCCAATCCACAGGGACCGCTCACGGTCGGCAGCGAGGTCGTGACGCGGCGCGTGTTCGCGTACAGCGCAGCGCCCGTGATCACATCGCTGGTGCCGGGCACGTCGTTCACCGCCGCCGGCGCCGACGGAAGCTCATCGACGACCGAGGTTCAGCCGTCGGCAACCGGCTCGCGTGTTTCCGTGCGGGCGCAGGGTGTGACGGCCTTCACGTCGGCGCTGCTGGGCCTGGCACTGGAGGTGCCGCAGGCGATCGCGATTCGCCGGCAGACGACGATGCAGTCGATGGAGCGACTCGGCCCGGCGCTTGCGCGGTCGGCCGCCGGCGCGGCCGGTCAGCGTTAAGTCTTGCGGCTTAGCGCGGCCAACGCTTCCGCCACCGACTCTTTCGCGAACTCGATCATCTGCGGCGTCTCCGGGTAGCGCTTGCGAACCTCGAGCGCGCGCTGGAAGCAGTCGAGCGCTTCCTCGTACTCGCGGGAGTCCATGTACGCGGAGCCGAGGTTGTTGAGCAGCGGTCCCAGCCAGTAGTAGACCTGAGGATCCGAGCTGGCTTCCGCGATGCTCATCCCTTTTTCCGTCCACGCCAGCATCGCCTGGCGATCGGGCGCGGCGAGCGCAGCCATGTGGGCCGCATCGGCGGCGAGGAACAGCTCGCCGGTTTCGACCGCGTGCTCATAAGCAGACTCGAGCAGGGGCAGCGGGGCCGCGACGTCGCCGCTCGACCGGCGCAGCCGGCCGCACTCGAGCTCGATCCGGATCTTCGCCGCCGCGCTCGACCCCGCCAGCCCCGCTGCCTCGTCGATGAGGCGATCGCCTTCGGCGAACTGCTCGCGCAGACCTTGCACTCGGGCGAGCTGGGTCAGGACCTCGGCTTTGCCCGCGTCCGACTGTTCTTGGTCGAGCTGCGCCCGGAACCGCTGGTCGCTGGCGTCGAGGTCGTCGAAATTCCACAGCGGGCGCAGGCGGTCACCCATCATCGCCAGCATACTTACCGCCCATGTACGGGCCCGTGATCCAGGGCAAGCTCGCCCTGCTGCGTCCGCCGAAACCCGAGGACGCGCCTCACATGATCACCTGGTTCGAAGACATGGAGGTCACGCGTTTTCTGGCGCGCACCACTCCGCCTAGCCTCGAGATGGAGCATGAATGGCTCGAGAAGATGGCGCGCAGCCAGGACGACGTGCTGTGGGTCGTCGAGTTCGAAGGTCGCCGGGTAGGCGTGACGGCGATCCACGCCATCGATTGGAAGGACGGCCACGGGACGACTGGCACCACGATCGGTGACAAGACCGTCTGGGGCAAAGGCATCGGCCGCGAGGTTATGCAGCTTCGCGCTGCGTATGGATTCGTGCACATGCCTCTGCGCAAGCTGAAATCCGCATACTTCGACGGCAACGAGGCCAGCGCCAAGGCGCAGGCGGCCGCCGGCTATCGGGTGGTGGGCCGATACCGCGCGGAACACTTCATGGGCGGTCGATACGTCGACATGATCGCGACCGAATTGCTGCGCGAGGACTGGGAGAAGGCGAAGTCCGTATAATTCCGGGTCTGCCCTAGACCGTAGGTGGTCGGTCGTCCGACCTTAATTTCCTACCGAGGCGAACAAGAAAGTGAAGGACGCTTGATCCTTCCTGCCTCGAAGTGTGCGGGCAGGGAGGATTTTTCTTTTGCCGAAAGCCAGGAAAGAACAGAAGGTCGAGCAGGTCGAGCTGCTCACCGAGAAGCTGAAGAAGGCCAAGGTGGCGGTGCTCACCGACTACCGCGGGCTCACGGTCAGCCAGATGCAGGACCTGCGCGGAAAGCTCCGCACCGGGAATGTGGAGTACCGCGTGGTCAAGAACACTCTCGCGCGGCGCGCCGCGGACGCCGCCGGCTACCCAGCCCTCGAGTCGGAGCTCAAGGGACCGGTCGCGATCGCATTTGGTTACGACGACCTCAGCCTTCCGCCGCGCCTCATCAACGAGTTCGTTCGCGCCACGCGATTGAAGCTCGAGGTGGTGGGCGGCCTGGTCGAAGGTCGAGTGTTCAACCGGGACCAGGTAAGGCAGCTCGCCGACCTGCCCTCCCGCGAGGTCCTGCTCGCCCAGCTGCTGGGCACCCTTCAATCCCCCGTCGGCCAGCTCGTCGGAATCATGCAAACCCCGCTTCAGCAGCTCCGGGGCGTGCTGGAAGCGTACAAATCGAAACTGGAGGCAGCGTAGAGAGAAATGGCGACCAAGTTGACACCCAAGGATTTCGTAGAGGCGCTGAAGGACTGGACGATCCTCGATGTGGTCGAGGCGGTCAAGGCGATCGAGGACGAGTTCGGCATCAAGGCCGCGGCTCCGGTCGCCGTGGCGGCGGCCGCGCCCGCGGCGGGCTCCGGTGACGGCGCCGTCGAAGAGGAGCAGACCGAGTTCACCGTCAACCTGGCCTCGGTGGGCGAGAGCAAGATCAACGTCATCAAGGCGGTCCGTGAGCTGACCCAGCTCGGCTTGAAGGAGGCCAAGGACCTCGTCGACGCCGCTCCGAAGGCGGTGCTCGAGAACGTCAGCAAGGCCGACGCCGAAAAGGCCGTGGCGCGCTTGAAGGAAGCTGGGGCGACCGCCGAGATCAAGTAAGGGCGACTCCCCCACCCGGCCGCGCGCTTCGCGCGGGGCCGACCTCCCCACAGGGTGGGGAGGTTAACCGCGCCGGGCGGGCGCTCGGCCGGCCGGCTGCTTGGGCTCTTCGAGCGGGCCGATGTCCGGGATGGCGCGCGCGAGCGGCTTTCGGCGCATGAGACGCACTCTTTGGCCGTGATGGTCGAACGCCAGCGCCGCTCCGCGTAGGAGCGTGTAAGTGGCTCGGCGGCGGTCGATCCGTACCCGGAGGAGACGGCCGAGGAAGGTCATGCGAAACGTCAGCTGGCGGAGCCTCGGCGGCAGGCGGGGGGCGAAGCTCAGGGAATCGCCGTACTGGCGCATGCCCCCCAGGCCCGCGACCACCGCCAGCCAGGCGCCCGCGAGCGAGCCCATATGCACGCCATCGCGAACGTTGTGCTCGAGGTCGTTGAGGTCGATGAGCGCGGCCTCGGCGAGGTAGTCATACGCAAGCTGAAGGTGCCCGACCTCGGCGGCGATCACGCACTGGGTACATGACGAAAGCGATGAGTCGCGCACAGTGAGCTCTTCGTAGTACGCGAAGTTGCGCGCCTTCTCCTCGGCGGTGAAGCCGTCGCCGCACAGGTGCATCGCGAGGACCAGGTCGGCCTGCTTCACGACCTGCCTTCGATAGAGATCGAAATAGGGAAAGTGGAGGAACAGCGGGTACTGGTCGGATCGGGTGCGGCTGAAATCCCAGCGCTCGTGGTCGATGAACTGGCTTGCCTGTTTGTGGAGCCGGCTTTCCGCGTCGTAGGGGATGTAGATGTTGTCCGCCGCCTTGCGCCACGCCTTCACCTCTGCGCGTGTGACATTCAGCCGTCGTGCCACCGCCGCGTGGCGGGCGACGGCGGCGGCGGCGGCGCGGAGGTTCCGCTGCGCCATCAGGTTGGTGTAGAGGTTGTTGTCCATCAAGGCGCTGTACTCGTCCGGCCCGGTCACTCCGTCGATGCGGAAGCTCCCGCTGCGCTCGTAGTGGCCCACCGATTCCCACAGGCGCGCGGTCTCCACCAGGAGCTCGGCGCCGACCTCTTTCTCGAATTGCATGTCGCCCGTGGCGCTCACGTAACGAAGCACCGCGTCGGCGATGTCGGCGTTGATGTGGAGGGCGGCGGTCGAGGCNNNCTGATCGTCCGCCACGGGAAGGCAGCGCCCTTCAAGCCGAGGTCACGTGCCCGAGCGCGCGCGAGGTCGAGGATCGAACGGCGCCAGCGCAGGGCGTCGGCAACGGCCGACGGCGCCGTGTAGGTGAGCGCCTGCATCACGAACGTCTCGGCGTCCCAGAAGGTGTGGCCGCCGTAGCCGGGACCGGTAAGACCCTTGGCGGGGATGGCGCGCTCTTCGGCGCGGACGGTCGATTGGAATACGTGGAAGAGCGCGAAGCGGATCGCCTGCTGAAGCTCGGGGTCGCCCTTGATCTCGACGTCGGCGCCCGACCAGTACTGCTTCAGGCACCGCTTCTGGGCGTGGGCGAGTCCAGTCCACCCATGGCCTTTCGCGGTTGTGAGGGCACCCTCGACCTGGGATCGAAGGGCGGGTGCCTGGCGGAGGCTCGACCACGCGTACGCGACGAACTTGACGACGCGGAGGCGTTGGCCGCGCTTGAGGTCCGCGGTGACGGTCAGCCTGGCGAGGTCGTCCCCGTTCTCGACCGTGACCCTGGCGCCGCGCGGCGCGTCGATGGCGTGGTCCATCCCCGCGGCGATACGCAGCTTGCTGCGCTTCGTCGAGTGGATGAGGATCGCTCGCTGCCCTTGATGATTTGAAAACTCGGCCACGAGCGGCGACTCCACGACGGCGGCGGTCCTGGGATCTCCGGCGTCGATGCTGCTCGCCGGCTCGTTGGCGACGAGCTCCGACTGGAGGGCGATTTCGGCCGGCCCGTCGAGTGGCTCGACTACGTACTCGATCGCGGCGAGCGCGCGATGCACCAACGACACCAGGCGGGTCGAACGGATCCTGATCGTGCGATGGGCGGGCGACTCCCATTCGGTGGTGCGTCGGAGGACGCCTGCTTTGAAGTCCAGGACCCGCTCGTGCGAAGCAAGCTTTCCGTAGCGGATGTCGAGTGGCTCGTCGTTGACGATGAGGCGGATGACCTGGCCGTTGGTGACGTTGATGATGGTCTGGCCTGCCTCGGGATACCCGTAGGCCGCCTCGGCGTATGGAAGGGGAACCTCTTCGTAGACGGCGTTGAGGTAGGAGCCGAGGATGACATGGGGGTCGCCCTCGTCGAGGTTGGCGCGCCAGCCGATGTGGCCGTTGGACAGCGCGAAGATGGATTCGCACTGACCGAGAAAGTTGAGGTCGAGCTTGACCTCGTGGACGGCCCAGGGATCGATCTTGAAGGCGTCGCTTTTGATCAAGTCACGTTCTCATCATGTCGGGCGAGGTCGGCGAGGTCGGCGACGACGATGTCGGCGCCGTGCTCGCGCAGGGCGTCTGCCTGGCCTTCTCGGTCGACGCCGATCACGATGCCGAATTTGCCGGCCCTGCCGGCTTCGACGCCGGCAAGGGCGTCCTCGAAGACCGCGGCTGCTTGTGGTGGTGTGTTGAGAATTTTCGCGGCTTCCAGGTAGGTGTCGGGCGCGGGCTTGCCTTTCAAGCCCTTTGCTTCGGCTGTGTTGCCGTCGACCTGAGTGTCGAAGAGTCCGTCGAGCCTGGCCGCGCGCAACACCTCGGTGCAATTCTTGCTGGAAGTCACGACGGCCGCCTTGAGGCCCGCCGCTTTGATGTTGTGGAGGTACCTCACTGAGCCTTCGTACACGGCGACCCCGTGGCGGTGGATGAGGTCGAGGAAGATCTGGTCCTTGCGGCTGCCGAGGCCGTAGACGGTTTCGGCGTCACCTGCGTCGTCGGGGCTTCCTTCTGGCAGCGCGATGTGCCTGGCCGCGAGAAACGAGCGGACCCCGTCGTGGCGCGGCTTGCCGTCGACGTAGAGGTCGTAGTCCTTTACCTCGTCGAAGGGCTGGAACTGGTCGCCGGTCGCGGCGGCGCGCGCCTTGAGAAAGGCGTCAAACATCTCCTTCCATGCCTGGGCGTGGACCCTGGCGGTCTGTGTTAGCACGCCATCGAGGTCGAACAGGCAGGCGGAGATGGTCGCGGGCAGGCCGAGCCGCCTCCGGCTGCCCGCCGCTGAACTGGCAGAGGAGCGCACCCGATGTGCGCCCCTCAGCCTTGCCGGCTATTGATTCGGGCTTCTCACGTCAGGGAGTACGTGACGGACCGGTAGTTGTCGTATAGATCCTCAGCCGCTCCG
>WNFJ01625514.1_pt4 | contig 13906 bp, 17 predicted proteins | sample 5400461 | NCBI WGS metagenome assembly WNFJ01 (sample SAMN13153349, study PRJNA577476) | soil metagenome | isolation source: 115 cm saprolite on Douglas fir-dominated hillslope | place: USA:California | collected 2013-09-17 | reverse complement strand
GCCGTTGTATTTGAAGTCCGAATGCTTGGCCTCGCCCGTCTTGGCGTCGGTCGTGCGCTCATCGGTCAGCGTGATCAGCAATCCCTTGTTCAGGAATGCCAGCTCGCGCAACCGCTGCGCCAGCGTGTCATAGTTGTAGTCCACCGTGCCCGTAAAAATACTTCGATCCGGCAGGAAGTGGACTTTCGTCCCGCGCCGCTTGGCCGCGCCCACCTTCTTCATCTTGCTGGTGGGCTCGCCCTTGGAGTAGGTCTGCTCCCAAGTCGCGCCATCCCGCCAGATTTCCAGTTCCAGTACCTCGCTCAGCGCATTCACGCAAGAAACGCCCACCCCGTGAAGTCCGCCTGAAACTTTGTATGTGGACGAATCAAACTTTCCTCCCGCGTGCAGCGTCGTCATCACCACCTGCGCCGCGGAAACTTTCTCCCCGTCGATGTCCATATCGTCCACGGGAATGCCGCGCCCGTCGTCAATAACTGTTATGGAGTTGTCGATGTGAATTGTGACTTCGATCTTCGTGGCGAAACCGGCCAGCGCTTCGTCCACCGAATTGTCGACCACTTCATAGACGAGGTGGTGCAGGCCGAGATCGCCGGTCGAGCCGATGTACATGGCCGGACGCTTGCGCACAGCTTCCATGCCGCCGAGCACCTTGATGGAGTCGGCGTTATAGTCGTTGTTGCCGCCGCCATTACTTCCGGTGATCGGCGTCACGATTCCGTTTTTTGTTTTAGTTTCGACGATGGGAGTATTGATCTCTTTGGTGGCCATTCCGCTCCGTGGGAGAATGCCCCGCTTTCTCTCAGAACTGGGCCGTGCTGCGCCCTAAAAACTGCCTTCACAAACTTGCCGCAACCGAGGCCCGCACAAGCCTTGCGAAATGACCTCAAGTTATTGAAATGTCTTATACTTAGGTTCGTTTGGTGACTAGTGAAATTATACCATGTTCCAGCCACTTTTTCGACCCTCGCCAAAGCCTGAACCGTACCGGTAAACGGCCTCGTTTGCACTCGCACCAAGGGGTTTCATTTTCCAGCACCTCGAGCCTCTTTAACGTCATCGAAACACCCAAGCCTGCTAAAATAAACCCACAGGAGTCACCAACATATAATGGCTGTTCCCGTTTCACAGATGTGGACTGTGACGTCGTACGTCATGCGCCAAAAGCTCGCCGGCCGCAAGCAGTACCCGCTCGTGCTCATGCTCGAGCCCTTGTTTCGCTGCAACCTAGCTTGCGCCGGATGCGGCAAGATCCAATACCCGGCCCACATTTTGAAGAAAGATTTGACTCCTGAAGAATGTTTCCGTGCCGTCGACGAATGCGGCGCGCCCATGGTTTCCATCCCCGGCGGCGAGCCGCTCATGCACCCGCAGATCGGGGAGATCATCGAGGGCCTGGTTGCGCGCAAGAAATATATTTACCTCTGCACCAACGCCCTGCTGCTGAAAGAGAAAATCCATCTCTTCAAGCCCAGCAAGTACCTCACCTTCAGCGTTCACCTCGATGGCCAGCGCGAGGAGCACGATCTCGCTGTGTGCCGCGAAGGCGGATATGACATCGCTCTGGACGCGATTAAAGAAGCATTGAGTCGCGGCTTCCGCGTCACCACCAACACCACGCTGTTCGATGGCGCTGATCCCAAGTCAGTGCGCGCATTCTTCGACGACATGATGGAGCTCGGCCTCGAAGGCATGATGCTCTCGCCCGGGTACTCCTACGACAAGGCGCCCGACCAAAAGCACTTCCTCGGCCGCGCCCGCACCCGCCGGATGTTCCGCGCCATCCTATCGAACCGCAAGAAGAACTGGCGCTTCAATCTGTCGCCCCTCTTCTTAGAATTTCTGATGGGCAAGCGCACCTATCCCTGCACGCCATGGGGAATGCCCACTTACAACATTTTCGGATGGCAGAAACCCTGCTATCTTCTCCAGGATGGCTACGCCGAGACTTTCGACGAACTTCTCTCAACCACGAATTGGAGCAATTACGGTACGGAGTCTGGCAATCCCGCCTGCGCGAATTGCATGGTCCACAGCGGCTACGAAGCTTCCGCGGTGAACGCGACATTTAGTTCGCTAAGCGGATTCCTGGCCACGGTGAAAGGGACGCTGTTCACGACTTATCGTGACGAGGAAGCGCTCCGTTTATTGGACGAGCCGCAAGCCCCGGTGAACCCGCTGGTCCAGATCGCGTCGACCAATGAATCTCTGCAGGAAACCCGCGCCTGATGTTCCTATAGAAGATCATGACAGGAAAAGCATCCGGGCACATCGACCACGAAGCCGCGCAAGCCGTGCCGCACGCCAATCCTGACGCGCTTGAGGTCGCTCCTGGCACCGCGCACGAGCAGCTGGAAGGCTGGATCCCGCAGCTCGCCACCGACGAAGAAATCCGCATCGCTCTGGAAAAAGCCTTCGACTACCGCGGCGATGTCACCATCACCCGCAAAGATGGATCGAAGATCGAAGGCTACCTCTTCGACCGGCGCACCGGGGCCACGCTGAAGGATTCCGTGGTCCGCCTCTATCCCAAGAATTCAAACGAGAAAATCTCCGTTTCCTACGCCGACATCGCGGCCTTGGCGTTCACCGGCCGCGACACCGCCGCCGGCAAAAGCTGGGAAGCCTGGATGAAGAAATACGCGGCGAAGAAGGCCGCCGGCGAAACCAACATTGCCCTCCAGCCAGAACCACTAGACTGACTTCGCTACTTGTCATCCAGAGCGCAGCATGAGCGTCCGAAGGACGGTCGGGCGTAGTCGAAGGACCCCTCATACACATGCATCACTCGCGACGCTTCAAGGAATTTCCATCGCGACTCACTTCGTGGTCTTGGTGGAAGCGCCAAAACTCAACCCCTGCACCAACTCTTCGACCTCATCGTCAGTTCCACCAATAAATGTAAACGACACCACATACCCGCGAGCCAACATGACCAGCGTCGATTGCCGCATTACTCGCGTGCCAACGTTCTTCTCAAAATCTCCGCGCACCAAGGTCTTCGTCCCCAGCATAAACCCATACGGCTCCCCGTCGATCTCGAATCCCTGAGCCTTGGCCACCTCAGTCACCGGCCCGAAATATTGCGCGGCATCTTTGAGGCCCGGATACGACGTCGCGCTCTCCGCCGCGATGAGAATCGATCCATTCACATCCTCCGCCCGCGCCTCCGGAGGCCGCGAGAACGCCGCCAGCAGCACACTCCCAGCCTTGCCGGAATTTGTGGCTGCCTGGGCGCTGTCCGGTTTCGCGCCTTGGTCGTCCCGCGCATTCATCTCCTCAGTCCGCAACACCCATCCTGCCGGAATCTTGCAGATGAATCCGAATGCGGGGTCCCGGTACACGCCATTGCTGACTGCTGCGGAATTCAGCGGAGAATCTGCCGGGGGCTTTCTGACCTGTTTCGATGAGGAAGAAGACGACTGGGCGAAAAGCGGAGCCCTCAAGGGGGCAGTCGCCAGCAGCGTCACCAAGACGGTTCGCAGCAGCCGATGCATGCTTTCATCTTACCCAACTTACAGACGGTTTTCCGTTTTCACGGAATATCAAACTCGACTTCCCCTTCTACCTCGACCGGGCTGCCGTCGATAAGGTAGGCCCGATACTTCGACTCCTTTGCCGCCCTCATGGCTGAGGGGGCGAGCATCGGATGTCCGGAAACGAACTTCGCGTCGCGGAGGCTCCCGTCAGCGGCAATTACGATTCGAATAATGCACTTGCCGGTGATGCGGACTGATCGCGCCAGCGGTGGATACTCAGGCCTAACTTTCCTGACGAAGAGTTTTCTCATCTCTTTCCTCGAGATTTCCATAGGCGACGGCTGTGAAGCGGGTTGGCCGGACTTGGTCTCGGGAGTTTGGGGCGAAACCTCTTGTGCGACTACGTTGACTCCCGCGCAAAGAAGGCCAAAAGTAATCGCCGTCCTCAAAATCTGGTTCTTCATTTTGGCTCCTGCTTTTCCTAAGCAGCCCTGCCCATGACCGGCTGCGTGCAGTGCGCACACCGTCGCGCCTCAATCGGAATTTCGCTCAGACACTCTGGACATTTCTTAGTTGTCGGATCAGGTGGCTTCTCACCCCTGTTCATGCGCGCCACGAGAAGATTCACCGGCACCACTACAAAGAAGTAAACTGCCGCGGCAATCAGAAAGAAAGAGATGCAGGCATTGACGAAGTCCCCGATCGGAAACTCTGTTCCGCGAAGGTAAAATTTCAATTGCGAATAATCGGGCTTCCCCACTATCGCCGCGATCAAAGGCGTCAGGAAAGCCTTCGTCATCCCGGTGACCACGCCGCCAAAGGCCGCGCCAATCACCACGCCCACCGCCATATCCACTACATTTCCGCGCAGGATGAACTTCTTGAATCCGTCGAGCATGGAAAAGCCTCCGAACAAGATTGGCCGCAAATGTATGACAGGGAAGTCTACAGGTCAAGCCTATGCAGGAACCGTAGTGGGTCAGCAAGATTTCCACAGACGGGAATACCAAAGGTACTAAGCAATCATTTGACGGCAGGGGTAAAATAGAAGCTGTCGGCGGGGAAACGAATCCGCTAAGAAACGATCCCCCCGACATTTTGAGTAATGGTGGGCGGCGTTTTCTGTTGCGGTGTCCAAGACCACGACAGAGCCGCTCTCCATTTTTGGGGCCCGTAGCTCAGTGTAGAGCAGCCGACTCTGAATCGGACGTGCGGAGGATCAACCCCTCCCGGGCCCACCGTAAATATAATCACACGGTTAAATTTAACCGTGTCAAGACGATATTTGTGTAGTGCCGTGTGGTACAACGTGGTACAACGGGGCACACAGTACATCTACTAGATATTGTACGTTAGGAAGGAGGCCTACAATGGCTAGTCGAGACGAGATTATCGTTCAGTTACAGGCAGAAGAAAAATCGCTACGAGAGAAACTGGAAAAACTGCGGAAGCCTCTCATGCAGGTCGAAGAAGACTTGCAGCATATTCTCGGAACAATTGCGTTCTACGAGCGAGAGCGCAAAGTAGGCAGCAAGCTTGTAGAGCTTGAAGAAGCCATCGGCGAAGCTCTGAGCAGCATCCCGGCCTCAAGGCTGCGCGGCATGACTCATTCGGCAGCTGTGGTTGCAATTGCAAAATATAATGGTGGTGTTGTCAGGGCTCAGGATGCGAAGCGTTTGATGATAAAAGCGGGGATCATGAGCCAAACTAAGAACTCTACAAACATGACGCACAATGCGATCCTCCGCACCGATTTGTTTAATCGTATTGGGCCAGGTGAGTTCCAGTTGAAAGAAGTGCAGCGGAAGGAAGTCAATCCCACAGATGTCGAGCGCAAATTCCAGGTACCTGTTCAATAGAGAGTGAGCACATCAGGGTACTACTCGCCTAGTGCCCTGAGATCCAAATTTTTTTCACGTCGGCGCGTCGGAGAGATGGGCGCTGGTAGCAGCGTTCCATCAGGCCACGGATTCAGGGACGCAGAAAGTCCTGTGGCAATCTTGCCGCCCCACCATCCAGGAACTCAGGCTGTTTGTTTCACGCTGTAATCTCGACTCCGCCAGTGCGCCCGTCGTAGGTGAGCAGCCATTTGCGCATTATGTCACGACCTATCAGGCAGGAGAAAAACGGCTGGCGAATGATTGGGCATGCCACTACGCGGGTAGCATCCAAACTGGGCAGTTCAGTTCCGGGGAAAGAAATCGCAGCCGCATATGCTGGATACTCGCCGGCCTCCCCGCCAACTGCATTGATCATTTGGTGGCCAGTTTGCTTGAGTTTGCATGTGGTCGCGATCTGAGGGTTGATCACTGTGAGAGAGGCGCCGGTGTCAATTAGAGCCCTCACCGGCAATTCCGGAAACTCGAGACCCAGCGGCCGCCCTTCTTCGACTTCCAGTCGGGTGGCGCTGATGAGTATTGCTATGTGAGGGCCTTGCAGGAGTAGAGCGGTTGGGGCGAAAGGCAACTTTACCACTGGCACCCTCAGTGAATAAGGTAAACAGGTTCCTCAGCCCAGATCTGCTTAACGAGAAAGTTCCCCCGAGTTCCGAATTTGCTAACACCGCCTTTAAAGGCCGACTCGTAGTCCGGATAAAAACCTCCGACGGTCGTGTCAGCAATTACAACGAAGTCCCCGGGATGCGTTTGCAGCCATTCGTGCTTATTCTGCTCAAACACCGTGAGTTCTTTTTGCAATATCTTTTGTTCAGCCACGGCATCCTCGACGACCAAATTATACCAACGTCGCCATATTATAATATTATAATAGCAATGCAAGTTAATTCTTATGGCAAAGCGAAAAAGACTTGATGACGATGCCGAGCAGGTGGCGGTCTATCTCACTCCAACTGAAAAACTAGTACTGGATGTCATCGCAGGCCGTCGGAAAAAGCGCCACGAAGAGCGAACCAGCCCCAGTGAGATAGTAGCTGACGCCCTCTGGAGGGTACTGACGGAAAGCGAAAATATCGCTAGAGAAAAAATTCAGGAACTCTTGGCGGTTGCGGCAGGCAGCGCGGAGGAACCTAATAACCTAAAGGTCTTTCCAAAGAACTGAGACCCCAAGTACCCCTTCAAATGCGCATCGGCATCACAATATACCGGTACTTATAGTCATCGCCCTCGGCCGGCCGCAACTGCCCAGCGGACTGCGAATCCTTCAGCTCGAGCCGCACTTCGTCAGTGCCGGCGGCTTTCAGGAAGTCCACCAGATACTGCGCGTTGAAGCCGATGGTAAGCACTTCGCCGTCGTAAGGCGCTTCAATCGAATCCTCGGACTCGCCCGCCTCGGTCGACGAAGCAGAAATCTTGACTTCGCCCTTTTCCAGCTTCATCCGCACCGCACGTGAGCGCTCATCGGCAAACTGCGCCACGCGCAGGATTGCCGAGTTTAAATCTGAGCTGTTCAGCGTGATGCTCTTGCTGTTGTCCTTGGGTAGCACCGCCTCGAAGTTCGGGAATTGTCCCGTAAGTTGACGCGAGGTCAGCAGGCGAGATCCAATCCGGAAATCCGGAAGAACAGTGTCGATTCGTCTTTCGCGAACTCAACCGTCTCCGCATCCGTGGAATCCAGCAGCGACTTCAGTTCATCCATCGCCTTCTTCGGCACCAGCGTCTTCATCTCACCCGAAACGCCTTCAAACTTTTCACCGCTGCGCTCACAATGCGCCAGCCGGTGCCCATCGGTCGCCACCATCGTGATCGACTCCGGCTTCAGCAGCATCAGCGCGCCGTTCAACGTGTAGCGCGACTCTTCGCTCGATATCGCAAAATAGGTCCGGGCAATCAAGCCACGCAACACTTGCCCTGGAATCTTCACCACACCTGCGGTCGGAAATACCGGCAGGCTGGGAAAATTCGACTTCGCCATCCCGACCATCTTTGTGTTGGAACGCCCGCAGCGAATGCTGACCCAATGATTCTCCAGCAGTTTGATCGTGATATCAGCGTCCGGCAGCAGCTTTACGTAATCGTGCAACTTGCGCGCCGGAATGGTGCATGACCCTTCCTTTTTCACCTTGGCATTGCAGGATGTCCGAAGGCTCAAATCCAGATCGGTCGCCGTCAGCGAAATAAATAATTAGAAAGAATAGGAATGGTGGTCTTGCGCTCAACCACGCCCTGCGTCGCTGTCAACTCGCGCAGCAATTCGACTTTGCTGACCGTGATCTCCATCGATCCCACCGCCGTCCCCGCTGCCACGACCGCTTCCACCGGCATAGACTTTATCTCCCCTGCCGCGTGCTACTTTTATTACTTCCCTTATATCAAATATAAAACCTATAAAACCAGCAGTAACAGTAGGCAGCTCGGAGAAGTGGAAAACTTTAGCAACCGACCTATTGTCACGCCTTTGGGGAGCGGTCCTTCGTGTGAGAAATCGGTCCCCAACTTGTCGGAAGCCCTACAACAACATTTCCACGTTGCTGGTTTCTCCTGACCGTTGCACAGGTTCCACATCTCATTCACAGCCCAGGAAAAGGAAGACTGCCGCATTCGGTGCAAAAGGCCAGTTACTCGCTCTTTATCCGCCCAATTGCTCAGTCAGCTTATTGATCAGCCTGTTTAAATCTTTGTCGTTCTTCCGAACCTCTTCGATCTTCTCCACCGAGTGCAGAACGGTCGTATGGTGCTTTCCGCCAAACTGTCGTCCGATTTCCGGCAGTGAAGCTTCCGTCATATGCTTGGCCAGATACATCGCAATCTGCCGCGGATAAACAATCGCCCGCGAATTGTCCTTGGCCTTGATCTCCACCAGGCGCAGCCCGAACTGCTCCGCTACCATCTTCTGAATCGATTCAATCGTGACCTTGCGCGCCTGCGAATCGATGAAATTCTTCAGCACTTGCTGTGCGTAAGGCAGCGTAATCTCCGCGCCAATCAAAGAAGAATGCGCCACCAGGCGGATCAGAGCCCCTTCCAACTCGCGCACGTTGGACCTTATATTCTGCGCCACGAAGAGCGCCACATCCGTTGGCAGCGTGACTTTTTCCTGCTCCGCCTTCTTCTGCAGGATCGCCACTTTGGTCTCGAGATCCGGCGGCTGAATATCCGCGATCAGCCCCCACTCAAAGCGGCTGCGCAACCGGTCTTCAATCTCCGCCAATTCCTTGGGCGAACGGTCGCTCGCGATCACGATCTGCTTCATCGTGTCGTGCAGCGCGTTGAAGGTATGGAAGAATTCCTCCTGCGTCCGCTCCTTGCCCGCGAGGAACTGGATGTCGTCGATCAGCAGCACGTCCACGCCGCGGAACTTGTCGCGGAAGGTGGTCATCTTGTCGTAGCGCAGCGAGTTGATCATGTCGTTGGTAAACTTCTCGCTCGATACATAGGAGATGGCCGCCTCCGGCTGGCGCCGCTTTACTTCATGGCCGATGGCCTGCATCAGATGAGTTTTGCCCATGCCCACGCCGCCATAGAGGAATAGCGGGTTGTAGGCTTTTGAAGGACGCTCCGCCACCGCCTGGCACGCCGCATGCGCAAACTGGTTTCCGCTGCCGATTACGAAAGCGTCGAACGTATAGCGCGGATTCAGTTGCGCCGCTCCATCCCAGTCAAATCGCGCCTGGGACGGAGGTGCCGCCGGTGGAGCCGCAGAGAGCCCGCCGTTGTGGCGCACCGTGGTCGCCGCCGGATCGTCTTCCGGCGTCACAAACTTTACGTCGTTGAATTCCAACCCCAGGTTGTCGATTGCTTCCTGGATCAGGTCGGCATATTTGTCTCCAGCGTGGCGAAATTCCGCCGTGGGCACGCGCACAAACAAAATTCCGCCGCTGGAGTGGCTGTAACGCGTCGGTTTTAACCAGGTGTCGTAGGAATGCCGGTTGATCTTTTTTTCCAGCGCATCCAGAATGCGCATCCACGGATTCGGGGAAAGGGTGGTTCCTTGAGCTGACATAATTATGAAATACCCGCCGTGGCGTCCCGGCGGCTGGGCTTGAGGGCGCCTGTCTAGAACTTGCTGTTTACTTACTCGCTGACGGAACTTTTAGTGTACTGCGGAATGCGCCACTTGTGTCGTGCGCGGTTGCCATTTATTGAATGAGATTGTCAAAGCCGACCGTGCGGCATGTTAGCACAAATTTTTTTCGGCGTGCGGAAATCTTCACACGAAATGTCTCACGTGCTTTATTCACACCCTCAGGCCTCACGCCTGTCAAGTGTCGAGGATGTAACTGCAACGCGTGCGGTGCAATGCTGCATCGAGATTTTATTGAACGGCACGATGCAAGAATAATGGCGGAAGCAAACCTCCGTGGCGAACTGAGAACTGAAGGTAGTGGTGCAGTTTGATTGAACCTTGGATGGCTGTCAGCAGTTTACCGTGGAAGTCCTGCGGCATTACGCCGAGGACCGTCAATGAATTGTTCGTTATGACACTGAAGTAGATGCCCGTGAGCAATCGGATGTGGGTTGTCTGGCGCAATCACAGTATTGCTGACAAAAAACCCAAGTTCTCCAGAACAGCAAGCCCAGCCTGCTTAAGACTGCTTCGTAGCTTCCTTCACGATCCGGGCAGCGGCTTGGCTGGCGTCCTCTTGCATGTGGACTTTGCGAAAGTGGTTGTCGAACATCCTCCGCACTAGCGTTTTTTGTTCTAGGGTGTTACCTGTGAGGTGGAAACGCACTTGCGGACACGACGAGCACACGCCGCGCACGAAGTCATCGTCGGGCTGGGATTCTATAACCAGTTCCGGCTTCTTCATGCCTCACAGTTTCCCACATGCCAGAGCAGATTGCTAGCCCTGTGGATTTCAAACTGCACCACTACCGAACCACTCTTTGCCCTCAGCCCGTCCGGTCATTTATACTCATCGTTTGCCCTAACACTGTCGGCGGAATCAGGAGCAGCTATCTTTCATGCCCAAGCGTACATTCCAACCTAACCGGCGCAGGCGAAGCAAGAAGCATGGCTTTCGCACGCGCATGAAGACCCAGGGCGGCCAGAAGGTAATTTCCCGCCGCCGCGCTAAAGGACGGAAGCGGGTCTCCGTGAAGCCCGGCTTCCGCGAGTAGTTAATTCTGGTGCCGCTCACTTCCACGGTCGAGATACTCAGCATTCTGTCGCAGTCTGAGGTCATGATGGCTGATGCCGCGCTGGGAGCGCGGCCGGACTCCGCGATGCCGCCAAAGAAAGCAGCACGATTTCCCCGCGCGGCGCGTCTTCTGCGTCATGCGGATTTCGAGCGAGTCTATAAGCAGGGGCGCCGCCATTTTTCGGCGTCTATGACCGTCTTCTATTGGCCGCGACCCGAACTGGATGGGAATCTGGAGACACGAGCGAAAACACGGGTGCCCGCGCCACAAGGTCTGCGCGTCGGATTCACCGTGGGGCGCGCTCTCGGCGGCGCTGTGCAGCGCAACCGCATGAAGCGCCGCTTGCGGGAAGCCGTTCGCATGTCGCGTCCGCCAGCTGGAATTGCAGTGGACGTAGTTATTAATCCGAAGAAGTCGTTGCTGACTACCGATTTCTCCGTTGTACTCAATGAAGTCAGCCGCGCCTTTGCCGTCATTGAGCAAAAGCTGTCGCAGAACCTGGCAGGGAAAACCCCAACTGAGCCAGCGATGAGCAAAATTGTCGGAAGCCGGAAACCGAAGGCTGAAAGCCGATCTTGAGCCATTTCGCCAAATTCGTCACGCTGCAAGTGCTGCGGGCTTACAAGTGGGCGATCTCGCCCCTGCTTCCTGCGGCTTGCCGCTACGTGCCGACCTGCTCCGAATATGCCATGGAAGCCGTCGAGCGCTATGGCGCTCTGCGCGGCGGATGGATGGCCTTTGTTCGCCTCCTCCGCTGTCATCCGTTCTCTCGCAGCGGCTATGATCCGGTGGTAAAGCAGGCGCTGCGGAAAACTGTGATTCAGAGTGCTGGAGTAGTGGAGTGTGGGACCGATTCTGGGTGGCGCAGGGCTGCGATGAGCTCATCCGTTGAAACTAACGGGCTTTAGCCCCGAGGTACTTAATAAAACTTTGCCCGACTTCAAAAATCCTCAACAGGAACCCGGTGCCGAGCGCCGGCTTCTCCTCGTCTTTCTTCTGACGTTCGTCGTCCTCATTATTTTCCAGCCGTTGCTGAAGAAATATCTGCCGCAGGCCCCTGCGCCTCCGCCGCAAAATCAGCCCGCGTCCGCGCAGCCTGTCTCGGTTTCGCCTACACCTGTGGTGGCTGCATCCGCTCCATCCGCTGTTGCTCCAGCTCGTACAGTCACCAAGCAGGCTTCCGCCGAAGCCGAAATCGTAATCGAAAACGATCTCTACCGCATCACCTTCACAAACCGTGGTGCCCAGGTTAAATCCTGGATTCTGAAGAAGTTCGACAACGAAGCCCAGAACGGCCTGCTCGATCTCGTCAACCCGGCAGCTTCTCAAAAATTCGGCTACCCGCTTTCTCTCTGGACTTACGACGAAACTCTGCGCAACCGGCTGAACTCGGTGCTGTACGTAGCTTCAAACGACGGCCATCTTTTCGCGCCCGCTCAGATCACCTTCGAATACGCCGATCAGGATCTTGTGGTCCGCAAGACTTTCCGTTTCGACCACACCTACGTGTTGAATGTGGAAACTTCTATGCTTTCCAAAGGCGCTGAAATCTTCGCGCCTCCCGCGTGGCCCGCCGGATTCGGCGACGAAGTCACGCCCGCCTCTTACGCCGCCGCTGGCATCGACTACCACAATGATGCCTCCACCGAACGCAGCGGCTATATCTTCTTCCCTAACTATGTTGCGCGCCTCGGCGTCAAGAGCATCAGCGGTGGCAACACCCTGAAAGGCCCATTCGAGTGGGCCGGGCCCGGTGACCAATACTTCACCGCCACCTTTATCCCCGACGATCCCACCACGGCCGCCATGGTCACGCTGCACAACATCATGGATGTCCCACAGAAGCCCGGCCTAAATCCCCTGGGGTCCGGTTCCAAAGACACGGCCAACGTCGATCTCCTGGGCGCGGCCGTTGGCAGCCTCGGCGGACCAACTAAGGAGCGCATCTACGTCGGCCCGAAAGAACTTGCCGTCCTCGATGCGGTCCCGGTTCCCAACATTAAGAACGACAGCCCCGATCTCCGTGGCATCGTCAACTTTGGCTGGTGGGGCATCCTGTCGCGCCCCCTCTTCCTCTGGCTCAAGTGGACCTACAACCACATTGTTCCCAACTGGGGATGGGCCATCGTCCTCCAGACTCTCATTATCACCGTCGCGCTGCTTCCGCTGCGCATCACGCAGATGAAGTCGATGCTTAAAATGCAGCGCGTCGCCCCGCAGATCAAGTCCATCCAGGAGAAATACAAGAAATACAGTCTCCGCGATCCGCGCAAAGCCGCGATGAACGAGGAAATCAGCTCACTCTATAAGAAGGAGGGCGTGAATCCCGCCGGCGGCTGTTTGCCGATGCTCATCCAGTTCCCGTTCCTCATCGCCTATTACCGCATGTTGGGTGTAGCCCTCGATCTGCGCCATGCGCACTGGCTCTGGATCACCGATCTTTCCGCCCGCGACCCTTATTTCCTGCTCCCCATCTTAATGGTGGTCAGCATGTTTGCCATGCAGCGCATGACCCCACAAGCCGGCATGGATCCGGCACAGCAGAAAATGATGACATGGATGATGCCACTCATGATGGGCTTCATCTTCTTCAATCTTCAAGCGGGACTGAATCTGTACTACGCGGAAACCAATTTGATTTCGATCGCCCAGCAGGCCATCATGAACCGCACCAAGCTGGGCCGCGAAATGCGCGAAATGTTGGAAAAACGCGCCCGCAAGAAAGATAAGTAAGACAGCTATTAGCTCTTAGCCGTTAACTTTTGGCTCGAGGCCCGCAAGAGCCACATGGATTGCGATAAGATTTATTTTCAAAAGCTTTACCCTGTGAACCTCTGTGCCCTGTGTGTTAAAGGTTTCTGGGTTTTCAAGCTAAAGGCTAATAGCTAAGAGCTTCCCCTATGGACAAACTCGCCGCCGCCAATAAGATCAACGAATTCCTGCAAGCTGTCGTCACTCACGGCGGCCTTCACCTGAAGTACCGCATCGTCGTCGATCCTCCTCCGCAGAGCGAGTGGGAGAAGCCGGAAATCTTCGTCGATCTGTCCGGACCCGACTCTCCCCTGCTCCTCGATCGCGGCGGCGAACTTCTCCGCGCCCTGGAACTGCTCGCCCTCGAAATCCTGCGCCTGCCTTCCGGCGAGCACGAGAAAATTTCTTTCGACTGCAAAAATCAGCGCTCCATGCGCTTTCAGGAACTTCGCATGGCCGCCAGCGTCGCCGCCGACAAAGTTCGCCAGACCGGCACTCCTTTCCAGTTCGCCCCCATGTCCTCGCGCGAGCGCCGCATCGTCCACCTTGCCCTGCGCGACCAAACCGACCTCCGCACCGAAAGCGACGGCGAAGGCTTCAACCGCTGCGTCGTCCTTTATCCCTCAGACTACAAACCCG
>WNFJ01210708.1_pt1 | contig 13906 bp, 15 predicted proteins | sample 5400461 | NCBI WGS metagenome assembly WNFJ01 (sample SAMN13153349, study PRJNA577476) | soil metagenome | isolation source: 115 cm saprolite on Douglas fir-dominated hillslope | place: USA:California | collected 2013-09-17 | reverse complement strand
TTGTGTACAAGAAGGCGGGTTTGAAGGGCCTGAAAACGGACCTAAGCAACGCAGAATCAACAACAGACTCTTGAGCTACAGGCCCAAATCGAAGGACAACTTTGAAATTCTAACAGGCGGATGAGGCTCGGCACAACCGCTACCTGTACGCAGCATGTTGAAGACGAATAATTCGGCTCTTATTGCACAAAACCGACGTTTGGTGCTGGTGTGCTTCCCTCCGGTGTTTCCTTGATTGTCCCAAACTGCGCTTCGTACCGAGAGAGATTCTCTCCCAGCGCGCGCCAGATGCGCTTCGCGTGGCCCGGGCTAACGATCATGCTGGTCAGCAGTTTTCCTTGCGTGCCGTTGGGAAAAATGTAGATAAAGTTCATGGTGAACTCTTCGAGATTGTGATGAATCATCACCAGGTTGCTGTACTGTCCCTGCAGCTCTTTCTCATCCGCCTTGATCTGCACCTGGCCCTGCACTGGCTGCTGTTGATCCATTTCGTTTTTCTCCCGGAACGCTATTTCGAACTTACCACAAGCACCGTTGGTTAGCATGATCAAGGACACGGTTTCAGTCTCCGCTGTCCCTGCTAAGAAAACACCTTGTAAGAGTCCCATTGACAAACGAAGGCATTAAATGTAGTTTAGGAATGTTATTTAGCATAGTTAACTCAAGACATGGCGCACACGGGCCCTCCACAACTCGAAACTGAACCGCCCGTCACCAGCCAAAGTTCCGGCGGCTTCTACTCGCCCGCAGAGGCACCTTCAAGGGTTGCTCTGCCATCCTTGCCTGAATCCCATCGCACGATACCGTTTTCGTCCGGGGCTTCCTGGTTTCGTAAGGTTCTGGCGTTTGCCGGGCCGGGATACCTTGTGGCCGTTGGTTACATGGACCCGGGCAACTGGGCGACGGACATTGGCGGTGGCTCAAAGTTTGGGTACACGCTTCTCAGCGTCATCCTTATCAGTAACCTGATGGCGATGTTTCTGCAGGCGCTGTCGGCCAAGCTCGGAATTGCGACCGGGCGCGACCTGGCGCAAGCATGCCGCGAGCACTATTCCCGCCGAACAGGACTGTTTCTCTGGGTGGTCTGCGAAATCGCCATCGCGGCGTGCGACCTAGCCGAAGTTCTGGGCTCGGCCGTCGCGCTGAAGCTTCTCTTCGGGCTGCCGCTTCTGGCCGGCGTGCTTATCACGGCGTTCGATGTCCTCATCGTACTGGCGCTACAAGGCCGCGGATTTCGACTGGTGGAAGCCTTTGTTGTCACGCTTATCGGATCGATCGCGGCCTGCTTCGCGTACGAAATCTTTTTCGCTCATCCGCTTTGGCGGGAAGCCGCCATCGGCTTCATTCCCCGGGCCGAAATCTTGCGCAACCGCGAAGTGCTATACATCGCCATCGGCATCCTGGGCGCCACGGTCATGCCGCACAATCTTTATCTTCACTCCAGCATCGTGCAGACGCGCGCGTTTGGCTCTTCGTCACGCGATCGGCGTGAGGCGGTGCGATATGCCATATTCGATTCCACGCTCGCGCTTGGCTTCGCGCTTTTTATCAACGCCGCGATTCTGGTCCTGGGCGCCGCCGCTTTCCACACTCGCGGCCTCCACAACGTGGCGGAGATCGCCGATGCCTACAAACTTCTGAGTCCCGTACTCGGAGCAAGCCTCGCCAGCACGCTTTTCGCGTGCGCGCTGCTGGCTTCCGGACAGAATTCAACACTTACGGGCACGCTGGCCGGCCAGATCGTGATGGAGGGCTTTCTACACATTCGGCTGAAGCCCTGGCTCCGCCGGCTTATCACCCGTTCCATCGCCATTATTCCGGCGGCGCTGGTGATTGGCATTGCGGGCGAGAATAAAGTCACGTCGTTGCTCATTCTCAGCCAAGTGATTCTCAGCTTTCAGTTGCCGTTCGCTGTGATCCCGCTGATCCAATTTACGGGTGATCGTTCGAAGATGGGCGAATTCACAAACTCGCGAATCACCACGGCTGTCGCTTGGGTTGTCGCTGCCGCCATTCTTTTCTTCAATGCCGAGCTCGTGTGGCTAATCTTCCGCGCCGCTTGATGTCCCTCGGCACTTGCTGCTGCCTTTCGTTGGCAGATTGAATGTGCGAAAATTTTCCTGGCCCTATGTCCACTGACGCGCAGCTCAATCTGAAGACGCGCAAAATCCTTTTCGTTTCACTCCTTGTCCTTATATGCATCGTGCTGGTTTATGCCGGGTTCCAGAAAGACAGACCGTGGGTCGTTCCTGTGGAAGTCAAAAAACTGAAAAACCCAATCGCGTCCACTGAGTCCACATTGAAGGCTGCCAGAGGAATTTATATGGATGAATGCGCGGAGTGTCACGGCGAATACGGCAAAGGTGACGGCCCGAAGGCTATGATGCACTCTCCGGGTCCAGCCGACCTTACCGACGCTCGGCAAATGAACACGGTCACGGACGGCGAAATTTTCTACCAAATCAGTGAAGGCAGGAAGCCCATGCCCTCGTTCAAGAAACGGTTGACCGAAGATCAGCGCTGGGGGCTTGTACTATTTGTCCGTTCCTTTTCACAGCCAGCCGCCGTTACAGACAAAAAGCCTGATCGCAGTAAAGATGCAGCCGTTTCCTCGAAGGACTGAACGCTCGGCGTCAACACTGAATTCCAGATTTCAATTCGCGAGTACTCATCCCAAAGAAAAAGCGGGCCCCGACCTGATCGAAGCCCGCTTGCTTGTTTGACATCTCGCTTGCGAGGACTATCTCTCTTTACGCCGTCGCCGCCTTTACTTGCGACAGAGCGGCCCTGACCTCGTTCAAATCCGGTACGACTGGAATGTCGTAGTTTTTGAACCAGGCCACTTTTCCGGCTTTATTGATGATGGCGATGGCCCGGCCGGTAATACCTTTATCCGCGAGGTACACCCCGTACTTCTCGCTTGCCGCTCCGCGTGGGTGAAAATCCGCCAGCAGTGAATACTTGATGCCCATTTTTTCGGCGTAGGCCTTGTGCGACCACACGCTGTCCACGCTGACACCGAGCACTTCCGCGTCCAGCGTTTCGAACGCCTTCATCTCATTGACGAAGCAGGCGTGCTCGCTGGTGCACGTCGGGCTCCAGTCCAGCGGATACCACACAATTACGACGTTCTTTTTCCCCACGAAATCCGAAAGCTTCACTTCCTTCTTTTCTTGATTCAACAGCGTGAAATCCGGCGCTGCTTCTCCCACCGCTAGGCTCATATGTATTCCTCCTCTTCCTCTGAATTCCGCCCATCATCTTACCATCCTCGCCGCTGCCTACAAATTCGGGCACTCTTAGCGCGATTCACTCCCTTTTTCGGGTCCCGATCTTCGAATTGTACTTGCCCTTGCAAATACGAAGAGCAGCTCTACCTTAATTTCTTTTCTTCCTTTCGTCAGCGCAGTACACTGCACTCAGGAGAACTCCATGAGCGTAGCAGCCGCTCTCTTCGTCCCCATCCTTCCGTCCCAAAACGGCCTGTGGTGAATTGATCTTGGCCACAAGCCTTAATTTTGACCGTCCCCACGCAATGCTGCTTGTCGAGGCGCGCCAGAAGCATCTTGCACAGATCCTTCCGGAGTGCATGAAGGAATACGGCCTGCGGACCGCATTGGACGCGGGCTGTGGCGTCGGCTATTTTTCCGGCTTTCTGCTTGATCTTGGTTTTGAAGTGACTGCTTTCGACGCGCGGCCGGCCAATATTGAGGAAGCGCGCCGACGCCATCCCGGGGTGTCATTTCATGTCGCAGACATGGAAGACGGGGCGCTGGAGCGATTCGGCCAGTTCGATTTTGTCCTTTGTTACGGCTTGATTTATCACCTTGAGAACCCCATGCGAGCTTTCCGTCTGTTGCGCGGGCTCACGGGAAAGCTCATGTTCCTCGAAGGGATGGCAATTCCCGACGAAACACCCGCTCTGTATCTTCGCGACGAACCGCCAATTGAAGATCAGGGAGTAAGTTTCCTTGGGGCCTATCCCAGCGAAGGGGCCTTATGGAAAATGGCGTATCGCGCCGGCTTTCCACATGTCGCTCGAATGGCTTCACCGCCTGATCATGAGGACTACCGGCTCCTGCTCGGTCGCAAGCCCGTTCGCGCGATGATGGCAGCTTCAACGGCGCCACTTGGATCACCGCACTTTGTTGCCGTTTCTGAGCCACGGAATCCGCCGGATCCCTGGACCACGGACCCTACGGGAATCACCAAAATGTTTCGGCGTTTTCGGAATTTCATGCGCAAACCCGCGTCGGAACGGATTCCCTCTTTACGGCGGAGGTATTTGCGGTGATCAGGCTCTTCACATTTCTGGGCTCCCCGGGATGATCACCATTTTCGCCATGCCAAAGGCCTTTCGCGGCCATATCGGCATCATTCAGCGCAACGCTATTGAGAGCTGGACGAGGCTTTCCATCAAACCTGAAATCATTTTGCTGGGAACGGATGAAGGCACCGCCGACGTCGCTCGGGAGTTTGGCGTGCGTCATCTCCCCGAAGTCGCTCGCAATGCGGAAGGCACGCCGCTGGTCAATGATCTATTTGCGCAAGGCCAACGCTATGCCGCAAACGACCTCCTTTGTTACGTGAATGCAGACATCATTCTTCTCGACGATTTTTCCGCTGCGGTTCAAAAAATCGCCCAGCTCCGATCCCCGTTGCTGATGGTCGGCCAGCGTACGGATTTGGACATCGCCCAGCCAATCGATTTCAGCAATTCTGCCTGGGAGCGCCGCTTGCGAGAGGAGGCTCGCGCCTCCGGCATTCTGCGTACACCGACGTTGATCGATTATTTCGCTTTCACCAAAGGGTTGTACGCCGACCTTCTTCCCCTCGCGCTTGGCCGCGGTGGATGGGACAACTGGCTCATCTGGCGCGCACGCTCGCGCAAGGCCGCCGTTATTGATGTCTCGTCGGCCGTGTTGACGGTCCACCAGAATCACGACTACTCTCATCATCCCGATGGTTCAAAAGGCGTATGGAGCGGCGCGGAGGCGCAGCGTAATCGGGAGCTTATTGGGCCTTGGTACCACAAGCACACCATTGAGGATGCCACTCATCGTCTGACGTCCCAGGGGCTAAAACGAAGTCACCGACATGGTTGGCTCGTTCTCAAACGCGGCTGGTCCCACCCGCGTGGTGTCGTTCTGCTGATGATCGAGATTCTTTCGCGGCCATTCCGCAGCGCCTCGCGAACTTCGCCATCGTAAATGAGCGCCGTCGCAAGCGAATTCAGCAATTGGCCTATCCCTACTCGTTTCGATCTTCCAATTGTCTGTCTTCCCGCAGTACACTTTGCCTCAGGAGAAACTCATGAGCGCCGAAGCCGCTCGCCGCGCTCCTCTCATGCCCTTGTTTGAACTGGTTCGTCTCTACCGCTCCCTCACAGGCGAATTTGGCCAGCCAGTTGCGCTTTCCGCGTTCGGTTTGACAAAACTGGAAACGGAACGCCTTTTTTCCGGTTACGACGAGGACTATCACATCAGCCGATTCTTTCAATTCTCCGAGACTGATGGGGAGAAATTCTCAATCAATGGAGCCTTAGCTACGCATGTTTCCCTCGACGCGGAAATTGAGACAATCCTCTGATCGAACCGTTTTGGAACTTGTACCCGTTGCCGCCGTCACTGTGTTTCCAGAGTCGTTCAGACTAGGCAGCTTTCGTGCTTCCCAGAATTTCATTTGAAAAATTCGCGTTTTTGACTACGCTACAGCCACGCCGGAGGTCATTCAATGGCTGGTTCTCCCGCGATGTTGCCGGAATCCCGACTCGGCAGCACCTTGCGCCGTGACGCGTGGTGGATCGAGATCATACCCATTATCATCATGATGGGCGGCTTCAGCATCTACGCCACGCTGCGCGCCTTCGAAGGGAAATTTTATGAGTGGGGACCGTACCTCTCGCCCTTCTACTCGCCGCTGATCGACCCCCAACATCATTGGTGGCCCTTCTCGCCGGCGCTTTTGATTCTCGCCGGCCCGCTCGGTTTTCGCGCCACTTGCTATTACTACCGCAAGGCGCTTTATCGCGCTTTTCTTCTCGACCCGCCTGCCTGCGCAGTAGGGGAGCCGGCGCGCCCCAATTATCGAGGCGAAACCGCTTTTCCTTTCATCTTGCAAAATGTCCATCGCTATTTTTTTTACCTCGCGGTTCTCTTTATCGCTTTTCTCTGGCACGATGCGATTCGTTCTTTTTTCTTCGACGGGCGTTTCGGCATCGGCATTGGCACGCTGGTCCTCACGATCAATGTCACCCTTCTTTCTCTCTACACTTTTTCCTGCCACTCCCTGCGTCATCTGGCGGGAGGGAAGCTCGACTGTTTTTCCTGTACGACCTTCGGCCGGTCGCGCTTTGCGACTTGGAGCTTTTTTAGTTTCCTGAACGAACGGCACATGCTTTTTGCCTGGTGCAGCCTCGTTTCGGTTGGTTTCGCGGATTTCTACGTGCGTATGGTCGCCTGCGGCGCCTTCCGGGACCTGAGGCTCCTGTGACTGCCAACCACGAGACGCGCGAGCACGATGTTTTGATCATTGGGGCGGGCGGCGCAGGATTGCGTGCGGCCATCGAAGCGCTTGCGCAAGGCGCATCTGTTGGGGTGGTCTGCAAATCCCTCCTTGGAAAAGCTCACACTGTCATGGCGGAAGGTGGCATCGCCGCGGCCATGGCCAACGTAGACGCCGCCGATAGTTGGAAAACTCATTTTCGCGACACCATGCGCGGTGGAAAATTTCTGAACAACTGGCGCATGGCGCAACTGCACGCTCAGGAATCACCCGATCGCGTGCGCGAACTTGAACAGTGGGGCGCTCTCTTCGATCGCACCGAGAGCGGCGACATTCTGCAGCGCGCTTTCGGCGGCCACACCTTCAAGCGTCTCTGTCACGTTGGCGACCGCACGGGCCTGGAAATGATTCGCACGCTTCAGGATCGCGGCGTCCAGCAGGGCATTGACGTTTATATGGAATGCACGGTCACGCGGCTTTTGACCGACAAAGGCCGCGTTTCAGGTGCGTTTGCGTACTGGCGCGAGAATGGGCGCTTTATTGTTTTCAAGGCGAAGTCTATCGTTATCGCCACCGGCGGGATCGGGAAGGCCTGGCGGGTTACCTCTAACTCCTGGGAATACACCGGGGACGGCATGGCGCTTGCTTATGAAGCTGGCGCCGAGCTTATGGACATGGAATTCGTCCAGTTTCATCCGACGGGAATGGTCTGGCCCCCCGGCGTGCAGGGGATTCTCGTCACCGAAGCCGTTCGAGGGGAAGGCGGCATCCTGCGCAACAAAGCCGGGGAGCGCTTCATGGAAAAGTACGATCCCAAGCGTATGGAGCTCTCGACGCGCGATGTCGTCGCCCGCTCCATTTATACCGAAGTCAAGGAAGGCCGTGGGACGGAGCATGGCGGCGCGTATCTCGACATTTCGCACAAGCCGGCCGAGTACGTAAAGAAAAAACTCCCCAGCATGTATCACCAATTCAAGGAACTCGCGGATGTGGATATCACCAAGGGCCCGATGGAGGTAGGCCCGACGTGCCATTACATGATGGGCGGCATTCGAGTGGATGCGGAAACGGCCGAATCCACCGTGCCCGGACTTTTCGCTGCGGGCGAAGCTGCCGCCGGACTTCACGGCGCCAATCGCCTTGGGGGCAACTCGCTCTCGGATCTTTTGGTGTTTGGGCGCCGCGCAGGCCTCGCGGCCGCCGCGAGTGCCAAGCGTTCCTCGGTTTCTTCCATCGACAACGCACAAATCGACCAAGCCGAAAAGGAATTGCTCGCTCCCTTTTCCAACTCCGCCACGGAAAGTCCTTACGCCGTGCATCGCGATTTGCAGGAAGTCATGCAGAATCTCGTGGGCATCTTTCGAACCGATGAGGATCTGAAGAAAGCGCTCGCCGAATTGGCAAAACTGAAAGTCCGAGCGGGCAAGGTCAGTGTCGAGGGCTCTCGCCTTTTCAACCCGGGCTGGCATCTTTCGTATGACTTGAAAGCCATGCTTATGGTCTCCGAAGCCGTTGCGCACAGCGCGCTGGCCCGGACCGAAAGTCGCGGCGCGCACAGCCGCATCGATTACCCGAACCCCGACTCCGTCTGGGAGAAGAAACACAACGTTGTTATCCGGGAATCCGGAGGAGGCATGGGCCGCCGCGAAATTCCGATTGAGCCTGTGCCCGAAGAGTTGAAGCAGATTCTTGCCGAGGACAAGGCATGAACTATTGATTTGGCCAGCCAAATGAACGGATGAATGCAAGCTATGGATACGCCGTGGATCAAATTCGCGACACCCGACACGAACCGAGAGTACTTTGCTCTTCTTTCTTATTTGCCGCTCAACAAGTACCGCGCCATTCCGGCATTTCTCAAGTTCTCATTTCAGGTTCAAAAGCAATTATCCGCCACTCCGGGAATCATAGGTTATTCCCTTCGCGCAATGTTATTCAGGCGGAATTCTTGGACGCTCTCGGTGTTGACGGATGAAAAGCCGCTGATGGATTTCGTCGCAAAGACTCCTCACTGGCAAGCCATGAAGGCAATGATGCCTCACATGGGTCCGACGAAGTTCACCAAATGGACGGTATTGGGATCGGCTTTACCGCTGCGGTGGGAGGATGCGATGGAGAGGTCGAAAAAAGGGGAGCCATCATGAAGGAAGCTACCCTGCGCGTTTTTCGCGGCGATTCAAACGGCGGGCAAACCGTTGACTATCGCGTCCCGGTCGCTCCCGGCATGGTTGTGCTCGACGCGCTCCATTACATTCAGGGACACCTCGCCCCGGACCTCGCCGTTCGCTGGAACTGCAAAGCAGGGAAGTGCGGTTCGTGCTCCGCCGAAGTCAATGGCCGCCCGCGCCTCACTTGCAAGACGCGCATGGATGATCTTCAGCAAGACCTGCCCATCACGGTCCTGCCCATGAAATCCTTCCCGCGCATTAAAGACCTTGTCACCGACGTTTCCTGGAACTATCGTGTCAACCGCAAAATCCCTCCCTTTGAGCCCCGTAAGGGAGTGGAATGGAAGATCTCGCAGTTGGACGTGGACCGTGTCCAGGAGTTTCGCAAGTGCATCGAATGCTTTCTTTGCCAAAACGTTTGTCATGTGCTTCGCGAGCATGACAAGAGGGAACAGTTCGCCGGGCCGCGTTTTTTCGTTCGAGTCGCCGGCCTCGAAATGCATCCTCTCGACGGTCGCAACCGCGCAGGTCTGCTCAAGGACCAGCTTGGCTTGGGCTATTGCAATATCACGAAGTGCTGCACGGAGGTTTGTCCGGAGGAGATTCGAATCACCGACAATGCGATCATTCCGCTCAAGGAGCGCGTGGTGGACGAGTTTTACGATCCTTTGACGATGCTGTTCAGGAAGATTCGCGGGCAGTAGCGCAGTCTTCAGGCTGTGGGTAGCAAGTACACTGAGCGTTTAGAGTGAGAACTTCGCGCAAGCTAACGATGGAACAACGGGTCTTGAAAGAGGAGGGCCTATGAGTCACCAACTGAAATCCATCTCCAAAGCTGGCATTCCAGAGGCCATTGCCAAAGTCGAGCTGTACCGTTATCTGAATGAGCCCGAAGAGGCCGAGTCCATTTGCCGGGACATCCTCGCCATTGATCCCGGGCATCAGCTCGCTCGCCGCATGCTAGGTCTTGCCATCACCGACCAGTTTATCGGCGCCGCGACCGATCGCTATCTCGAGGTCCAGTCCATCTTTCAGGGGTTGAGCGATCCCTACGAACGGCTTTACTACACCGGGTTGTTGCACGAACGCCATGCCAAGACCCAGCTCCTCGTCGGCTATGCACCGCATACTCTCTTGCCGTTGGTGGAAGAAGCCATGCGATGCTTTGCGGAAGCGGAAAAAATCCGCCCTGCGGGCAACGACGACAGCATTCTTCGCTGGAATCGTTGTGTCCGATTGCTCGAAAGCCGGCCTGATTTTCATTTCGACCGCGGTCCCGGAGCCCTGGATGCTGAGGACATGCCGCCAGTCAGCTCGCCAGCGCGCCGCGCCGGAGGCCATCACTGAAGCTTATGGCGATCACTTACGCCGTGACCACGCGCTGAAACCGCCGTGCCAGTTTTTCGTGCTCTTCGCTAATTTGGCGCGGCAGGCGCCCCCCGAATTTCCCTAGAAACCGCTTCGAATCTTCCATCTCCGCATCCCAATCTTCCGGATTCACGCGCAGCAATTCGTTCAACGCTTCGTCGGAAATCTTCATCCCGTCTAGCGTCAGTCCGTTCTTCGCCGGAACATAGCCGATTGGAGTCTCCTGCGCCGCGCCGCGGCCTTCCACGCGCTCCAGGATCCACTTAAGAACGCGCACGTTCTCGCCGTATCCCGGCCACAGGAATTTCCCATCCGCATTCTTGCGGAACCAGTTCACATGAAAAATCTTTGGCGGTTTCGGTATTTTCTTCCCCATCTCCAGCCAGTGCGCAAAATAATCCGCCATGTTGTAGCCGCAGAAGGGCAGCATAGCCATCGGATCTCGCCGCGTGATCCCCACATCTCCTGTCGCCGCGGCGGTCGTCTCGCTTGCCATCGTTGCGCCCACGAAAACCCCGTGCTGCCAGTCAAACGATTCGTAGACCAACGGGGCGACTCGAGCTCTTCGCCCGCCAAAGATGAAAGCCGAAATTGGTACTCCTTCGGGCGCATTCCACTTGGGTGAAATACTCGGCGATTGCTGCGCCGGCACGGTGTATCTGGCGTTCGGATGCGCCGCTGCCCCCTTGGATGGATCCCACGCCTCGCCTTTCCAGTCGATCAACCCCGAGGGTGCATCGCTGCCAATTCCTTCCCACCACGGTTCCCTGTCCGAAGTCATCGCCACGTTCGTAAAAAGCGTGTTCTTGCGGAGCGCACCCATCACGTTTTGATTGGTTTTCATCCCCGTGCCCGGAGCCACGCCAAAAAATCCCGCTTCCGGATTGATAGCGTGCAAATAGCCGTCTTCGCCGATTTTCATCCAGGCGATATCGTCCCCAACAGTCCATACTCGATACCCCTGGCCTTCGAGAGCGGACACCATCATCGCCAGGTTTGTTTTGCCGCACGCGCTTGGAAACGCGGCGCCCATGTAAGTTACTTTGCCGCCCGGCGATTCCAGCCCCAGGATCAGCATGTGCTCGGCCATCCAGCCCTGCTCTCGCGCCATCACGCTCGCAATGCGCAGTGCAAAACACTTCTTCCCCAGCAGCGCGTTGCCCCCGTACCCGGAACCCACGCTCCAGATCAATTTTTCCTGGGGAAAGTGCACGATGAAACGCCGCGAGGGGTCCAGATCACCCAGCGAATGCAACCCAGGAACGAACTCGCCCGACGTCCCCAGCCGTTCCATCGCCACCTTGCCCATGCGCGACATAATCTTCATGCTCGCTACTACGTAGGGGCTGTCCGTTACTTCCACTCCAACTTTGCTGATCGGCGAGCTCACTGGGCCCATCACGTACGGCACCACGTACATCGTCCGGCCGCTCATGGCTCCATCCAGAAGTGCGCCCACCTTATGCTTGGCCGCGGCCGGTTCCATCCAGTTGTTCGTGGGCCCAGCCTCTTCTTTTTCGGGGGAGCAGATAAAAGTCAGATGCTCGGTTCGAGCCACGTCATTCGGGCTGCTTCGGTGCAGGTGACAATTCGGGAAGGTCTTCTCGTTCAGGGTGAGGGAATTCCCGCTGCGCAGCATCTCCGCAATCATCCGCTGGTATTCCGCTTCAGAACCGTCGCAATACACGACGCGCTTTGGCTTGGTCAGCTTTGCCGCTTGGTCAACCCAGGTTTCTAGCGGAGTCGCCACGATAATCTCCTTGCTGGCCCATTATTTCACGATCGCACAGTCGAAAGCGCGGCGTCCCGGACGCCCGATGCTTCCGGTAGCACGCGGGATGATGACCCCCACAAGGTTGGGGCCATGGAGCGATTGGACTCGGCCACGCCAACAGGCCTATGCAAAGGCGGGAACTTCGGGCCGGGCTGGCAGGCTGATGCTTCTTCTACCCGCCACAGTCTATGTTACCCCTCGCCGCTCACGCAAGCGGCCGACCGGCGCTTCTTCGCTTTCGAGTCACGTCTTTCTGTTCTTTGGTGCCCTTACTTCCTTACTTCTCTCCTGCGGTAAACTCGTTCCCCATGTCATCCAGCGCCGAATCCGACCCCCTCCGCGTCATTCTAGTCGCACCACGGAATCCCCTCAACATCGGCGCTGCTGCCCGCGCCATGAGCAACTTCGGCTTCTTCCATCTTCGCGTCGTGAACCCCTATGAGCTGGCTTTTCGTGAAGCGCGTTCCGCCGTTGGCGCCGAACGACTGCTCGCCCGTGCTGAAGAATTCAAGACCGTTGCCGAAGCCATCGAAGATTGCACACTGGTCGTCGGAACTACCTCCGTCGGCCAGCGTCAATTGCAGCACTCGGTACACCGCCTGGACCAAGCTGCCCGTCTCCTCCGCAAGCATCTCACTGGCGGCCGCGTCGCCCTACTTTTCGGCTCGGAGAAGCGCGGTCTTTCGAACGAAGACCTCAGCCATTGCCATTGGCTACTGCGTATACCCACTCGCGAAGAGCATCGCTCCATGAATCTCGGCCAGGCCGTAGCCATCTGCCTCTATGAACTTGCGCGCGATACCAAGGCCGTCGCGAAGCCGGAGAAACAGATCCCGGCTACAGCCGCTGATCTTGAGCGCCTCACCTCGCTTTTGCTGGACGCCCTCCGCTCCAGTGGCTATTTGAAATCGAGTCCCGGCCGTTCCCAGAAGCGACCCTCCGCCACTGAAGAAAAAATCCGGCGCCTCGTCCGCCGTCTGCAACTCTCCGCCGCCGATGCGGATCTCACGCTCGGCATCCTCCGCCAAATCTTCTGGAAGCTCGGATCCACTAAACCTATGAGCGAGAAAAGTTGAGGAGGCTCTTGATCCCCATCCCCTCGTTTACCTGTTCACTGATTGTGTGCACTTTTGCACAGTTTTCCGGCTCCCGGCCTCCCAATAATGGTATTGTTATGGCTGCTGCCTATCACGTTCTGCACACCGGGCACTCGCGAATTCAACCAAGAAGTTCGGCGGAGAGAATATGGAATTGACCGTAACGCAACAAGAGCGCCCTTGGGACCGGCCCTTCTGGAAACCCGTCCATGGCAAGGAAGGCGTCTTCGCTTATCTCGTTCTCATTCACGTTCTTGCAGTCGTCGGTCTGATCCTTTTTCCCGTGCCAAACCTTAAGGTTATCGGCATGACCTTGCTCAGCATTGCCTTTGGCGGGTTGGGCACCACGGTCTGCTATCACCGCATGCTCGCGCACAAAACCCTCAAGACCAACCGCTTCATCGAGCAATTCCTGATTTTCTGGGCAGTCTTCAACGGCTCCGGCCATCCCGCAAGCTGGGTCGCCTACCATCGCCTCCATCATTCCGTTACCGATACGCCCGAGGACATCTCCAGCCCCAAGCAGGGCGGTTTTTGGTGGGCGCATCTTCGCTGGCTGTATCAGACTCAGCCCGCCGACAAGAAGCGCTGGGCTCCTGAACTCACCGGCGGTATGTACAAAATCTGGGGATGGGCAGAAACGCCGGTCATTGTCTTCTCGATTTGCATCGGTCTGATTTTGGGCTTCGGCTGGATGGGTTTCTTCTGGATGGGCGCGATCCGCCTGGTCTACTCGCTGCACATGCAGTGTCTGGTGAACAGCCTTACGCATCTCAATCATGTCGAAGAGGGCGATTCCAGCATGAACGTCTGGTGGCTTGGGCCCTTCCAATTGACGGCCTGGGGCGAGAACTGGCACCAGAATCACCACACGCACGCAGGTTCCGCCCGCCTTGGCCTTCGCTGGTATCAGACCGACATCGGCTGGTATTTCATCTGGATGCTGGAAGCCGTTGGCCTGGCCCACTCCGTCAAGCGCCCCCGCACTTCCTAAC
>WNFJ01055922.1_pt1 | contig 13911 bp, 15 predicted proteins | sample 5400461 | NCBI WGS metagenome assembly WNFJ01 (sample SAMN13153349, study PRJNA577476) | soil metagenome | isolation source: 115 cm saprolite on Douglas fir-dominated hillslope | place: USA:California | collected 2013-09-17 | reverse complement strand
CAAGAGCAACCGACAGAAGGAATGCGTCCAAATGCCAGGGAAAATGGCCAGATCAGACCCTCGACCAAGCGTTCGGGTTACCCGAGGTGCTGGTAGCGGCCGGGAAAACGCGAACATTGATGCCGGTTTGGGATTCATCTGGAGAATCTCGGATTAGGTAAATACGATTCCACGGAGGAAAAACATGAAACGTATCCCCAAGGGATTATCTCTTCTCCTCGTGCTAGCTTGCTTTGGAACAGTGCTTGCCCAAGCCCAGGATGATCCCCGTGCTCTGCCGGCCGCTTACCTGCGGAGCGGAACTTTGTTCCACCGCGGCCCCTTCCCGACTCCCTTTAAGCACGTGGTGGTCATATTCCAGGAGAACCGCACGCCCGACAATCTTTTTCAGGGTCTATGCCACCCTCCTTTTGGTCACCGTCATTCATGCAGCACAACACCGACGGAGCACCAGTACAACATTTCCACCACGGGGTGGCTCGATAAAAATTCGCCCACCGGGGTAACTGATCCAGAGCCGGTCCCGCTGGGAAATACCTACGACCTCAGCCACGCACATGCTGCGTTCCTCAGTATGTATGCCGGCGGCCGGATGGATGGCGCGGGCGATATTCACTGCTCCGGCACCTGTCCAACCACTCCGCAATTCAAGTTCGTGGACAATTCGACTCGCATTCTGGATCCTTACCTCGAACTCGCGACGCAGTATGGCTGGGCCAACTACATGTTCCAAACCAATCAGGGACCCAGCTTTCCCGCTCATCAATTCATTTTTGGCGGGACTTCGGCGCCCAATGCCGATGACGATGCTGCTGGCATTTTCGCTGCAGAGAACATGGGTGGAACGCCCGGACCGGCAGGATGCATCGCTCTGTTAGGGACATTCGTCCGGTTGGTTACGCCCAGCGGGGAGAACGGGCAGATCTATCCATGCTTCGAACATCAAACCATGTCAGACCTGCTCAATAACCACGGCGTCAGTTGGAAATATTACGCGCCCGGCGCGGGCTCCATCTGGACGGCGCCGGATGCAATCCAACACATCTGCGACCCAGATGCTCCCACGGGTGGTGAGTGCGTGGGCTGGGATTGGGTGAACAACGTCGATCTCAAGCCGGCAAATGTGCTAAATGACATCAGCGCCTGCAACCTTGCTCAGGTGAGCTGGGTGATTCCGATCGGACAAAATTCCGATCACCCAGGGAATCCGAATACGGTTGGCGGGCCTTCCTGGGTGGCCGCCATTGTTAATGCCATCGGGAACGATACAACGTGTGAGGGTGGGCAAGGTTATTGGTCCGACACTGCCATCCTGATTACCTGGGACGATTGGGGTGGCTGGTACGACCACGCACCCCCGCCCATCCTGAATGGCGTTCAAGGCGATTACCAATATGGTTTTCGCGTACCCCTGATCGTTGTCTCTGCTTTCACGCCCAGGCAATACATCAATAACGTGAAGCCCCATGACTTCGGCAGCATCCTGAGGTTCATCCAGCGTGTTTTCGATCTCGGCGAGGGCTCGCTCGGGTTTGCCGACGCACGTGCTACTGGAGACTTGAAAGGCTTTTTTAGATTCAACGGAGGGCCGCGTCCTTTCCAAACAATTATGGCTCCGCTGGATGCGAATTTCTTTCTCAACGACACTAGGACACCTGATCCCCCTGATAACGATTGACGATGACAATTAGCTAAGTCCTGCTAAGGCGAGGTCAATCCGTCGCGTCTACGGGCTTGCCGGCGCGCCGCATGGTCATTGCCGCGTGGTCAGCCTTGCCTCAGCAATTGCAGTCGAAGCGACGCAAGTCCGATAAATTATCGGACCTTAGCCATCAAGCGCCAACGGCGATCGGGACCCAGCTAGCGCTAGGCAGTTGATAAGGATCGTGCTCTTCATGGTTGTCTTGCCTTGCTTGTGAACTCGTTGATCGATTACTCGCTCATTTCGCGGATGAAACTTTGGGTTCCCGGGTTACACGTGGTTGGTCGCTTTGCCCTCGTGCCGGGACTTGTTACTCTTCGCCAAACATTTGTTCGTTGCTGCCATCAAAATGTTCGGCGCCGGCCAATTTCGAGAGCCAGGGAAGTTAGAGCATCGCTTTTCGCCAACCGGCACCGACGGCATCTTGCTCGGTGCAGAACCAGCGTTCCCCTTTGCTCTCGTTGATTTGGGTGTTGTCGTAGTAGCGCTGTCCCGGCACGTGATAGATGCGCTCGCCCGTGGAGTTGATGTTGCCCTTGATTAGGCACTCTGCTCTTCGGTCTTGCACCTGCGGTCGCGGCGATAGCGACGGCTTCGGCTGCAATTGCGGAGTGGACGGCAGCAGTATGCGTTCCTGTATTTCGGCCGGCTTGTATGACCCTAAAATCGCAGTGCTGGCGGTTCGGCTGCGCCAGTCCCACGGCGCAGAGAATGCGCCCCCCACATCCCTTTCTGCGCGCTCCGAGCCATGGCTTCCTCGGCGACATACGCACTGGAGTACTGGATGAAGGCCATACCGAGGCCTTCGCGAACGAGCCACGCACTTAGGTCGCCCTCTTCTGTGGAGCAGGTCGCGAGCCACCGACCGAAAGCATCTTTGCTATTGGTGACGCAGGAGGTCTCGCGTGATCCAATATGCCGGATCAGTCGGTCGCGCGCGTCGATCCCGCAAGTCCAAACCTCACCCATGCTATCGAGACAGATTTGATCGAGCTCGCGAGCGTCGACGCCCTGGAGCCGAATTCTCTCGCTACCGATCACGATAGTGTCCGCCTCCAATATCCTTGCAGTTCCGGTCAATGTCTGCGCGCACGCCGAAGTGCAGCATGCGACGGCTATCGTAAGTATGCTTGTTCGAATGGCAGGTCGCATCCTGTCTTTCTCGCGGTTTCGGGCTGAGGCCGGACGCGCTGACCGATAACGGGTCTTGCCGTTGCACGAATTGCGCCGCGGTGCTGGGAGGGCCTCTCCGTTTCTTAGTCGCTTTGCCCTTCGTGCTAGACTTGTTACTCTGCGCCAAACATTTGTCCGTCTGGCAAATGCTTCTGCCGGGCGGGTCGATGATGAGCAATGTGACCTCTTCAGCCGTGAATTCTGAACAGGACTTGGCTTCAATGCCGACGGCGCAAGGGGGGCTTTCCCGGCTTGCTATCGCGCGCCTCAAAAGCGCCGGCGTGCCGGTGGCGCCTCTTCTCAGGCATCTGGGACTGAGGCCGGAGGTGATCGCCGACCCAGAAGAGCGACTGAGCGTGCGAAGCCAAATCGCCCTGTTGGACGAGGCGGCGATTGCTCTGAAGGATGATTGTCTTGGCTTCACGCTAGCTCGCGATCATGACCCACGCGAAATCGGACTGCCTTATTACGTCATGGCGTCGTCGCAGACCTTAGGCGATGGACTGAAGCGAATTGCTCGATACAGCCAGATTACCAACGAGGCCGTCGTGGTCGGATATCGAGAAGGAAACACGCTCGTTATCAACCTGAGCTACTCCGGCGTTCCAAGGCACTCAGACAGACATCAAATGGAATTTTGCATGTTTGCTGTATTGCGAATTTGTCGCATGTTGACGGGGCAGAACATCGTACCGCAACACTTCTGGATCTCTCATTATCGATCGGAACGCACTTCAGAAATGGCGCGATTTGTCGGGACGGAGGTGAAGTTCGGAGCTGACACAGACGAGTTTGCTCTAAGCGTGAACGCACGTGAGTTGCCGCTTATTCACGCTGATCCTTATCTCAATGACCTTCTCCTGAAATATTGCGAGGCGGCGCTAGCCGAGAGAGGAGGCGATACAAGCCAGTTGCGTACGAGAGTTGAGAACGCGATCTCGTCATTGCTTCCTCATGGAAGAGTGCTCGTGGAAGACATTGCTCGCAGTCTGGGAATGAGCGAGCGGACACTTGCACGAAAGCTTTCGGACGAAGGGTTGAACTTCACCGAAATACTTCAACAACTGCGGCGTGATCTGGCAGTGCGATATCTTGATGACCGCAAGCTGCATATATCCAAGATTGCGTGGCTGCTCGGCTTTCATGAGGTGAGCGCATTCACGCATGCATTCAAGCGCTGGACCGGGAAGACGCCGAAGCAGATGCGAACAGCCAGCGCTTATTGAGCAAATGCCATGGCGGGGTCGGCCCTTCCGACCGAGTATAGGTGCTCAATACGAATGGCTGAGTTGGATCGGCGATGATATCGGCTGCAGGCAGCCCAAAATGAAGCATAGGATCAGTGCTGCCGCGACCGAAGGTGCCAACGGGATGCGCTTCTTATCGCCGACCTGTTGGACCTCGGCCCACCCGAACTACAAAGAAAGCCAACCCACAGAAAGCCGACCGTCAATATCTTGACGTCGCCGCCGCCCATCCAGTTCTGCGCATAGAAATACAACATGACGCCGAACATGACGGCGGCGAAGGCCAAATTCCAATGTGCGCTCACCCAGCGGCCGGACAAGAGCGCGTGGACGACGAACAGCCCGGCGAGGACGAGGATGAGTTCGTTGCGGATCTTGAATTGCTTGAAGTCGGTCAGCGCCACATAGAACAAGACTGCGGCGGTGATCACCAGCACGACGTGGGACAGTGGCGCTGAGAACGCCGTCAAGGTTCTTATTGTGCAGGAGACCGCTGAATGAACCTGGAGCTCGAGTTCAGCAGTTGTAGGTTATTGGCAATGGTCGGATTATTGGGCTCGCGTTCATAGGCCTTGAGAAATTTTTTACGCGCGTTCACCAGGTCGCCACGTAGCATGTACGAGTAGCCCTGGTTGTTCAGGATCTCCGTGGTCTCCCCCATGAGCCTGATGGCGTAAAGATAGGCGCGGTCGGCAAGATCGAAGCGTGCAAGCCGGTCATAGGCCGCCGCGAGGCCGATCCAGGCGGTGGGGTCCTTCGGGGCCTTTTCAGTTGCGTCGCGGAAGTAACGTTCGGCGATGCCGAAATGGCCCCGATTGAAGTGCTCGATTCCCATGCGCAACGGCTCGTCGGAGCGGTAATACTTGACGTCGTCGGGATCCTCCACCTTGGCCGTCGTAGGTGGACCATCGGCGACAACTGGTACCGCGAGTGGTGCACAATCAGGGGTTGAGCAGGTTGTATTGCAACCCGTCATCATGAGTAGCAAGGCGCCGAAAGCAAAGATCGCGAGAACGGGTCGCACGTCGTAGCCCCCACCTCGGCTCAATGAAGCTGCGGTGCCCATGTCACATCTTACCCCAATGGTGGGCCCAACAAGTGGCGAAAGTTAGCGGGCGCGGCCGCTGAGTTGGGTTATCCGCACCTCCGCCTGGGGCTTCCATATTAAAGTTTGGCGATCGGCAGCCGGCGATGTCGCGGTTCGTGCTACTTTAGCACCGTGATCAGCCGGATGATCACCGGCACCATCGCAATACCAAGAATAACTGGAAATATGAACAGGCCCAGTGGGCCGACCATTTTCACAGGAAGCTGGTTGGCGCGCTCCTCAGCCCGCATCAGCCTGCGGTCGCGCATGTCGTCGCTGAAGACGCGCAAAGCATCCCCGACGTCGGTGCCGAGCTCGATCGATTGACGCAACATGGCGCTCAGGGAGCGCGCCTCGTCCAGTCCCAGCCGGTCTGCAAGCGAAGCGAGTGCATCGATCGTGCTGCGGCCGGCGCGTCTCTCGGCACTCAAGATCTGCAAGTTGGCGCCGAGATGGCGGTTCTGCCGCGTGATCTCGCCACTGATGCGGTCCAATGCTCCTTCGAGGCTAAGGCCGGCGTCAATACACACGACCAGCAGATCGAGCATGTCAGGAAAGGCGATCCGATATCCCACATGCAATTTCCTTTTGCGGCGCGCGATGTAGGCATCGGGCCCCACCACCGCCAGCACCATGATGATAGCCACCAGAGCGAACTTTAGGTACCATTCGCTATTGACCAAGAATTGTTCGGTGAGGAGGGCTACGATTACCAAAACGACGACGGTCGCGATGCGTGCAAAGATGTAGTATTTGATGGCATCAACATGAAAAAATCCCGCGCGTATCAGTTCGCGTCGTAGCTTCGTACGCACCGAGCCTTCCACGCCAAAACGCTTCTCATCGAAAAATGTCGAGACGAGCGCATCGAATCCTGAGGCCAAACCCGGTGCAGTCTCAACGTCCCGCCCCTGGGCTGCGACCCGCTGGTGCACGCGAATCTGAACGGCGATGAACTGCCCGATCGCGAACACCCCGATCGCAACCGCGCCGAAGGCGAGAAACGTGATTAACAAGATTAAGAGTTCTTGCGACATCTAGTACTTGAAGTTTACCATTCGATAGAGGGTGACATTCCCGACGACCAACAACAGTCCACCGACGATCAGAGCCGGAATGGCGATCGGATGATCCTTGACTCCGAAGAAGTAGTCCGGAGCTATCAGCGTAATAAGTCCGAACAGGATAAACGGAGTCAGCGACAACGCAACCGCCGACAGGCGCCCCTCAGCGCTTAACGCCCGTATCTTCAAGCGCAACTTCGAGCGGCTGCGCAGCATCGTCGAAAGCCGGTGCAGGACCTCCGCGAGATTGCCGCCGGTCTGATGCTGGATGTTCACCGCGGTTGAAAAGAATGAAAGATCATTGTGCCCGACCCGGGGACCAAGGTTGTCCACCGCAGTGGACTGCTCGAGACCGAACATGATCTCATCCACGACAATGCCGAATTCGGATCCTACCGGATCAGGCATCTCACGGGCGACGAGGCCAAGCGCGGCCCTGAATGGATGTCCGGCACGCAAGCCCCGCGCGATCACGTCCAACGCATCGGGGAATTGCTCGCTGAATGCGGCGATCCGGCGCCGGCGGGCCAATACCAGGAACACATAGAGCGAAGCGGCCGCGAGCGGACCCGCAAGCGCGATCGCAAGAAGATTTGACCCGGTCGCGAATCTGAGGAGGAGGAAAAATAGCACCGTCGGGATGCCGGCCGTCAGAAGCAATTTTCCGGCGCTAAACCGCACGCCGCTTTGAACGACCAGCTCTTTAAAGCTCTGCAGCGATGGAATGTGGTCAAGGGCATCGACGCCCCTCTCCTTGCGCAAAATCTGCAAGACTTCCTTGGGATTGGCGAGTTCGGCGGTCAGCGCCAGGCGTCGGTTGATCGTCTGCTGCTCCCGGCGCTCCTTGAACAGCACCCAATAGACACCTTGGATACCCAGCAATACCGCCCCGAAGACGAGCGCGTAGATGAGCCAAAGTTCGGTCGCGATCATCGTTGTCACAAAGCTCGGTTAGGATCGAAGTGGTTCTGTGGGAGATCCAATCCCATATGCTTCAGGTCGGCTAGGAAGGTCGGCCGGATGCCGGTTGCCCTGAACGTTCCGTAGATGTTGCCTTGCTCATCCGTGCGTTCTTTAACGAACCGAAAGACTTCATGCATCTGCACGACCTCGCCTTCCATCCCGGTAATCTCTCCAATGCTGACCACCCTGCGCTGGCCATCGGGCAGGCGCTGCAGCTGAATCAGCAAGTGGATCGCAGATGCGATCTGGCTTCGAACGCTGGCCGGGCTGATGGACATGCCGGCCATACTCACCATCTGCTCCAGCCGCTTGATCGCGTCACGCGGTGAATTCGCGTGCACCGTGGTCATCGACCCTTCGTGGCCGGTGTTCATGGCTTGAAGCATGTCGAACGCTTCTTCGCCGCGACACTCGCCGATGATGATACGATCGGGACGCATCCGAAGGGCGTTCTTCATGAGCTCGCGTTGGCGGATCTCGCCCAACATGCGGAAGCTGGAGCTGCAATTCGGCGGCGTCTTCGATGGTAATAATTCTTTCTTCCGGAGGAACGTAACTCGACATAGCATTCAGCAGGGTGGTCTTGCCGCTACCCGTGCCGCCGGAAATGATAAGCGATATTTTTCCTTTTACGGCCGCCTTCAGCAAATCTGCCATCGGAGGTCGAAGCGCGTTGAGCTCGACAAGGCGATCCATCGAAAACGGTTTTTTTGAGAACTTCCGGATCGAAACCAGCGGTCCATCCAGCGCCACCGGCCGGATCGCCACGTTGACGCGCGATCCGTCGGGCAATCGAGCGTCGACGGTCGGGGAGGATTCATCAACCCGGCGCCCAACATGCGCAACGATCTTTTGCACAATGCGCATGAGATGGGCTTCATCTTTGAAATGGACGCTGGTCTCTTCGAGCTTTCCGAAGCGCTCCACAAAGCATTTCTTGTGCGTGTTGATCAGGATGTCGTTAACGGTCGGATCCTTGAGCAGTGGCTCGATCGGCCCAAAGCCCGTCATCTCGTCGACGACTTCCTCCGCGAAAGCTTGCAGCTCTCTCTGATTGAGAGAGAGCCGCTCCGTCCGGACATATTCGCCGAGATAGGCACGAACCTCGCGGACCAGGTCCTCGCGCGGGAGCTTTTCCAGCGAGACGAGATTGAACTCGTCAATGATCCGCTCGTGGAGTTTAAGCTTCTCGTCGAGCAAGGCAGGCCGTTGCGCAATCAGCTCGCTATAGATGTGCTCTTTTGCGACCGAGGCAGGCTCGCGCGTGATGACTTCCGCGGCCGGCTGTGGCCGCGTTCGCGTTGTAACATTAGAGAAAAAGCTCATTTTCTGCTCATGTTGCACTGGTTTCGTATTCCGCTCGTTAGTGTACAAGGTCTTGGCTCTGGTGTCACTCAAACGGTCTGGTGTGGTGGGTGGTCAACGGCTCCATGTCCTATTCGAGGATCCTGCTACTTGAGCGTGGCCGGGCCTCAATCGAGACACCAGCGACGCTAGGGCGCGAACATCCTTCGTGATCCTGCTTGTGCGGCTTGTGATTGAAATGGGAACGCCCGTGTTGAGGCTGTGATTGGCGGCGGCGGTATCTTCGCGAACATAGACAACCGGTTGGTTCCCCAGAGCCCGATTGACATGCTGCCGGCGCGCGATCCCTCCGACCAGACCGGACTCGCATCGATTAAGGGCAACAACGATCTGGGGCGGAACGCGTCCTGCATTTTTGACCTCTTGAAGAGTCTCGGCAATCTGACGCAGCCCCGGAACGTTATTCAACCCGGTGACGATCGCGAGATCGCACACCCCTAGGATTTGGTCCGTCCAATCGAACCATGCCGGCGGCACATTGACGATCACCAGATCGTATTGCTCTGAAATGAAGTGAAAGAGAGCATCGAGCGCAGCCACATTCAACTCGATCGACGCTCTTCTGTTTCGCGGTATTGCGAGCACGTCGACACCGCTCGCCGCGTGACGGCTGACAAAAAGATCGAACAGTTGCGCATCGAGGCGGTCGGGGTTTTGGACGATCTCCTCGATGTGGAACCGCGGCTCGATATCGAGGTAATCGCAGACATGACTGGCCTGCAAATCGAGATCCAACAAGCAAACCCGCAGGCTGCGCGTTTGCTTGGCACGCTTGACCTGCACCGCCGTTTCGATCGCAAGCGTGGCGTTGCCGACCCCGCCGCTGCTCGGCACGAATGCCACGATTGCAGGCCGAACCTGTTCATCTCCAGCGGATCTGACTTCTTTCCCGCTCGTGCGAGAAATGATCTCCAGAATTTCCTGCGGAGCGCCTTCCATCGATACCCAGTCCGCGCCTCCGCTGCGCACTAATCTCTTGTAGTCGCTAGCCGAGATCTCCCTGCTGACGAAAATGAAGAAGATACCGCGGTGTTCCCGCTCCGCGATGTTCGCCATGCGGTCGAATGACGTGGCGGCCAGCACCGGAAAAATGATGTAAATTTGGTCAGGGTTGGCGCTCGCGGCATTCTGAGGGCGCTCGCGGGTTAGCTCGTTGAGGTTTGCGAGCTTCCGCAAACTCGGCACAGTGCTTCTGATTCGGCTTTCCAACTCGTTCAACTCGCTGGACTCGGTGCCGGCGGTAAAAAAATAGATTTGCATCAGACCTGATGGTTGCGGATCATGGGCCGCTCGGCGAGAGAGCCTCGCCACTTATGGCCGTGGTCATGCCCCGTATCGCAATATTGCCAAATCCCAAGAGCCCACCCAAGAAGAAAAATCGAAAGTTCATATTCTGCAGAGAACCAGCCCCCACGGTTAGTATGAGGGAGCCGCTGCTGTTCCTTGGAGATCTGACAGGCAAAATCTGGCAGCGCGCTGCTTGAGCCGTTCTGTAATGGGCATGTCAGTCTCGTCATTCAAACCTCGTGCCGGTGCCCCCGACCTTCTTCCCAAATTTATGGGCCTATCGTTTCCGCGTTCATCATCATCTTAGGATCGAAACCCCGGCCGCAAATCGGCTTGGCTTCATTGTGCGGGCGCACCGCCGCCGCCCGCACCGCCGCCGCCCGCACCGCCGCCGCCCGCACCGCCGCCGAACCCACCACCGCCGCCGAACCCACCGCCGCCGAACCCACCGCCGCCGAACCCACCGCCGCCGCCCGCGCCGTACCCCACAGACGGCGAGATCGGCGGCGCCGGCTGCCTGTACGATCCCAAGCGATAGCGCTCGACCGCGAGCGACAGTCGATCGCCGTTCCCCGGAATTCGCCGATTGCCCACATAGCGCGGCCACGGGTCGATGACGTGGGTAGCGGCGTTCACTGCCTTGGCGTCGCCCTCCCATAGGGTGATCGTTTCGCTGCGTTGGAAGTACGTCGCGAAGGGATTCTGGTCCCAGGCCAAGGCGGCGGAGGCTGCTAAGCTACCACCGGCTAGGACGACGAAGGCGATGATGTGTCTGGTTCTCATGATTCTACACCTTAATTCTTCACCGAGACCACCGCCGAGCCCGGCGGGCCGACGACCTGCTGGCCAATGATATGACCATATGGGCCTTGGATGTTGCCGCCGCTGGTGAGGTAATCCCTGAAGGCCTTCCGCTGCTCCATCTCACCCATCAGGAAAAAATCAACGTCATTGCTAGGAACGGCGTTATCGAGCGGAGTTGCCAATCGCTGCCCAGGCACGGCCGGAGCGACGAGATGGGGCGTGACGATGACCACCAAGTCCGTGTCCGACGCCACGAATGACTTGCTGCTGAACAGCGCGCCAAGGACCGGCACCGAGCCAATCCAGGGAAGTTGCGAGACGTTGCGCCGATTGTCCGTCTGCAGCAGGCCGGCGATCGAGAAGCTCTGGCCGTCACGCAGCTCGACTGTGGTGCGCGCCTCGCGCTTGTCGATCGATGGGATGTTGAAGCCGTTTGCGTTCACGGCTACCGCAAAGTTGAGCTCGCTCACCGACGGCGCCAGGCGCAGATTGATGATACCGTTTTCCAGAACCGTCGGCGTGAAGGCTAATTGCACACCGAACGGATAGTATTGAACGGTAATGACCGGTACGGCACCTGTACCCCCTGGCTGCACCGCTGGCACCGGATATTCGCCGCCGGCCAGAAACGAGGCGGTATCGCCAGAGAGCGCGATCAGGTCGGGCTCGGCCAATCGGCGGACCAATCCTTTCGTTTCCAAGGCACTCAGGAGTACATCAAGGGTGGCACCCTTGCTGGCGAGATTTGCCAGCGCAACAGCGAAGGGCGCTCCGCCGGAGAGCAACGTGCCTGCAGTCGTAAATATTGGAAGGCCCGGTGCACCGCTGCCAGCGGGCGCACCTGCCGGCGGTACCGGATTTCCGCTTGCGTCAACAAAGGGCGTACCCATAATGCCAGGCCGGCCGCCCGGCTGGCCGGTGGCGCCGGCGCTGCCGGTGGCGGTCCCGTTCACTAAGCCGCCTAAACCGGTGCGAAAGCCCCGGTTCGCTCCATTGTTGGCCCCGAACCAATTCACCCCGAACTCGCGACTCGCGGAGCGTTCGACCTCAAGAAAGCGGACCTTGAGCATGACCTGCTGCGCCGGAGCCACGCTCATCGCGTTCACGATAGCGGCGCCTTCAGTCACCATGCTCTTGGCTACCTGAACGGCGCGCTCGGCAGCCACCGCATTGGCGGCGACGCCACTGAGCACGATCTGGCCGTTGCTGCTACCAACGCGGATACCCCGACTGCCGGTGCTCGCACGGATCTTTTCCTGGAGATTGCCGGTGTCGAGAGTGACCTCCACGTCGATCACTCCGATCAGCTGCATGCCCTGATCGAACACCGAGACGTTGGTGGTCCCAACCTTCTTGCCCTGAATGTACAGCGTACGATCCGACATCGGCAGCGCGTCCACGATATCTGGCGACCCCACCACAGCGCTGGCGAACGGCTTTTCGATCCGCAGGGTACGCGACTTGTTAACCGTGACGACGATGTGCCGTACGGCACCACTCTCTTCGTTCTGCGGTTGCGCCCGGGCATGCTGCAGAGGCCCAGGTGCGACCCCAAGCAGAGCCGAAGCGATGATTACTGGCACGAAAAGCAAATGTCGCCGCCGTAAACCCCACACCCGCCGCCGTGCTGTCGGGCGACTATCCCCTTGGTTGCTACGCATCAACACTCCCCGTCCATTTCCCCCCGTCAATGGGATCGCATCACCGTGTACCCCTCACGCTGTTGTGGATGTTCGCGACCGTCGTGTCGAAACACACCCGCGCCAGCGCCAAACGCCGTCTTGGTCTCCTTGCCCAGGCGGCGGTGTAGATTCACAGTTTGTGGTCATTTGCTCCTAATGTTGAGACGATTGCTCCTAATGTTGAGACGATTGCTCCTAATGTTGAGACGATTTAAGAAGACCTTAGTAGTTTGTTAATCTAATGTTAAATGTTAAGCTAAAATGAGTCAGCAGGGCCAAAAAAAAGGCCGAATAAGAAAAATTGCCGAATAGTGGCAAGCGCGCCACACGCAGGCGACCAAAATTAGTCGCTTGAATGCTGGGCCTCTCCCTAGTTTGGCGATTTTGAGGTTAGGTTAGAATTCGGGCGATTATCCCTTAATTTACAGGACTGAAACGCTCGACGCGTTGCGGGTGCCACCTGCTGTATCCCCCACCGGATGCAGGGGTGCCGGGACTACGGCGTGAAATAGCCCCCAAACCGGCCTCCTCGGGACCTTTTGACCCACGCGGAGCAAGCCGACCAGCAAGCTGCGCCAGCCCACCTCGCCAAGGGGCGCATCATGCTGAAGCGCCGCGTTGCAAGCTCCTTATCAAATGGAGGCGCCTGTGACAGTTCGGGCGCAGTCGGCAAATTTTTTGCAGCTTCCGTCTAAGAAATGTACTACGCTTGCGGGACCGTAAGTTCCGGCCTGGCTAGGAGTGTCTCATGTCAAATGCCCTGACTCTCGTCCGCCGCCTGGGCAGAGACGAGGATGGCGCCTCTTTGGTCGAATACACGGTGCTTCTGGGCCTCCTGCTCGTTGCGGTCATTGCAGTGATCGGCAGCGTAGGGGCCTGGATCGGCGGCCAGTGGTCGACTCTGTGCAAATCTCTGTCCGGCGCTACCTGCTGATCGCGGGCTGCTGATCGCGGGCGGCCTGCTGCTCCGAGCCGCGGCAAACATTTGGACGGTGGTTCATGCCACGAAAATTCGTGGCACAATGCAGTAACCATATCCACCGTGTCCTTGCGTCTACCACCTCAAAATTACTTTGACAGTCGTCAAAAAAGCTTCCTGTCTGCCTCCTCGTCCCATCCGAAGGAAAGGATGGTGCACTGAGGATCGGCCGGTGCACATCGTCTGCGGGGCAGAGATCTGAGCTGGCACGAACGTCGTCAGCAATCGTCCGCCAACCAAAGAGCACGAAAAGCGGCACTGAAAAGTGAGAGCGTCAAAGCTGAAACCGAAGCGCATCTACGCACCGCGGATTATCTCCGACCACATCATGCTGCAGGAAGATTTCGAACGGCTGCACAAGTTCCTGCTTGAGACGGAGGGACTCTCAGAAGTCTCCGACGATATGCGAGAGCTGGTCGAGGACGAATGGCCAGAGCTGGTGCATAAGCTGCCGCCAAAGGTGCCTACTAGGCGCTGATAAGGACGGCGCCGATGATTGTTCCCAAAACTGCTGCTGACCCAAGGCCGATTAATATAATCGCGGCAAGGAAGCCAACA
>WNFJ01115413.1_pt1 | contig 13913 bp, 11 predicted proteins | sample 5400461 | NCBI WGS metagenome assembly WNFJ01 (sample SAMN13153349, study PRJNA577476) | soil metagenome | isolation source: 115 cm saprolite on Douglas fir-dominated hillslope | place: USA:California | collected 2013-09-17 | reverse complement strand
ACTTTCATGGCGCGTAACACACCCGACGTCTCCCGCGATTCGGCATTGCAAGCCGATCCGGTTGAAACACAAACGCCGGCCTGATCCAACTTTGCCAAAATCGCAGGGCCGTCCAAACCTTCGAAAGAGACATTGGAGGTATTCGGCAGCCGTTTTGTTCGATCGGCGGCGCCGTTGAGATGGGCTCTGGGAAAGCCCTTGAGGATTTCGTCTTCCAGACGATCTCTTAAGGCGCGAATTTGCTCGTGGCCGGAGAACTCTTTGGCGAGTTGGCAGGCGCGACCCAGCGCGACAATATTCGGGACAGCTTCAGTTCCCGAGCGCCGGCCATTTTCCTGGCCACCGCCGATGATGAATGGGGGAAGTTTCACACCGCTACGGATGTACAGGGCGCCGACTCCTTTGGGCGCATGGAACTTATGTCCCGACAACGAAAACAGATCGACCGGCCATTCGCGCAGATTGATCGGAATCTTGCCTACTGCCTGCACCCCATCAACGTGAAAGACTGCGTCTGAGTTTTCACGCACGATGCTGCCAATCTTTTCAATGGGAAACAGCACTCCGGTTTCGTTGTTCGCCAGCATCACTGAGACAATTCCGGTCTCGCGCCGCAAAGCCTGCCGTAAATCGTCCAGATCCAGCTCGCCGTTACGATCGACTTCCAGCCAGGTTACTTCGCAACCGATTTCGGCCAGATGCTCGCAAAGATTCCGCACCGCCTCATGCTCGACGCGCGTCGTGATGATATGACGCCGCGTTGGGTTCTGCTCGAGAAAACCGCCAATCGCCCAGTTATCGGATTCTGATCCCCCGGATGTGAAGACTATCTCGCTGGAGTCGCCGGCTCCCAACAGTTCAGCAACTTGTGCGCGTGCGTGCTCGACCGCGGCGCGCGTGCGATGGCCAAACTCATGAGCTGATGACGGGTTGCCGTAAAGCTCCGTTAGGAAGGGGCGCATCGCGTCGAAAACTTCCGGGGCAACCTGTGTGGTGGCGTTGTTGTCTAGATAAATCATCTGGGTTGGTATGGGAGCAGGCCAAATGATCGGTAGAGCATGTACTCTCCACTTCGCTTGATCACCTGGCAGTTACCGCAGTTTGCTTCAGAGCCAATGACCAAAGCGCCCATCGGCGGGCGAATTCCTTCCTTCATATGAATAAGCTCCGCGCGGTTTCGGCCTTCAACTGTCGCGTACCAGTAGGCGTGAACGTACGCGGGGGAAGTTCCATCGACCAGGTAAATTGGGCGGTCCGGCAAGGCCATCGCCGCGTCAAAGATTTCTTTGTAAGCGGCGTCAAAAACATAACCTCGCTGCGATCCCTCGCGACGGAAGACCGACTGAAAATACATTGCCTGCATAACCGCTGCGAGCAGCAGCGTGAAAAGAATGGCCTCGCGAACGACAGTCGACATCGCTTTCGGCGCAGGTTGCAACGGCTGAACGTCGGCGCTCTCAGGAACAGTTTGCGGCTCAGTTGGCCGCGCGATCAGAAATTGCAGGGCTGGTACTGTGAGTAGTAACAAAAAAATTGGGTAGGCTACCAGGCGCAGAGAATGAAACTGATCCAGAGTGAGCGCGCCGGGCACCACCGAGACCAGGGTGCCAAAGAGAATGAAGCGCCACCACGGATCGCGCCAATGCCGCGCGAGCACTATTACCACTCCGATAATTGCCAGGATGAAAACGCCCGCGAGAAAACTCCCGAGCGATCCGGGCATGTGATGGCGCGGATTGCCGTCGCCGTCAATCAGCAAACTGATCAGACTAAAGTCTTCCAGGTAGCGCCGGATGAACTTGGGCACAATCTCGCGCCAGGGTGATTCGGGCTTGATGTACGAGATTAGATAGAACCTCTGCGTCAATGCCTCGGGATGACTTAGTTTGAAGGCCAGTATTGGGAGCAGCGTGATACCAAACAAGAGCCAGGTCTTGGCGACGCCGATCAGGCGTTCTTTGCTCGTCGCAAACAGCACTAGACCAAATGCCAACAGCAGCCCCAGTAAACGTCCGATGGTGTACGTGTAAGTCAGCAGCATCAAGGTCGCCACCAGCGTTCCGATTGTCAGCCGGCTCCAGCTTTGTTTCCGCTGCGCGTAGTAAAGCGCAACCAGGAAAAGGACGAGGGCCATCGGATAGAAGAATGTCTCGAACACTAAGCGGCTCACTTCAAAAAGCCACGGCGTGAGCAGCGCCAACAGTGTTACGATTACGCCGATCCTGCGCCGGCCGGAAATCTTTCTCGCCAGAAAACCGAGCACCAAACATGCCGCAAACATCCAACTCGCGCTGTAGACTCTGGCTAACCAGATACTCGGCTTGAATATGAGGAAGGGAATTGCCAGCAGGTAAATCTGGGTGGGATTCGCCCACTGCGTCCAGCCGCTGGTATAGAACTGAAAGAAAAGTGGGAAACGCCCGCCAAGCTCCCCGGCGCCGGTATGCGAAATCAAGTACGCGTTGTAAGCGATGCCGGATTCGTCAACGTAGAAGCCGGGCGGATTTGTTGACAAGCCGTCGACGTATAGAAAGAACAATAAGACGACCACCACGGGCACGAACACAATCCGGTACCGGCGAAGAAAGTTAGCTACGCCCTCTGAAGCAGGGCGATGGTCAACGTGTTCAGGTTCGTTCGGTAGATTCATTCAATCGGGGCCCAGCCAGCGATTGTTCCGCGCGAGAGTATATTTGACTTCAAGTCTTAGTCAACGCCCGTCAGCGCTGTCAGAGGCCCGACCATTAGGGAGGGCAAGACTCATTGAAGTTGCCCTTGCTTACGCGCGAGCTTCTGATACTTCGTTCGACAAACATCTCACGCATTCGGCATAATTCAAACATGTCTCAGTTAAGTGAAGCAGTGGTGCTCGACGCGCTGCGCCAGATAAGAGATCCCGATCTCCATAAAGATATCGTCACGCTGGGCTTTATTAAAGATCTGAAGATTGACGTCGGCGATGTTTCCTTCCGCATTGTGCTGACTACGCCCGCTTGCCCGGTGCGCGAGGAAATGGAGAGCGCGGCCCGTGAACTGGTCACTGCCATCCCCGGGGTCGGTTCGGTTTCGGTGACTATGGACGCAGAAGTACCCAAAGGCCGCGGCATCGGCGACAAGGTTTCAGTTCCGGGCGTCAAGAACATTATCGCGGTTTCGTCAGGCAAAGGCGGCGTCGGCAAATCAACCGTCGCGGTCAATCTCGCGGTGGCGCTGGCGCTTGATGGCGCGCGAGTTGGCTTGATGGATGCTGACGTCTACGGACCGAACGTGCCGATCATGATGGGCGCCGGCCAGTCCCGGCCAGAGATCGAAGGCAATAAACTAATTCCGGTTGAAGCTTACGGCGTCAAACTGATTTCGATGGCGGTGCTGCAACCGGGTGACAAACCGCTGATTGTTCGCGGCCCGATTTTGCACGGACTAGTGAAGCAGTTTCTTTCAGACGTGAAGTGGGGCGAGCTTGATTACCTGATCGTGGACATGCCGCCGGGAACCGGTGATGTGCAGCTAAGTCTAGCTCAGCTTGTGCCCGTGCAGGGCGCGGTGCTGGTGACCACGCCTCAGGAAGTTGCGCTCATCGACGTCCGCCGGGCGCTGCGCATGTTCGAAACGGTCGCCGTGCCCGTGCTCGGCGTGATTGAAAACATGAGCTACTTTATCGCGCCCGACACCGGCAACCGCTACAACATTTTTGGTGAAGGCGGCGGAGAAAAACTTGCCGGCGAGTATGGCGTTCCTTTTCTCGGCTCGGTGCCGATGGGCATCGAAGTTCGCGAAGGAGGCGATCGGGGCGTGCCGGTCGTGGTTGGCCGGCCAGAGTCGCCCCAGGCCCAGGCCTTTCGAAAAGTGGCTGAAGAAGTCGCCCGGCAGGTTTCGATCGAGGCGATGAAACCAGAGCTTGTCGTTTTGCGGAAATCTCAGTAAGATGACTGCGGGATACATTAATCAGTGACGGCAATTTTTGAAGATTGAAAACAGGAGTTAACTAAATATGTCAGCGAATCCAGCAACTACCACCCCTACCGCAACCGGAGCCCCGGCAGCGCCGGCCGTCACCTTGAACGTGACTGAGCCCGCGGCAGCCGAAATCAAGAAGTTTATGACGAGTGAAGAGGGTTTGCCCGAAACCGCAGGTCTGCGCGTGCGCGTGGTCCCTGGCGGTTGTTCGGGGTTTCAATACAGCTTGAACATCGAAGAGGAATCGCGCCAGGGTGACTTTGTCCTCGACGAAAAAGGCGTGCGCCTGTTCGTGGACATGTTCAGCGCCCAGTATCTGAACGGCGTCCAAATTGATTACGTCACCAACGTGATGGGTTCGGGTTTCACGTTCACGAATCCGAACGCGACCGGAAGCTGCGGCTGCGGCTCGTCGTTCACTGCCTAAAACGCTTCTTAGAAAAGAACGCGCATGGCGCGGTTAAGCAGCGAGGCTCGGCCTATTCTCAGTTTTGACTGAAGGCCGAGCCAGCTTTTTTGCGGCGCTCTGTTGTTGTGTCAGAAGCCCGCGCGTTAGCAAGGGCAAGCTCACCCGGCTAACCCTCTCTGACGGTCGGGCTTCTGACACTTTACTAATTGTGAGATGAGACTGACTCAACCTCATACCTCGGAACAGATCGAACTTGTCCGTGAACTCTTCAAAGAATATGAAGCCCGGCTGGGAATCGATCTATGCTTTCAAAACTTCCACAAGGAACTCGCTGAACTGCCAGGTAAATACGCACCGCCTCACGGCCGATTGCTTTTGGCCATGGATGCCGATCGAGTTGCCGGTTGTATTGCCTTGCGAAAAATCGGCGACGGCATCTGCGAGATGAAACGACTGTTTGTGCGATCAGAGTTTCGCGGCCAAGGCCTTGGCCGAAAACTTGTGAAAGCGATTATTTCTGAAGCAAGAGAGATTGGTTACAAACGAATGCGCCTGGATACTTTGCCAGGGAAGATGGATGAGGCAATCGCGCTCTATCACTCGCTCGGCTTCACAGAGATCGAGCCTTACTATCAAAACCCCGTGCCGGGCGCGAAATTCATGGAATTGGAGCTGGTGTCAGAAGCCCGCGCGTAAGCAAGGGCGACTCTCGCTCCATTCTCCCTCTCCCGCTGGGAGAGGTTGAGGTGAGGGCTTACCGCCGCTTCGACCCCAATGGATATTTTGTCTTTGAATGCCACTCTACCCGCGGAGCACAATAGAAAAATAGCTTCCTCTAGTAAACCCTCATCTCCGGCCCTTCTCCCAAAGTGAAAAGAGAGATCACTCAACATGAGCGAACGCGGATCCAGCCCTCCCTTACGGTCGGGCTTCTGACACTGAGCGCGTGCTCACAGCCACCCGTAGCCTATCCAATCCCGCTGGCTTATTTACGTTCCTAATGATCATGGATTATTATCTGCGCCACACTTTGTCTTGTCCCAAGGAGAATCCAAATGCGACGCCGAACTTTTGTTCAGATTCTAATCCTTCTCTGCCTTGCAGTGACGAGCCCGCAGATCTCTGCCCAACGCGATCGTCTCTCAATCGAACAGTTCTTGGATTGGGAGTACGTCGCTTCGCCGCAGATTTCACCTGACGGAAAGCAGATCGTTTACACGAAGCATTGGCCGGACAAGGTCAACGACAAGTACGAAGACGAAATCTGGATCATGGATGCGGATGGTGGGCACAACCGTTTCTTGGTGAAGGGATCACAGGGCCGTTGGGCACCCGACAGCAAGCGGCTCGCATACGTGGCGCAGGGCCAGCCTACCGGTGCGCAAATCTTTTTGAAATGGATCGACCTGCCGGGAGAGACGCAACTGACGCGTTTGGAACGCGGCCCTTCGAACCTTTCATGGTCGCCGGACGGTAAGCACATCGCCTTTAACATGAACGTTCCCGATACATCGGGATTCACAGTAAAGATGCCGGCGCGTCCGCAGGGCGCTAAATGGATCGATGCGCCGCGCGTAGTCGACCGCTTGAACTATCGGAACGATGGTTCGGGATGGCGGCCTGAGGGGTTCACTCATATCTTCGTGATCTCAGACCAGGGCGGAACTCCGCGCCAGCTCACAAACGGAGACTATCAACACGGCGCACCCGAATGGTTGCCGGATTCACGCACGATTGTCTTTAGCGGGGTGCGCAAAGACAACGCCGACTATCTTCGCTTCGGTTCAGAAATTTATTCCATGTCGCTGGATGGCGGAGCCATTCGCGCGCTCACTGATCGCGAAGGCCCCGATAACAATCCGGAAGTCTCGCCGGATGGCCGCATGATCGCTTATACGGGCTTCGACGGGAACGACAATACTTACAACGTGACCAAGCTCTATCTGATGAACGCGGACGGCGGCGGCAAGAGAGTCTTAACCGCCGACTTTGACCGCTCGCCCGGCGGAGTATTCTGGGCGGAAGATAACAGCGGCGTCTATTTCACGGCTGAAGATCGCGGCTCGCAGAACGTCTGGTTCGAAGCTGTAGCGGGTGGCGCCCCTGTTCAGATTACGACCGACTCACAGATTCTTAATATGAGTTCCATAAGCCGAAACGGTTTGATGGCAGGGACGCAGACTACGGCTCACAAGCCCGGCAATGTAGTTACGCTGCGCGTGCCGATGCGCGGAAGAGAGATCAGAGGCTATCGAGTCACGCGTACGGAGATAGGCGAACTAACTAATATCAACGCCAGCCTGCTCGAAGGCCGCAAGCTCGGCGAAGTAGAAGAAATCTGGTACGACTCAGTCGGAGGCATGAAGGTTCAGGGCTGGATCGTCAAGCCGCCCGACTTTGATGCGAAGAAAAAGTATCCGCTGATTCTTTACATTCACGGCGGGCCGCACACGATGTACGGCGTGGGATTCAACTTTGAATTTCAAAACCACGCGGCCAACGGTTATGTCGTGCTGTACACGAATCCGCGCGGCTCGACCGGCTATGGCCAGACGTTCGGCAACGCCATCAACAATAATTACCCCGGCGAAGACTATGACGACCTGATGCGTGGTGTCGATGAAGTGATCAAGCGCGGCTACATCGACGAACGTAACTTGTTCGTTACCGGCGGTTCGGGCGGCGGTGTGCTGTCTTCGTGGATTATCGGCCACACCGATCGCTTTGCGGCCGCGGTAGTGATGAAACCCGTGACGAACTGGTATTCATTCGTGGGCACGACCGACGGCGCCGACTGGTACTACAACTTTAAGAAGCTGCCCTGGGAAGATCCTTCCGAGCACCTGCGGCGCTCGCCGATTACTTACGTTGGTAATGTGAAGACACCCACGATGCTAATCGATGGCGAGCTGGATCTCCGCACGCCGATTGAAGAGACCGAGCAGTATTATCGCGCGCTCAAATTCCGAAAGGTCGACACGGCGATGGTGCGTCTGGCGGACGAGTATCACGGATTCAATGCCGACTTTGCCCTGCGCCATCCATCGAATCGCTTGTCGCAGATATTGTACCTGCGCGGCTGGTTTGAGAAATATAAGAAGAAATGAGTGTCAGAAGCCCGACCGTCAGGGAGGGCAAGATTCGTGAGCGGCAACTATCGTGTCGGGAGCTCGGGATGCAAGGTTCAACGTAATCGATTTTCAGGTTGAGTGGGCATGCCCGTTGCCCTCCCTGAAGGTCGGGCTTCTGACACGCTGGGATTTAGCGCCGCAACAGCTTCCACCCTGACGGCAGCACGGCCGCGGCGAGTACGATTTTGACTATGTCGCCGAGAATAAACGGGGCAACGGTTACATTGAAGGCATTGAGAATGCTGGCGTGGCTCACCACAACGAACCAAACGCAGCCGCAAACGATAATCACAATCGATCCGATAGCCATCGCGGCGGCTGCACTGAAAAAGCGACGATCCCAACCATGTTCAGCGAAAGCGCCCGTGATAAAGGCCGCCGCGGGAAAGGCAACCAGATAGCCGCCGGTGGGGCCCATCAAATGAACCAAACCGAAATGGCCGCCGGCAAAAAATGGTAGCCCGCTGGCTCCCTCGATCAAGTAAGCGATCATCGCCATCGCGCCCAGACGCGGTCCCAACAGTGCGCCTGTCAACAACACGGCGAATGTCTGACCCGTAATGGGCACCGGGCCGATCGGGATCACCACCTGTGCGGCCAGGGCGGTGAGCAAGCTAAACCCGATCACCAAACCGGCCTGACGCACCAGATCAAGGGGCGCCAGGGCTACCTCCAGGAGTGTCTCGTTCTTTGCGAATGTCGTGTTCATTTAGACCTCTGATTACTGATCTCTGACTTACAGATTATGGCCGCACGCACAGCACCGGGCAGGGCGCATTGCGAATGATGAACTCAGCCGTGTCGGTCAATTTCGTATCACCACCAGAGCCGAGTCCGGTCGTGATAGCCACCAGATCGGCTTTGTGCCGCCCGGCGTATTCGACCACGGCTTCGGCCATCCCGCCGTGCAGCCGTCGAATTCTGCCCAGCGAATCGGACGCATCTGCTTCCGCGAAAAACTTTTCCAGCGTGGCTTGGCCTCCATCGGCCGGCTCTTCATCGCCTTCATTGAAGACACAGAGCGCTTCCAGTTTCGCTTTCGTTCGGCGCGTGATCGACGAGACCACCGGCAGAATGTGCTTTGAGTGCTCTGCCAGATCCGTCACGTACAAAACGGTCTTGAAACGGTCGATAGGTCGGGTAGTGCGGCGTGGACCATATAACCGCGCGATGACTGTCGGGATTCTTGAGTCGCGCGCTACCTGTTCTGCCACACTGCGGCCCAGGAAAAACTGAGCGACATCCGAACGTCCGTGCGAGGCCATGACGATCAAGTCACAACCGCGCTCACCGGCATGACGCATGATTACCTGCGCCGGGTCGTCGTCGCCTTTGGGAATGATTGTCTCGATTACTCGCACGGTCGAGGATCCCGTTGCCACGGCGGGGAATTCATATCGCGACGTTTCGGTTATGTGCGGGTCGCCGCCATGAGCGATGTGAACCGAATGGACGATTGCATCGAACTGCGCCGCGAGGGCCACCGCCAGCGGAAACGCGCTGTTGGCGACGGCCGAAAAATCTGTCGGAAACAGTATCGAACGAATCATGGCTCAGTATAGGGCGAATCGATATGGGTCGTATAGGGCGAATAGTCCTATAGTCCTTCTCTTAGTTATCCACACCGATGCGCATCTTGTGGAACGACCGCCAGACAAAAACCAGCGAAACCAGAAAGAAAGTGGCGGCCAGAATATGGCTCAACAGTGGGCCATTCTTTCCGAACTGACCGTTTTCGCTGCCGACACTAACCGCCAACTCAACCGCCAGCAAACCAAACAACGTCGTGAACTTGATCACCGGGTTCATCGCCACTGACGAAGTGTCCTTGAAAGGATCGCCCACCGTGTCGCCGATAACTGTGGCGTCATGCAAGGGAGTTCCTTTCTGATGCATTTCGACTTCCACGACCTTCTTGGCGTTGTCCCAGGCGCCGCCGGCGTTGGCCATAAAGATTGCCTGATAAAGACCGAACACCGCGATCGAAATCAAATAACCGATAAAGAAGAACGGTTCAGTAAAGGCGAACGCCAGGGTCGAGAAAAAGACGCCCAGGAAGATATTGAACATACCTTTCTGCGCGTACTTTGTGCAGATTTCCACCACTTTCTTACTGTCTGCGACGGACGCTTTTTCAACGCCTTCGAGCTTAATGTTGGCCTTAATGAACTCAACCGCGCGATACGCTCCGGTGGTAACGGCCTGCGTCGATGCGCCGGTAAACCAATAGATCACCGCGCCGCCCGTAATCAAACCCAGAACGAAGGGTGCGTGCAAGAGCGAAAGGCTCTCGGTATTTTTCGTAAGCCCTTCCGTTAAGGTCATGATGATCGAGAAGATCATTGTCGTCGCGCCGACTACCGCGGTGCCTATCAACACCGGTTTGGCCGTGGCCTTAAAGGTATTGCCGGCGCCGTCGTTTTCTTCGAGCAGATGCTTGGCGCGTTCGAAGACGACGGTGACGTTGTGATCCTGCTTGAGTTCTTCGACGATATTGGGCTGCTGTTCGATCAGCGAAAGCTCAAAAACTGATTGCGCATTGTCGGTTACCGGTCCGTAAGAATCGACTGCGATGGTTACCGGGCCCATGCCCAGAAAACCGAACGCCACCAGGCCGAACGCAAACACCGCGGGCGCCGCCATCAGCCCGCCAACTCCGAGGGTGCTAATCAAAAAGGCTATGCCCATCAAGCCTACGATGCTGATACCCAACCAGTAAGCCGAAAAATTGCCGGCCACGAATCCCGACAGGATGCCCAGCGACGCCCCACCTTCCTCGGCCGACTTTACGACTTCCTTTACGTGGCGAGATTTGGTAGACGTAAAGACCTTGACCAGTTCGGGAATGACCGCACCGGCCAGCGTGCCGCACGAAATAATGGTCGCCAGCTTCCACCAGAGGGTGCCATCTGCACCCAGCACCGGAACAATCAAATACGAAACGACATAGGTAAGCGCGATCGAAACGATCGATGTCAGCCAGACCAGCGTGGTCAGCGGCGCTTCAAAGTTCATGTCGCCGGCATTGCCATAGCGCGCCTTGGCAATCGCCGCGTTAACGAAATACGAGACGGCGCTGGAAACCAGCATCATGATGCGCATCACAAATATCCACACCAGCAACTGAACCTGAATCCGCGTATTCGGGACAGCCAGCAGGATAAATGTGATCAGCGCCACACCGGTGACGCCATAGGTTTCAAAGCCGTCGGCGCTGGGTCCGACCGAATCTCCGGCGTTATCGCCGGTACAGTCGGCAATCACGCCAGGGTTACGCGCATCGTCTTCCTTGATCTTAAAAACGATCTTCATCAGGTCGGAACCGATATCGGCGATCTTGGTGAAGATACCGCCGGCGATTCGCAGCGCCGCCGCGCCCAGCGATTCACCAATTGCGAACCCGATGAAGCAGGGGCCGGCATACTCGCCGGGAATAAACAGCAGAATGAAGAGCATGATCAGAAGCTCGACGCTAATCAGGAGCATGCCGATGCTCATGCCGGCTTTCAGCGGAATCGCATAGATCGGATAGGGCTTGCCTGCCAGGCTGGCGAACGCCGTACGCGAATTCGCGAACGTGTTGACCCGAATTCCGAACCAGGCCACGCCATAGCTGCCGGCGATGCCGACCAGACTGAAGAGCAGAATCATCGGCAGCGTGATCGCTATCGAGTGACCCGGGACCGGGCGCAGCACTCCAAAGTAAGCCACCACGATTGTCGCGATAAACACCCACAGGAGCATGATGAATTTGCCCTGAGTAATCAGGTAGGTTTTGCAGGTCTCGTAGATAAGCTCTGAGATTTCGCGCATCGCTCGATGCACGGGCAGGTTCTTTAACTGAATGTAAATCGCCAGCCCGAACATCAGGCCGAGAAAACAAAACAACAAACCCACGAGCAGCAGACGGTGGCCATCGATACCGAGGAACGTAACCTCAGACAAATCAGGCAGTTTAAGAGCAGCCTCGCCGCTCTCGCGAGGAGACGCCAGAATGGCCGGCGTGCCCATCGTGATAGCAAAAATTGCGAATAAAAAGGTAATTAGCCGGCGGCCGAGCGCTCTGGCAAAGTTCGACGTTGGATACACTAGTAAGAGAATCCTTTCATTTATGCTTTAAGCGATGGGGATAAAATGCCCGGTTGAAAAGCCGAGTATTATTGCCGATCTAGTTGCACTGTGTCCAACGGCGCGAAGGAAAGCATTGATCAATCGGGTGGATTTGAGTCTATTCAGCAGGTGACTTCATCCTGTTTAGTAAATGCACAATTAAGAAGGCGATGAACGATACGAAGACAAAGCAAAGAATATAAAGGAGAATCAAATACGCGATTAGATAATTTCCTTGAAGCAACCATGGCCCAAGAGCACGTCTTAGATAATGCCGTAAAAGAGCATCAAGAGTGACCTCCAACGCGAAACGCAACAACAAATAGCGAGACCAATCCCCACAAGCGAAACATGAAGTCGTAAACTCGAAAAACAGGCCTCTTCACGGCAATCTTGTGCGCCATTTTTCCGGCTTTCTCCGATGGTGCTGAATCGCGACGATGATCAGGAGATCAGCTCGTACCTGGTAGATGACACTGTAAGGAAACCGATGAACCTGGCAGCGCCTCACCTTCTCTGATAGTGGTGTCCAAGCCTCAGGATAGTTCTTGATGCGTTCTATTGCCTCTTTAATCTCGTCAGCAAACTCAAAACCCAACCCCGACCGCTTAGTGTTGTAGTAGGCTATGGCCTCGTCAAATTCAGAATCTGCGGCATCGAGGTAGAGTAATTTCATTTAGCTCGCTGCCGTTCGATTCTGGCAAACACTTCTTCTGCCGGAACCGCGCCCAACTCGCCGCGATCGTAAGCGTCTAAACGTTCTTCAGCCTCGCGCGCCCAAAGCTGATCGAGACTCGGATCGGGCGGAGTTTGAAAGCTAGCCAATAAGCGCTCGACTATTTCCGCGCGGTCTTGCGGTGAGAGTTCTAAAGCTTGTCGAAGAATCTGCTCGCTGTTGGCGGACATTCCGTTCTCCTTTGGTTGTGAGTATATCAACTTCCAGCTTTGCTCGCGTTTAAGGCGTGAATCTTAATAGTGCAACCTAAGATTTCTGAAATGTTAGCCTGTCAGTCCTAAGCCTCGGCCAGCGCCGATTCCGCCGGGATCTCGGGTTGCTTGCGACCGCCAATCCATTTGCGCAAGGAATCGGCCAAAACGATCACGGCTGCCGTCATGATCAGAGCAGTCAGCGAGGTGTTGATGTATCCCTGGGTCGCAGTTAGAGGATTCTGGGCCTGTGGCCAGAAGATATCGCGGATCGATTGATAGCCCGCCACCAGCGTTGTCGTGCCGACGAATGATAGCGGCACGAGAGTCACCCAACTGTAGCGGGCCTTGCCCATGTTGATGATGGTCGTGGTGGCCACGCACAGGGCCACCGAGGCCAGCAGTTGGTTGGCGATGCCGAACATGGGCCAGATCGTCGAGATCGATCCACTCCAGATGAAGGCGGTCCAGGCCGCCACAATAACCGCGCTGGTCAATATCGATCCCGGCAGCCAGTTCGGCTCTTCCAGCTTGCGATAGAAACGCCCGCCAAACTCTCCCAGCAAAAACCGGGCAACGCGCGTGCCGGTGTCGATAGTGGTGAGGATGAATAAGGCTTCGAACATGATGGCGAAGTGATACCAGTACTTCATCAGACCACTCAGACCGGGAATGCCGTCAAAGATCTTGGCAATGCCGAGCGCAAGCGTTACGGCTCCGCCGGTTCGTTCGCGGACTTTTTCACCCGTCTGAGCTTCCAACCGATCGAGTTCCTTTGGTCGCAAATCAAATCCTTTTGCGCTTTGTTCTTCGACCATGTGTGTGTAGCGCGCGCTTTCCACCTGACGCACCGCTGCCGGTTTATCCGGATTCAGTCCCTGCAGTGTGTTCGCCGCAAAGTAGTCGCCGGGAAACAGTGAAGTCGCGGCAATCAAAGCTACTACGCCCACGACCCCTTCCATCAACATGCTGCCATAACCGATCATGCGCGCGTCGGATTCTTTGGCAATCATTTTTGGCGTTGTGCCTGACGCCACCAGCGCATGAAACCCACTAATGGCGCCACACGCGATCGTGATGAAGACGAAGGGATAGACCTTGCCTGCAACCACCGGACCGCCGCCGGAAACGAATGGCGTAAGGGCCGGCATGTTCAGGTTGGGATGAACCAGAATCACGCCAATGATCAGAAACGCAATCGTGCCAATCTTCAGGTACGATGAAAGGTAGTCCCTGGGACACAGCAACATCCAGACCGGCAAGACAGAGGCGATGAATCCATACGTGGCCATCAGTAGTGTAACCTTATGCGCCGACAGCGTCAGTGCCGGCGCCATTGAGGAGTCGGCAAAACGGCCACCGAGCTAAACCGCCAATAA
>WNFJ01090707.1_pt3 | contig 13915 bp, 11 predicted proteins | sample 5400461 | NCBI WGS metagenome assembly WNFJ01 (sample SAMN13153349, study PRJNA577476) | soil metagenome | isolation source: 115 cm saprolite on Douglas fir-dominated hillslope | place: USA:California | collected 2013-09-17 | reverse complement strand
CGCTGTCTCGCGCCGCGGGTGCCAGCGCCAGGTGGGCGATGCCGTACTCGGCCGCCTCGCCCGCAACCGTGCCCGCCGCCAGCGTGTCCGGCCCGCGCCGGGCCAGCACCGGCCGGCCGCCCGGCCGCGCGGCCCAGGCCAGGTGGTCGGCGACTCGGACGGTCCCGGTCCAGTCCACCTCCAGTGCGGCCACCTCCGCGGGCGTCGCCGCCGCGACGGCCCAGCCGTCCGGGCCGCGCAGCGCCCGCACGTCCCCGCCCAGGTAGAGCAGCGGCCACCAGGCGTCAAGCCCGGCCCGGGTATACAACGGCAGCGCGTGAGCATGAAGGCTGCTGAACGTCATGCGCGGGGTACCCGCTTCCCACAGGGCCGCCAGGAGTGCCTGCCCGGTGCCCTGGCCATGGAACCGCGGGTCGACGAACAGGTCGCACAGCATGGTGATGGTGGCGGGGCCGGCCCCGATCCGGTAGCTCGCGCCGAAACCGGTGACGGTGCCGTGCTGTTCGGCGACGGCCACCCGGCCGTGGGCGAGCAGGTGGCGGACGTAGGCGGGGTCGGACCCGGACCACTCCTCGACCTGCCCGGTCGCCTCGGCCACCCGGGCGATCGCGGCCAGGTCGGTGTCGGCAGCCACCCGTACGTGCACGCTTGTCACGGCTCTACTTTGCCAGGCCTTGTGACGAAGTCATGAGGCCTTTCGGCCATCGGGGGGTCCCGGGCCATCGGGGGTCCGGGGGTGTCCCCCGGGCGGCACTGTGTCCCCCCGGGCTAGCGCAGCATCCATGCGGCGAGTGAGGAAGGCACGCTCGGGGGCGGGTGGCTCGAGCGCGATCGCGGCCTGGTAGGCGGCGATCGCGTCGGCGCGGCGCCCTACCTGGCGCAGCAGCTCTGCCCGGGCGATGTGCAGCTGCGGCCACCGGGCCATGCGGGGGTCGGCGCCGACGGCGTCGAGGATGACCAGGCCGGCCGCCGGGCCCTCGGACATGGCGACCGCCACCGCCCGGTTCGCCGCCACCATCGGCGTCGGCTCGTAGCGGATCAGCTCGCCGTAGAGCAGGGCGATTTCCCGCCAGTCGGTGGCCTCGGCGCAGTCAGCCGCCGAGTGGCAGGCGGCGATGGCGGCCTGGATCTGGTAAGGGCCGGGACGGTTACGCCGCAGCGCCCGTTCGACGAGGGCCTCCCCTTCGGCGATCATGGCGTGATCCCACTGGCCGCGGTCTTGCGCGGCCAGCAGCACGAGGTCGCCGTCCGGGCCGATGCGGGCCGGGCGGCGGGCGTCGGTGAGCAGCAGCAGCGCGAGCAGGCCGGTGACTTCAGGCTCATCGGGCAGCAGCGTGGCCAGCGCCCGGGCGAGCCTGATCGCCTGGTCGCAGAGCTCGCCCCGGATCAGCGTTTCGCCGCCGGTGGCCAGGTGCCCCTCGGTGAATACCAGGTACACCACCCGCAGCACCCCGGTGAGGCGGGCGGGCAGGCCGGCCGGGCCCGGCACCCGGAACGCGATCCCAGCCTGGCGGATCTTGCGTTTGGCCCGGACCAGGCGCTGCGCCATGGTCGGCTCGGGCACCAGGAACGCGGCGGCGATCTCGGCAGTGGTCAGCCCGCATACCGCGCGGAGCGTCAGCGCCACCCGCACCGCCTGGTCGAGCGCCGGATGACAGCAGGTGAAGATCAGCGCAAGCTCGTCGTCGGTGCTTGCCGCCCACCCACCCGCGGGCCGCGGGGCCTCCTCACGCACAGCCTCGGCCTCCCTGTCGGCCCGGCGGCGCTCACGCCGGATCCGGTCGAGTGCCTTGTGCCTGGCGGTCCCGATCAGCCAGGCCCGGGGGCTGGCCGGCGGGCCCTCGGCGGGCCACTGGGCCAAGGCCGCGGCGCAGGCGTCCTGCACCGCGTCCTCGGCCACCGTGAGGTCACCGGAACACCTCGTCAAGCTCCCCGCCGGCGGCCGGGCCGCTGTTACTCCGGCCGGTCAGCGGGAGCCACCACCTGCACCACCGGGCGGACTTCCACCCGGCCGTCCGACGCGGTCGGGACCAGAGCCGCCCATTTCAGGGCCTCGTCCAGGTCCGCGCACTCAACCAGGGTGAAGCCACCGAAGTGCTCCTTGATCTCGGCGGCCGGGCCGTCGGTGAGCAGCATCTCGCCGTCACGGACCCGCACCGTGGTCGCCGCGGACGGCGGCTGCAACGGCCCGCAGCCAATCAGCACGCCGGCCTCGGCCATCTGCGTGGTGGCCGAGTTCCAGGCCTCGAACAGCTGCCGGGCCTCGTCGGCCCCCAGCTCATCGAGGGGCTTGTCCGCGTACAGCAGGAACATGTACTTCACCGTGACCTCCTTCCCGGCCGGCCCTTGGCGCCGGCTCCTGTTTGAAGTCGAAAGGCGCACCCCTGAATCGACACCCTCCACGAGGATTCCCAGCGTTCGCCGGACGGTTACGGCCCGCAATAGGTACTGGCAGACTAGAGGGATGTCCGGGACCTCCCTCGCCGCGCCGGCCGAGTCAGCTGTGCAGGCCATCCCCAGCCTGGGCGAGCCTTGCGTGCTGCTCAAGCTTGGCGAGATCGTGCTCAAGGGAGCCAACAGGAAACAGTTCGAGCGCCTGCTGGATGCGAACATCCGGCGGGCCATGGACGACCTCGGCATCGGTGTCCGGATCTGGCACCGCTACGGGGTGATCCTCCTCCGGGCCGCCGACGGCGGCGGCACGGAGGCCGAAGCAGTGGCCGCGGCGGACAAGATGGCCGAGCGGGCCCGCGACATCATGGGGGTGTCCCGGGTCTGCCGGGCGGTGCGCGTGGCCAAGGAGCCGGCCGCCGCCATCGACGCCGCGGTGGCCCTCATGGCGGGCAAGAGCGGGTCGTTCGCGGTCCGGGCCCGGCGCCGGGACAAGCGGTTCCCGCTCACCTCGGCCGAGCTTGCCATCCAGATCGGCACCCGCGTCCAGCAGGAGTACGGGTACCCGGTCAACCTGTCCCGCCCGGACGTGACGGTGTTCGTCGAGGTCGACCAGCATGAGGTGTTCGTGTACACCGACGGCCGGCCCGGCCAGGGCGGCCTCCCGGTCGGCATGAGCGGCCGCGCCGTCGTGCTCATGTCCGGCGGGATCGACTCCCCGGTTGCCGCGTACCGGATGATGCGCCGCGGTCTGCGCTGCGACTTCCTGCATTTCTCCGGCATGCCGCTGACCGGGCCAGAGTCGGTGTACAAGGCCTATGGACTGATGCACCAGCTCGACCGGTTCCAGTGCGGATCGCGGTTGTTCGTAGTCGCGTTCGGCAAGAGTCAGCAGCGGCTGGCGGCGTCCGGCGCGAGCCGATTGCAGATCGTGGCGCAGCGTCGGCTCATGCTCAAGACGGGCGAGGCGCTTGCCGCCCGCCTCGGCGCAGCGGCCCTGGTCACCGGTGACTCGCTGGGCCAGGTAAGCAGCCAGACCCTGACCAACCTGACCGCGCTCGACGACGCCGTGAGCCTGCCGATCCTGCGCCCGCTGATCGGCAGGGACAAAGTGGAGATCATGGCCGAGGCGCGCCAGATCCGCACGCTCGCGCTGTCGGAACTGCCCGACCAGGACTGCTGCACGCTGCTGACGCCCCGGCACGTGGAGACCCGGGCGCGGGTCGATGACCTGCGCCGGATCGAAGCCCGGCTGGACGCGGCCGACCTGGCCGAGGAACTCGCTGGCCTCGCCCAGGAATACACCCCCGACCGTACTTAATAACGGCTTGGCCTCACGTCGCTGGCCCGCTCAGCCTGCCACGGGACTGGGCTGCCTGTCTTGGGCCGGCACCTGGTGCGGTTCGAGCGCCGGCGTGAGGGTGCGGCCCATCAGGGGGGACAGGTTCGCCGCGATGCTCGCGATCTGGCGGATATCGGTGTCGACCAGCGCCTGGTCCCCATCACACAGCGCCATCTTCGGCTCCGGGTGCACGTCGATGATCACACCGTCCGCGCCCACGGCGATCGCCGCCCTGGTGAGCGGGAGGACAAGGTCGCGGCGGCCACCCGAATGCGACGGGTCCACGATGACCGGCAGGTGGGACAGCCGCTGCGCGACCGGCACCGCGCTGATGTCCAGGGTGTTGCGGGTAGCGGTCTCGAACGTGCGGATGCCCCGTTCGCACAGCACGATGTTGAGGTTCCCGCGCTGCGCGATGTACTCCGCGGCCATCAGCCACTCCTCGATCGTGGCACTCATTCCCCGCTTGAGCAGCACCGGCTTGGACGCCGAGCCGACCGCCTGCAGCAGCGCGAAGTTCTGCATGTTCCTGGTGCCGACCTGGAGCATGTCGGCGTAGGAGGCAACCAGGTCCACGCTCCCGGGGTCGATCACCTCGGTCACCACCGGCAGGCCGGTCTCGGCCCGCACCTCGGCCAGGATCTTCAGCCCGGCCTCGCCGAGACCCTGGTAGGCGTACGGGGAGGTGCGCGGCTTGAAGGCGCCGCCGCGCAGCAGCGACGCGCCCGCCGCCCTGGCCATCCGCGCGGCGGCCAGCGTCTGCTCGGGCGTCTCCACCGCGCAGGGGCCGGCGATCACGGTCAGCGTGTCCGGGCCGATCGGCACGCCGCCGACCCTGATCACCGAGCGGTCCGGGTGGTGCTCCCGGCTGATGAGCTTGTACGGCACGGAGATCCGCACCACGTCCAGGACGCCGCTGCGGCTGCGCAGGTTGAGCGCGCCGAACTCGTCCACGTCCCCGACCAGGCCGACGATCGTGCGGGACACGCCGCGGCTCACGAAGGCCTCGCCGCCGGCCGCCCGCACCAGGCCAACGATTACGTCCACATCCTCCTGGGTGGCCCCCGGGGCCATCACCACGACCATCGGTCTCCTCCTGTTACTCGGCCGGTCCTGACAGCAAACAAGCCCCGGGCCTTCGGCCCGGGGCTTGTCGTCGGTCGTTTCGCGTCAGCGCAGTGCCTGGCGGGCGACCGTCCGGATGCCGGGCCGGTAGCCGTACCAAAACTCGAACTGCCTGCGCACGGGTGCAGCCTAGCGCACGCCCACGGTGGCCTGCACCCCGGCCCCGGTCACGCTGCCCGCGCGCCGCCCGGCCAGGAACCGGCTGGTCAGGAACGCCAGGCCGTAGAGCACGCCGATCACGATCAGCAGGAAGCGGTACCCGGTGATCAAGGCGACGTATTCGAGGGCCCCGCCGACCATGGCGCCGAGCAGGTTGGCCGCGAAGGCCGTCCCCGACGTCTCCACGTCGGAGAACCGCTGGGCGAAGATGAGGTTGGCCAGGAAGATCGGGGCGAAGGCCAGCGCGCTGCCCGCCAGGAAGCGGGCGACGATGGGCAGGCTCACCAGCGACTCCTGGGGCACCACCCAGGTGACGGCGAGCGCCGCGATGAGGACGGCGTAGAGCACGGCCGGATGTGGCAGCCGCACCCGGCTCGCGGTCTCCACGGCCAGGTACACCGCGAGCAGCACGCCCGCGAAGACCAGCGAGTTCACCAGCCAGGTGGTGCCGAACAGCAGCGCGAACTGCACGATGTTCTTGGTCTCCAGCAGCAGGAACGCGGCCCCCATGAAGGCCAGGTCGACGTAGGACCGCATCTTGGTCAGCGAGCCCCCGCCGACCCGGACCAGCAGCAGGGACGCGGCGAAGATGGCCGCGAGCATCCACAGGTACTGCTTGGGAATGCTGCTGCCGGGCAGGTAGGGGAACGGGTGGTCGTCGGTCGCCGGGGCGATCCTGCTGCCCTGGTAGAAGCTGGCGCAGTTCGGCACGGGCCCGGCGGGATGCACGGTGAGCACGGCCAGCCTGCGCCCGCCGAGCGCCGCCCCGACCTCGGCGCAGGGCGCCCGGTGGAACGCGTCCTCGATCGTGGAGGCGTACCGGCTCTCCAGGAACGGCGCGTAGTAGTTGTACATCGCGAACGTGCCGCCCGGTGCCAGGTGGGCGCGCACCGCCTCGAGCGACTGCTCGGTGAGCAGGTAGCTCTCCAGGCGGATCGCCGACTGCCCGGCGAGGGCGGTCAGCGAGTCCGGCAGCGCGAACAGGATGAGGTTGTAGTGCTTCGAGGTGTCCTGCAGGTAGGCGCGGCCGTCGTCCACGTGCGCGGTGAGCCTGGGGCTGGAGTAGGGGTGGTTCGGGTGCAGATGGCCGAGGCGCACCAGCAGCGGGTCGATCTCCACCGTGTCAACGTGCCGGGCGCCCTCGGACAGGGCGACCGCGGCGTCGTTCCCGGTACCGGATCCGATGATCAGGACGTTGCCCAGCGATGCGCGGGCGACGTGCCGGTACGGGTAGAAGTAGAACGCCTTCTGCTGGCGCATGACGGCCAGCGACCGGGCCGCCTGGTAGGGGATGTTGTTCGCGGACACGTACAGGGCCGGCGTGGCGCCGCCCTTGTGCTGGTAGGCCAGCTTGTTGTAGGGCGACCACTGCTGCGCCGGCACCACCGACTCCAGCAGCAGCAGGGTCGCGACCCCCGCCACGGCGAGGACCTGCCACCAGCGGATCCGCGGGGCCAGCAGGACCAGCAGCCCGGCAGAGGCGATGCAGCCCCAGGTGCCCGGCGGCTGGTTCAGGAAGGACAGCCCGGTGAACGCCGCGATCCCGGCGAGGCTGCCGAGGATGTCGAGCCGGTAGGCGCGCAGCGGCCGGAAGCCGACGAAAAGCCGGGCCGTGCCCTGGCCCAGGCCCGCCATCACGGCCACCACCAGCACGAAGACCACGCCGAGGCTGACCGGCTGGGGCAGCGCGGGGGCGCCGCGCAGGCCCTGGAAGGGGTGCGGCCCGTTCAGCGTCTGCAGGATCACCGGGAACGCGAGCACGAACGACACGAGCAGCAGCAGGGACACGGGCGTCCACCGGAGGTAGTCGCGGCGGCTCCTGGCGTTCAGGAAGCCGATCCCGATGCCGAGGAAGCTGGCGAGCAGGACGAAGTTGGTGGCCTTCGTCACGTACACGTTGTTCGCGGTCACCCACCGGATCAAGGCGAGTTCGACGAAGAGCATCAGGAAGCTGGCGAACACCAGCCCGGCGCGTTCCCTGGTGCTTTCCGCTGCCGTTTCTGAGGCCGGCGCGGCGACAGCGGGGCTGTCCTGGGGCCGTTCCCCGGGCGGCCTGGTGCCCTGGCTGGACGGCTGCTGCGCCGTGAAATGCCCGTCCGCACCCGTCATGGTGCGGCCTTCTCCTGGATCATCTGGCAGGTTTCTCGTTTTCACCATGCAACGGTAACGAAACCGGGCCAGCCCGGTGCGGCATCGGAGTGATTGCCGGGCCTGCTCATCCGGCCGCGAGCGGCTACTCGGCTTTCGGTCCTGGCCCCTCGCGTATGTACAGGTTGTAGGTGTTCACGTGCCGCACCAGCCGGAAACGCTCGTGGAAGAATGCCCGGAGTGCGGGGTCCCATGGGACCCGCACCGAGGCCTTGTACGTCAGCAGCACCCATTCGGCCGCGCTGAACATCTGCCGCCAGGCGGTCATGACCGCCGGGTCCTGGTTGGCCCCCGCTCCCGGCCGGCGGCCGCCGCCGAGCGCCAGATCGGTGCCCAGGCTGTCGACCATCTGGGGGCAGCCCGGCACGTCCGAGGTGAACCGGTCGCCGATGAGCAGGTAGGACGCCGAGTCGGTGATCACGCAGGCGTCCTTGGGGATCAGCGGCAGGGCGATCGAGGGCACGCCGAAGCGGCTGGTCCAGCCGATCGGCGGCCGCGCCTGCGCGGCCGCGCCGGCCAGCACGGCCAGGCTGAGCAGGATGAGGCCGGAGCGGGCCAGCCACGGCGTGGCCCCGCGGGCCGGGGGCGGCCCGTTCTGGCCGGCAGCGCCCGACGGCGGGCTCCCCGCGGGCCCGCCCCGGCAGCGGCCGCGGCGGGCTGCCGCTGGGCGCGCCGGGATGCGAGACCCTGCGCCAGCCGGGCCGCCGGCAGCGCCAGCGACAGCGCGAGGAACGGCCCGAGGAACGCGCAATAGTGGGCGGCGAAATAGGGCGGCCACAGGAACATGAGCACGATCAGTGCCGCGGACCCGAGCGCGAACCAGTCCAGCGGAGGGGGACGGCTCCCGGTGACCAGCGACGCGCCGATCTGGGCCACGATCACGAGGACAAGCAGCGCGACCGCCAGCGTGATCACCGCGCTCGGGTTCAGGGACTTGGGGGTCCCCATCATCGAGTTGAAGCGCATCCAGGCCGGGACCCGGGCGCCGATCCTGGCTAGCTGGGCCACCACGACGTCGTTGTAGAAGCGCCCCGGAGACACGATCACGAACGGCAGGACCGTGACCAGGAAGCCGGCCGCGACCCCGCCAGCGAAAACCGCGGCCCGCCGCGCGTGCGGCAGGCACAGCACGACGATGACCAGTACCGGCACGATCGCCCATACCTTGATCGCGCCGGCGAAACCGAACGCCACGCCGCCCCAGGCCAGGCGCTTGGTGCTGGCAGTGATCCGGTCGCCGTCGAAGACGGCCACCGCCCCGGCCAGGCAGAACAGCACCAGCCAGGGTTCGAGCTGCACGGTGTGCGCGGCCATCGCGCCGGGCGGGTAGATCGTGAGGATCCCGCAGGTCAGCAGGACGGCCAGGACGCCGCGGTGGCGGACAAGGAATCCCGCGAGCACCACCGCGGCGGCCCCGGCCAGGACGGTGAGGAACCGGCCGATGACCAGGGCCCAGGCGGTGCTGCCGAGGTAGGACTCCAGCGCGGCCGGGCTCATCAGCTCGGTGATGCCCGGTGGCTGGACGAAGGCGTAGTCGCGGTAGGGCAGGACGCCGTGGACCAGCCGCACCGCGCTGCCGAAATACGGCCCGTCGTCGTACTGGGTGACCGACATCAAGCCCGGCCAGAACAGGAGCCACAAGCGCAGGGCCAGGGCGGTCAGGCCGGTGCCGATGATCGCCGCCCGCACCGCGGGCGTGCCCCAGCGGCGCGGTACCGCGGCGCCACCAGAGGATGTGCCTGATGCCGTCGTGGCCATCACTCCGCTCATTTCACTGCCCCGCTCGCGGGCGGTCGGCCCCCGGGGGCCTCCCTTGGCCGTGCCGGAGGCGCGCAAAATGGCACCGCGGGGTGTCTCATCGCCGTCGGCTGCTTTCCTCTTGCTTACCTGGCTGCCCGGCACTGCCACGCGGCCAGATGAGTCTTTCAGCCCGCACGCAGGCCCTTGCGCATGTACAGGGTGAGCCTGCGGGGGGATTGATAGATCTGGGAGAAGTGGCTGGCCAGGTAGGCCTGAAGCTGCGGGGTCCAGGCGATCCGCCGGTTGCTGATGGCGGTGAGGATCACGTACTGGGCGCGGCTGAACTCCTGGTCCCACGCGGCGTTCACCGCGGCGACCTTCGCCGCTCCCGTCGACGGCTTCAGCCCGTCGGACAGCGCCAGGGTGGTGCCCAGGCTGTCCACCATCTGTGGGCAGTTCGGGTCGGTGGACTCGAACCGGTTGGCGGCGAGGGTGACCGATACCTGGTCGGCCAGTACGCAGGCGCCGGGCGGGATCAGCCGGTCGATCGCGGCTGGGATCGGCCCGATGACCTGGGGGACCCCGGTATCGAAGCGGTACTGGAAGAACGCCACCACCGCGGGGGCCACCGCCGTCACGCTGACGGTGGCCATGCCGAGCCGGCGGCTGGCCCGCGGCCCGGAGGTGCGCGGCCAGGAAACGGCCAGGCCGTCGCCGGGCTGGGTGCCGCCCAGCAGCCGGGACACCGGCAGGGCGATGGTCAGCGCCAGGAACGGGGCGAGAAACTGGGTGAAGTGGTAGTGGAACTGGGGCGGCCACAGGAACATGGCCACGATCAGCACCGTGGACACCATGGCGAACCAGTCCAGGGTGGTTGGCGGCTGGTGGGTGACCACCACGGCGGCGGCCTGGGCCAGGATCACGAAGATCACCACCGCCAGCACGGCCAGCAGCAGGGTCGTCCTGGACCAGCCCAGCGCGTACGGGAAGCCGATCATGTTCCGGAGGCGGAGCAGGACCCCCACCCGGAACGCGTGGGCCCGGTATCCGACCTGTGCGGTGATCAGGCTCCGGTAGAACTGGCTGGGCCCGGCGAGGGCGAACGGCAGGACCGGGATCAGGAAGCCGGCCGCGACCCCGCCGGCGTAGATCGCCGCGCGTTTGAGCGGGGGCAGGCAGAGCGCGGCCAGGACGAGCACGGGCACGATCGCCCACGCCTCGATCACGCCCGCGAGACCGAACAGGACGCCGCCCCAGGCCAGGCGCTTGGTGCTGGCTGTGATCCGGTCGCCGTCGAACACCACCACCGCTGCGGCCAGGCAGAACAGCACCAGCCATGGCTCGACGAGCACCGTATGGGCCGCGAGCACGGCGTCGGAGTAGGCGGCCGCGATCCCGCAGGTGAGCAGGACGGCCAGCACCCCGCGGTGGCGGACCAGCAGCCCCGCGAGGGCCACCCCCGCGGTGCCGGCCAGCATCGTGAGAATCCGGCCGATGGCCAGCCCCCAGGCGGTGCCGGTCCAGTAGCTCAGCAGCGCGGCGGGGCTCATCAGCAAGGTGATGCCGGGCGGTTGCACGAGGACGAAGTCGCGGTAGGGCATCGAGCCGTGGACCAGCCGGACCGCGCTGCCGAAATACGGCCCGTCGTCGTATTCGGTGACGCCGAGCAGGGAGCCCGGACGGGTGTACTGGTAGTACAGCCGCAGGGCGAGCGCGACCAGCGTGGTGATGATGATCACCAGGTTGACCGGCGTGGCCCAGGCCGGGCGTCTCGGGGAGGCCGCGGCACCGCCCCGGGACCCGTCCGCGGCAGTCCTGGCAAGCGTCTCGCTCACGGCGCGGCCTCTCCCTCGACCTGTTGCTTACTTACACCCGTGGACAGCCCGTTCGCCGACCTCGGACGCCGGGCCCAGCCCGGCGTGTGCGGGGGGTGCGGCCATCGCCCGGCCCAAAGCGGATCGTACCGGCCAGGGCAGGCATACCGGCCGAGCGTTGCGTAAGTTGCGGCCCAGCCCCGGGGAAGACTCTATCGCCTGGACTGCTGGCCCGCGCCGCCGATCCGGGGCAAGCCTGGCCGGCAACGGCCGGATGACCTGCCCGAGATTGTGCTGGTTTGGCTACTTAGTGTGATAGCCGGCACGCGGATCTGGCCGCATTTCAAGCTCCTGCCACGGCTTCGGCAGGTACGGTACCGTCACAGCGGCATCGCGTCTGCGCGCTGCGCCCCCGGGGGGAACGCGCACGAGCGGTGCGGCCCTGACCTGGATCGATACCAGGCAGCTGCCGCGCCATCGAGCGGGCGACTGGTGCGCCGCGAGCCAAGAGCATCCACCGGATGAATGCGCCGTGCCAGTCCGGCGCTGCCCTCGCTGCTGCGGCGGGGGGCAGAGTCAGGTCGAGGAGATCAGTGTCGACGCTCAAGGAGGAAACCGGGCCTGGCGCCGAAGGAGCGGGCCCGGACCAGGCGGTCACCGGCCCGGCCCCGGTTCCCGGCTGGCGCCGGTGGCGTGCGGCCCGGCCCGGCCTGGCCGGCCTGGTGCGGGGGCATTGGATCTTCGCGAGCGCCCTGGCCGTGGCGGTGCTGCCACGGGCGGTCGCCATGATCGGCTTCCAGCCCGCCGTGCTGTTCCGGCTGGACACCTACGATTACCTCTGGGGCGCCGTACACGTGTCCCCGAACGTGGTGAACCCGAGCGGGTACTCGCTGTTCTTGTGGCTGCTCCGGCCGTTCCACTCGATCGTGCTGGTGGTCGTCCTGCAGCATGTGCTGGGCCTGGGCATCGCCACCATGGTGTACGCGGTCGTCCGCCGCTACGGGCTGCCCGACTGGGGCGCCGCCCTCACGGCCGCACCGGTGCTGTTCGACCCGGCGCAGATTCTCGTGGAGCAGTTCGTCATGGCCGACCTGCTGGCCATGACGCTGATGTTTGGGGCGTTCGTGGTCCTGCTGCTGCGCAAGCCACCGTCGATGTGGCAGGTCATCACGGCCGGGATGATGACCGGCGCCTCGGTGACCGTCCGCCCGACCACCCTGCCGCTGGTCCTGCTCGTCCCGCTGTTCCTCCTGGTCCGGCGGGTGGGCTGGCGCCAGGCGGGTGCCTCGCTGCTCGCCGGGGTCATTCCGGTGGCCGGGTACCTGGGCTGGTTCGCCGCGGCGCACGGCTCGCTCAACATGACCGACAGCAACGGCATGTTCCTGTGGTCACGGACCATGTCGTTCGCGAACTTGCAAGCGCTCTGCCCGAGCGCCCAGCCGGGCCACCTCGGCCAGCCGGACGCGTCGCGGCGGCCCCCGCCCAAGCGGTACCTCTGGAACCACCGCACGTGGCAGTGGCACCGGGAGCGCTCCGGGTTCGTGCCGGACACCGCCGCGTTCACGCCGGCCAACAATGGCCGGGCGCTGCGCTTCGCGGTCGCGGCCATCACGGCGCAGCCGTTCAGCTATCTGGGCGTGATCGCATCGGAAAGCATGGAGCCCTTCATCACCACCAACAACCTGCGCTTCCCCACGGTGCAGCCGCGCTCGTCCGCGCTGTCGAAGGCTGACCGGCGGTATGCCGTCGCCGCGATCGAGGGCTACACGGGCAACGCCCAGGGCGTGGCCGGGGACCTCGGCTATGACTACGGCACCCGGCTGGAATCCCCCTACGTGTTCCTCATGAACGAGTACCAGCACATCGTCTTCCTGCCCGGGCCGGTGTTCGCGCTCATCATGCTCACCGGGCTGGCCGGCATCGTCCTGCCCCGCCGCCGGACGGCGGTCGCCGCGCTGCTGTGGGCGTCCGCCGCCGTCCTCATGGTGCTGCCGATCGCGGAGCACGAGTACACCTACCGGTACGTGCTGCCCGCGGTTCCGCTGGCCTGCATCGCGGCCGCGCTCGCGCTCCGCAGTCCAGGCCACGAGGCAGCCCAGACGTAGCCGCCTGCGCCGCCCGGCGCGGCGGGTCAGCCGCCGAACTGCGGCAGCCCGGTGGTCAGCGTGATTGTGCTGCCCTTCGGGGCCTGTCCCTGCGGGCTGTAGTTGAACACCACGTTGAACGGCCCGACCTGGTTGATCTGCACCACGAAACCGAGCCCCCGCAGGACGCTCACCGCCTTGGGGATGCGCATGCCGTCGACGTTGGGGTTGCCGACGATCGGCGGGCCGGGGGAGATGTTGATCGTGATGACCTGGCCGGCGGTGAACGCGCTGCCCGCCGGGACCGACTGGCGGATGACCGTCCCGGCCGGCTGGTCGCTGACGGAGGTCACCTCGTTGAGCTTGACGCCGTTGGCGGCCGCCCATTGCTCGGCCACCGCCTTCTGCTGGCCGACGAAGTTGGGCAGTGGCGGCCCCGCGCTCAGCGCGATGGCCACCGGCTTGGGCTGCGGCCAGGAGGTACCGGCGCTGGGATCGGTGGAGATGACGATCCCGGCCGCGATCGTGGTCGAGGTGACCGTCGTGACCTTGCCGGGGACCAGGCCCGCGTGCTTGATCGCCGCCTGCGCGTCGGTGAGCTTCAGCCCGGTCACCTGCGGCATGCTGATCATGTGCGGGCCGGCCGACACGATGAGGCTGACCTGCCCGCCGCGCGCTATCCGGGACCCGTTCGGCGGGATGGTCCGGATGACCATGCCCTTGGCGACGTGGTTGTCCAGCACCGTCGTGGTCGTGCCGGGGGTGAGGCCCACGTTGCGCAGGTCGGCCTGTGCCGTTGCCGCGGAGACCCCGGTGACGCTCGGCACGATCGTGTACCGGCCCTCGAACAGCCACCAGCCGAGCAGCCCGAACACCACCAGCACGGCGAGAGCCGCGGCCATGTAGGCAAGCCTGCGGCTGAACAGCAGTCGCTGCAGCCAGGACTCCCCAGCCGGCGCCGCGCCGCCGTACGGGGCGTCGGACATGGATACGATCAGGGGCTTGTTGGCGCCTGGGCGGTTCGGGCCGGCGATCCGCTCGCTGCCGGTGCCGGGGGCGCCGTAGGACCGCGTCGCGGGCGCCGCGGCCATGCCGGGGATCAGGTCCAGGGC
>WNFJ01467806.1_pt1 | contig 13917 bp, 14 predicted proteins | sample 5400461 | NCBI WGS metagenome assembly WNFJ01 (sample SAMN13153349, study PRJNA577476) | soil metagenome | isolation source: 115 cm saprolite on Douglas fir-dominated hillslope | place: USA:California | collected 2013-09-17 | reverse complement strand
ACGGTACTTGTAAGGAATATTGTTGCAGACATGATTGCCGTCCTCAAACATCCACAGCTCTGCTTCACCGCCAGCCTCCGCAACCATTTGCTCGGCAGAGGCAGGTGAAACAATCCTGTCCTGTCGTCCCATGATAACCAGCAGCGGACATGTGACCTTCTCCATTACACCTTGCAGGCTAAATGGCTTCAACAGTGTACGCGCAATGGACTCGTCAGTGGCTTTGAGACGATAAACGAATGCTTCTCGCGTCAAAAGGGGACGTTGCTCAAATCCGTCAGCAAAGCTATACGCCCCACAGTTACCAATTGCAGCTTTGACTCGTGGCTCAAATGCCGCTGCCCGTGGCGCAAAATAGCCGCCGAGACTTACCCCCATCAAACCAACGCGTTCTGCATTCACATCCGGGCGACTCACAAGGTAATCGATGGCATACCGGATTGGCACTTCGTAGTCATAGCGCAGTGGATACTCGAACTCCATCTCTCCCTGGCCCGGGCCATCAATAGCCAGCACGGCCATGCCCCGTCTCAGAAAATCATCACCATAATTATGCAGTTCCTCTTTAACAGAATCCAGGCCAGGAATCAGAATAACTACTGGAGGTTTTGGAGTATGCCACGGTTTCCTGAAGATGCCGTACATCGTGCCTCCCTCTTCATAGGGGATAGCTACTCGCTCTCCTGGGAAGTCAAAATAGGGTAAACCTTTCTGATACGTATGCACAACATGTTCATGAGAAGTACGCAACTCATCAGGACGGTGTACAAACAAGAATTTACCGAAGTGGTAGGTGATTGCTGCGTGAAAATAATGATACCCGGCCGATTGGTAACATTCCTGTGCCTCAGCTTCCTCTCCCATTCGCTCATGCACTGCAGCGCATGCCGACCACACACGGTTCCAATCATCCCAGCGCTCTATACTCTTTGTCACTCGTTGATAGTCATTAGGGTCTACGCCGTTAGAAAGAAATCTTGGAGCCCAGTTGTTAATAGCGATTTGCACACGTTCTTCAACACTCATTCGTTTGTCCTTTCAGACAAAAAGTCCATCTTCCCAATGCTTAAAGCGAATGACACGATCGGAGAGGCGGGTCAGGTCATCATGAATATCGGTATCCAGTGTATTGATCAGCCCGTTGGTTGTGTTACGCTGTAAGTTGGCTACAACCAGCAAATGCTTGTCTTGCTCATCATTGGGATCGCATTCCTCTATCAGTTTGGTTAGCAGTCCCTTATACTCCTCTATTGCATTCACAAATTCATCATATGCTTCTTGAATGTCCACCACCTTTGCTTTGCAAGCGTCGTAGACACCTTGTTTCTTTACCATCTTTGCTTCTCCTTTCATGCGTAACTATTTAGCAAGAGGTCCCAAGGGGCCTGCAAGGCCCCTTGGGACCTCTTGCCTGCCGCCGGAGGCGGCATGAGAAAAAGAAGACAATAGTTACTTTCATGCTTTACATGCGACGCCAGCGGAATGGAAGTTCAACTATGGTACCAGGCTCCTTGATCTCGACAAGTTGCTCAAGTACTGCCGTTAAGATCATACGCTGCTGTTCTGGCTTGTGCGGCTCTCCTATTGGATTACCAGTTGGGAAGCGCATATAGCAAGCTCTCGAAACATTGGCATGCGCGGTGATCTCTGGTCGAACCGTTACCGAGATAGTGGGAATTCCCCGTTGCTCGATAGCCCCTTGAAGCAGCCCCACGGACTGGTGGCACATTGGTCAGCCAGGGGTCAACACTACGACATCCGTTCCTTGTGCCAGCAGTCGTTCTGCTACGATGGGGGCTGTCGTTTCACGCAGCAGGCGTCCATCCGGGATAAAGCCCATAAAGCCGTAGTGCATCAGCGCTAACGACCCAATCATACCCATATCCACCAGTTCGCGCAGCCTATCAAGGGGGAATACGCAGTTAGGGTCTGCGTTGGCATCGCTTGTATCATAATGAACATGATCCACTGCCAGATCGCTTGTTTGGGTATCGCATGGTATCTCACGGAAATTGGCGTCACCATGAGGATTGAGCAGGTCGTGGGCTGGCTGGCTTTTAAGGTGTACGCCTGCGGTGGAGACCAACGCAACACTACACTCGGCGAGCGCCTTGCGCAAAGGTGCCCAGGCTATTGTTTCATTAGCTGTGAAATTGGCTCCGTCATGCATTTCGGCAATGAGCTTGAGCCAGCGCCGGAAGCGTTCGTCCAGGTCAGGTGTTGGCATTCTTTCTTTTCTCTCCAGATAATTATGCCCCAGACAGTGATCCTCCAAGGTAGAGGTGGCTGATCTGCGGATTACCCAGGATTTCATCGTGCGTGCCCACCAGCCTCACTCGTCCGCTCTCCATGACCACTCCACTCGTTGAGATACCCAGACCCCTGCGTACATTTTGTTCCACCAGTAGAATCGTTCTGCCCGTGCTGTGCATCAAGGTAATCGTGTCAAACACCTGCTTCAGTGTCTTTGGATCCAGTCCCATCGAAGGCTCGTCCAGCAAAATAAGCGTAGGATCGAGCATTAAGCTACGCGCAAATTCGACTAAACGCTGCTGCCCGCCTGAAAGATTACCGGCCTTCTCCCTCGCCCGCTCTTTCACTATTGGGAAAATCTCTTCGACCTCTTTCAAACGTCGATTCACCAAAGCAGATTCATGGAGCATGAATGCTCCTAATCTGACATTCTCTCTAACTGAGATCTCTGGAAAGAGGCTGTGGTTTTGTGGTACTTGAACAATTCCATATGAGAGGACCTGGCGTGGCTTCATCCCTCCGATTGAGCGCCCATTAAACGCTACTTCACCGAGACGAGGCTTCAGCAGGCCGCTAATAACCCGCAGCATTGTTGATTTTCCAGCACCGTTTGGGCCGATAATACAAGTAATCGATCCTTTCTCGACATCGAGATTGACACTTTTGAGAACATCTCCCCCCTCATAACCGGCGAAAACATTATGTAACCTTAGTAACATGCTCTCAATCTCCCAAATAGGCTTCCAGAACCTCCAAATGCTTTTGAGATGTTCTGGGCTTCCAGCAGGCTCATTGCTCAATCCCTTTCCCTGAACTCTCAATAACCAATGAATCTTCCTGGCCTGAAGTGGTCGCAACAGCAGGAGTGATTTCCGATTTGTTGCGAGAGGTCTTCCACTTGTTCCACCTCTTACTTATAGTTGGTATGATGCCTTCAGGCAACAAGAGAATAATTGCCAGGAAGATAACGCCGTACATAATCAGGTTATAACCAGTGTTCCCAGAGATGATGGTCAGGTATTGCTGAGCAGGTATTAAAATGAGTGCGCCTAAAATTGGGCCAAATAGCGTTCCCATGCCTCCCAGGAAAGCCATCAGGGCAATAGCCACATCAAATAACGCATCGAACGCAAAGGGCGGGAAGATAGAACTGTTGAAGTAGGCGTGTAGAGCGCCTACCATACCAACAAAGAAGGCGGATAGAACGAAGGCAGTCAGCTTGAATGGTCCTGTATTTACTCCCAATCCTAAAGCTCTGTCCTCGTCTTCTCGAATTGCCAGCAGCCCAAGTCCATACTTTGAGTTACGCACCCACCAGGAGGTGCCAAAAGCCAGCAGCAATATGGCAAGCGCAACAAAGTAGAAAGGCAGATTGAAGAAATCTGCGCTCCAGTCAAATGGTATAGGCAAACTGAGTCCAGCCGAACCCTGTGTGATGCCGCGCAGGTTGTAAGCCATAAGCTGCATAATGAAGAAAGTCGCAATCGTGATAACCACAAAGGTGTGCCTGCGTGTTCGCAGTGCAATCCAACCAAATGGTACCGCGAACGCGACAGCGATCAGACCTGCCAGGGGGAGCAGAAAGAATGGAGCATAGCCCGCCGGAATGTTCCAGGCCTGGCATAGCAGCGCCATTGCATAGGCACCTATCCCAAAATAGACAGCATGACCGAGCGCAATATACCCGGTATAGCCTGAAAAGATGTTCCATCCTGATGCTGCTGCTGCGAAAAACAACGTAAAGACCGCAATTGTTGTGGTTGCCGGGTCCGAAAATACAAATGGAAATGCGATGAATGCAGCCAGAAGGGCTATGAGCAAGATTATTCTGATTATTTTCATTGCTTTCTTCCTTCAGGCTGTCCGAAAAGTCCCTGGGGACGGATCACCAGGACTGCAACCAGTATTATGAAGAAGACCGTGCTCGACCATACTGGGGACCATACAACGGCAGTCACGTCACCTATTACAAGCAAGGCAACAGAGGCGATCAAGGCGCCTCTCAGGCTCCCCAGCCCTCCAAGAACAATAATCACGAGCAAGCGTGAGATCAGATCGTAGTGGCTGCTTGGATTGAAGAGGTTCGTGGCTCCGAAAGCGACTCCTCCAGCAGCCGCTAACGCAACGCCTATCCCAAAAGTAATCGCTGATACTCTCTCAACGTCGATACCGATGAGTTCGGCTGCCGTGCGATTTTGCATTGAGGCGCGTAAACTGTAACCAAATTTCGTGCGATACAACAGAAAATAGAGGCAACTTAAAAGGAACACACTCAGTAAAAATCCGAAAACGTAGATGTACGGCAGGTAGAAATTACCTATTTTGAATGATGCATCTACATACCAGGCATTCAATTCTACATAATTAGCGCCAACTCGATTTGTCAGCGCTCCTTCGATGATCATTGCGATTGCAAAGGTGACCAGAATGGACAACATCGTGCGATTACGCTTGAGTGGGCGAATAAAGGCCACTTCGATGAGCAGGCCCAGGAGAAACATGATCGGCATTGTTATGAGAAGCCCCACGAGTAAGTCTACATGGTAGTTAGCCTGTAGCCAGTAGCTGAGGTACGCTCCCAGAATAACGAGTGCGCCTTGCGCGATGTTGATGATTTCCATCACACCAAAAATCAATGTCAGTCCTGACGACATTAAGGCATAGACGCCACCAGTCAATATTCCTGTGATGACTGCTCCAATGATTAAGTTTGCCATAACCCCCCTTACTAGCTGGTGTGTCTCGACTCGTGGCTTATCACAATGATCGTGGTGGGTCAGTCGACCCACCACGATGCAAAATCATTGTACTGTACGTATTACGGCCAGTTGGGCCTGGGATACTCGGGCTGTGCTGACGCTACGTTTGTAGGGTAGACAGGTACTAAAGACCCATTCTGCCACTGGAACAGGTACGCAGTCGCTGCTGTGTTCTGGCCGGTATTGTCGAACTTCACCGGTCCTTGAACAGTAGTGTACGTAGCGCCCGAGTGAAGTTCAGCGATGAGCTTTTTATTGTCGAGACTGCCAACTTTCGTTACCGCTTGCTGTATCACCTGCCCTACCGCGTAGCCCTCGGCAACGTCAGAACTAATGCTGGCAGCCGTGCCGCCATACTTGGCAATGTACTCTTGTACCATCTGAGCATTGCCAGGTGTAGTAGCTTGCGCGAACCAGCCGCCATTGGGTACCATGATCGCTTCGGCTGCCTTGGTTCCGCCAATAGCTTTGGTAAACTGATCACCCTGGTCGGGTCCAGCGGTGGCAATCAATGCCTGTGGGTTGAAGTGCTGCTGCTTGAACCTTTTAATGAAAGCGCTTACATCTGGAAGCAAGGTTCCAACAACTACAACCTTAGCGCCAGAGGCGATTATTTTATCGGCAATCGGATTATAGTCCGTTGTCTCCGCAGGATATACCTGGTAGGAAGCGGTTTTAATACCCTGCTGCTCGAACAACGCCTTGGCCGTATCTACCTGAGGCTGGGTAAATGGATCATCCTCTGTTGCATAAGCAACCGATGTAGGTCGCTGAGATGCGGGTAGAGTCTGAATATAGTTCGCAAAGGCGACCAGGTTGTTGGCCACAGGCAAGGAGACATCAAAGACATTGTTCAGGCCACGCGTAAAGACCGACGGACCACCACCCGCACCCTCTACAAACGCGTATCCATAACGGCTGGCGACAACTGATGCTGGTTTCGTCAGGAGCGTGGAGAACGGACCAAAGACCAGGTCATCTTTATGAACGGTGATAAGCGTCTGGTAGTTGGTTTGCACCTGGTCTTGGTTGCTATTGTCATTTAGGACGTCCAGTTGTACCTGTCGGCCCAGCAGTCCTCCAGCTTTGTTGACGTCGGCCTGCCAGAGCTGGTAGCCCTGCTGGAATGCCATGCCGTCAGCGGAGAAGTCTCCAGAAAACGAGAGCGAGGTACCGATTTTGATTGGGGTTGTGTTGGCCGGGGTCGGCGTTGTGCTCGTCGTGGTTGATGTACCACCACAGGCTACAACAAATAATAATATCAGGCTTGCGGTAATAGACGCGTAGAGCGTCCTCCTCAGTCGAACGAAATAATGTAGCTTCACTACATTCCTCCTTCATGATAATACGCTGACTCTAAGTCTAGTGTCAGCATCAAGCGAGTTACTGCTCCCATGTAAGTAGTAACTAAAATCTACTTCCAACAGGTAAAGTACTTCGCCTTAAATACGTATGAATTCTGAATAGTGTCTCAGAATTTACACTTTCTTGATGAAGAGCTTACCCCAAAAGCATCAGGGGCTCTTCCACGAGATCTGCAAGTGCAGCCAGAAATTGTGCTCCTCTCGCACCGTCGACTACACGGTGATCACAAGAAAGATTGAGTACCATCATGGGTTGTACGGATGGTTGACCATCGATGGGTACTACACGCTCAGCAATACGCCCCACTGCCAGAATAGCAGCCTGAGGTGAATTGATAATCGCGTTGAAAGCATCTACCCCGTACATGCCTAAATTACTGATTGTGAAAGTGCCTCCCTGAATATCCTGCGGCTGCAACTTACTGGTCTGAGCTTTGGTAATTAATTCCTTGCGTATCCGCGCAATATCATTTACGCTTTGCTCATCTGCATGATGGATAACTGGTACAATCAATCCCTCATCGACAGCAACTGCCAGACCTATATTTATCTCTTCATGCAAGGTAATTGAGCCTGAGTGCCACGAAGCGTTGAGACGTGGATGGTCGCGCAATGCTGCCGCCACGACTTTTACCAGCAAATCGGTATAGGTCACCTTCTCGGCTAACCTTTTCTGCATTTGCTCGCGCCAGCTAATCAGACGGCTCGCATTGACTTCTCGAACAAGATAGAAGTGTGGCACACTGGTCCAACTCTGGGTTGTACGTTCGGCCATCACACGCCAGATGTGACTGACCTCCGACTCTTTCTGCACAACGACTGTGCCAGTCAAAGGTTCTGCAACCGGCAAATGCATCGACTCAGCCTGTGTAGCCAGCACGTCCGCAACCAGTACTGCTCCAGTGGGTCCGCTTCCCTGGATTGTCGCGATGTCTTTCCCTTGCTCTGCTGCCAGCCTGCGTGCCTTGGGTGAGGCTGGTACTAAGCGTGCTTGACTCGTCATCATTGGCTCTGCCGTTCGTTGTTCCTGAATCTGTGCCAGCACATCCGCACTTTGGATACGTCTTCCTGTTGGTTTGATTGTCCCCAAATCCAGATTGTGCTCAGCCGCAATACGCGCAGCTAATGGACTTGCTGGCAGGTTGTTCACGTCTCCGCCAACCTGTAGTGCTATATGACCGTCCGAAGTATTATCCCTATAGGCAATTCCTCCTTGATCTAGAGAATCCCTCCGCGATAATTCACCCGGAGCTAAAATAGAGGCGATTACCTGCCCCACCGGAATATCGACGCCAATAGTTCCAGTCACGTTGGCAAGTATTCCTGAGGCAGGCGCCTCGATCTCCACCGTAGCCTTGTCAGTCTCGATCTCCACCAGTGGCTCGCCTTTTGTGACTTCCTGACCTTCGGCTATGAGCCATCGCACTATTATTCCTGTCTCCTGCGCCATACCAAGCGCTGGTAAAATGACTTGTGTTGCCATTTACGGTCTCCAGTAGGCCCCCGTTGCAAATGAACCAAATAATCTGGACAGCCGTAGGGGCCGATTTATCGGCCCTTGGCGGATGTTTCGATATCCAGATTCATTATTTAAAGTTCATTATCGAGGGGCATTCCTTAAGCCTGTAATAGGGTTTTCTGACCTTTTGAGTATTCAGCTTGATAGCCATTTTGCGTGTTCAGTTGCGATTGTGTTTCACGCGTAGTAGGGAGCGGGCCACTGGCGGTATAATAACGTACGCCTGCTATGAGCAAATCCTCGGCTGGGAAACGCGTGATAACTTCGCAACCATCTTTGGTAACCACAAGCTGTTCTTCGATGCGTGCAGCAGACCAACCGTCGATTGCCGGCCAGAACGTCTCAAGAGCGAAGACCATGCCCTCTTCAATCACTTCTGGATGGTCGAGCGAGACCAATCTGCTGAAGATTGGCTTCTCCCAGATAGCGAGGCCCACACCGTGACCATATTGCAGCGCGAAGGCGGCTTCTTCATTCTGGAAACCGAACTCCTCTGCCTTTGGCCACAGCCTGGCGATATCAGCAGTCGTCACACCCGGCTTGATCGCATCGATGGCAATATCTAGAATGTAACGACAGCGCTTGTACGCGTCCACCATTGCCTGTGAAGCGCTGCCTACAGCGAAGGTGCGGTAGTAACAGGTTCGATACCCATTAAAGCTGTGTAGGATGTCGAAGTATGCCGGGTCGCCCGGACGTAATACCCTGTCGCTGAAAACGTGCGGATGAGGACTGCATCGCTCGCCAGAAATAGCATTGACACCCTCCACATGCTCCGAACCCAGGTCATACAAGACTTTGCTTACCAGGCCGACACATTCGTTCTCGCGCACTCCAGGCTTCATGAAACGGTAAAGTTCATCATAAGCTGCGTCGACCATCATGCATGCCGATGTGAGTAGTGTAACCTCGTCCTGTGTTTTGATCATGCGGGCCTTCTGCATTAGCTGCTGACCATCAACTACCTTAATGCCCTCCTCTTGGAGAGCGAACAATACCGGCAATTCAACCGCATCTACCCCTACAGGCTCGTTGAGCAACCCGCGCTCTTCCAATTCGATACGAATCTTACGTGCCACGTCTTCGGCTCGACCTGCTGCGGGTAACATTGCGCCTCGCAGCGTCGAGATACCAGCGCGTGAACGCTCACCCAGCCATGGGCAGTACAGTTGGTGATGCCGCGCTGCTGAACCAAAGTCCCACATAATTGGTTCATCATCTTGTGGGAGCAGCGTGAAGCGTGCCAGTTTGTCAATCGCCCAGGTGCCAATGTGCGTGGCGGTAATATAACGCACGTTGGTCATATCAAAGCACAACAGCGCACCCATCTCGGATTCCTTGAGTAGCTTTTTGATGCGAGCCAGTCGCTCGTTGCGCAGTCGTTCGTAGTTTACACGTTCTTCCCAATCTACGCCCATCAAGCCATATGTTTTGATAGCCATAATTTTGCTCCTTGCATTTCTAGCTTCGTCCGCATAATGTCTTAGCTAGTTCTGCTACAGTTGTAGCAGTAGGAACGGTTAGATCTTCCAGTACAGGCGAAAAAGGTACCGGTACATCCATCGCCCCCATGCGTTTGACGGGGGCATCCAGGTAATAGAACGCACCATCGGCAATCACGGAGGCGATCTCAGCCGTGACGCCGTAACGTTCGTAACCTTCGTCTATTACGATGGCGCGACTTGTCTTTTTGGCAGATTCTACGAGCGTTTGTTTGTCCAGGGGAAAAGTAGTGCGTGGATCGATGACCTCAGCGCTGATGCCTGATTTGTCCAGTATCTCCGCAGCAGCCAGGGCAACATGCACCATACTGCTTGTTGCTACAATGGAAATGTCGCTCCCAGGACGCTTGATATCGGCGACTCCGAAAGGAATAGTATACTCACCCTCCGGCACAAGCCCTTTGAGCTGGTACATCATTTTATCTTCGAAGTAAATCACTGGGTTGCCATCACGAATAGCCGTTTTCAGCAGGCCTTTCGCATCATAGGGGGTCGATGGCAGCGCAACTTTTAAGCCGGGCACATGGCTTACCCAGGCATGTAAACTCTGGCTATGTTGCGCAGCAGAACGGCGTGTTGCTCCAAGAGTTGTACGTACAACTAACGGTACCTTGAGCTTACCGCCTGACATATAATGCACTTTCGCGGCCTGGTTCGCGATCTGATCCATCGCCAGGCCGATAAAATCACCAAACATGATGTCTACAACCGGGTGCATACCGGTCATTGCAGCCCCTACACCCAGGCCAGTTATGCCTGCTTCTGAGATCGGTGAGTCAATTACCCGCGATGGCCCAAATTCATCGACCAATCCAGTAAGCACTTTGAAAGCAGTCCCGGCTTCAGCCACATCTTCACCGATGATAAACACTTTTGGGTCACGGCGCATTTCTTCAGCCAGAGCCTCGCGAATAGCCTGTCCGAAAGTGATCTCTCGCATTTGCTGATCTCTCCCTGACCCAGGGCTTTCTTGACTGGAGGTTGTACTAAGCATAGACATCTTGATCTACCTCACTTGGATCCGGGAATGGCGCATTAAGCGCGAATTCAACACCAGCCTCAATTTCAACATGTACTCGCTGCTCTATCCGCTCGAATGTCTCTAAATCAGCCAGATGCTGTTCAACCAGCCATGTACTGAGTAACTGAAGTGGATCACGCTGAGTCATCCACAACTGCTCTTCTTCCTTTGAACGGTAATACGATCGTTGAATATCGCCCACATGATGTCCGTGATAACGGTATGTATTGCAGAGCATGAATGCTGGGCCTTCGCCCCGGCGAGCTCGCTCTACCAGCCTTTGCGCTGTTGCGTAAACAGTCCGTACATCCTGCCCATCCACTTCTTCGGTCTCGATACCAAAGGCCTTAGGCCTCGCACTCATTTCTCCAGCAGTCGTCTCCGAAAAGTGGGTGTATTCATTGTACAGGTTATTCTCGCAGATGTAGATCACCGGTAGTTTCCACAATGAGGCCATGTTCATGGCTTCGTAGAGCACTCCCTGGCCAAGTGCGCCATCTCCGAAGAAGCAAACCGTCACCTGGTCAGTGCCTTGCATTTTGCTCGACATGGCTGCTCCGGTAGCTAGAGCTGTACTACCAGCAACGATTGCATTAGCCCCCAGGTTTCCGGTCTCCTGGTCGGCGATATGCATAGAACCGCCTTTACCTCGACAGTAACCCGCCTCTTTGCCAAGCAATTCGGCAAACATTCTATCGATTGATGCTCCCTTTGCCAGGCAATGTCCGTGGCCACGGTGAGTACTGGTAATGTAGTCATTGCGGCGCAAAGCTTCGCACACTCCCACTGCCACAGCCTCTTCACCTGTATACAGGTGAGCAAGACCCGGCATTTTAGCGCTAAGATACAACACATTGACATGCTCTTCAAAGACCCGAATCTTCAGCATCTGCTCATACATGCGCAGCCATTGCTTACTCAGGTCTGTTGAGCTTTCTCCTTCCACCTTTTCCACAGAATTGGATGTTTCAGAATGCACCACTCTTAAATCTCCATTTTCAAGTCCCGCAGGCGGCAAGTATCAAACTCTACATTTCCAGACCGGCCATCCTGGCCAGCACCTTATACACAATAGCAAAATCCTCTTTCGCCAAACCCATCGCACGCGCCGAAGTCAGAGACTCATTGCTAATAGCAACTGTCGGCATTGGCACATTAAGTTCCCTGCCCATCTCAAGCGCCAGCAGCATATCTTTCTGCATCATATCAACATTGAACCACACCTCATCCGGCGGCTGTAGGATGAATGGTGTGCGATATTTCAGCGAAGGAGAAGCAATCACACTGTTTAGCATCACCTCAAGTGCCGTCTCGAGTGGAATCCCACCTTTTACTGCCAGAAGGAGTCCCTCGTAAAATGCCTGAATCTGCACTTGCAGGTTCAAATTGATAGCGATCTTCATCAAGACGGCCTGGCCATTCTTGCCTACGTAGTTCACCTTTGGGCCAATATCCAGCAAGATAGCTTTGACCTGCCCAAAAGTCGCTTCTTCACCACCAACCATAAGTGATAGGTTGCCCTGTTCCAGTGTGATCACGCTGCCAGACACCGGCACATCCAGCATCTGAGCGCCTTTTGCGGCTACCTGGGCGGCCAGCTTTCGGGAAGCATGGGGATTGACAGTACTCATATCGATATAAATTTTACCTTGCCCCAAACCGGCCAGTACACCATCAGAGCCACCCAGCACCTCGTGCAATGCGTTGGTATTTGTCACCATCGTGAATACTACATCAGCCGCTTGCGCAACTGCTCGTGGTGAATCTGCCCAGTGCATCCCGGCGTCAAGCAGCCACTGCGCTTTCGACTTCGTGCGGTTGTAACCGGTAACAGTGTGACCAGCATCCAGAAGCCGTTTGGTGATACGACCACCCATAGCACCTAGCCCAATAAATCCAAGATTGGCCATAAACACCCTCCGAAGAAAAATTCTTATTTTTTCAGTATGCTTGAGTTTTTCACATCCTCACGAACCTGCTGCAAGTGAGCATGCATAGCCTCACGAGCTGCTTCAACATCATGACGAATAACACTATCAAGAATACGTTTATGATGAATTTGACCTCGCTCAGGGGCGCCGTTTGTAGAAAAAATTAGTTTGCGTTGTTCGCTGAGAAGATCAACGATAGAGTCTACAAGTGTGAGGATAAGTATGTTCTGGGTTCCTGTTGCCAGTGCGCGATGGAAGTCATTATCTGCTATAATGTAAGCATTAGCTTCATGGATGTTGGTGTCCATTACCTCCACCGCCTCGCGCATAGCGGTAATCTGCTCATCTGTTGCTCGAACAGCAGCCAGGGCAGCAATCTCCGGTTCAATAATTTCCCGCAACTCGACCAGGCTCTCAGAACTGCCTGCCTGCCCCACCTTCATCATCAAGCCCATTGAGTGGCGCATAGCTTGCGAAGTGCCATCGATGACAATCGTACCCCGCCCGGGTCGCATATCAACCAGTCCTCGTTGAGCCAGTGTCTTCATCGCCTCTCGAACAGCCGTCCGGCTGGCATGAAACTGCTCGCTTAATTCGCGTTCAGTCGGCAAGCGATCCCCACTCCGCAATTCCCCACTTAATATACGCTTCTCGATCTGCTCTGCTATCTGCTCAAAAACCTTGCTCGACTGGATAGGTGTATACATATTCTCCAACTATCTGGCTTTTCCTCAGCACCAATTGGTATGATGATAGTATTAACAGACTATGGTGTAAAAGGTACCATGAGCATTATTCATTGTCAAGGTTTTTTGGCCTTGATGTGGCATTTGACAAAAGCCAATAATATCAGGTGCTCTTCCTGACAATTATGGAGTGTAGAGGACAATGCCCTATATTTAGGCGCGGACTTAAGAATATTGATGAATTTAAAATAGTACAAAGAAGCCAACGACTGAAATGAATCGATGGTCAGATTGTAAATCCCAACAGTGTGAGGTGGAATCTGTATAATTATTCTGGTGATGAGGTATACTTAGGGAAAATGGTGTTGTTGGCTCCTTACGTGTGAGAGATGTCTTGCCCTGCCGAACCGTGTACGATACCGCTCCGGTTGCTGCTACTGTTTCCCGCATCGAGCGGGAGGTGATGGCACTCTCGGCTTCGTTATCCTATCTTGTCGAAGCCGAGAGTGCCAGCCGTGGCAAGGATGATATTCTGATGGCCTATCGCCTACCCAAACGCACGGAGTTGGTGATCGTCGACGAGGCCGACCGTTTGAAAATGGCAGGGCTGGAGCAGCTTCGAGACCTCTATGATCGGGGGAACTTCGGCTAGTCTTGATCAGCCAACCAGGGTTGGAGTAACGTCTGGCACGCTATCCTCAACTGTATTCTCGCGTCGGATTTGTCCACCAATTTCATGTGCTCTCGCAAGACGAGACCAGGTGGTTACTTGAACAACGCTGGAACCATTTGGGCATGCATATCCGCGTGGATAACTTTACCGATCAGGAGGCTTTGGCCGCCATTGTCCGCATTACGGGAGGCAACTTTCGTGTCATTCAC